>Ga0209785_1000508_pt1 | contig 10597 bp, 17 predicted proteins | sample WorMetG1BERMUDA2_FD_187403 | JGI IMG/M metagenome (GOLD analysis project Ga0209785, IMG submission 187403) | Marine gutless worms symbiont microbial communities from Max Planck institute for Marine Microbiology, Germany - Inanidrilus... ... | reverse complement strand
TGGAGCAGGCGGTAAAACGATTGTCTTCGGGATCCTGGAACGGCAAGGAAAAGTCTACACCGAGATCGTCCCAGATGCCTCCAAAAAGCAGCGACAGGCTGCGATCCGGGGGCAGGCAGCCCTCGACAGCATCATCCCCCCGGACGGCTACGGCGGCGTTTGTGCTTTGTCAACGAGCGCTGGGATTGTTTCGGTATCCAGTACCCTCATGATCCATTGCGCCAGCGTGGCATCGTCGGGTGGTCCCGTCTCGAACGCCATGACGAATAGAGAGTCGGACCAGAGGTCGAACATATCCGGGGCGAGGGTCTCCGCCTCCTGTTCAGTCTCGGAAACTGCCGCCCACCCCGCGACACCCCATGGCAAGCGGCGCACCCCTAATTTTTTAGTTTCTGTCTCGAATGGCTGCGGTGGTGGGTCGGGTACGAATACGAATGTTCGCTGGATTCGGACGCCCTCGGTGGCGACACGGCCGGACTTGGGTTCGATGAGTGCGAACAGCCTAGCTATCCGGTTTTCGCGTTTCTCGGCGTTCATGCCCTCGACCTAGAATGGCGTGGTCCTCTTTGTCATCTTGTCCTCAGAACTTTGCCCCGTAAGCCATGAGCTAGAAGTTTCAGCAATCCCTTCAGGATTTCCCTAGCATTCTTTTCATGCTGCAGTATGCGCTGCGTATCCACGATTCTGCCATTGACCATGAGGCACCCCCCATGGGTAACAAAGCGCAGGATGCTCTGGCCGGCATTGTCGTTGGCGAGACGCTATTTCACCTTAAATCCACGAAGCGCATGGAAAGGTCGACGGACGTGACATCCTTGGTAAGATCGCCAACGGAAATGTCGTCCACACCGGTTCCGGCGATGTCCCGAACGCTGTCGAGGGTGACGCCGCCGGAGGCCTCCAGGCGCGCCTTTCCGCGGGCCAGGGCCACCGCCCACCGCAACCGATCGAGCTCGAAGTTGTCCAGCAACAAATGGGTGGCACCCGCGGCCAAGGCTTCCTCCAGCTCGTCCAGGCTCTCCACCTCCATCTCCACCTGCAGACCATCGGCCACAGCGAACGCCGCTTTTAAGGCGGCGGTGATGGAGCCCGCCGCTAGGATGTGGTTTTCCTTGATCAGGATGGCATCGAACAGTCCCATGCGGTGGTTGTGGCAGCCGCCGCACCGTACTGCATACTTCTGCTGCAAGCGCAACCCCGGAAGCGTCTTGCGGGTATCGAGCAGACGCACTGGGAGGCCGGCAATGGCGTCCGCATACAGGCGCGCCCGACTGGCCGTTCCCGAAAGGGTCTGCAGATAATTCATGGCGGTACGTTCGCCGCTCAGCAGGGCTCGGGTGGACCCGGTCAGAGTACACAGGATTTGGTCCTGTTTTGCGCACTCGCCGTCCGTTGCCCGCCACTCGATGCGAACTCCAGAGTCAAGTTGGCGAAAGACCTCGTCGAACCAGGCCCGACCGCAGACGACCGCATTCTGCCTGGTAATGAGCTCGACCTGGGATTTCCGGTTTGCCGGCAACAAGGCGGCGGTACGGTCACCGCCCCCCAGATCCTCGACCAATGCCGCCCTGACCTGTTGCTCGATGAGTTCCGCCGCGGGCAGGTTGTCCTGCAGCTCCTTGAGAAAGGCATTCCGGGTAACTGTCTGGTTCATAATCGGCGTCCGGATAACACCCCCGACACGGCACCCTGTACGGCAGCAAGCAGCCGTTCCAGCGGCCGTTTGTGGACCGCATAGGCGACCAGATAGAGATCCGCATCGGTGTTCGCTTCCAGCAGATAATCGTCACTCGTCTTGACCTCGTTCACCAATCCGAGTTCCAGGGCTTGGATGCCGTGCCAGTATTCGCCGGTGGCCACCGCGCCCAGATCGACGCCCGGCCGATACTCCTGGATGAAATCCTTGAATAACTTATGGGTATCTTCGAGCTGCTCGCGCACCTTCTCCCGATCCGCGTCCGAATTCTCGCCGAACAGGGTCAGGGTCCGTTTATATTCGCCGGCCGTGTGCAGCTCGAAATCCACGCCGCGGCGTTCCAACAGGCGGTGGAAGTTGGGAAGCTGCACGACCACGCCGATCGAGCCCACCGCGGCGAAGGGCGCAGCAATGATGTGATCGGCTACACAGGCCATCAGATAGCCGCCGCTGGCCGCGACCTTGTCCACCGCGACCGTCAGGCGGACCTTGCTCCGGCGCACGCGGGTCAACTGGGAGGCGGCCAGTCCGTGCTCGGCTAGGACCCCGCCGGCGTTTTCGAGCCGCACCAAGAGCTCGTCTCCCGCCCCCGCTTCCATCAGTACACAGGTGATGAGCTCGCGGAGAGAGGCGACTTCGGTGGCCTTGATGTCGCCGTGAAAATCGATCACAAAGATCCGTCGGCGTTCCCCATCCCTCATCCGGCCACGCCGCTTGCGCGCCTTGCGCTCCTCCTTCAGCGCCTTGACGACCGCCTTTTTGGGCAACGAGGCCCGCCGCAAGACCTGCGCCATGCTGCGGTACTTGTCGTTGAGGTCGGTCACATCGATCCGGTCCCCATCCGCGTGGAACCTGCTGCGGGCGTGTAGCAGAATGAACAGGAGGGCACCGACCAGCAGCACCAGGGTCAGGGTCTCGGCGAGAAAGAGTCCATAGTCGAGCAGGGCTTGGATCACGGGCAGGGCCTCCGGTAGGGTGGTTCAGGGCTCATACGGCAATGGGCGCGCGGATCGCCGGATGGGGATCGTAGCCCTCGAATCGGAAATCCTCCAACTCATAATCGAACAGGGACTCCGGGAGCCGCCGGAGCGACAGGTGAGGCAGGGGATGCGGCTCACGTCGCAGCTGCTCGTACACGATGTCCTGGGTGAGATGATTGCGGTAGAGGTGCAGATCGCCGAAGCTGTGTACGAACTCCCCGACCTCCAGGCCGCACTGGTGGGCAATCATGTGGGTGAGCAGGGAGTAGCCGGCGATATTGAAGGGCACGCCCAGAAACAGATCGGCACTGCGTTGGTAGAGCTGACAGGAGAGCTGCCCGTCCTGCACATAGAACTGGAACAGGCAGTGACAGGGAGCTAGGGCCATGCGACCGCGGGCGACGTTCTCTTGGGGCGACAGGCTATCCAGCGGGAGATCGGCCGGGTTCCAGGCGGATACCAACAGGCGGCGCGAGTCGGGGTTGGTCCGGATGCCGGCAACCACCTCCGAAATCTGATCGACGGCGGCACCGTCGGGACCGGCCCAGCTCCGCCACTGGTGGCCGTAGATGGGACCGAGCGCCCCGTCCGTGCCCGCCCATTCGTCCCAGATACGCACCCCTCTTTCCCGCAGCCACCGGTTGTCCGTAGATCCGGCGAGGAACCACAAGAGTTCATAGATGACACTGCGCAGGTGGATCTTCTTGGTCGTGACCAGAGGAAACCCGCGGGAGAGATCGAATCGAACCTGACGCCCGAACACCGAGCGCGTGCCGACCCCGGTCCGGTCCGACTTGTCGGTGCCATTGTCGACAACGTCGCGGAGTAGATCGAGATATTGCTGCATGGGATGGCTGTTTTCACCGACATCGAAGACTCAAATGTTACCATCCCAAACCCTTACCTGCCGGTCATCGGCAGTGTAGGACGGGCTGTCAGGGAAACCGAATGAAAATTTTCTCAAAATCAATGATTCCAGATGGTTACAAACTGAATGGATGCAGGCTTCTGCCCAATGCGCAGGCCGTCGCGTCGCATCGGTCAATCGATCCGAATAATCTTCAGGTGGTTTGATTTTCTCAGCCAACATTCGATGTCCGGAGATCTCTAAAATTCATTCTCAATCTCTTCAGGCGCAAGATGAAGCATCTTCTCACTGCGCCAAATGCGGATGATCTGTATTTTTTTCCCTTCCCGCCGATATACGATCCGAAACGGGGGGTGGATCAGTTCTCTCAGGAATGTCTGCCTGAACTCCAGGACGATCCGGCCTATGCCCGGGTGATCGTGGAGCACTTCTATTCGCTCGAAGATCTCAGCAATGAGCCGATCTCCCGTGTCAGGTACACCTTGTTCGAGATACCAACGCCCGATTTCTTCCAAGTCCGCGACCGCGGATTCCGCAAAACGAATGGTGGTGGCAGGCATTATTCGGTTACTTGAATCCAAACCGCGCCTTCGCGTCGGCCAGAGAGACCTCCCGGCCGGCTTCGAGACCGGCCAGCCCCGCCACGACAGCCTGCATAAAGGAACGTTCCTCCTCGGCCTGCTCGTAGTCGGAAACGGACTGCACCACTGCGACCCCGCGTCCCCGACTCGTCAGGAGTACCGGCCGGTGGGCCTCTACTACGTGTTTGACAATTCGGCCCGGATGGACCTTCAAGTCCGTGAGCGGAACAATGTCTTCGGAAAATTTCATCGTCATGGTTTCGATCTCCGGTAGGCTCGTTTAATGGTCCAATTTTAGCACCGATAAAGAATACTATGAAGGAGACTTTTAACTGGTACGACAGATCCAACACCGGGGTAGCGGCATCGCCGCAAGTGGAAGCCGGTGTCGATGACGAAGCCTATTCCACGCTTGGCGGCGACCATTCATCGCAGCTGATCCAGCCGCAGGTGTTGACGTTCGTCAAACAGCCGTCGGGAGCCGATCCGGACCGCCGCGACGCTCCCCAGTCCGGTACCGGCGGCGATCAAGAACATGATGAGTAGCTGGTATTTGGCCGCCTCCATGGGTGGACTGCCGGCCAGGATCTGACCGGTCATCATCCCCGGCAGGCTGACAATGCCAGCGGTGCCCATGGCGTTGATGATGGGGATGGGGCCGGAACGCAATGCATCGCGGCGGATATTGGCGATGGCGGTGTCCCAGTCCGCGCCGAGCAGCAGTCGGCCCTCGATCCGTCCACGACCCTCCCAGGCGTGACGGGTGAGGTTGTCCAGGGCGATAGCGATGCCGCTCATGGTGTTGCCGAGCAGCATGCCGAGCAGGGGGATCAGATACTGAGGCTGATACCAGGGCTCGACTCGAATGACGAGCAGCAGGGCCAGCAGGGTGACACTGAAGGAGGAGAGGAACATGGACAGGGTGCCGATTCCCATCCCCCAGGGACCGTGGTAGCGCCGTTGCTGGCGTGCCATCACCTCCCAACCGGCTACGGTCAGCATGAACAGGGCTAGGGCACCGATCCAAGGCAGGCTCCGGAGCTCGAACAGGACCTTGAGCACCAGTCCCAAGAGGACAAAGCTGCACCGTACTCCGGGCGGCGGCGATGAGCACCCGCTGTCCCACCCCCAAGCGCAGATGCCAGGACATGAGGGCCAGCAGCAGGACCAGACCCGCGGCCAGGCCGAGGTCCCAGGGGCCGAGCCGGATCAGGTCCACGGCTCCGGCTCCAGCCGGGCGTCGCGGATGACGAGACTCCACCCGGCGAGGTGCCGACGCTGCTCCGGGTCGTGGCTGACCCAGAGCACCGCCGCGGCCCGATCCCGCCGATAGTCCCGGACGATGACCTCTACCCGGTCCCGGTTCGCCGGGTCCAGGTTGGCGGTGGCCTCGTCCAGCAACAGGACCTCGGGTCGGTTGGCGAGCAGGCGGGCCAGGGCCAAGCGCTGTCTCTCGCCTGTAGAAAGCCGGGAGACGGACCAGCCCAGCACGTCGGCTCCGAAATCGAGCCGATTCAGGATACCCGATAACCTCAGCGTCGTCTTCTCCGGCCTCGGAGTTGAGATCGCGAAAGTGATCACCGACCTTATCTTGCCACCAGTGGGATTCGGCCGGGAGCAGCCCGACCCGGCGGCGCCATTCGGGGGCAGACAGGGCCGAGCGGGGGACAGCGTCGATCCGGACCTCGCCCGCATGTGGGTCCAGGTCGGCGATGGCACGCAGGAGCAAGCTCTTTCCCGAACTGGAGGGACCGGACAGGAAGACCAGCTCGCCGGCCGTGATCTCCAGATCGACCGGCTCCAGGTCCCTGGGCCGGAGGCCTACAAGGTACAGACCGGCCATTAGGACAGCAGTACCGAAAGGCCTGAGAAAATGGGAATTATTTTGTCCGCAAAGGCAAACGCGAATCGGTCGAAAAAAGTTACATTATCTTTTTAGTAGTGGTGATTTTTGAAGTGATATCTAGCCAACAATCGGCAATAATTCGGTATTATGGCGGTGTATGAAGAGTTTTCAACAAATCTCATGCATTTTAACATATTTGGAAAAAGACAACGTCTTACGTAGGAAGCGTGCCAACTGTTGCCGTAAGGTATTATTCCAACGCTCAATATGAGCCGTTTCCCCCGTTTCTTTACCCACAGGGCGCTGTTGCTCGCTCGGAATGACGGCTTGATACGCGCTCCAATAATCACTGAAAACGATGGCTTCCTCCAGCACAGGAATCTTTTTGCACTCAACAGGTTGTAGCGTCTCTTCAAGGGGTGGGAGGTCATTCGCCTGTTCTTTTAACCAGGCGCTCAACGTTCGGCGCGAGACCCCAAACGTCCGCTCAATCCCGCGCATACTGCATCTTTCTTGATAAACGTTTATAATGAGCTATTTCTTTTCTTCCGTCGCGCGTTCTTTACGCTCAAGTACGCCATAGGCACCACAGGCTTTACGGTGATATTGCGAGCTACCGGATGCATTTGTGCCATTTTTAACGAGCTCTTCGCTCTGACATTTTCGACAGCTGTATACTTTAGTATCGATGATCATAATTGAAAACTCTTCGGTTCGTTTTATCAATGAACGCAATCGTTCAGACCAAGCGTATTCTTCCGGAAGGGAGGGCTAAAATCTAGAATCAGGTAACGAGAAAAACGGTGGCAATCGGAATGATTACCGATGAACCCATCTACCCTATCACTTCAAAAATCACCACTACCTGTCTTTCGTAGAAAAGACAAAGTGTGGGTCTGGATTGCCATGAATAGAGAGACCCGAGAAATCGTCGCCTCTGCCTGCGGTGATCGCACCGAAAACACCTGTCGGATACTCTGTGGTCGCATACCGTCTGCTTATAAAGAAGCCATCGTTTTCAGTGATTATTGGAGCGCGTATCGAGCCGTCATTCCGAGCGAGCAACAGCGCCCTGTGGGTAAAGAAACGGGGGAAACGGCTCATATTGAGCGTTGGAATAATACCTTATGGGAACAGTTAGCAGGCGTAGTCAACATCGATAACCATCTAATTCAGCAATATTTTTCGCACATAGTCGGGCTCAAAATCTGTAGGATTGTATAGAGACCTGCATCAATTGGGGCGCTTTTGGAGTTATCTCTATGATTCCTGGAGCGGGATCTTTTCAAAACCTACAAATCGATTCAAGTCGATGACATCCTAAAATCGGTAGCTTTGTTTTATCTTACAAGTGGTTACAAGATGGAAGAACCAGTTTCCCCGGACGCTAGTGATCCTGTATGACAAGATCTACCGGGAAGACATCCTCGCCCATGGCTACCGGCTGGTACGCAACAATGGCGGACAAGCCGGTGTGGATGGGGAGAGCTTCGCACAGATTGAGGAGTACGGAGTCGATCGGTGGCTCGGTGAACTGGCGCAAGCCGTGAAGGAGAAGCGTGGCGGTGAACCGCCACGCGACCGGGCGACTGCGCCAGTGGTTAGGCAGGAAGCACCAACAGACGGGTCGGGGTACCACACGCTACCCTGACGAGTACCTCCAGGTGAAATTGGGGCTACGGCTGAAAATAAACGCAGATTAGACCAAGTAGTTGCGTTGATTTGCGGCTGACTCTTCCGTGAAGATCCTGTCCGCTCAGGGTTATCGGTAGTGAGAGCAGGGCTAATCGAACAGATTCCTGAAGGCACCGGAAAACTGCTTGTAGGCCTCCCAGCCGTCCTTGTCCATCACCTGGTCGATGACCCAGCGGTTCTCCTCCCGCTGGCCCATGATATACTGTATCTCGTAGCCGAGATACCGCAGGAAGGGGTAACTCGGCCCCTCGTCGTCGCAGTGGAATTGGGCGTACTCGTCGGAACGCCGGTCGAGTAATGCAATAAAGGGACGACCATAATCGCCGTCGCCGAAGAGATCCCGACCGTTGTCCTGGACCTGCTCGGTAACCTTGGCGACCAGAGTGGTAATCAGGGTACGGCGATCCTCCTCGCTCATGCTGGCGTAGGACAGTCGGTCTGCAATCTGGATCAGGAAGACCAGATACTCCTGGATGACCGCCATGCGTTGCCCGTCGTCTTCGTAGACGAAACGCTCGCAATGCAGATTGATGGCCTCCTCGACAGCCAGCCGCCAGGCAATGAAGGCGAGCGCACCTGCGACCTCCGGCACGGACCGTGCTTGCTCCGAGTTCCGCCAGTGACTTTTGATTCTCAGTGCCACCCTGTTTCCTTTCTATTACCCGAGGTTCGTTCAGGATAACGCCAATCGGCGTCTTCGAAGAAGCTGCGGATCACCTTTCCCATACTCAATCCGCCCCCTTTTGGAGGGTGTCGCAAAAGTAGCGCAGGCGGGGACGCCTGCGCTACGCCCCACGGATGGGCTTTTGCGACACCCTCTTTTGGATTGGGCGGCACATAAGGCATTGCGGCCAGGAGAAAGCGCCGTCGCCGCGGGGCGTGGGGAAGCCGACGCCCAGGTTCTTGGCAAACGCCGCTGGTGTCCCCTATCGCTGGGGTTCAATTCAACCGCGCCGCTTTGCCGGCACACTCCAAAACAGTCCGGAATCCATAAAGAGCCGATAAAAAAATTCTCTATGCGCTTGCCTTGTACATGAGAGTCAGCGTCTTGCATCCGTGGCGACAGTCTGGATAATCCCGCCCTTCTAGCACCTGCAAGGGGATGACTGTGTTCAAGAATGCCTATCTTTTCCGCTTGGAGGAGCCGTCTTCCATTGATGCGGACGGCCTCGAGAAGCGGCTCCTGGAGCACCGCTTCCGCCCCTGTGGCCCGCTGCAGACCGTCAGTTTCGGTTGGCATTCGCCTTTGGGGGAGCAGACGCGGGCGCTGAGCCACGCGGGCAACGGTTGCATTGCCCTGTGTGCGCGGCGTCAGGAGCGACTGTTACCCGCCGCCGCCGTCGGCGAAGCCCTGGACGAGCGGGTGGCGGACCTCGAAGCGCGAGAGGCGCGCACCGTCGGGCGCAGGGAGCGCCGGCAGCTGCGCGAGGAGGTCTTGTTAGACATGCTGCCGCGGGCCTTCACCCGGTCGCGGCAGATCCGCGCCTATCTCGACCTGGTCGCCGGTTGGATGGTGGTGGATGCCGCTAGTGAAAAAGGTGCCGAGGAACTGGTCGAGCTACTGCGGGAGACGCTGGGCTCGTTTCCGGTCCGTCCACCGCGTCCGGGGAACGCGCCGGTGGTCCTGATGACCCGATGGGTCGCAACCGGAGAGATTCCCGACGGCTTGGGGCTCGGGGATGCGTGCGAGCTGCGCGACTCCCGCGACGAGCGGGCCTTGGTGCGTTGCAGCGGACAGGACCTGGGTGGAGAGGAGATTGCCACCCACCTGCGGGCCGGCAAGGAGGTAGTCAAGCTCGCCCTCCACTGGCGGGAGCAGCTGGAATTTTCGTTGCAGGAGGATCTCTCCCTGAGGCGTCTGCGGTTTGCCGACGCCCTGCTCGACGAGGCCCTGGAGCCGGATATCGAGGACGAGGCGGCCCGCTTCGACTCCGAGTTCGCCATCATGGTACTGCAATTGCGCGAGCTGATCGGGTATCTGGAGGGAATATTCGAGATGGCCGGTAAGACCTGACGGGGCTGTGTAAGCCTGGGGACCCTCAATTACCAATGACATTGAGCGAGGAGGATTTTCACGGAAAATTCGTCCGCAGATAGACGCAGATGGCCACAAATAAAAACGGGCAATTTATTAACCGCACCGTTGCCATACTCGTCTTCTTCCTGGGATTGATCTCCTGGGCCGCCGCCCAGGAGACCACTGTATTGGTGAGAGCGGATGAGCTGACCCCGGAGCACGCCTGCAATGGCGGGAGGCGTTAGAGTGGCCAACCCACTGTCGTGATGGTATCTACGCATGGGACGACGAAAACCATCCGGTGCTCGAGTTCCTGGATGCCAGTGATGATTGGTATCTGATGCATAACATCTGTGGTTGGAACCCCTACGAAATCAACATGTTTCTGGTAGAAACCGACCGGCCTGCCGTTAAGCCCAGATTACTCACCTTCAAGGTTCTGGAACCTGTCTATGATCCCGATCCTGAGTTAGGAGACGTGATAAAGGCTCCGCTGGAGGAACGAATCCGGGTTACGCTGGAGCAGCAGAAAAAGGTTGAATACGAGGCGAGAAGCCGCGGTCTCCTACCCGCTTGGCGGACCTGCCTAGGGCAACCGAATGATAATTCGATAGAGAACAACAGGTTACAGAGACAGGTTGGGCAACCTGCCTGTCGGCAGACAGGAGCCCGTAGATCCTATGAAGGCCCGCAGCGGGTTAACCTTATAAGGGTAAAGCAACCTCAAGAGGAGAACCGCAAAGATGACTGCGGACCTTCAAGACCAAGCGTACGTTAACGAAGCGGTGCTGTACATGGCGCTGGAGCTAAGCGATGCGAAGTGGCGGTTGGCCTTCGGGGAGGGAACGCGGCAGCGCCACGTGGTCATCGCGGCCGGCGATGTTGCGTCCATTAAGTGAGCAGATCGTCCAAGT
>Ga0209785_1000507_pt1 | contig 10626 bp, 9 predicted proteins | sample WorMetG1BERMUDA2_FD_187403 | JGI IMG/M metagenome (GOLD analysis project Ga0209785, IMG submission 187403) | Marine gutless worms symbiont microbial communities from Max Planck institute for Marine Microbiology, Germany - Inanidrilus... ... | reverse complement strand
ACCCAATGGTCTGAAGAACGGGAAATTCGGCTTCAAGCCGGTCCAACGTTCGGGGCAAGCTCAACCGCGCCAAACTCTAACTTAGACCGTGGACCACTCAATGGGGGCAGGCCAGACGAGAGTGATGTCAGCCGGTTCCTGCCCTTGGCGTTTCTGGCCCCTGATATCGTTGAGGCGATTTTACGTGGCCGGCAACCGATCAAACTGACGCCAGAGAAACTGAAACGTCTGCGCAATCTGCCCAAATCATGGGAAGAACAGCGCAAACTGCTCGGATTCACCAACTGAAATCTGCCACGGATTGGTGACACAAAACCCCAGACAGAGATTGTTGCTCAGATTCCGTCACTTCCCGTCTTGGAGACCGTCTCTAAACCGAATACCTGAAAAAATATGCCCGGAAAGCCGCAGAAAACGGCCATTCTTTCCCAGTCCCGTATTGGTGTGGCGTAAGGCGGAGGGTGGGTGGTGGGCCCGGCTGGACTCGAACCAGCAACCAGACCGTTATGAGCGGCCGGCTCTAACCAATTGAGCTACGGGCCCCCGGAGGCGTCGGGTGGGCTTACCCGATCAGGTACCAGAGGCAGCTTGCCAACTCAACCGTTGTGATCGGTCGATTACCGAGCGCGCGGCATTCGTGGCACCATTGCGCATGCCCGAGCTGCCCGACATCACCGTCTACATCGACGCCCTTCGGGCGCGCGTGCTGGGCCGGACCCTGCGCGCGATCCGGCGCAACAGTCCGTTCCTGCTGCGCACCGCGGTGCCGCCCATCGACGACGCGGTCGGGCGCGATATCCGCGAAATCCGCCGCATCGGCAAGCGCATCGCCTTGGCCACCCAAGACGGACCTTGGCTGGTGCTGCACCTGATGATCGCCGGGCGGCTGCACTGGCGCGATCCGGGCGTGGCGCTGAAAGGCAAGAACGCCCTCGCCGCCTTCGATTTCGACGAAGGAGGTCTGGTTTTGACCGAAGCCGGCAGTAAGCGCCGCGCCTCGCTGCACGTGCTCGACGACGACGGTCTCGCGGCGATCGACCCTGGCGGGCTGGAGGTGCTGGGCGCTGAGGCGGCCGCCTTCGCCGAGCGCCTGACCCGAAACAACCATACCCTCAAGCGCGCGCTGACCGATCCGCGACTGCTGAGCGGCATCGGCAACGCCTATTCGGACGAGATCCTGCACCGTGCCGGGTTGTCGCCGGTGACTCTGACGCAAAAACTGTCCCCCGATGAGATCGACCGCCTGCGAAAGGCCTGCGAGGAGGTTCTGGCGGAATGGACGGAGCGCCTGCGCGCCGAGGCGGACGGCGGGTTTCCGCAGAAGGTCACCGCCTTCCGCCCGGAAATGGCGGTGCACGGCAAATTCGGTCAGCCCTGCCCGGTGTGCGACACCGCGGTGCAGCGCATCCGCTACGCCAAGAACGAGACCAACTACTGCCCGCGCTGCCAGACCGGCGGCCGCGTGCTCGCCGACCGCGCGCTCAGCCGCCTGTTGAAGAAGGACTGGCCGCGCACGATCGAGGAGCTGGAGGAGCGGCGCGGCGGCTAGGCCGCGCCAATCGTTTCAAGCGCTGAGGCGGGTCGCTCGGCGGCGCTCCTTGACGATATCGATGAAATGGCGCCGGCGGCGGTTCAGCTGGCGTTCGGTGTAGATCTCGCCGAACAGCCAGCGCAGGCCGCCTTCCAGATCTTCGACGGTCATGTTGGCGGGCTGGTGGTTGACGTCGAACAGGGTGCAGCGGTCCCAGAAGCGCGGCCGCAGCAGCCGGCCCTCGCTCTCCAGCCGGTCATACAGCGGCGTGCCGGGGAACGGCGTCTGCACCGTGACCTGGACCTCGAGCAGGCGCGACTGTTCGACGAAGTCGCGGATGCGCGGAAAGATTTCCGGCGTGTCCGAGTCCAATCCGACGATGAAGCAGCCGTTGACCGAGATACCGCGCGACTGGATGCGTTCGATCGCCTCCAGGTAACCGTCGCTGCGCCGCTGTTTCCAGCCGTTGCGGTCGATGCCGTCGAGCCCGGCGGCGGTCGGGCTCTCCAGGCCGATCAATAGCTGCCGGCAGCCGCTGTCGGCGAGGCGGTCGAGCAGCTCGGCATCGTCGGCGACCGAGATGTCGGTCTCGGTGAACCACGACAGGCCGAGCGGCGTCACCGCGCGCAGGAACTCCTTGCTCCAGGCGCGGTCGACGAAGGTGTTGTCGTCGGCCAGCTCGACGAAGGGATGCTCGACCACCGAGGTGGCGGCGCGCAGCTCGGCGATCACCCGCTCGACCGGCTTCTGCTGGAAGCGGTCGGTGATGCGCAGGCTGGCGGCGCAGAACTCGCAGGAACGCGGGCAGCCGCGCGAGGTCTGCACCGTGACCCGGTTGTAAGGCCGCCCGGCAAGCAGGTCGAAGCGCGGCCGGGCGTAGTTCTCCGGCGCGAACACCTTGTCGGTCAGGCCCTGGTAGCGCGACCGCAGGCGGCCGGCGCGGAAATCGGCGACCAGACGCGGCCAGGCCCCCTCGGCGCCGCCGATGACTATGCTGTTGGCATGCGCGGCGGCCTCGTCGGGCATCATCGACACGTGCAGGCCGCCGAGCACGACGGGAATTCCGGCGGCTCGGTAGCGGTCGGCGAGCGCGTAGGCTTCGTCGATCTGCGCCGTGAACGAGGAGATTCCGACCAGGTCGAAGTCCTCCAGCTCGCCCGCCTCGTCGATGTCGGCGACCTCGCGGTAGGCGACTTCGACGTCGGGCGGGGTCAGGGCGGCGACGGTCAGCAGCCCGAGGCTGGGCAGCGAGGCGACGACCTTGCCGCGGTTGACGAACTGCGGCAGGGTCACGCCCAGCTCGGCCAGCTCCTTGGTGCGCACGCGCACCTCGCTCATGGCGATCAGTCCGATTTTCATGTCACATCTCCCGGGTCTGCAGGATGGCGTCGTGGATACCGCGCAGGGTGTGCGCCCGCGCCAGGTCGGTATCCTCGAACACGATGTCGAAGTGCTCCTCGACCGCGGCCATCAGCTCGAGCGCGCGCAGGCTGTCGATGCCCAGCGCCTCGGCCAGCGGCGTCTCCGCGGCCAGGTTGCTCAGGTCCTGGGACAGTTCGTCACCGAGAACGGTGCGCAGTTCGGTTTCCAGGTTTCGATCGGTCATGAATCAGCTCTCCTTTTGCTCGCCCGACGGAACGGCCGCCGGACGGGTCAGGCTGCCGCGCGCGGCCAGCGCCATCGCCGCGAACACGGCCATCGCCGGCAGCGGCATCAGGTATTTCAGCGGTTCGAAAACACCGGCGGCGAACAGGGTCAGCGGCAGGAACACGTTGCCGAACACCATCAGCCGCGACGCCCACGTCTTGGCGGCGCGGTCCAGCGCCAGCTCCGGCAGCTCGCGGGCCAGGATCAGGCTGAGGATGCCGAGGCCGAAAAAGGCGATGTGGCCGAGCCGCACCAGTCTGCGCGACAGGTCGCCGTACTCGCCCAACCAGGCCGGTGCCGGCGCCGGCGACGAAGCTCCACCAGCCGACCGCGCGGTTGACGCCGCCGTCGGCCTCACCGCGCACCAGTGCCCGGCCGAGGGTCAATTCTGTTGTCATCTCTCCTCCTTTGCGGCCGTGGAGGCCACGTTCCGGAATTAATTAAACACTGTTCAATTATTCTCTCAGACACCGGCGCCGCTTGTCAACAATTAAATGAACGGTGTTTATTTAATGTCCGTGCAAAGGCCCGCGATCGGCACAGGAGAAAGGCGGAACCGCGCGGTTCCGCCTTGGAAGCCGGCCTGTCGGGTGTCCGCTCTCCGCCCCGCGTCATGGCCGGACGTGTTCCAGCCCTCCACGAAAGAGCGCGCGTGGGTCGAAAGCGTGGATGCCCGGGTCGAGCCCGGGCAAAACGGTTCAGCGGGTGGTGAGGGTTCTAGTAGTCGAGGAAGCTGCGCAGCTTGCGCGAGCGGCTCGGATGCTTCAGCTTCCTGAGCGCCTTGGCCTCGATCTGGCGGATGCGTTCGCGGGTGACGCTGAACTGCTGCCCCACCTCTTCCAAAGTATGGTCGGTGTTCATGCCGATGCCGAAGCGCATGCGCAGGACCCGCTCCTCGCGCGGGGTCAGGCTCGCCAGCACCCGCGTCGTGGTCTCGCGCAGGTTGGCCTGGATCGCCGCGTCCAGCGGCTGCACCGCGTTCTTGTCCTCGATGAAGTCGCCGAGGTGGCTGTCTTCCTCGTCGCCGATCGGCGTTTCGAGGCTGATCGGCTCCTTGGCGATCTTCAGCACCTTGCGCACCTTCTCGAGCGGCATTGAGAGCTTCTCGGCCAGCTCCTCCGGGGTCGGCTCGCGGCCGATCTCGTGCAGCATCTGGCGGCTGGTGCGAACCAGCTTGTTGATGGTCTCAATCATGTGCACCGGGATGCGGATGGTGCGCGCCTGATCGGCGATCGAGCGGGTGATCGCCTGGCGGATCCACCAGGTGGCGTAGGTCGAGAACTTGTAGCCGCGGCGGTACTCGAACTTGTCGACCGCCTTCATGAGTCCAATATTGCCTTCCTGGATCAGGTCGAGGAACTGCAGCCCGCGGTTGGTGTACTTCTTGGCGATCGAGATGACCAGCCGCAGGTTGGCCTCGATCATCTCCTTCTTGGCCTTGCTGGCCTCGCGCTCGCCCTTCTGCACGGTGGCGACGATGCGGCGGTATTCCGAGATCGGCAGCCCGGCCTCGTTGGAGATTTCGGCGATGCGGTCGCGGATCGCGGTGATGTCGTCGCCGTACTTGCTGACGAACTTGGGCCAGGCCTTGCCCGGCAGTTCGCCGACCCGCTCCATCCAGCCCGGATCGAGCTCGTGGCCGTAGTGATGCTCGAGGAAGTCGTCGCGCTTGACCCGGCAGCTGGTGGCCATGCGCAGCATCTTGCCCTCGAGGCTGATCAGGTCGCGATTGAGCCCGTAAAGCTGCTCGACCAGCTGCTCGATGCGGGCGTTGTTGAGGTGCACGTCCTCCATCAGGTCGACCAGCTCGTGGCGCAGCTTGCCGTAGCGCTTCTCCGACGCCGGCTTGACCTGCTCGCCGGCCTGCAGCAGCTCGAGGCGCTTGACCTGGGCGCGGTGGAGCTTCTTGTAGGTCGCCGTGATCTTCTCGAAATTCTCGACCACTTCCGGGGTCAGCTTGGCTTCCATGGCGGCGAGGGAGAGGTTGTTCTCCTCGTTCTCGTCGTCGCCGTCGCCCTCGGTCCGTTCGCCGTCGCCGTCCTTGGCGCCGTCCTTGGCCTGGGCGGCGTCCTTGTCTTCGCCGTTGCCGCCCTTGGCACCGGCCTTTTCCGCGGCCTTGTCCTTGGCCGACTTGTCCTCGCCGTTGCCCTTGCCGGCCGCCGCCTTGCCGTCGCCGGCGTCCGCCGCTGCGGCGTTCTCGTCGCCGTCCTCGCTCTCTTCGCCGTTCTCGCCGTTGACGCCGTTGGCGACGCCGTTGGGGCCGCCGCCGTAAGTGGCTTCGAGGTCGATGATGTCGCGCAGCAGCATCTCGCCCTCGACCAGGGCGTCGTGCCACTGCACGATGGCGCGGATGGTCAGCGGGCTTTCGCAGATGCCGCCGATCATCATCTCGCGGCCGGCCTCGATGCGCTTGGCGATGGCGATCTCGCCCTCGCGCGACAGCAGCTCGACCGAGCCCATCTCGCGCAGGTACATGCGCACCGGGTCGTCGGTGCGGCCGAGGTCGCTCTCGTCGACGTTGCCGGCCGGGGTCGAAGACGTTGATTCCGTTTCGCTTTCCTCGGCCGCCGGGGTCGAATCCTCGGCTTCCTCGTTCTCGACCACGTTGATGCCCATCTCGGACAGCATGGTCATGGTGTCTTCGATCTGCTCCGAGGAGACCTGGTCGGGCGGCAGCGCGGCGTTCAGCTCGTCATAGGTGACGTGACCGCGCTCCTTGCCCTTGGTGACCATCTTCTTGACGGCCGCGCCGAGGGAATCGAGAAGCGGGCTGTCCGACCCTTCTTCCTGACGGTCTCTGTTTTCTGCCGTGTTCGCCGCTTTGGTCGCCATGTATGGCCTGCTCCGCTTGCCGTGTCATCCGAGCGCCCGTCGGTCGCGTCCTGCCGCGCCCGTTGGTGTCGGTCCGTCGAGAATAGTTCCGTGATCCGTTCCGGCCCGTCTTCCCCCGCGACAGCCGCCCGCACCGGCCCTGCCGCGCCAACCCCGGGATTGCGGCGCACCATGCACCGCGCCCCACGCAAAATCCGCCGTCACGGACTCAGCCGTGACGCACAGACCCTATGGCCTGAGATGGCTTTCACGTCGGCGAGAGTCAAGACCCACTTCCCCGGACAGGGGTTTAAAAACCGCGCGTCCAAGTTTGTCAAGGGGTTCGGCGTCATTTCGCCACCCCCGGTTGGGCCCGATCACCCCCCTTTTCACCCCTCCTCGGCGTCGCCGATCTCGGCCCGGATCTCGGCCAGGCGGCGGCGCACCGCGTCTTCGTCGTCTTCCGACAGGTTCTCCGACATCTCGGCCACCGCCGGCGCGTGCTCGGCGCGGTCGTTGGCGCGGCGCACCTGATCGTAGTTCTGGTCCCACAGTTCCTGCAGCTCGTCGTTGACGGCGTCGGGCCGCAGCAGCCGGTGGCGCGCGATCAGGGCGTCGCGGAACAGCGCGTCCAGGCTGGCGGCGAGGCCGCGTTGGCGCAGTTCCTCCTTCAGGTGCTCGACGTCGAGCTCGGGATCGCCGGACAGCAGCGCGATCAAGGCCTGGCGCAGGTCATCGAGCGACTCGTCGGAAAACCGCACCGAACCGAGCTGATCCTCGTGCGCGTGAAACATCGACGGATGCGTGATGGTGATGGCGGCGAGCACGCTTTCCGCCTTGCGCAGAGGCTTGACCGGCGCCCGCGCCGCCGCCGCCGCGTCGAAGCCGCCCCGCGCCGGCGCCGCGCCCCCGCCGCCCTGATTTCCGCGCTGGCCGCCCCGCTGGTTTCCCCGATTGCCGCGGAAGGCCTCCCAGATGCGGCTCTTGAAATCGCTGAGGAAATGCGCGCGCACGGTTTCGTCCTCGATCTGGAAGGCGTGCTTCTTCAGCCGGTCCTCCAGCGCCGCGCGCTGCTCCGGCGTGCTGACCGCCTTGGCGCCGCGCTCGTTGCGCCACAGCACCTCGGAAAGCGGCGCCGCCGAGTCGAGCACCCGCCTGAAGGCCTCCGGCCCGCTCTTGGCGATCAGGCTGTCCGGGTCCTCGCCGCCGGGCAGAACCGCGAACATCAGGGTATAGCCGGGCTTGAGCAGGGGCAGGGCGCGCTCGGCGGCACGGCCGGCGGCGCGCTGGCCGGCGGTATCGCCGTCGAAGCAGAGCACCGGTTCGGGCGCCATCTTCCACAAAAGCCGGATCTGGTCTTCGGTCAGGGCGGTGCCCAGCGGCGCCACGGCGTTGTCGAAGCCGGCACGGGCGAGCGCGATCACGTCCATGTAGCCCTCGGTGACGATCACGCTGTCGTTCTTCCTGACCGCCGGCAGCGCCTGGGCCAGGCCGTACAGCACAGTGCCCTTGTGGAACAGCGTGGTTTCCGGTGAGTTCAGGTACTTGGGTTCGCCGTCGCCCAGGATTCGTCCACCAAACGCGATCGCCTGGCCGCGCCGGTCGGTGATCGGGAACATCACCCGCCCGCGGAAGCGGTCGTAGGGCTGGCGGCCCGGATCCTCGGGCCGGATCACCAGCCCGGCCTCGACCAGCAGGTCCTCCGAAACACCATCACGCCCCAGCGCCGCCTTCAGCTGGCCGCGCGAATCGGGCGCGAAGCCGAGGCGGAAGCGGGCGATGGTGGCGTCGTCGAGGCCGCGGCGGCGCAGGTAGTCCATCGCCTCGCGGCCCTCGGGCAGGCGCAGGTTGCGCTCGAACCAGGCGGCGGCGGCCTCGACCACCTCCTGCACCGTGCGCCGGCGCTCCGAGCGCTGGCGCTCCTCCGGCGTGTCCTGCGGCACCTCCATGCCGGCGGCCAGGGCCAGGCGCTCGACCGCCTCGGGGAAGCTCAGGCCCTCGGTCTCCATGACGAAATCGAAGGCACTGCCATGCGCCCCGCAGCCGAAGCAGTGATAGAAGCCCTTGTCCTCGTTGACCGTGAACGAGGGCGTTTTTTCTTTATGAAACGGACACAGCCCCGAGTGCTCGTGGCCCTTGCGCGTCAGCTTGACGCGCTTGCCGATCAGGTCGGCAAGGCCGGTGCGGGCACGCAGTTCATCGAGGAATCGGGGTGAGAAGGCCATACGTATACACCGAAGCGAGACTCACCTCGGAGAATACCGGTCATGGACGGCGAATCGCTCGGTTTTTTGAGTTTTTTTGCCTGTGAGTAGCGTGGAAAGCGTGGATATAAGGCCGTCGCCACCGCCTCGTCGAGCAGGCAGTCCGGCGTCGGGTCGACCCGGCAGGCGGCGAAGTCGAAGGTCTGGCGCGTCGGCCGCGGACCCTCGAGCAGGCCGCGGGTCGCCGGGTTGGACATCAGGGCGCGCCGGGCGCGCTCGCTGCGGTCGCGCGAGGCGCGGTTGAGCCGGCGCGACAGGTTCTGCTGCAGCGCCTCGGGGTTGTCGAACGGGGCCGGCATGGCATTAGGATCGGCCAGGCCCGGATCGGTCAGCGTCGGGCTTCCCAGCGTCGAGGGCGGCGGCATGCGCGCCGCTTCGGCGGGCGGACCGCCGAGACCGGCGGCCATCGCGGCGGCCAGCAAAGCCGGGATCGTGCAAAGGGAAAGCGCGCGTCGCAACGCCACCATGATCGTCACCCCTTCTGGGCCGAACGGCTGTCTGCGCCCGTGTCCGCGACGGACACGTCGGCGGGCCGGTTGGCTGGATTACTTCTTGTAATCGTGTCCTCCTACCCTTGCGTTATCGCGTTAACAACCGGTAAATAAAGGGGGTTTTCGACCGGTCTTAAACCCCTGTGACAACATACGCCCCTTGGCGACGTAACCAGCAACAAGATATCGGGTCCCGCGGCATGGCAGTCTACACCGAAGTGTCCGACGAGGACCTGATCGCCTTCGTCGCCGAGTACGATATCGGCGAGGTGCGCTCGTGCAAGGGTATCGCCGAAGGCATTGAGAATTCAAATTATTTGCTCGCGACAGGCGCCGGCATCTACATCCTGACGCTCTACGAGAAGCGCGTCGATGCCGCCGACCTACCGTTTTTCCTCGGCCTGATGCAGCACCTGGCCGAGCGCGGCATCCCCTGTCCGGTGCCGCTGCGGGGCCGCGACGGCGAGAGCCTGCGCGAGCTCTGCGGCCGCCCCGCCGCGATCATCACGTTTCTCGACGGCATGTGGCCGCGGCGGGTGACCACCGAGCACTGCGCCGCGCTTGGTGCCGGCATGGCCCGGTTCCACCTGGCCGGGCGCGACTTCGCGCTCAGCCGCGACAACAGCCTGTCGCTGGCCGGCTGGCGGCCGCTGCTGGAGGCCTCGCGGGCGCACGCCGACGAGGTGCAGCCGGGGCTGCTGGCGATCCTCGATGCCGAGCTCGACTTCCTCGAGGCCAACTGGCCGAGCGACCTGCCGGCAGGCGTCATCCACGCCGACCTGTTTCCCGACAACGTGTTCTTCCGGCTCGACACCCTGACCGGGATGATCGACTTCTATTTCGCCTGCAACGACCTGTTCGCCTACGACGTCGCCATCTGCCTCAACGCCTGGTGCTTCGAGAAGGACGGCGAGTTCAACGTGACCAAGGCGCGCCGGCTGCTGACCGCGTACCGCGGCGTGCGCGATTTCTCCGACGCCGAAACCCAGGCATTGCCGATCCTCGCGCGCGGCAGCGCCCTGCGCTTCCTGCTCACAAGGCTGTACGACTGGTGGCACACGCCGGCGGACGCGATGGTCACGCGCAAGGACCCGCTCGAATACCTGGCACGCCTGCGCTTCCACCAGGGCGTCGACGGGCCGGGGGCGTATGGGCTGGATTGACCGGTTGCCAGGTCGGGCGCGAATCGCGTACTCCGGTTCCGACATCGCCGAACAGGAGCATCCCGCCGACATGGCCAAGAAAAAACAAGACAACCCCAAACGGGACAACGTTGTCGACATGTTCACCGACGGCGCCTGCCGTGGCAACCCGGGCCCCGGCGGCTGGGGCCTGATCCTGCGCTGGTGCGGCACCGAAAAGGTCTATTACGGCGGCGAGTCCGAAACCACCAACAACCGCATGGAGATGATGGCGGCGATCCAGGGCCTCGAATCCCTCAAACGCCGCGTCCCGGTGCGCATCCACACCGACAGCACGTATCTCCGCGACGGCATCACCAAGTGGATCCACACCTGGAAAAAGAACGGCTGGCGCACCGCGGCCAAGAAGCCGGTCAAGAACGAGGACCTCTGGCGACGCCTCGAGGCGGCGATGGAAGGCCACCAGGTCGAGTGGATCTGGGTCAAGGGCCATGCCGGGCACGAGGAGAACGAGCGGGCAGATGAGCTGGCGCGGATGGGGGCGAAGGAGGCGGCGGAAGGGTAAAGTCGACTTCTTCCGATCCGGTGCCTGGGCAGGATGCGGCTACTCGGCCTAGCGCGGATTCGATTTAATCCTGGTCGTATCCTGCGGCAGCGAAGAAGTTCTCGCATTCGGTGGGCGTGACTTTCTCGATCCCTTCGGCGATGGCGCTCCACAGTTCCTCAATGGTTCTCGCGGC
>Ga0209785_1000506_pt1 | contig 10666 bp, 8 predicted proteins | sample WorMetG1BERMUDA2_FD_187403 | JGI IMG/M metagenome (GOLD analysis project Ga0209785, IMG submission 187403) | Marine gutless worms symbiont microbial communities from Max Planck institute for Marine Microbiology, Germany - Inanidrilus... ... | reverse complement strand
CGAGGCAGGTGGCCCAGCCTCTCTTTCTTCCTGGTATCGACACACAACACCGGTACGCCGCGGGCACGGGCTTGGCGGCGCAAGGTAGCGATCAACCGGAACTGCCGGTCGCGTTCATGTGGATCGACGTCACCGCTAATCAACGCCTTGCGCAGGGAACGACGCCGATAGCCGGCCCCCGCCAGCAGCTTGGCGGAGTCGGTGGTCTTCCGGCAGCGAACGGAAGTAGACATGAAGTCTTCGTGCGATTGATCATAGCCTTGAAACTCGTTCATCAGGTTACCGGTATCTTGTACTTCAGGTAGGCTCATTCTCCTATGAGAACCTCGTATGTTCAACTCGCTACCGACATGTTTAACGAATTCACTAATACTAAACATGTCTAATTTGTTAGTGAATCGTTACTAAGTTAATAGAAAATCACCCAACGGTTATTTTATAGGGCGTCTGGTTATTGAAGATCTATCAGAGAAGCAAGCGACTTGATGCGAAACAAACCTGATCTTCGTTATCTAGACCCTACCGAATTATTGCTGATTGTTGGCTAGATATCACTTCAAAAATCACCACTACCAAAGATCCTTGCACTTAGTATTCCAACCTCGGCGACCCGATAAGACAATACCCAAGAGTGAATATCGTCGATTCACGACGATCCGGATTGCACCATAATCGAGCGCCCGCTGTCTCATCCCCTGAATCATCGTCCCATGGAGGTGCCCTCCTTGCTCGAATATCAGGCACAGGCTAGCGGCGACTGGTAGCCGGAGGCAATTTATACGTCCTCGCCTTGACCGTCTCAGGTCTTGATACCCTCGAAGATGTCCAGATACTCTTGGGCCGGCCCGGACCAGGAGTTGTCCGTGTACATGCCGTTGAGTCGCAGCTGCCGGAAGTACTCGGGGTACCGGAACCAGAGCCGGATGGCCCGCCCCAGGGCGGACTCGAGTCCTTCGGGGGTGGGGTCGTCGAACAGAAAGCCGTTGACTTCCTCGAAGGCCTTGTCCGAGTAGTTGGCGTCGAAGACGCTGTCTGCCAGTCCGCCTACCCGCCGTACGACCGGTACCATGCCGTATTTCATGGCGGTCATCTGAGTCAGTCCGCAGGGTTCATAGATGCTCGGGATGACCATGATGTCCGCTCCGCCATGGATCTGGTGGGACAACCCTTCGTCATACCGGAGTACGAGGCGGCAATCAGCACTCTCCCCGGTTTGGTGCTTAATGTCTTCAAACAGCTCCTCGATCCAGGGTTCCGAAGCGCTCCCGAGCAGAACCATCTGGCAGCCGCTTTTCAAGGCATAGTGGATGGCGTGACGCATCAACTCCACTCCCTTCTGGCGATCGAGCCGGCTGACAATGGCCACGATCGGCTTGGCGGCCTCCTCCAGCTCTAACTGTCGGCGTAGATGCTGTTTGTTGCGAGCCTTTCCGGATAGGTCCCCCGGGCCGTAGGTCCGGACGATGTGGGGATCTGTCTGCGGATTCCAGGTACCCTCATCGATGCCGTTGATTATCCCCCTGAGCTTGTGCCTGTGGGTATGGAGAGCTTCCTGTAACCCTAGGCCCTGCTCCGTATGCAGGATCTCCCAGGCATGGCGAGGAGAGACCGTGGTGACGGAGTTGGCGTAGACGATCGCGCCCTGAAGGAGATTGGCAGTGTGCGGCCGGTCCCGGTCGAGCAGCCGATCACTGGTCATCAGCCGGGCCGGGTCCAGGCCCACGGCGCGTAGTAGGTATTCCCCCGCGACTCCTTGATGGATCAGGTTGTGCAGCGTGTGACAGATCTGCGGGCGCTTGAGCCCCAGGGCCTCATAGATTTCCCAACGCAGCACCGGCAACAGGGCGGTGTGCCAGTCGTGGCAGTGAATGATGTCCGGCTGCTTGCCCGTTTTCAGCAGAAATTCGAGAACGGCCCGGCAGAAGAAGGCGAACCGTCCCGGATCGTCCACTTCGCCGTAGATGTGTCCGCGGCGGTAGAACCCGTGATCGGAGTGGGGATCGATGAAGAAACAACGAATCCCATCCGCATATCCGGATTCGATATCGCAGGGTAACTGCTGATCGTAAAAGGGGACCCGCAGACCTTCATAGGCCGGGTACAGCTCCTCGATGAGGTCCAGGTCCAAGCAATCGTACTTGGGCAGGATGACCTCGACCTCGTGACCCTGCCCGGCCAGAGCCCGGGACAGGCCGTGGATGACGTCTCCGAGACCGCCTACCTTGGCGACGGGTGCGCATTCGGCGCCGACTTGGGTGATATACATGACGATCCGCCTTGGCCGGTACAAATACTCTCAACAATCGGTAACATTGAACCAGCAATATTCAGCTCAATCCGTGAACGCAAGACTTAGCCGCAAATCAACACAAGTGGATCGAGAGCTATCAGGGATAGCGAATCGGTTTCAAGCGATTTGTGTTTATTCGCGTTCATTTGCGGCAAAAAATGATTCTACATGTTATCGGTACTTCAGTGCCGCTGTACTACGAATCAACCGAAGTGTCTGAGGTCCAGGTCTGGGAACAGGTTGTCCATCCCTTCCAGTGCGGAGAGCTGTTCGTCTCGCATCCGGCCGTTGCGCACGGCCCCGGTCAGGAGGCGGAAGCGGGCAAGCTGGTCGCGCAGGCGCGATTCGCAGTAAGCCGACCCACCCTCTCGCCCCAAGTGGAAGGTCCAGTCCGAGCTCTGAGCCAACAGCAGGGAGCGGGCCGCCTGTCGCAACAGGCGAGAGGTCCTGTCTTGTTCCGGCATCCGCTCGCGTTCATTCACCAATCCCTTGAATTCCCCCGCCGCCTGGTGCAGGTGCAGGTACACCCAACCCGTGTCCGGGCGCAACCAAGTACCATTATAGCCGTGCTCGCCCCAGCTGGAGGTTGTGGGATGGATCTTCCCCGCGGTCCCGTGTAGGCAGAGGTGTTCACTCAGGGTCACGGGTTGCACATCCCGTGCCCGGTCGAGACAACGGATCAGGCCATCGAGAAAGATCGGTCCTTCGAACCACCAGTGACCGAACAACTCGGCATCGTAGGGTGCGACGATGAGCGGGGGCCGAGTGGCGAAGGACAGAGATCCGAACCGCCGGCGGCGAGCCGTGACGAACCGCCGTGCATCGCGCTCGGCCTGGGAACGGGCAGCCGCGGGCTCGTAGGGGGCCTTGGAATCCGTTCTCCCGGTGACGCGATGAAACTTCAGGCCCGTCGGCGCGGCTCCGACCCATGGGGGAAGGAAGTCCGCCAGGAGGTCCGGGTCGCCCTCGTAACCCGGATCCTGGTGGTACTCACGATACAGGGAGTGACCGGGATAGCCGGTGCTGGGGCACCAGATCTCCCGCGCCGAGTCCGGGTCACGGCCGAAGACCGCAACCGCCGCCTCTGTCGTAAGTGGGGCGTAGACGCCGTGGCGCGGGCGCGGCGATGCCTGCTGCAACCCGTGCGCATCGAGGACGATATAGCGATAACCGGCCTGTGCTACCTCATGCTCGAGATCGGGATAATAGCCGCATTCCGGCAGCCAGAGCCCGTTCGGCGCGTGGCCGAAGGTGGCTCGGAAATGATCCCGCGCCACCCGTAGCTGGGCCCGTACCGCCATCGGTCGGCTGCGCAGCAGGGGCAGATAACCGTGGGTAGCCGCCGTGGTCATGAGCTCGACCATGCCGCTCGCTGCGAGCGCCGCAAAAGCGGCGATGAGATCACTACTGAGCTCGTCCAGGTAGAAAGCCCGTAGGCGCTCGAGGCGCCGCCGATAGAAGCGAGCAAGCGAGTGGCGTTCGGGATCGGACCGCGAATCCCTGGTCAGGCGCTCCACAAGTCGATCGAGCCGGTCGAGATAGTCCAAATAACGCCCCGCCAACAGGGGATCCGCGAGCATACAGAGCAGGGTAGGGGAGAGGGAGAGCGTGAGCCGGAACCTGGACTCCCGCTCGGCAGCCTCTCTGAGCAGCCCGAGCAGGGGCAGATAGGCGTCGGTAACAGCCTCGAACAGCCAGTGCTCCTCCAGCTGCCGGGGGTGTTCCGGATGACGGACAAATGGCAGGTGCGCGTGCAGCAGCAGCGCAAAATGGCCGGGTGCCGTCACCCGTGCCCGGCGGCCTCGAGTACCCTGTTTCACCTTATTTTTCACTCTCAGAGCTCTCCCAAACGCGCCACAGCAAGGCACCTCGCGCCGGGAATGCCCTCACTCGAATTGCCCAGCGCGGTAACGCTCAGGTACGTTTGGGGGGCTCCCTGCGGGCGCGACGAGGAAGAATAGCGGGCCTATTTTGACGAGCCGCAACAGCGTCAGCGCGGAAAAGGGCCGCAATCGGACCCTGAACGATGAGTGTCAACAGACCCTAACCGTGACAGCAGGCCCCTGCCGGCGGCGAGGGACTGCAACACCGAGATGTCGATCGACTGGCGAATGTAAAAGCGTCCGTCCGCACCGACTGCGATCGGGTAGCCGAACAGATCGACCTTGGAACCCGGAGTGCCACGTCCCTGAACGATCAGCTCTGCGTGGATCTCCATGTCAGGCACTGACGGTCCCATCCCGGCGGACAGTACCGCACTGGACAGGGCTGCCCGTGGGTCGTAAAGCGGCCCAGGCATAGCGTCCGTCGCGGCGTCCAGCCCCGGCGACGATGGCAGCAGTGGCGGCGGCATATCCACCTGCTCGGCACCGGGGGAAAGATCGGTTGCCGCCTCCGGGTAGGGAGCCGGATATTGAAAGCCACCGGACGGAAATTCCAGGCTCTGGTCCTGTGGCCATACTCGGCCCAGCGCTTTTTCCAAAGGTGCGGATTCCAGGGGTGCGGAACACCCTAGCGGCGAATCATCTGGCTCCAGGTTTGGAAAGGCAGGGTAGAGAGGCTCACCGATGGCCGCCAACGCCGTTTCTATGGGGACGCCGGGAGGAAACCCGGCCCCCGTCTCCGGGTAGGGGGCCGGGTCGTGAGGAATAGCGGGTGGGAATTCCGGTTTCCAGTCCTCGGGCCGTGCCAGGGCCGGCGTCTCCTCCGGGGGTGCGGGGGACCCCGGTGGCGCGTCACCTGACTCCCGATAGGACACCAGGTACGAAGGGACGCCGGGCGGGTATTCCGGTCCCCGGGCGCGTGACTCTATTTGGCCCAAGGTCCCTTGCCTGGGCGCCTCCACCAGGGGCTCGGCACGCCCCGGTGACGCACCATCTAGCTCCGGAAAGGGTGCCAGATCCTGAAGAATACCGGACGGGAATTCCTGTCTCCGGTCCTCTGGCTGTGCTTGGCCAGGCGTCTCTAGTGGGAGTGCAAGACGTCCCGCTGGCAGCACATCGCCCAGCTCCAGGTAAGGCGCCGAATGCAGAGGGACAGTGGGCGGAGATTCCGGTTTCCGGTCCCTTGGCCGTGTTCGGTCAAGCACATCTTCCGGGGATGCGGAATGCCCCGGCGACGGCACATCATCCAGCTCCAGGTTCGGAAAGGCGGGGTAGAGGGGCCCGCCGACGGCCACCAATGCCGCCTCTACGAAAATATCTTCGGGCCCATCCAACTCCTCCGCTGTCCCGTGCGCTCCATCTTGGGCCGGTGTATCGTCAGGGACGGAGGCGATCCGCGGCGCCGAGAGGTGCGGGTCCCCCAATCGGACCTGGTTCGAGCGTGCCAGCAACAGCCAGCCCCCTGCGTCCGACTCCAGACCGAGCTCACAGATATACTCGGCGCCATCTCCCCGTAAAGCAAAATCATATTGGTCCATTCCTTCCGCTGCACCGGAGCCCTGTGGGATACTCGCAACCACGTTGGTTCGCCCATCCTGATCTAGGCGGCACAGACGCAGGACCTGACGCAGACCCGTCCCGTTGCCGGGAAACAGGCGGCGTGCCTCGGCAAGCGCCTGGGGGGTGATATACCATTGGACCTGGAGGTGCTCCGGGTCCCGGTCATAGAGCACCACACTCGTCTGCTCGAGCCGGGGTGCAAAGTCGCGGGCGATCTCCTCCACCAGGGTCCGCAACGCCTGCAAATCCGGCTTGCTTACATACCCTTCCAGGCAAGATGGGGATTCCTCTGCACTTGTGCCAGATCGTGATTTCATTTTTTGATTGAAATATCCGGGCCTGGCCCATTTAAGGCATCTTGAAAAATACGATTTTCGTCAACGGTACACATTTAAACAGTAATGGGAAATCCCCTGGGTATGCCGTGGAGACAGCAACAGTTTGACGTTTTCGGGAAGCCATCCCGACTGCCATCCCGACTAGAGACACTCTCGTACAGCAAGAGTTTGGCACGAGACAGGAAGGGTTTGCCGTTTTTGAGAGTCCATCTGGGACACTCCGCTCGTGAGCCGCCAAGCACACGAGTGAGAGGAGGTCCCGATGGACGAAGCCAAAAGCTTAAGCCACTCCAAGTGGGAGTGTAAATACCGTGTGGTTTTTATTCCGAAATGTCGGCGCCGGATCTTGTACGAGCAAGGGCACCTGATGCCTGACCATGTTCATATGCTGATTTCGATTCCACCAAAGTATGCAGTGTCGCAAGTGGTCGGGTACATCAAGGGGAAAAGCGCGATCCACGTGTCCCGAGTCTATGGTGAGCGTAAGCGCAATTTTGTTGGGCAGCATTTTTGGGCGAGGGGGTATTATGTCTCGACTGTCGGTCGCGATGAGCGGGTGATCCGCGCGTACATCCGACATCAGGAGGCGGAAGATCAGCGATCGGTGGGGTCGCGTTCGCGCCCCCGAAAGCCGCTTTGAGCGGCTCACAAACGAAAGCCCCCAGCTTTGCCGGAAGATTGTTACTCTGTGAAAATCCGTGTCATCTGGGGATAGATCAAAGCGACCGGATCGGTTCTCCTATTACTCAACCCAATTCTAGGCGGCAGGTCATCAGGTAGTTGACGTCCGGATCCCGGTCGGTAAGGCGGTAGGTATCGGTCAGGGGGTTGTAGGTCATGCCGGTGATGTCCTGGGTATGCAGCCCCGCGGCCCGGACCCAGGTGTCCAGCTCCGAGGGTTTGATGAAACGCCCGTAGTCGTGGGTGCCCCGCGGCAACATGCCGAGGATATACTCGGCACCGATGATCGCCAGCAGGTAAGACTTGAGGTTACGGTTCAGGGTAGAAAAGAAGACGAAGCCTCCGGGCTTCACAAGGCGGGCGCAGGCCATGACCACGGACGCCGGCTCGGGTACATGCTCGAGCATCTCCATGCAGGTGACCACGTCGAACCGGGTCGGACTCTCCGCGGCTAGGCCCTCTACCGGGACCCGGCGATAGGTTACCGAGACGCCGGATTCTAGGGTGTGCAGCTCCGCGACCTGCAGGGGCTTTTCTCCCATATCGATGCCGGTGACCTTGGCCCCGCGTATGGCCATGCCCTCGGACAGGATGCCGCCGCCGCAACCGACGTCCAGGACTTCCTTGCCATCGAGCACCGCCGCCCGATCAATGTAGTCCAGGCGCAGGGGATTGATGTCGTGCAGGGGCTTGAACTCGCTGTTGGGGTCCCACCAGCGGGCGGCTAGCTTCTCGAATTTGCCGATCTCGGCCTGATCGACGTTAGGGGTGGTCTTGGTCATTCAGTGCATCCTCAGTGGGGTTTTCACATACGGTCTTGTCGATGATTGTCGGGGACCTGGACACCGGATTCTACACAGGCTGGGGCAACAGTCCTTTATCCCTACCCGCAGCGCCTGTGTTCGGGATGAATGCGATGCTGAATCCAAAGCGGCGACGGGCTCGTGCCGGTTGGCCGACGCCGCGGTTACTCCAGGCACCGTGGGTTCCGGTCGGTGCTGGGGTAAGATTGTCGCCGCACTCCAAATCTGCTAGTCGATAATAACCTTGTAGCCGTCTGGACCTGAAGGCGATCTATCCTGAAGCCATAGATCGTTTTAACCTAAGATGGATGTGGCAACTTCCTCGAACCTCGAAGACGACATTTAGAGGGTAGTGGTGATTTTTGAAGTGATAGGGTAGATAGATTCATCGGTAATCATTCCGATCGCCATCGTTTTTCTCGTTACCTGATTCTAGATTTTAGCCCTCTCTTCCGGAAGAATACGCCTGGTCTGAACGATTGCGTTCATTGATAAAACGAACCGAAGAGTTTTCAATTATGATTATCGACACTAAAGTATACAGCTGTCGAAAATGTCAGAGCGAAGAGCTCGTTAAAAGATGCTAAAGTTATCCAGACCCTTTTCCCAACTGGAGGATTCTCGGGTCGAGGGCAACCAACCTCACGGATTTGTGGATATTCTGATTCTTGTGATCTGTGCGGTCAGCAGTGGTGCTGAGGGATGGGAAGCCATCGAACAGTTCGGCAAGGCCAAGCTGCAGTGGCTGCGCCAGTTCGCGCCCTTTGCCAGGTGTCCCCTTTCACGATTGTATTGCCAACGTCATCTCACGGCTCTCGGTGAAGGGATTTCAAGCGTGTTTTGCCAAGTTGCTGGAGCTTCTGGAACTGACCGGTTGCCTCGTTACCATCGATGCCATGGGTTGTCAGCGTGAGATTGCGGGGCAGATCATCGACCAGGGTAGCGAGTAGTGGACAAGGATCATGGGCGCCTGGAAACGCGCCGCTACTGGATCACTGAAGAGCTGCGAACCCTCCCCAATACGGAGCCGTGGCGAGGGCTACGCAGCATCGGCCTGGTCGAGCGCAGCTGCTTGATCGGCGAGACCGAAACCGTGGAGCGACGTTTTTTGTGAACGCGATCCTGTTCGATGCGCGCCGTTTCCCGCACGCCGTGCGGGGACACTGGGGGGTGGAAAATCGGCTTCACTGGCGACTTGACATGGCGTTCCGGGAAGACGCCAGCCGCATTCGCAAAGGGAATGCACCAGCCATCATGACGGCAATTGGGCACCTGTGCATGAATCTATTTGAGCGCGAACCCTCCTCCCTGCCTCTGGCACAGAAGTGACGCCAGGCCGCTTGGGACGACAACTACCGCGCTAAGGTCATGTTTGGTTAGGAATTTATACGCGCTCGCCCTAGGAAGGTGCTCTTGAAGCACCGCGCACAATAAGTATAATACCGGCCCTCGTAGGATTTTCCCGCTCCCTTCGTCTAGCGGTCTAGGACGCTGGCCTCTCACGCCGGTAACAGGGGTTCGATTCCCCTAGGGAGTACCAATCAGATTTTCAATCCACTGATTTATAAGGATATTTTATCGACTCATCTTGGCCTGTGCCCCAATTAGTCCCCCATTGAGGCGGCGCTTGCCCTGGGAGAGGTGCCGGTAACGGCGCTCAGGCGGCAGTCGTCAAGGTGCCCAAGACCAGATTCACCAAGCCCTCCGGGGCCACGACAGTTCGTCGGAGCCGCGTCGTCCGGGTTATCCAGGTCCCCGCCCACCTGGTATCCAAGTCTCCGTCGTTCGAGCATCCAGCGTCCGAAGCCTATTCGGACGCGCCTGGGTGACGGGTGGCTCACGGCAGGTCGAAAGCGCGACCCAGCAAGACGCCATGCGCCGCAACCAAGCAGAGGTTGGGGAGGAATCCCATCAGTTGCGCGCCAGTGTGAAAGACGCCAAGCGGGGATTTACCGACGACACCGGCTGGCGCATCAATGGCGAGTCGGCTTCCATGATGGGCTCCGACACCGATGAGGCAACGGTCTACAAATCCGTTTTACGTCATCGCAACCAGGAGGTCCGCGAGCTCATCCCATCGGATCAGGGCGGCGTGATGCATACCGACCGCGCGCTGACGTACGACGCCTGGGCTTTGGAACTGCTGGCCCAACAAAAGTGCGACCACATCATCCGCTCGATCGACAAGGTGCTCGAAGACAAAGCCGGATCGGTCCGCGCCTTCGGGGAGACGCTCAAAACCTTGCTCAAAGATGCCATCGCGCTGTGGCAGCGCTATCATGCCGGGGGAGTAGACGACTACACCCGCGAAGCACAGAACATCACGCAGGCCATTGATCGACATCTCAAGCCACGGTCCTTGGACGACCCCGACAACCAACGCCTGCTCGACCAAATTGGCTGGCATCACGCCGGGGGCAGTCTGCTGCCCTTCCTCGATCAACCCGAGGGTGCCGAGCCGACCAACAATCGGGCCGAACGTGCCCTGTGCCCCGGCGTGACCGCGCGAAAGGTTTCCCACTGCTCGAAGAGCGCCGACGGCGCCAGAACGCTTATGCAGCTTCCGGTGCATCCTGATAACATCCAACCCTCGGGGAACGCATCTCCCCAAGACTAGGCCGCGCGAGAAACTGCCTCGCTAAGGAACGATTCACTAACAAGTTAGACATGTTTAGTATTAGTGAATTCGTTAAAAATGTCGGTAGCGAGTTGAACATACGAGGTTCTCATAGGTAGAATGAGCCTACCTGAAGTACAAGATACCGGTAACCTGATGAACGGGTTTCAAGGCTACGATCAATCGCACGAAGACTTCATGTCTACTTGCGTTCGCTGCCGGAAGAGCACGGACGCCGCCACGCCGCGGTCGAGGCGCTGAAGATCGGCTTTGGCGGTTTCGCGTATGTGGCGCGAGTGTTGGGGATGAGCCGGCGAACGATCTATACGGGAATCGGCGAGCTGGAGGCCATGGGCAACGAGGATCACCCCCCCACAGCGTCCCCGTGGCGGTGCCAAGCGCATCCGCCGTCCTGGCGGTGGTCGTCGCCAAGTCACCCAACGCCAACCGGGGCTGGGGGAAGTGGTAGACGAGGTGCTCGAAGCCCACAGTGC
>Ga0209785_1000503_pt1 | contig 10719 bp, 8 predicted proteins | sample WorMetG1BERMUDA2_FD_187403 | JGI IMG/M metagenome (GOLD analysis project Ga0209785, IMG submission 187403) | Marine gutless worms symbiont microbial communities from Max Planck institute for Marine Microbiology, Germany - Inanidrilus... ... | reverse complement strand
GCTGGGATTCCTCCCCAACCTCTGCTTGGTTGCTGAGTGATGGATACCCCGCACAGCTCGCGCAGGATCGTCGGCACCTTGCGCATCGGTACCCCGATACCGTAGTGCAAGGCATGGGCGCGCGTGAGTACGCCATTCCCCACACGGTGCGCCGTCGCTCCGTGTTGGCTCGGATCGACTTGCGGGTGTTGCCCGCGTAGCGTGCGCCCGCAATTGCGGCACTTGCGCACCTCCAGGGAGTACGCGGTCACCTGCGGTTTCGGTGACTCGCCGATGTCCGTGCAGAAGGCGCGCTCAATGTGCAGCCATAGAACGGGCAGAAATCCCCTTGCAGCGGCACTTGGACTCGTGCGTGATTTTTTCTTCGGTTGGTAGATCGCCGCGGCTGAACTTACCCTCGCCGGGTTTCCATCCCGGCTTCTTTGGGTTCGCTTTCTTCTTACCCTCGGAGAAGGGTGCGGCTTGCCGCTTGGAGGAACGTTCTTTCTCTTCGAGGCGGCGCTTGAGCGCTCTGACAACTCCGCTTCGCTTATGTCGGGAAACGATATGCTTGCGGATCCGCCTTTTCAATTCGTTATGCTCAACTCCTCATACGTCAGACAAGATCACATCCGTATCTCGCTAATCATTAATCACGCCTAGCCCTTCGGCGATCCTGGATCGCTAATCAATTACGCCGGCGCGCGCATGAAGGATATTTGATGCAGCCGCGATTGACAGATTTCGTGAACGACCGATTGGTTGCCGAAGCACCCGCCGATGAACGGGCCATTGCGGGTAACTTTCGGATGGAAGAGCGTTTGCCCAAGGATGTACAGGATAGCTACGGTAGTTACTTCAGCGATACCCCCCTCTCGTCGCTCGACGATTGGTGCGGATTCCACAAGGATTTCCTCGACGAACAGGTCAATCTGACCACCGACGCCGAGCACCCCTGGACCTTTCGGGGGGGCAACGCCAGGAATCTCAAACCCCAGGATCCGATCACCATCCTGCAGGTCGAGTCCCTCGACGGCACCATCGGAGTCAGCGGTGCTACACTATCGGTAACGGAGATCGAACAGTACGTCTGCAAGCTGCACACCGGCACCAAGGACCAGCAGCGCGCCGCCGAGAGGGTACTCGATCGCTTCGTCGATGCCTGGAACCGAAAACGTGATCGCAGACCACAGTTCGCAACCAACGTAGCGGGCGTGCAGGACATACTGCCGGCCGACCCTTGGTCCGGGACCGACTGGAGTTGGGTAGCGGACCTGCGTGACCACCTCGGGCTTGGCACTTATCTCCCCAAAACCAGTGGCGAGCCCTTACCCATGCTCATCCTGGCGGTTCGGCCGTACCCTGAACCTGAGTACGGGGCTCGACATCAACAATTACGACGAGTACATGGGCACAGAGTTTCTGCATCCCTGTTTCGACTACCGGCCGCAACACTGCTGGGCTGTCGGCTATATCGAGCGGCCCTTGACCGCCGATCTGTCGTTGCCGGAACGGCGCGGCTGTCACCTGGAATGGGGCCGCCTGTGGGCGGCGGAGCCCCCGACATTCGGGAAAGGGATCCTACTATGAGCACCACGAGCATAACTGCCCCGGCAGATGCCGCCGGTCGCTGGCTGACGCGCTTTCGGGAAAAGCCCTTGGAGGCGCTGGATGGGGCATTGACTGGATGGGGCATTGACGGGGTGGGTACACTTGGGCACCTTTAACACCCTGCCGCCCGCGGTTGCGCTGGGACAAATCGTCGCTCATCCCGAAGGGACCCTCGATGGGGTCCTGCTGCGCTGGCTCGAAGCGCATTGGGGCAAGGTCGAGATACCGGGCTTGCGCACCCGGCGCTACGTGGAGGCCCTGGCCGAGGCCCTGCGGGCGGTGGATCTGCTCGGCCTGTCCGCGTGCCGTCACTGGTTGCGGGAACACGCGCCCGCCGACTACCGCTGGCTGGCAGCCCTGCAGGTCGGCGGCCCGGCCACCCTGCTGGATGCCTTGTTCGCGACCCTGGACACGGTCCAGCCGGACCGGGCACTCGAACCCCTCTGGCTGCGGTTGTCCCGCCTCGACGGCCAGACCCCGTTGGACCATGGTCGCGTGGCCCTGGCCAGCCTGCGGCTGCTGCCGGCCGCCCACCCCAGCCGCCCGGCCCTGGTGACGTCCCTGTTCAGCAGCCTGATCCGTTTCGCCGAGGGGCTGGCCCGTCGGGGCGCGGGTCCCGATGCCCTGCACGATGAGATCGAATATCTTTGCGCCCTGCAGTCCCTGACCCCCGCTGCCATCGGTCGTCACCTACGCAAGGCCCTGAACCAGCGGCTCAGCGACCGGAGCCGTAGTCTGAACAAAGACGCCCACGCTTGGCCGGAATCGGCAGTGCCGATGGCCTTCAAGGCGCCCAGACAAGGGAGCGGTCAGGTCGTCGAGCACTCACCGCTGCCGGTGGAACTCAGTGAGGTCGTAAACTGGATCCGCCGTGACGGTCTAGCCAAGGCTTGCGGCTCGCTGGATAGACTGACGAGGGATCAGCGCCAATACTACGAGCGCACCGGCGACAGCTACTACCTGGTGCGCTGCTTCGAGCGCCTGTCCCGAACGGTACGCGACATCGACCCCGGTCTGGCCCGGGATCTCCCCCATGAGGCCCTGCGGTTGGAGCCGTCCAATCACAATAACTGGGTGGCCCTCGGCCTGGCCCTGGATGCAGCCGGCGACTGGATGCGGGCACGGGCGGTCTTCTGGCACGCCCACCGGAGTTTTCCTCACGACCCGTTCGCCCACACCCAACTCGGCCAAGCCCTGCTGCGCCACGGCGAGGACGACGCGGCCTTCATCGCCTATGCCGAGGTGGTACGGCGCTTCCCGCACGATCCGGTCGCGACCTTGGGCTATGGCCATGCCCTTTACGAGCTCGAAGGGCCGGACGCGGCCCTGCCGGTGTTGCGTACCGGGGTCCAAGCCCATCCGGATAATCTCCCACTGCGCAGCGACTACACGGATGCCCTGATCCAGGCCGGAGAGATTGCGGAGGCAGAGCAGCAACCCGAGACGGCACGGCGGATCAATGCGCGGTCCGGTGGGCATGACCCGAAGTTGGACCAGTTGGCCGAGCGGCTCGATCTGGCCAAAGCGGGCCGTTTGCAGCAGCTTTCCCTCTACCGCCGGGACCCCGTCGTGGGGCTGGCCGGTAATCCGGATGCCCTGTCCGACATTGCCGGTAGTGGATTGGCCTATGCCGCTGCCTTGGGAGAAAGCACCCTGTTTCGGCACGCCGGTGAGCTGGAGCGGGCGAACCAGGCCATCCGTCGGTTACCCGCCGGTCCCGAGCGGGACGCCGAGCAGGGCCTGTGGATTGCCATACACGATAGATGGGGCGCGGCGGCGGATTGGTGGCGGGACCGCAATGCCTACGAGACCGTGACCCGCATCCACGCCCTACGCAGCCAGCAGCGGTCCGGCGAAGCCGTGGACTGGACGCCCCTGACGCGGGATCTCCCCCAGTACAGCCCGATCATCCGATCCCTCGCCAGACAGGATCTCCCTGAGCTCTCGATCGTCGAAGATGATCTGGAAGATCTGAAACGCGACGCCTGGCTCTACGGAGAAGCCGCTTCCGACCCGGTCCGTCGGGACGAGGCCCAGGAAGACTGGCTGGCAGCGGCCCAGATTATCTGAGCTTGTGGATATTTGAACCCCTGTCTGCAGGTTACGGAAATTATAGGCTGTCGTGGCGGTCGGCCAGGGTATAGCCCAGGTCGGATTGAGTATGGGAAAAACAAGAATGTTGGACACTCCCGACTTTGCCCACCCTCTCATAGCCCGTGCAAATCAATAGGTTTTATGCGAGCCCCATATCAGCTCATGCGAAATGAGACCGTTACCGAGCAGGCCACAGAGACCGGCAGGCGGATCGAACATAACTCCTTTGCCATCATCGACCGCGAGGCCGGTCCGTACGGCTACGCCCCGGAGCAGTGGGCGATCGTGCGGCGTATGATTCACGCGAGTGCGGACTTCGATTTCAACGGCCTTACCCGTTTTCATCCGGGAGCGGTCTCCGCCGGTGTCGCCGCCATCCTTGCCGGAAGACCCGTGGTCGCGGACGTAGATATGATCTGCGCCGGCCTTTCACGTCCGCGGCTGACCCACTTCGGCATCGAAGCGTATCATTTTATCGGTGATCCGGACGTCGTCGCACGGGCGCGGGCACAGGACAGTACGCGTGCCGTACAGGCAGTGCGCAAGGCCCGCGAGCATGGCCTGCTGGAGGGCGGTACCCTTGCGGTGGGAAACGCGCCGACGGCCTTGTCGGAGGTCGTTCGCCTGGTGCGAGAGGAAGAGGTACGGCCGGCGCTGGTCATCGGTATGCCTGTGGGATTCGTCTACGCGGCCGAATCCAAGGCGGAATTGAGCGGGCTCGCCGAGATTCCCTGGATCGTCACCGCGGGCCGCAAAGGGGGATCGACGCTGGTCGTGGCGGTACTGCACGCCCTGCTGTCCCTGGCCGAGCAGCGCCGGCAGGCGACCGACTGAATCCGAGAAACAGGCTTGATGTGTCCCGGAAAAATAAACAGGGCATGCGCACCGGTTTTACCACCGGGGCCTGCGCAGCCGCGGCGGCACGGGCGGCGACCCTGGGCTTGGTCAAAGGACGTGTGCCCGATTCCGTGCGCTGTGAGCTGCCGAATGGACAAGGCATCGAGTTCGCCGTGCACGAGGGAATCTCCGATGAGCGGCAGGCCCACGCGGTCGTAATCAAGGACGCGGGCGACGACCCCGATCGCACCCACGGCGCCCGGCTTACCGCCGATGTCCGTCTGCTCCCCGCCGCACTTGGGCAATTGCTCCTCGTGGGCGGTCCTGGGGTCGGCACCGTGACCATGCCGGGTCTCGGACTGGCGGTCGGCGGTCCGGCCATCAATCCGGTACCGAAACGCAACATTGCCGATAACGTGCGTGCCGCGGCAGGATCGTTGCTCGTGGATCAGGGGATCGAGATCGGAATCTCGGTCCCCGGTGGTGAGGACATCGCCAGAAAAACGCTGAATCCGCGACTCGGTATTCTCGGGGGAATCTCGATCCTTGGGACCTCCGGCATCGTGTATCCCTATTCCACGGCATCGTTTTGTGCGACCGTGGTTCAGGGAATCGAGGTTGCGGCAGCACAGGGACAGGACACCCTCGTGCTTACCACCGGCCGACGTACCGAGAAGTTTGCGATGCGACAGATGCCCCATCTGGCGCCGGCCTGCTTCGTGCAGATGGGCGATTTTCTGCATGCCGCTTTGGATACGGCGGTCGAGGTCGGTATCCGTGAGGTCGTGATCGGCGGGATGGTCGGCAAGCTGACCAAGATGGCCCAAGGCACCACCATGACCCACGCCGGTCGCGGCACCGTGGATACCGGGTTGTTGGCCGACCTGGCCGGGGAAATCGGGGTACCGAAGGAAATCTGTAACGATATCCGAAAAGCGAAGACGGCGCGCTACGCGGCCGAGCGGATGCAGGTCTTAGGATTGCTCGGTGCCTTCCATCAGGCCCTAGCCGAGCGTGTCGTGGCAACCCTCACCGGGCGTTATCCGGATGGGTTCGCGCTGCGGGTGCTGGTGTGTAATCCCGACGGCAACCGGATCGCTGAGGCGACATCCGGTACCGGGTAGCGAAGGCGTCTCGCCTGTAGTGATGAATGATGAATGATGAATCCAAGTTCAGCGGGCGCGGGGAACAGGAACCACGAAAGGCACGAATAACACGCAAGAACACGAATTCACCCGCATGAGGGTTCGTGTGTTTTCGTGCGGTTCATGGTTGTCCGGTTTCCATACAAAAAATTCACGCCTTGTCGGTCTGAGGCAAAGCCTCGCTAGGAGTATACCTTGACCCTGGCTATCTTCGATCTCGACAATACCCTGATTGCCGGTGATTCCGATTTCCTCTGGGGGGCCTTTCTGGTCGAGCGCATTCTGGATAAGGGCGAGTTCGAGCGCGAGAACGAGCGCTTTTACCGCGAATACCGGGAAGGAGTCCTGGACATCTTCGAGTTCCTGCGTTTCTCTCTCCGTCCCTTGCGGGACAATCGGCTGGAAGATCTGAAACGCTGGCGCTGGGACTTTGTGCGCGAAAAGATCGAGCCTATCATCCTGCCGCTGGCCTGTGAGCTGGTGGAGCGTCACCAGGCAGCCGGCGATACCCTGCTCATCATTACTGCCACCAACGAGTTCATAACCGCCCCCATCGCCGAGCGGCTGGGAGTACCCAACCTGATTGCCACTATCCCTGAGCAATCGCACGGTCGCTACACGGGCGAAGTGGCAGGCACACCGGCCTTTCAGGCCGGCAAGGTGAAACGGCTACTGGACTGGCTGAAAGAGACCTCTACCGAGCTTGCGGACAGCACCTTCTACAGCGATTCCCACAACGATATCCCCTTGCTCGAACGGGTAGACCATCCGGTGGCAACGGATCCCGATGATCGCCTGCGACGCCATGCCCGTGATCGGGGCTGGCCGGTCATCTCGTTGCGCGGACAAAGTGCGTCCTGACGGGGGAGGGGAGCAACGCGAACTCACCGGCGACAAAGCAAAACCGCGCCCGAAGGCGCGGTTTCTTGCCGCACGTGCCTGTGCGGAGTGTCCATGAAAAGAGCGTAGCCCTTACTTGGACTTGTCGGGGGTAGTCGGGGCTGTCGGAACGGGCGGAACCGCAAAGGGCATATGGGGATAGCCACCACCATAGTAAGGGGCACCGTATCCACTCCACGGACCACCCCAACCATAGGGGCCGTAGCCGTAATAGTCGCGGTAGCGGTTGTAACCGCGGCCCCAACCACGTCCGCCACCGGACATGTTCATGTTGAAGTCGCCCCAGCCGTCACCGAACATGTCGTTCATCCAATTGTTGTCACCCCAGCCGGAGCCGGGACCCCCCCCCCAGGGACCGCCCCACCAAGCGGAAGCGGTAGCGGAGGCACCGAGAAGCGCGGCGACAGCGGCGATAGTAGCAAGCTTTTTCATTTTGATTTCTCCTCAGTTAAGGATTGAATCTAGTGTGGCAAGCGAAGGCGTTCGGGTGCCGTCGGGTATCTATAATATTAGAATTTTATTATTTTAGAAATTACTTTTTTCTATCAGGCCCACCCACGGGATAGGTCAAGTGCAATCGAGGCGGATCAGCCTGTTGTCCCCGTATCGGAATCCCCGGCCGCTTCGCGCAACCGGCGTGCAACCTTGAGCAAGTCTTGCCAGGCCCTGGATTTCTGCTCCGGGGAACGCAGCAGATAGGCGGGATGATAGGTGACGGTCAAGGGGATCTCGTCGGGGCCGAACGCGAACCAGCGCCCCCGCAACTTGCCGATCGGGTCATCGGTCTTGAGTAGCTTCTGCGCCGAAATGCGGCCCACCGAAAGCAACACGCGCGGGCGCACCAGCGCGATTTGGCGCCCGAGGTAGGGCTCACAGCGCAGGGTCTCCTCCGGCCTTGGGTCCCGGTTCCCCGGCGGGCGACACTTGAGGATGTTGGCGATAAAGACCTGCTCGCGCTCGAGGCCGATGGCCATGAGCATCAGATTGAGCAGCTGTCCAGCCCGCCCCACGAAGGGCTCGCCCTGGCGGTCCTCGTCGGCCCCCGGCGCCTCACCGACGATCATCAGGTCGGCCCGGCGGTTGCCCACGCCGAACACGGTCTGGGTCCGGGTCTCGCACAGCTCGCAGGCCCGACAGGATACCACCGTCTCGCTCAGGCGCTCCCACTCTATCCCGGCAACCCCGGCGGTGGGAATGGCCTCGGGTACTGCCTGGGGAGGCGGATCGAGCCCCAGGTCGGAAGGTTCCGCGGATTCGGAGATCATCGTATTCCCCGCATGCGTCGGCGGTAATATTTCTTCCATCTCTTCAGGTCCTGGTCCAGGCCCTTCCCGGGTATCCACATCCGTATCTCGCAGCCGCCACACCGGCACGCCCATGGCGTGCAGATAGCGACGGCTGCGCTCCGGATCCATCATTCGTTCACCTGTTCCACCGGGGATCGTCGCCCTGCTGAGACCTACAGGCTAAACATCCCCGGTCTGGGGATGCGCCCGCTCCCGCGGTTGCAGGATCTTGTTGCAGGCGTTGATGTAGGCCTTCGCCGAAGCGATAACGATATCCGTATCTGCCCCCTGTCCATTGATAATGCACCCCCCCTTCTCCAATCTTACCGTAACCTCGCCTTGGGCATCGGTACCGCTGGTGATGGCGTTGACCGAGTAGAGCTTGAGCACGGTCCCGCTAGCGATGATGGTTTCGATGGCCTTGAAGGTAGCATCCACCGGACCGCTGCCGATGGAAATACCGGGCTTTTCCTCCCCGTCCACGGCGAGCACCAAGTAGGCCTTGGGGGTCTCCCCGGTCTCCGAGCAGACCCGCAGGGACGTCAGCTTGACGCGTTCGTTGGTAGCGTCCAGATTAGCGTCCGTCACCAAGGCCTGCAAATCCTCGTCGAAGATCTCGTGCTTCTTGTCCGCAAGCTCTTTGAAGCGAGCGAAGGCGGCATTGAGCTCCTCTTCCGACGCGAAGCTCACCCCCAAGTCCTGGAGCCGGGCGCGAAAGGCGTTACGCCCGGAGTGCTTGCCTAGTACCAGGCGGTTCTCGGTCCAGCCCACGTCCTGGGCACGCATGATCTCATAGGTCTCGCGGCTCTTGAGCACCCCGTCCTGGTGGATACCGGACTCATGGGCGAAGGCATTGGCACCGACGACCGCCTTGTTGGGCTGCACGGGGAAACCGGTAATGCCCGCGACCAGGCGCGAGCAGGGGACGATCTGCGTCGTGTCCAAACGGGTGTCGCAGTCGAAGTGATCCCGGCGCGTGCGCACCGCCATGACGACTTCCTCTAGGGCCGCATTGCCTGCCCGCTCCCCGAGGCCGTTGATGGTGCACTCCACCTGGCGGGCACCGTTGCGGACCGCCGCCAGTGAATTGGCGGTGGCCAACCCCAGGTCGTTGTGACAGTGCATCGAGAACACCGCCTGGTCCGAGTTGGGTACACGCTCGATTAAAGTACGGATCAGGTTACCGAACTCATAGGGGACGCTGTAGCCCACGGTATCCGGAATATTCACCGTGCGGGCCCCGGCGGCGATGGCCGCCTCCAGGATCCGGCACAGGAAGTCATGCTCGGAGCGGCCTGCGTCTTCGGGGGAAAATTCCACGTCATCCGTGTAGCGGCGGGCCCGCCGGACCGCATGCACGGCCTGGGCCACCACATCGTCCGGGCTCATCCGCAGCTTCCTCTCCATATGAATGGGAGAAGTGGCGATAAAGGTGTGGATGCGGGCCGAGGCGGCACCGGCCAGGGCCTCTCCGGCCCGGTCGATGTCCTGGTCCAAAGCGCGGGCAAGCCCGCAGATAGTGCTGTCCCTTACACTAGCAGAGACGGCCTTCACCGCCTCGAAATCGCCGGGGCTGGCGATCGGGAAACCCGCCTCGATAACGTTCACCCGCAGCCGTTCCAGGGCCTTGGCGATGCGGACTTTTTCCTCCCGGGTCATGGATGCACCCGGACTCTGCTCGCCGTCACGCAGGGTGGTGTCGAAGATAATCAATTGTTCCTTGTCGCTCATGTGCTCGCTCTCACAGCGCCGCAAGCGCCGCTCGGGACGCCTGCAGTCGTGTTTCGTTCGATCGGAGATGGTGCGTGCCGTATGACCCCCGCCGGGGTTTTGGTGTATATCCTTGCCCCTCAGGGCAGCAACGGACGCACGAGCAGGAGCCGACGCAGGAGGGGGAGGGGGAGCGCCATTGGCCGGGATTGGGACGCAAAGGAATGCGCCTTGCGATGTGCCGTCGGGTTCGACATGCTCTTCAAGGATTCCATTTCTGAAGAGAAATATAGCCCATCCTTTCAGGACTGCCAAGCGTCTACGTAGGCGCGCAGGAACATCAGGATCACCGACAAGAGGAGTCGGATGACAATTTCGAGGTCGTGTCGCGACGGCCATCGGCCGCATGGCCGATTAATCCGGCTTTTAGCCGTAACTTGAAGCCACCGGCTTTAGAGGCTGTCTAAAAACTTGGGTACCTGCCAACCGATTGAATCTAAAGATTTCTCGCTGCGCTCGAAGTGACAAAGACGCGAGTTGTGTCATCCCGAAGCGCAGCGAGGGATCTTTACGCATCTCTCTTAACATTTAAAATCAATTGGTTAGTTTTCATGCAGCCTCTTAGCCGATGGAATAGTCACATCCCTTACGATTATACGGGACCCAATATCGAGGGAAACCAGCGTTTGATGTCGGCCAGGAGGCCGGCGGATGCCGCTTCCACCAGCTCGAAGACCCGCTCGAAGCTGCCGGTGGCCCTGAAATAGGGATCCGGAACCTCCCGCATCCGCACAGGTGCGGTGCATACTCCATGAACGGCGGAAAGATCCTGGAAGTTGTTCCGATCCATGGCGAGCAGGTAGTCGAACCTCGATGAAGTCCTCGGGTATGACGAGACGGGCGCGCAAGTCGCTCAGGTTGATGCCCCGGCGCAGGGCTGTCTCCACAGGGCGAGCGCGTATAAATTCCTAACCAAACATGACCTTAGCGCGGTAGTTGTCGTCCCAAGCGGCCTGGCGTCGCTTCTGTGCCAGAGGCAGGGAGGAGGGTTCGCGCTCAAATAGATTCATGCACAGGTGCCCAATTGCCGTCATGATGGCTGGTGCATTCCCTTTGCGAATGCGGCTGGCGTCTTCCCGGAACGCCATGTCAAGTCG
>Ga0209785_1000502_pt1 | contig 10730 bp, 12 predicted proteins | sample WorMetG1BERMUDA2_FD_187403 | JGI IMG/M metagenome (GOLD analysis project Ga0209785, IMG submission 187403) | Marine gutless worms symbiont microbial communities from Max Planck institute for Marine Microbiology, Germany - Inanidrilus... ... | reverse complement strand
CTTCCCTCCCTCGGCAAATCGGTACTGGAGGCATGCCAGAGGGCGAACCTTCCTTTCGAAAGAGGCCAGAGAGTATCGATTAACAGTTGCTGCATTGGTGCATGTAGAACCTGTACAGGGACAGCTTGCGGTCAGAATAGATTATTATCCGTCAGATAAGCGGAGATGGGACCTGGACAACAGGATAAAGCAGCTGCTTGATGCCCTGCAGCATGCAGGGGTCTATTGTGATGACAGGCAAATATATGATCTTCATGCAGTACGACATGAGGGACACAAAGGTGGGAGATGCAGGGTCAGGATCAGGAATATGTCAACATAGATGTCGCATTATGCTGCTTGTTGATATTTTTTCCTGACAGGGGTATGTTATAGATGGGTGGATAAACAGGCAGAGGAATTACCTTCAAGATACTGTTCAATTTCTGAATCACGGAAATTGTAGAGGAGGTATATTCCTGTCATGTCTAACCCTCTGATTGTAGTTCAAGTCAACAACCCTTCTATTTCTATCACTACTATCGGGAATGAGCGTGCTATCCTCCGGATGCTCTCCCGCCTGAAAAGAACCAGATTTGATATTGTTGTAATCGTTCCCCGGGAGAAAGACTTCTACCGGAAGATTGTTGAGCGTGCGGGGTACTGTGTATACCCTTCTGAGGCAGGAGGAATCAGTGCTGTTCAGGAATGCGTTAAGCAGCACCGCCACACTGAAGTTATCCTGACCGATGATTCCAGGGTCTACACTGACCCACTTTTGATCCAGAAAGCACACGGTTTTCATGTGCGAGGGAATCAGGATGTTACCTGTTGCACCCGTGTTATGCAGGGCACTGAGATAGAGTGTATTTCTCGTGCAGTTCTTCTGAAGCTTGAGAGAATGCCGGAGAAAACGCGGGGACTTTATGTGAGGGAATACCGGCCACCTCATGAGTATCAGTACCGTTATCGAGTTTCCCTGGAAGACGAAAAAGACCTCCTTTTTCATCGACTTCTCTCTTCTTTTCTGAGGGATCCGGGGTATCTGGATATCACCAATTTCCTTCTGTCACATAGAGAAAACACCTGGATCAATAAAAGGCCACTTATCACTGTTTTTCTGACCGGAAAGGTCAAAGACCCGGGACCCTGCCTTAAAAGTCTGGCGGATCAGAAACTGCGGGATTTTGAAATTGTCCCTCATAATCGATTCTTACGAGAAGCAATACTCAACTCTCCGGTAGCTTCTCATCTTTCTTCAGTTGCTCGTGGGCAATATCGGTTTCACCTCAACCTGAAAGACCGGCTTACCCCTCATATTTTCAGCGTTCTGTATAGAGAGATTCGCGGGAAAGCTCTTGCTACCTGCGGGTATTACGTCTGCAATCGCTCTATGGAGGTCGTCAGAGAGGAGACGGAGCATATCAGTCTTAGCAGCTGTCAGCTGTATTCTGTGCGTCCATACTGTGGGACAGGGAGAACCCATGTAAAGAAGCCGCTGTGGTTCTGGAGGAGGAGAGCGTGAACGAGCCTCTTAAAAACAGCAGGCATGAGCGTTTCGCGTGGGGGATTGCCCGTGGGATGACTCAGGAAGAGGCGTATAGAGAGGCCGGTTACAGTCCGAAATCCAGTATCTCCGCCCGTGCCTGTGCTTCCAAATTGCTAACAATTGCTAACATTTCACAACGTATCAAAGAGATTTCCCCTGAAATTCAGAAGGAGCTAAAGGAACGTTTTGCTGAGCGGGCAATCGTGGCTTTCCGTGTTCTGGATGATATTGCTGTTGATCCGGAGCAACCGTCGGCTCAGCGGGTCAGTGCTGCAAAGCACATTCTGGGGCTTGCCGGCCATGTCCCTGTTGAGAAATCAGAAACAGATGTTAATGTCGAAGTGAGCTGGTCGCAAATAATAAAAAGAGTAAAGCAGGAAAAGGGAAAGGAAGCGTAACGTCATTGCAACAGGAACAGGATGATCTGATCTATCTTGAGATTCAGGATGAGTGGAGGAATGATCCTTCTGTTTTCATTGATGATGTTTTTAAGGGTATTGAATTATGGTCCGGACAACGGGAGATTCTGGAAAGCATACGGGACAATGAGACCACTCTGGTAAAGAGTCCTCACGGGATGGGAAAAACCTTCACCGCTGCAATTGCGGTCTGGTGGTTCATCATGACGCATACCCCGTGTAAGATTATCACTACAGCTCCTTCGTGGATTCAGGTTCAGAAAGTTTTGTGGGGAGAGATTAACGCGCTCAAGAATTCGATGTCCCCTTCGCTTGAAGAACTGGGCTGTCAGTTGAATCAGACCATGTTGAGTTTTGGCCCTGAGTGGTTCGCATTTGGTTTTTCTCCATCGATGGAAAAGAGTGACCCCGCCGGGAGGATAACCGGATTCCATTCTCCCCATATTCTTGTTCTGTTCGATGAGGCCCCGAGTTGTTCGGAAGAGCTATGGACGTATATCCCTTCCATCATGACCGGCGGTGATTCTCGCTTTCTGGGGATCGGGAATCCAGTTAAAAGCTATGGCTCGTTTTATGAAGGGTTTCAGAATCCGGAGAACTCCCGAATATCTTTAGACATTTTCAAGAGTCCGAACTTTGCGATTAACGGGATCACCTCCCGTGAGAAGCTGGAGGCACTTATCCGGATGGAACCGGATGAGAGAAAGGCTCTATTACGGACATTTTCTACTCCTTTCCCTGGTCTATCAACTGTAGCATGGGCAGTAAAGATGGCTGCTCCCTCAGAGTGGGATTATGGTTCTCCCCTGTATGAGGCCCGTGTTCTGGGGTTATTTCCCCGGACTTCCATTGATGATACTGTAATCGGATACTCTGAGCTGGAAGAGTCGCGGTTTATTGAGCCGGATATTCAGACAGTAAAGAGTCTCGGTATCGATGTGGCCAGATTCGGTGATGATGCAACGGTATTTTACGGTTCAGAGCATGGAAAGAAGACCTGTTTCCTGCAGTGGAAGGGACAGAATACGGTGAAAACAGCACGCAGGGCTTTTGCTCTGATCCGGGATGAGGGATACGATATTGTGGTTGTGGATGATACCGGAGTTGGAGGGGGAGTCACTGATATGCTGAATGACATGGTGGATGGAAGCGGTATCCCCTGTCGTATTTTTCCGGTGAACTTTGCAGAAGCGGCACTACGGGATGATAAGTATGCTGATCTACCCACTGAAATGTATTTCAATGCCCGGGATATGATCCGTGCTCAGAAGGTGCAGACGCAGGATGAGTACAGGCTCTTTTCTGAGCTTTCCTCCCGCCGTTTTGAATATGACTCGAAGGCACGGTATAAAATTGAGTCAAAGAAAGAGTATAAGAAGCGGACCGGATTATCTCCGGATGCAGCAGATGCGTTTGTGCTCTGTCTTTACGGGGTACGGCAATACGGGGCAACAGCAGGGGAAGGCAACAATGAGGATATCCTTGTTGCAGACGGAGTTTGTGAAAAAGTTGAAGATTTTTAAATATTTTACTTGACTCGAATTTTGAAAATTCGTACACTTAAATTGATGGTAACACGACCCGCCTGAGGGAACGGCCATGAAGTGGTAGCAAAGGCAGGCGCAACGCCTGCAAGTGGCTTAAGCCGCGGTGTATTGAAGGGATATTCTGTCCCTGTTAACAAAATCTACTATACCGCGGTGATGCTATATCTTCTCGAAACGAAAAACCAGCAAACAGGTTAAATCTGTCGAACGAGAGCTCCTGAAAGAAATTTCAAGCGCTGATAGCTCATATTATGATGGATGGGCGGAGCGACCCTATAATCCTGATCCGCTGTTCAGGCGTGCAGGTGGATACAGGCTGTATGATGAGATGCTCGAAGACGACCAGATTGCTCCTCTCTCCCTCTTAAAAAAATATATCATTCTCAATCCTGAACTCACCATTGAGTCAGAATCCGAAGAGGTGAAAGAGTTCTTTAAAGAGGTCATTCTCGAAGAATGCGATCAGCCGTTCAAGGCTTATGCTCTCGAACAGTTCTCTCACTTTGACTACGGAAACTCCCTCTCAGAGCCTATCTTTGAACGCCGGAATATCGCCGGATGGGGTGAGCGCATTGTCCTGAAGGCCATCAAGACCAGAGCCCCCCACTCTATCGAATATCATCAGTACCCCAACGGGGATGTCAGGCATATCATCCAGCACAGTGATGGGAAGATATTACCCCCCTTTAAGCCGGATAAGTTCCTTCATTTGATAAACAATCCGAAGTTCTCCAACCCGTATGGTAAATCCGACCTCACAGCAGGTGTATATAGAGCATGGTACGGGAAGAAAATCCTGATCCGGTTCCTCAATATCTTCCTGGAACGTTTTGGTGCACCTGCTCTGATCACCTACTACAGCGCGAAAACAAGTAAGTCTGTGAAAGACAGGCTGCAATCTCTGCTTCCGACGATATCGGAGAAGGCCGGTATCATGTTGCCGGATGACACGAAGATCGAAACGATATCCGTACGAAGCTCCGGCCGTAATCCCTTCATCGATGCTATCATGACCTATAACATGATGATTGCCAGAGCTCTTCTGGTTCCTGATCTTGCCGGTTATGGTGGATCAGAGACAACCGGCGGTTCCTATGCGCTGGGAGAAGAACAGTATAAGGCGTGGTATACCACTCTGGAACTTCCGAAGGATATATACCTGCGGCAGCTGAACCGGAAGATCATCCAGCCCCTGATCCGCTGGAACTTTGGAGATAAGGAAGCGCGTTTTAGCAGGGCTGTTCTCAGGGGAGAAAACGGAAAAGAGTCACGGGAGAATGCAAAGCTGTTTCTGGAAGCGTTGAATAGCAGGAGTATCAGGCCCACACTGGAAGCAACGAATACCTTCCTGCGGTCCATTGATTATCCGGAGATTCCAGAGACGGAATGGGAAAAAGGCGGGGAGATTATTCCCTCTGATAGTGCAGGTAGCGCTCCTGCTGTACAGGGGAAAGGTCCTGAGCAACAGCCAGAGCCACCTGCTACTGACAGGGCAGACAAAAGCGAGGGAAAAGGTAACCGAAAAACAGGCAACAAACTCCCTCCAGAGGAAGTTTCTGCTTTTCAGCAGCAACAATTCAGCTCTGCCGGATTCGGCAGGGACTTAAGTGTCTATGAGCGCAGGATTGATTTTGCAGCTCTGAATTCAGGGATTACGTCTATTGAAAGAAAGTATGGCCAGCTTTTACATGGCAGGCAGACGGCTATCATCGATCGGCTGGCAGGATATGTTGCTCGCAAGAGAATCATTGAGGATAAGAGGATGGACCTGATCAGGTCTCTTCACCTCCCGGGCAGGGAGGAGGAACTCCTGAAAAAGGACCTCATCCGGATGCTTATCGATGCTTCCAATGATGGGACAGCCGCTGCACGGCAGGATATAGAGAGCAGGCAGAAAGACTTCGAAGCTTCATTTTCCACCGGCCCTGTAGATGCCCCTGATGTTATCTCATCTCTTAATATCGATGATGATGAAGCACGACATGAGTCACTGCTGATCTTATTGCGTCAATCTAAAGCCGCGGAGGAAATGGCACAGTGGATCGACACGAGCTATACGAATCTGGTGACAGGCGAATCTGCAATGCTTTTATCTGTGAGCAGGGATGCATTGATGGAGGGTATCAGGAGTGGTCTGACTCAAGTGGAGATAGAAAAGCTTATCAGGGAAAAGACGCAGGATCAGGCATCAAAGGCAAGGATCATGAATATTGTCAGGTCCAATGTAGCCCGTGCATGGTCCGGTGCCCGTCTTCATGAGTATCAGTCATTACCACAGGGGGATATAACCGGATATCAGGTTTCAGCGATAATGGATCATCGCACATCTCCTGTGTGCAGGAAGCTGGACGGGAAAATCATCAAACCTGAAGAGGTGAACAGGCTCAATCCTCCCTATCACTATCAGTGTCGATCTCTATTGATTCCGGTCTTTCAGGAAGAACCGAAGCCGGAGTTTTCCCCTCTCCCTGATGTGGAGCAGGAACCCGGGGGATATCTGAGACTGAAGGAGAGCGCATGAAGCTTGAGACACTGAATGATGTTGAGATATTCGCCTCCGGAAAATGGAATGGGCACAGCTACACAGACGATGATCTGGATGAGATTGTACGTGCATACGATGAGACAAGAGAGCATTTGAAACCGTATTTGAAGATCGGGCATAAACCCAATGATCTCTTGCGTAATGACGGACTTCCTTCTGCCGGCTGGATCACCTCATTGCGGCGTGTGAAGGACCGACTGGTGGCTACCATCTCAAATGTGCCACGAAAAATCGCTGAGCTTATCAGGCGGCGTGCTTATGGTCGTGTGTCGTCTGAGATATATATCGATCCTGTTATACAGGATAAAAAATATCGGTATGCACTGAAAGCAGTTGCCCTGCTTGGTGGGGAGACACCCGCTGTGGGGAGTCTATCAGATTTTATCGACCTCTACGGGCTGGATGTAGAAACCTGTATGGTCGGTCATGGAAAGGAGGGGAATACCACAACCGTAACAATCGATTTCCAGAGAAAGGAGAAACAAAAGATGCCGGAAATCACAATCGAACAGAGGGAGTATTCACAGCTCCAGAAAAAGGCTGTGAGTGCTGATATGCTCAGCACAGAAGTCGAAGGCCTGAAAAGTAGAGTGCAGGAATTCTCTCAAAAAAGTTCTGCTCTTGAGAAGGAGAATGCTGAGCTCAAGAAGTACAGGGAGGAGACACAGGCCGCTGAGGTCAAGCGTTTTGCATCTGAAGTTGAGGCTTTTTTCGATCAGGCTATCAAGGAGGAAAAAATCACCCCTGCGATGAAGGAGAAATATTTATCCGAGGCAAAAAAGTCGAAAGAGTCCTTTGAGTTTGTGCGAGGAGTCATCGATGATCTGCCGGCGCACTCACAGGAGTACTCACACGGTGGACAATCCCGTGATGCGGGGTATGAGCCGGAGAGTATGAACGCAAAGGGCGATACTGATGGAGCTGATATTGATCGGAAGATCAGAGCGCTGCAGCGTGAGTATGCTGATCGTGGAGAGACCCTGAATTACGAGCAGGCTATGTTGATCGCAGAAAGAAAGGAGGGGTAAAAAGATGAGTGTATCAGGAATGATAATGATGGACACAGCAAAAGCCGGGACCGGGATCACATCCAGCAGCAGGAACCTTGCTGTCAAAGTGGAGGCTGAAGGGAAATACGCACTGGCCAGCTCATCTGCTGCTGCGGTGGGAATTATCGATGGTGATCCACTCAACGGAGTGATCAGTGTTGTCAGGATGGGCAAAACCCGCGCTGTTGCCGGTGGAAGTATCACCTGTGGCAACTATGTGAAATCCGGTGCGAACGGCAAGCTGGTCGACGCCGGTGCCATGGGGGGTATAGCTGCCACGACCAACGTTGTCGGTCAGGCGCTGGAAGCGGCGGTGGCCAATCAGGTATTCACCGTGTGGGTTCAGCCGGTTGAGATCACAAAACCGGCGACATAAGAACTGAAAAAAGAAAGGAGTGGATTATGGCAGTTTATTCAAAGAACAGACACACCAATGTCCCGCTGACAAATGTGGCTGTTGAATACACCAACAATGAGCTGATCAGTAATCAGATTTTCACAAGCGAAATATCTGTCGCAAAAGAGTCTGATCTGATCACGGTGTTTGATGAGCCGCGAAGGCTTGAGTCGTCTGTCAGGGCAAATGGCGCAGAGGCCAATCAGGTGACAGCAGGAGCCAGTCAGGAGTCCTATACGCTCATCTCTCACGCTTTAAAGGATATCATCACGGACAGGGACAGGAACAACGCTGACTCTGTCTTCTCTCTCGATATTGATATGACAAAATTCTTAACAGAAATCATCAAACTCGGCGAAGAGAAGCAGGCAGCTGATCTGTTCTTCGGCTCCACGTCGTGGGGCACCACCTCAACGCGGACTTCCAGCACCTCATGGGCAGCGGCCAACACGAGTGTTGACCCTGTGGCACAGGTGGATGCTATCTGCGCTGTTATCCGGAAGAAGGCAGGGGTTCGTCCCAATCTCTGCATTCTGGGAGATGAAACTCTTTCTGTTTTGAAAAGTCATCCTAAGGTGCTTGAGAGAATCAAGTATGCGGAAAAGGCAATCATCACTACTGACCTGCTGGCTGCACTGTTTGACATCCCGAAGGTGCTTGTCGGTTCAACGTCGTACAACACGGCAAAGGAAGGCGTGACAGATAGCTTCAGCTTCCTCTGGGGTCCTCATGCATGGATCGGATATATCAATCCTGTTGCCAGCAGGCGGGGATACTCTGCTGCATACAGGTTGCGGATGAAAAACAGCGGAAAACCTGTGAGGGTGAAGAAGTACAGGGATGAGGCCAGAGAAGGCGATTTCATCGAGGTTCAGACCTTCAGTGCTGTGAAGATGATCGCTGATCGTGCAGGGTATCTGGTGAAGAATGCAGGGCTTACAGCATAGTGAAAGGAGACAGTCATATGGACAGGAATAAGTATGAACCTGTAGTTGATCGTACTATCCATAAGAAAAAAAGGGGCAGGCCCGAAAAGGTAAAAGAGATCGAACAGCTTTATGAAGTGAACGGGAGACAGAAGATCAAACGGTATTGCGTCTGTGAGTACAGTGACGGTGTGGTTGAGCAGGAACTGATTGAGACTCTGGTCAGATGAGGTAAACAGGATGCCATATTGCGAAGTTGCCACGATTCTGAAAGTGAATCCTGAACTGCCTCAGGAGGCAGAAGACACAGGATATGATCGGGTGGTTGAGATTATCGAACAGGTGACGATCCCGAAGGCAGAGAGCATCATACACTCCATGCTGGCTGACAGATACAGAGTGCCGATCTCTGAACCTGTTCCCCGATTGATCACATCTCTGATGATCGATCTGGTTACTGTCTACACCGATACCGAGCTGGATCAGGGGCGCGGGGAAAAGGCGGAGACTGACTCTCGCTATGAATCCGCGCTATCTATCCTTGTTCAGATTCGCGATGGAAAAATCCCGCTGGTGGATGATTCCTCCGGAGCAGTCTTCGCTGAGAAGACTTCCGGAGATCGCGATAGTGAGGGGATTCATGCAGTGGATAGATACGGGTCTGAGCCGGCTTTCTCGATGGAGGATCATCTGCTATGACACATTCTGTTATCCATGACAAAAGGCTCATTGCACGGATCAGGGAGCTCTCAAGACGCACACGGGATGCAAAGCCTGCATTCAAGAGGATTGCCGCCCGAATGCTTGCAGCCACGCACAGGAATTTCCAGTCTCAGCGTACTCCTGATGGCAGACCGTGGGTGGCACTATCTGAGCGCACTCTAAAACGTCGTGGAGGGAGCGGGAGAATCCTGATGGATACAGGCGATCTCCGGCAGCGATGCGAGTCCTCGTATACAGGGCGTGAGGCCACTGTGACCAATACGATCAAGTATGCGAGGACTCATCAGAGGGGAGATCGGAAGCGGAAGATTCCTGCACGTCCTTTTCTCGGACTGACCGGAAAAGGGAACAGGCAATATAAGAACATTCTCACGGGGTATCTGAGGCATGTATAGAATCAGCGAGACCACAACAGCACTGCTTGAGCTTATCAGGGATGGGTTTCCTGATGCAAAGGTCATGCGCGGGAATCCGGAGAAAATGAAGCTCTTCAATCTCGGGGTTCCTTATCTGGTTGTTCAGGAGAAGAAGCAGGTCCCTGATGATACTGATCTCGGGGCCATGAAGAGAAGCATGCATACCTGTAGCTTCGTGGTTCATGTGTTCCTCCAGAACAGAGACCCTGAAACAGGTTTGAGTGCACTGGTCACTCAGATCGAAGACCTTGTACACCTGCTCAGGAGGAATCTGACACTCAATGACACGGTTGGTCACACATGGGTGGTGGAAGCATCGTTTGATGATGAGTTTCCCGGGGAGAATGAGACAGGGTATGCCGGCTCTGTGCAGATCGAAACTCAAAAGCTGGCGATGTAAAGGAGGAGAGAAAAAATGAAAGGGAAAAAAGTCAAAATCAGGTATGACTCGTTTCTACCACAGATCATTGGTTCTTGCGAGGATTTTCCCGCAGGGAAACGGTTTGAAGAAGAAGACAGGGGAAAAGTCTTTGAATTAGAGGAATTTCTTGCTCTTGAACTTGTTTCCGGAGGTCATTTTAGACCGGCTGATCAACAGGTGCAGGAGAAAAAGAAGGAGGGAAAAGATGAGTAGCAGACAATATGGATTCAACAGTTTTGTTGGGGCAGGAAAGGAAACAGCATGGGGGACAAAGGTTACTCCATCCACATTCTTTGAGTTTAACTCGGAGAGTCTCTCGGTACAGGATGAAGAACAAATCCTTGAAACCATAAATGGGGATCGAGATTTTACCCGCAGGCTGCAGGGGATGCGTTCTGTTTCAGGGTCTGTGGAGGGTCCGTTTAATCCGGCTGTGGATTTCGTAATGATGCTGCTTGCCAATGCCCTTGGTGGTGCAATCACCAGTGCAGGAGTATCAGGAGAGACGGGAGCCTACGAGCATGTAATAACAACAGGGGATATGCTTAACGGGACAATTTCATCCATGACACTGACCAAGCGTCTCGGGGAAACTGATAAGTTCGCATTTACGGGCTGTCGTGTGAATTCTCTAACAATCAAAGGCGATTTCGGGAACTTCATTTCAATTTCTGCTGAGATAGTCGGGAAAGACATAGAGAATGAGAGTGCATCTATCATTCCGGTACTTGTGGATGTTGAACCATGCAACTTTCCGGC
>Ga0209785_1000501_pt1 | contig 10738 bp, 16 predicted proteins | sample WorMetG1BERMUDA2_FD_187403 | JGI IMG/M metagenome (GOLD analysis project Ga0209785, IMG submission 187403) | Marine gutless worms symbiont microbial communities from Max Planck institute for Marine Microbiology, Germany - Inanidrilus... ... | reverse complement strand
TCGTTGCCCATGGCCTCCAGCTCGCCGATTCCCGTATAGATCGTTCGCCGGCTCATCCCCAACACTCGCGCCACATACGCGAAACCGCCAAAGCCGATCTTCAGCGCCTCGACCGCGGCGTGGCGGCGTCCCTGCTCTTCCGGCAGCGAACGCAAGTAGACATGAAGTCTTCGTGCGATTGATCGTAGCCTTGAAACCCGTTCATCAGGTTACCGGTATCTTGTACTTCAGGTAGGCTCATCCTCCTATGTTTAACTCTCTACCGAGAGGAAGATCTCTTTAGATAGAATACTTACTCTACTGAAAGAAAACCCACTCTAAAGTTATCTAGACCATCTTGTATTATGATGTCCGATCCGTGTGAAGAAAGCCCGATTCCAAACCCTCAAGAGCTGGGGGGCTCGTCGGTCGGCGTACATTTGTACGTGGAAGACGTCGATGCGATATTTGCCTAGGCTGTTAAGGCAGGTGCGTCAGAAGTGAGACCTGTGGAAGACCGGTTTTATGGCGATCGCATGGGCACACTAAAAGATCCATTCGGACACATCTGGTTTCTCAGTACACATAAGGAAGACTTGACTCCGGAAGAAATCCAAAAACGCGCGGAGGCTTTGTTTAAGCCAGAAAATGTCTGACAAGACGAGTGCGGCCGTCCCTAAAAAGCGCCGCTCGTTTTTCGCTTTGCTTCCGGGGCCTGCCGATTTGTGACGTTAGTGGCCGATGAGTTGGTTTTTCCACATAAGGGCATAGCCGGCCGACTACGTGGACCAGATCGGAGACATCCTCGGCCCCACGGGACTGCTCTCCGAGCGTCTGGCGGGTTATCGTCACCGCCCCCAGCAACAGGCCATGGCGGAAGCGGTGGCCGCCGCGCTGAAAGCCGGCGAGACCCTCATCTGCGAGGCCGGCACCGGCACAGGTAAGACCTTCGCTTACCTGTGCCGGCCCTGCTCTCGGGGCGCAAGGTCCTAGTCTCCACCTGGACGCGCAATCTTCAGGACCAGCTCTTCCACCGCGATCTGCCGGTGGTCCGCGAGGGCCTGAAGGTCCCGGCGCGCATTGCCATGCTCAAGGGGCGGGGAAATTACCTGTATCGCTACCGGCTGGATGCGGCCCTGCAGGACCCCCTGCGCTGGTTCGCGACGCTGCGCCGACAGCTGCTTCGGGTACGCGACTGGGCCGCGGTTGACCCGTAGCGGCGACGTGGCCGAGCTCGACCTGCCGGAGGATGCCCCCGTGTGGCCGGCGGTGACCTCCAACAGCGACAACTGCCTGGGCCAGAGCTGCCCGGAATGGGGTCGTTGCCACCTGATCGAGGCCCGGTGCCGGGCCCAGGGGGCGGATCTGGTGGTCATCAACCACCATCTGTCTGTTGTGCGCGGGCCTCTCGCTACGGGACGAGGGGTTCGGTGAGATCCTCCCCGGTGCGGGCTGCTGCATCGTCGATGAGGCCCATCAGCTGCCGGATGTGGCGGGCAGTTTTTTAGGCCTGGCGGTCAGCGTCCGTCAACTGTTGGATCTGACCAGGGACCTGGAGATCGAGTACCGGCGCGAGGCGGGTGATGCCCCCGAACTCCTCGACCGCGCCGATGATCTACACCGCGGGGTTCTCGACCTGCGCCTGAGCTTGGGCGAGGATACGCGGCGGGGATCTTGGCGCGAGCTGGTGGAGGACCCTGACTCGATCTGGGCACTGGAAGCGGTGCGTACCCGGTTGAGCGATCTGCACGCCGCCCTCGACGCCCTGCGGGGGCGTGGCAAGGGGCTCGATAGCTGCCTGGCCCGCAGTGCCGAGTTCGGCCGCCGTCTTACCCTCCTGGCAGAGGGCGACGAGTCGGAGAACATCCGTTGGTACGAGACCCAAGGCAAGGGCTTTCGGCTCCACCAGACGCCGTTACAGGTGGCCGATATCTTTCAATCCCATCTGCAACAGCGCCCGGCGGTCTGGGTCTTTACCTCTGCGACCCTAGCCGTGGGCGAGCGGTTCGATCACTTTGCCCGCCAGCTCGGCATCGGCGATGCCCGCACGGAACGCTGGGAAAGCCCCTTCGATTATGGCCGCCAAGCCCTGTGGTTCGTACCCAGGGATATGCCGGATCCTGCCAGCGGGGCTTACGGCACCGCAATCGTGGAGCTGGCGGTACGGATCCTCGAATTCAGCCGCGGCCAGGCCTTTCTACTCTTCACCAGCCACCGTGCACTGCGCGCGGCGGCGCACTCGCTGGAGTCATGCCTTCCGTATCCGCTGCTGGTGCAAGGCAGCGCCCCGCGGGCCGAGCTGCTGAAGCGCTTCCGGCGCTTGGGCAACGCCGTACTGCTGGGGACCGCGAGCTTCTGGGAAGGGGTGGACGTGCGCGGGGAGGCCCTGTCCTGCGTCATCATCGACAAGCTACCCTTCGTTTCTCGCATCCCCCCATGTTCCGCTCTCGGGATCTGAGGGACGTACAACACTTCTTTGCGGCGGATGCCGGGTCCCCATCCTGAGAAACTGTCTGGCTAAAATTCGTATCTTTCGCGCCTGCATCGAGCTCGGAACAACGGGCGTAATCCATCATGCCTTCGGCATCTGTTTCAGGTTTGCGGTGGTCCCTTCGGTAGATGGTGCTTCGATTGTCCGGACCGGCTTTTCAGTAGGTGGCAATAGCTTACCGATGCTGAACCCCAACCGGTCCTGGCGGGCACGCAGGCCATACCCCAAGGCGGCACCGCCTGCCGTAGTCAGGGCGAGCAGGCCCAGAGTTGCAAACTGCATCAGAACCATGACCATGCCCAGCCCGGCCGCCCCACCAAGCACCAGGCCGGTCTTTAGATTGCCGCCCTGGGCTGCGCCCCGCCGTTCCTGGGAGACCCACTGCCGGCTGCTCTTGACTTCTTTGGCCTTCTCTCGCTCCGCGCGCACCCGAATTTTCTCACGTTCGCGCGCAAAGCCTACTTGCGCCTGCGACAGCGCCTGCCTGCGCGCCCCTGCGGCCATGGAGGTGAACCAAAAAGCGATCAGCGCACCGATGGCCAGGTTGAGCAATAAAAGGAGGAGCCCAGTCCGTTCCAGATCGGTGCGGTAGGCGGTGACCACCAACAGCACGGTGACGCCTTGGACGAACAGGACGCCGATCAGATATTTGAGGAAACTGGTCAGGCTGAACGGTAGCATGGGAGCCTAAGAAAAAGACCGCTACGAATTTCGCTTAAGGTGGCGGGGGCACGGCTGCGAACTCCGCCAAGAAGGTAATCCCCCGCCTGCTTACCGCGGGCGAATGAGACAGGGATAAAATACTCTACCCTTTTCTATCGGAAAACCGATTGAAATTTAGCGTACCATCATGGCGCATTCGATGCCGTTAGGAAACGGGATGGGTCCGACCTTCAGGTTCCGGATCCGATATTGCGTCTCTTGCGCGTGAAATCATCGGGTCGAAATGGTAACCCACTAGTGTCCGGGATATTAATTGAATAAATTCAGATGGTTATTTGTTTCGAGATTGCTTAGATCGTAGTCCGCATCGATAACCATCCGATTCAGCAATATTTTCTCGCACATAGTCGGGCTCAAAATCTGTAGGATTGTATAGAGACCTGCGTCAATTTGGGCGCTTTTGGAGGTATCTCCATGATTCCTGGAGCGGGATCTTTTCAAAATCTGCAAATCGATTCAAGTCGATGACATCCTAAAATCGGCAGCTTTGTTTTATCTTACAAGTGGCTACAAGATGGAAGAACCAGTTTCCCCGGACGCTAGTGAGACCCTCCATAAAAAAACCACGCAGATTTTCCAGATTATTTCGTTTCTGAATCTGTGAAAATCTGCGGATTCGAAACGCTGACCCGACGCCCCCGAAATGGTTGGATAGGACCTTAGGCCATGGAAACCTCAGGTCCCTGCACCCATGTCTCAATCCGTCTCACCACCACAGGAGAGCCGACATGTTGGACTCGACCATTCCCGGCAACCGCCTCGTGGATGCCACCAGCCCCTATCTCCGGCAACACGCCGCCAATCCCGTCGACTGGTGGTCCTGGTGCGCAGAAGCCCTGGCGCTCGCCCGCGACCGGGATCGGCCCATCCTGCTCTCCATCGGCTACTCCGCGTGTCATTGGTGCCATGTCATGGCCCATGAGTCCTTCGAGGACCCGCACACGGCCCAAGTCATGAACCGGCTCTTCGTCAACATCAAGGTGGACCGGGAGGAACGCCCGGACCTGGACAAGATTTATCAGAGCGCTCACCAGCTCCTGGCCAAGCGTCCGGGCGGCTGGCCCCTAACCGTCTTTTTGACCCCGGACGACCAGTGCCCCTTTTTTACCGGGACCTACTTCCCACCGGAGCCTAGGCATGGACTGCCGGCGTTCTCCCAGCTACTCGAAGGTATCGCAGCCGCCTACCGCGAGCAGGGGAGTGCCATCCGGGAGCAAAACCGCGCCGTACTGGATGCTTTAGCCCGGCTTACCCCCGACGGGAACGGCAAGATCCCGGACGCAACGCCCCTGGGAGCGGCCCGCCGCCAGCTCGCCGACGACTTCGACCCCGTCCACGGCGGGTTCGGGTCGGCCCCGAAGTTTCCCCATGCCACCGACCTGGAGCTCCTGCTGCGCTGCTACGCGGCAACCCAAGCGGACGAAACGCCGGACCGGGAGGCTCTGCACCTGGTGACCTTCACCCTGGAGCACATGATTCGGGGCGGACTCAACGACCAGCTCGGCGGGGGCTTTTGCCGCTACTCGGTGGACGATCTCTGGATGATCCCCCACTTCGAGAAGATGCTCTACGACAACGGACCCCTACTCGCCCTGTGTTGCGATGCCTGGCAGATCACAGGTGATCCCCTGTTCCGGGATACTGCCGTTGTCACCGCCGATTGGGTGATACGTGAGATGCAGTCGCCCGCGGGTGGTTATTATGCGACCCTCGACGCGGACAGCGAGGGTGAAGAAGGCAAATTTTACGTCTGGGACCGGGAAGAGATCGCACGCCTGCTCACGGCTGAGGAGTATCCCCCCTTCGCCGCCGTCTACGGCCTGGACCGGAAGCCGAACTTCGAGGGCAAGTGGCACCTGCACGGCTACCGCACGTCCGCTGAGGTGGCCCGCGACCTGGAGATGGCCCCAGCGCAAGTCGACGCCCTGCTGGAAACGGCGCGGCACAAGCTCCTTACCACCCGGGAGGAGAGGGTCCGTCCGGGCCTTGACGAGAAGGTGCTCACCGCCTGGAACGGCTTGGCGATCAAGGGTATGGCCCGGTCCGCACGGGTGTTGAAGCGCGCCGACTACTTGGCATCCGCCCAGCGCGCCCTCGACTTCATCCGTGCCGAGCTGTGGCGGAACAGGCGCCTGCTCGCCACCTACCGGGACGGCAAGGCCCACCTCAACGCCTACCTGGACGACTATGCCTACCTGATCGATGCCCTGTTGGAGCTCCTGCAGGCCCGCTGGCAACGCGCGGACCTGGAGCTGGCATCGGCACTCGCCGATGTTTTGCTCGACCGCTTCGCGGACCCGCGGCAGGGGGGCTTTTTCTTTACATCAGACGACCACGAACGACTCATCCATCGGCCCAAACCGCTGGGGGACGAGTCGGTACCCGCCGGCAACGGGGTGGCGGCTCGGGTGTTGCAGCGCCTCGGCCACCTGCTGGGCGAGACCCGTTACCTCACCGCGGCCCAGGAGACCTTGGCACTGGCCGCCGAGCAAATGCGCCGCCTGCCCTACGCCCACGCTAGCCTGCTCACCGCCCTGGAAGAGCACCTGGAGCCCCCGCAGACCCTCATCATCCGCGGCGCGGGCGACGACCTGGCACGTTGGGCCGAAATCGCTCAGCGTACCTATGTCCCCCGGCGCCTGGTACTCGCCATCCCCGCCGCCGAGGAAGGGCTTCCAGGTAGCTTGGGGGCTATGACGCCGGGCGCCGGGACTCGAGCCTATCCCTGTTTCGGGACCAGATGCGAGGCCCCCCTGGAAGACATCGAAGCACTGGAACGGTTGATTGCCTAGGTGGTGTTGACATTCAGAAGGGTGATTCCAGACGATTCATAATCGCTCTGCCGGCGCACTCCAAGGTGAAATCTCATGTCCGGGTTTCCCGTACCGAACAGGTAAGCAATCATGGCGACCAGCCGACCGGCCCTGAAACCCTCCAGCTTTGCGTGGCACCTGGTGTGCGACCGGCTCATCTCGGAAGAGCAGATCCGGAACGCGCAGCGGATTGCCCTGGCCGCCGCCAATGCGCGGGGTACCTCTGTTGGATCTGGATGCCGTCGATCTTGCCGACCTTCCCCTGAACCTAGTCGACGAGAAGCTGATAAGGAAGCACCGTGCTCTACCTATCTTCCGCCGCGGCAATCGGCTTTTTCTCGGGGTCTCGGATCCTACCGACTATCTTGCCCTGGAGGAGATCGGGTTTGCCACGGGTCTGACTACGAACGTAATCCTGGTCGAAGAGGCGAAGCTCACCGTTGCGATCGAGCGGGCGATCGCGGTTCGGGACTGGGCCCTGTTGACCCTCCTAGATACCGATCTGGACGGTCTGGAAACCGTCCCCGAGGACGCCGCAAAGGGTACGATTCGGAGCTCAAGGCCGGAGACACCCCCATTGTCCGTTATGTCAACAAGGTCCTGATGGACGCTGTCGACAACGGGGCCTCGGATATTCACTTCGAACCCTACGAGAAATATTGCCGCATTCGTTTCCGCCAGGATGGTCTGCTGCAGGAAATTTCCAATCCCCCGGTGACGGTCGCCGCGCATCTGGTCGCGCGACTCAAGAGTGATGTCGCGCATGAATATCGCCGAGCACCGGGTACCTTAGGACGGTCGCATCAAGCTCAAGATCGGCCGCGACCGGGAGATCGATTTCCGCGTCAATACCCTGCCTACCTTGTATGGGGAGAAGGTCGTCCTGAGGATTCTGGACGCTGCGGCGGACCTGGTCGGCATCGACCACCTCGGCTTCGAGCCGGAGCAGAAATCGACATTCTTATCCGCCATTCAAAAACCCTACGGAATGATTCTGGTGACCGGACCCACGGGCTCGGGCAAGACAGTTTCTCTGGGTAGTGGTGATTTTTGAAGTGATAGAGTAGATGGATTCATTGGTAATCATTCCGATTGCCACCGTATAAACGTTTATCAAGAAAGATGCAGTATGCGCGGGATTGAACGGACGTTTGAGGTCTCGCGCACGAACATTGAGCGCCTGGTTAAAAGAACAGGCGAATGACCTCCCACCCCTTGAAGAGACGCTACAACCTGTTGAGTGCAAAAAGATTCCTGTGCTGGATGTGGATGAGTTGCAGTCCTTTGTCTTTCGTAGCAAAGACAAAGTGTGGGTCTGGATTGCCATGAATAGAGAGACCCGAGAAATCGTCGCCTCTGCCTGCGGTGATCGCACCGAAAACACCTGTCGGATACTCTGGGATCGCGTACCACCTGCTTATAAAATTGAGCGTTGGAATAATACCTTAACGGCAACAGTTGGCACGCTTCGTACGTAAGACGTTTTCTTTTTCCAAATGTGTTAGAATGCATGAGATTTGTTAAAACTCTTCATACACCGATATAATACTGAGAGGTCCAGATAACTTTAGCATCTGCACCTACATGCTAAGGTTATGTTATGCAAAGAAAAATAGGTATTTTAGGCGTTTAAACCTTTCCGAAGCCAAATTCAGAGGGATTATACGCTCTCTTGCGCTTGATTTTCCGGCCTCGAAAATCGCTGAGTTGAGTGATGTAAGCCGCCCTACGATTAACAAACTACTCTTGAAGAAGTTACGAGTTAGAATCGCCCAGGTTTATGACGCTTCATCGCCCTTCTCGGGCGAGATTGAAGTCGATGAATCCTATTTTGGTGCGCGCCGTGTCCGTGGGAAGAAGGGTCGTGGAGCAGGCGGTAAAACGATTGTCTTCGGGATCCTGGAATGGCAAGGAAAAGTCTACACCGAGATCGTCCCAGATGCCTCCAAAAAGCAGCGACAGGCTGCGATCCGGGGCCAGGCAGCCCTGGAAGCATCATCCACCCGGACGGCTGGAGAGGCTACAATGGGCTGGTGGACATGGGGTACAAAAAGCATTTCCGAGTGCATCCTGGCGAGAATGAATTTGCCCGCGGTAATTGCCATATCAATGGCATTGAATCATTCTGGTCATATGCCAAACGAAGACTTGCAAAGTTCAACGGTGTTCTCCGACAAACGTTTCATTTACACCTCAAGGAATGTGAGTTTAGATTTACTCACCGAGAGGAAAATACCTCTGATAGAATACTAACTCTGCTGCGAGAAAATCCACTCTAAAGTTATCTAGACCCATAGGTATTTTCACCAATCTGTTTAAAGGTTTCAAACGGCAACGCCGAATTCATAATATAGCGGCCTATAGCGGCTTGAAACAATCCCAGCCATGAACCTAACGCGCACGAAATTTCCCTATGGCATCGCCGATTTCCAGGCCATTCGAGAGGAAGGCTACCTGTATATCGACCGCACAGACCGAATCCCGCGCATGGAGGAAATCGGTAAACAGGTCCTTTTCCTCCATCTCCCCGTCGCTTCGACAAGAGCCTGTGGCTCTTGACCCTGGAAAATTACTACGACTTGGCGCGAAGCGATCGCTTCGACGGGATCTTCGGGGGGCTGAAGATCGGCCGCAACCCACACATCGACATAACAGCTATATCGTCATGGTTTGGGACTTCTCCAGCATGGATACTCAGGGAGATAGCAATTACATCCGGGGCGCGCTCTACCGTCATATCAGGGTCCTCGGTCGTTACCCGGAGCTCAAGCGATTCCCCCTGATCGACGACGCCATCGCCAACTTCCAGGCCCTGGTGAGCACGATAGACCGGACCGGACACAAGCTCTACCTCTTCATCGACGAATACGACAATTTCGCCAACGAGGTATTGGTGAGCCGGTTGCGGGGGGGGCGATCGGTATCGGGACCTGGTTTCCGGGGAAGGTGTATTAAAGGGAACCTATATATTTAACTAGCCAAGTTTCCCATTTAACGTGCAGAAAGAATGGCTGCCTCTGTTCTAAGAAACAGGAGATATAATCATGTCTGCAGGCGGCATCCTCAGCACTTCTGAGTTTTTTCAGTGCTTCCCAAACGAAGACGCCGCGCGGCTCTGCTTCGAAAAGCGTAGCTGGGGCAGTACGCTTCCCACCTGCGGGCATTGTGGCAGCGTCGACATTCGTGAGTGTAGAGACCACGAAGCCATGCCCTACCGCTGCAGGAGCTGCAGGAAACATTTCAGCGTGCGTACCGGCACAGTGTTGGCGGAATCCTGCCTTCCCCTGCAGAATCAGCGCCTATCACGGTCTGGGCACTGAAGGCTTCACCCACAAGAGAGTGCGGCACTCGGTTGGTCAGTTTGTCCGCGATATGGCGCATACCAACGGCATCGAGAGTTTCTGGGCACTGCCGAAGCGCGGCTACTACGGCATCTATCACTTCATGAGCGCTGAGCATCTACATCGGTATGTGAAAGAATTCTCGTTCCGCCATAACACCGCCAACCTTGGCACCGTGCCCTTCATCGACATGACGATTGACCAGATAACAGGTAAGCGCCTGACTTACGAGAGACTGATTAATGCCTAAGCGGAAAGGCGTGATTGAGCCTATCGACGCCCCGTTTGATGAGGTCGTTTCGACAAGGATAAAATCCTGCAGGAAACCATCCGGTTCGCCATCCCTGGCACGCAGTGGATAGCAATCGGTATCACCACGGAGCAGTTTGAACTTATCTGTCGGGGTTATGTCCAGGCCCTCTATGAAGGCGCACCCGGGAGATTGCCGTCCGCTGCGCCATACTCGCCGCGGCTCTCACGCGCACCGGCCTGGACGCACTTGTCGATGAGGCCACGGGCTACCAGTATGAACGGGCTGAGAACGCCCTGCAGCGCAAGCTGCGAGCCTTCAGCGCCGATGAACTCCGCGCCTGGGAAAAGACTTTCCCTGACGAACTTTGGGAAGAGTTCGGGCGGCTCACCAATTGGGCTACCCCCCTGCAGGCGCGCCCGAAGTGGTGGGGAAAGCTGGTGACTGAACTCATCTACGACACCATGGACGAGGACGTAGCCGAATATCTCAAAGAGAACAAACCGTCGCCCGGCGTCCGCTGGCACCGGCAACTTACCGAGAACTAGGGAGTCCGGCAACTTGTGTCGCGCTGCTATGAGGTCATCGGAATGGCCAAAGATTCCGACAGTATCCGCGAGTTGCGGGAGAAACTGGCCCGGCACTACGGCAAGAGGCAGGGACAGTTTACCCTGTTCCTCAAACCCCCCAAGGACTGACCTGTAGGGCCTGCGTCTTTCGCACGCCAGATCTGTAGAGGCTAGCTAGGTATATAGGTCCCCAAAAAAGAGGGGTGCTTAACGGTAGAGTGCGATGAAATGTGATCTTTTGTCGGACTCAAGCGCAACAAGCAATGGATTTGGTTGGTAACGCTTCAAAAATAAGTACTACATTTATCACGAAAATCAGTTGGCATCGACGACGTAGTTTCATTTCCCGAGAACAGGGTCGCGTCGAATGAATTTGTCGTTGATATCGAGGAACGTCTCAGAACACTTTCGTCCCATCTCGTGGAGGGTATCGAGCAGGCGTGGCGTGACCGTGAGGCCGGTTTGGGTGTGGGTGCGCTGTACCGCTTCCAGGGCGGTCTGGTGCGAATCGAGGATGACACCGCTTAAGCGACGCGCGACATGACAAAACAAACGGTGCTCGATCGGATGCC
>Ga0209785_1000500_pt1 | contig 10741 bp, 12 predicted proteins | sample WorMetG1BERMUDA2_FD_187403 | JGI IMG/M metagenome (GOLD analysis project Ga0209785, IMG submission 187403) | Marine gutless worms symbiont microbial communities from Max Planck institute for Marine Microbiology, Germany - Inanidrilus... ... | reverse complement strand
AAACCTCCCTGGCTAAAAACACCAGGGCAGGGAATCAGACATCGGTTAAAAACGATTCTACGTTCGTCAAATGTGCTCTAGATTTCCGCATCGTTCTTCCTCGTCCTGCCAGCCTCTACATTACGAGAAAACTCGCGCTTCAGGCGGTCCAGTTTTCGGGGTTCAGGTCAACCAGGATCGCGGTGAACAAGAGGATGAAAAACAGCCAGATCGGAAGCGTGATCGTTTCATTCAAATCTGCCTCGCCCGCGCCCGTTGCCCGTCTCCATCCACCCTTCGGGTTCTCAGATCAGGCGCCGTCGCATCGTAGCATGATTTTGCCGAAAGTGGTGATCGGGGCGGTGTTGCGGATCATCGTCATCGGCACCGAAAAATGGCCGCGCCGCCAAACGAAGCTGTTGCTCTTCGGCACCTTCCAGGCGTCGAGCAGCCCCAACGCGCTCTCGAACGGGGTCACGCGATCGTAGGTGCCGATGACGGAAACGATGTGTTCCGGATCGACCACCGGCGCTGTGTCCCATCGCGGGTTCAGGATCGGCATGAAGGAGTCCGAGTTCTCCGACGTCCAGCCCTTGGCCAGCATCGATTCCCTGGATTTCCAGGTCCGCGCCAAATCGCCGTGCAGCAAGGCGTCCTGCATGCGGCCGCTCGGCGTGATCAGCAGCAATGCCTCGGGCCTCAGCGGCCGCGGCCAGTCGCGCGACACGTCGGCGCACATCAGCGACATCAGCGCGCCCATGCTCGATCCACCGACGGCAACGCGCCCGCTGCTGGTGGCGCGCGCCCAATCGATCAGGACCGACCATTCCCGCAAGGCCCCGGTGAAGACGTCCAACGATCCCATCGGCGCGCGGGCGACCAGGTACTCGCCGGAATACCGCCCCCGCGGCCGCCGCCGGCCATGCCAGGGCGCTTCCGGTCGGATCACCCGCAGGCCCATCCGGCACAGGGCGTTGACCTCGTCGATCAGGCCGTGCCACATGTCGAATTCGACGCCGATTCCATGGCCGAAGATGATCGACGGCGGATCCTTCACGCCCTCCGGTTCATAGACATGGGCGTGGACCACGTCGTCGAGGCGCGACGACGGCGAGGGGAACCTGAGCCAGTACTCCGTTCCGACCGCGCCCGGAACCTTGCGCGACTGTTCGACCACGGGCATCGGCGAGGGCGGTTGGTAAAACGGACGGCGATCGTGCAATCCGTCGGCGTAGACGGCCGCGACCTCGGACGGGCTGGGCGTCTCGGCGCGGATGATCGGCATCTTTCGATCGAGCAGAAAACGGTATTTCCAGCGCATCGAGTTGAGCGCGTGTTGGCTGTCGCGGCGGGCCGATTCGATGGCCACCAGGCGATCGACGCTGCACGGCTTGTCGCCGAAAAACACCTCCCGCCACGCGGCGTCCACCTCCGCCGCTGTCGCACCGGCGGTCTCGGTGGCGGTCAGAACGGATTGCAGCCGGCGGAGATCGATGCCGGCAGGGGACAGCGGCGCCTCGGCCAGGAAGCGCTCCGGCTCACCGCCCGACACCGTCGCCGCCGCCCACATGCGCGACAGCGGGAAATAGTAGCGCGACAGCATCCACAGGGAGAGGCGGTCGAACCAGGGATAGGCGAGAAGATGGCCAAAGGCGCCCCGGACCCATCGCGCCAGGGCGTCTTCCTTGCCCAGCCTGGGGCCACCCGGCCTGTCGCTGACGGTCGGTTCCGGGCTGGATGAGGTGTTGGCGGGCCCATCGGGCGGCTGCGAGGCAATCCCCATGGGAAAAACGGAACCCGCTCAGGCGGCTTCCGTCGTCATCGCGGCGTCGAGGTATTCGTCGACGAAGCCGGTCAGGGTGTCCATGTGCTCGCGGTAGAAATGATCGCAGTCGTCGATCACCCGGTAGTCGATGGTGATGTTCTTCTGGCTCGACAGCTTCTGCGACAACTTGTCGACGGCACTCTGCAGCACCAGGTCGTCGGTGCTGCCGTGCACGATCATGCCGGACGCCGGGCAGGGCGCCAGGAACGAGAAGTCGTGCTGTCCCGCCGGCGGCGCGATCGAGATGAAGCCGACGATCTCGGGCCGGCGCATCATCAACTGCATCGAAATCCAGGCCCCGAACGAGTAGCCGGCGATCCAGCAGGCCGAGGCGTTGGGGTTGTAGGTCTGCATCCAGTCGAGCGCCGAGGCGGCGTCGCTGAGCTCGCCCTGGCCGTTGTCGAAGGTGCCCTGCGAGCGGCCGACGCCGCGGAAATTGAAGCGCAGGGTGGAGAATCCACGCCGCACGAAGGCCTGATAAATGGCATAAACGACCGGATTGTTCATGGTGCCGCCGTGCTGCGGGTGCGGATGCAGCACCAGGGCGATCGGCGCGGTGGCTTGCTTCGAATGGTGGTAACGGCCTTCGAGACGTCCCTCGGTTCCGTTGAAAATGACGTCGGGCATGGTGGTTGATTTTTCTCCGCGGAGCTTGGGGCGATCAAATTCGTCGGGTGTTTAGGGGATAAAAACTCCCCGGTCACCAAAAGTTTTACCCATATACTTGACTAATTTGGTCGGGATTAATATATTCCTGACACGACATGAACGAGCGGATGGTCCGCTCCGTGTTCCGGCCCGCTTTCGGGGCCGGGAGGTCGAGTGTGCGCCCCTGGGGACGATCCGAGCCTGGACATAAAATATAGCAGAGCCCATGGTTTTCAAGAGAATTCAAGAAGATATCGATTCATTTATGGCCCGCGATCCGGCCGCGCGTTCGCGCCTCGAGGTGCTGCTCTGTTACCCCGGCATGCACGCCCTGCTGTGGTATCGCGCCGCGCACGCCCTGTGGAAACGGAACTGGTACCTGTCGGGTCGGTTTTTGTCGCACCTCGGTAAGATCCTGTCCGGGATCGAGATCCACCCCGGGGCGCAGATCGGCCGCCGCTTCTTCATCGACCACGGCACCGGCGTGGTGATCGGCGAGACCTCGATCATCGGCGACGACGTCACCCTCTATCACGACGTCACCCTCGGCGGCGTCGCGCCGTCGGTGGATTCGCAGTCCCAGGTCAACGTCAAGCGGCACCCGACGCTGGAGGACGGCGTGATCATCGGCTCCGGCGCCCAGGTGCTGGGACCGATCACCATCGGCGAGGGCGCCCGCGTCGGCGCCAACGCGGTGGTGCACAAGGACATCCCGGCCGGGGTCACCGCGGTCGGCATTCCGGCCCGGGTAGTGATGCCCAAGGACCGCGAGCGGGCGCGCGAGTTCGTCGCCTACGGCGAATCGGTCGAAGGCGTGCCCGATCCGGTGATGCGCACCATCGACGCGCTGCGCGGACAGGTCGCGACCCTGATGGACCGGATCGAGGAACTGGAAGGACGTCTCGAGGGAGAGGCCGGCGGCGAGCCGGACGGGACATCCGAACAACGGCAAGGGAAGACCAAGACGCCGCGCGTTCTGGACGGCGGCAAACGTTAAGGCGCGGCGGCGGGGGCGCCGCGCGCGGAAGGAGGAGCAAAGGTGAGACTCAGTACCAAAGGACGCTACGCGGTCATGGCGATCGTCGACCTCGCGTTTCACAGCGACGGCAAGCCCGTCGCCCTCGCCGACGTGGCGGCGCGCCAGGAAATTTCGCTGTCGTACCTGGAACAGCTGTTCGGCAAGCTGCGCAAAGGCGGACTGGTGAAAAGCGTGCGTGGTCCCGGTGGCGGCTATCTGCTGTCGCGCACCCCGGCCGAGACCCGCGTCGCCGACATCATCACCGCCGTCGACGAGCCGATCAAGGCAACCCGATGTAGCCCCGGCGCGCCGTCGGGATGTCACAACGACAAGAGCCGATGTCTGACCCACGACCTGTGGGAGGAACTGGGCAACCAGATCTACCTCTATCTCAGCTCGGTCTCGGTCGAGGACATCTGCGACCGCCGCGTGCTCGGCACCTCGGGTCAGTTCTACCGCGACACCGCGCGGCCGGTGGCCGCCGCCCAGTAATCCGACCAAGAGTTCCGGAGCGACCCGACCGTCATGACTGACGCCGTCTACCTCGACCACAACGCGACCACGCCGGTGCGGCCCGAAGCCGCCGCCGCGGTGGCCGCGGCGCTGACCGCGACGGGCAACCCGTCGTCGGTGCACGGCTTTGGCCGCGCCGCCCGCGAGGTCGTCGAGACGGCGCGCGCGCAGGTCGGCGAGTTGATCGATGCGCCGGCCGCGAACGTGATCTTCACCAGCGGCGGCACCGAGGCCAACGCGCTGGCGCTGCACGGCGCGCGGCGGGTGCTCGCCTCGGCGGTCGAGCATGCCTCGGTGCTGGAATTCGGTGGCGCGGTGGAAACCGTTCCCGTCGATCACGACGGCATCGTCGACGTCGACGCCCTCAACAAGCTTCTGGCCGGCCATGGCGCGGACACGATCGTTTCCGTGATGCTGGCCAACAACGAAACCGGTAGCGTGCAGCCGATCGGCGCCGTCGTTGAAACGGCGCGGCGCCACGGCGCGCGCGTGCACTGCGACGCGGTGCAGGCGGCGGGGAAAATCGCCGTCGATGCCGGAACCCTCGGCGCCGACCTGATCAGCCTGTCGGCGCACAAGCTGGGCGGCCCGATGGGCGTCGGCGCCCTGGTGCTCGGCGACGGCGTCGGCATCGAGGGACAGCCGCGCGGCGGTGGCCAGGAGCGCGGCCGCCGCGCCGGCACCGAGAACCTGTCGGGCATCGCCGGCTTCGGCGCCGCGGCCGCGGCCGCGCGCGACCGGCTCGAGGATTTTGCCGACCTGGCGCGCCTGCGCGACCGGCTGGAACAGCGGTTGCCGGCGGCTCGCGTGTACGGCGCCCGGACGACGCGGCTGCCGAACACCACCTGCCTCGGCATGCCCGGCGTCACGGGCGAGACCCAGGTGATGGCGCTCGACCTCGCCGGCTACGCCATCAGCGCCGGTTCCGCCTGCTCGTCGGGCAAGGTCGCGCCGAGCCACGTGCTCGCCGCCATGGGCGTGGCCGAGGAGGCCGCCGCCGGCGCCATCCGGGTCAGCCTGGGCTGGACGACGAAAGAATCCGACATCGAAGGTTTTGCAGACGCCTGGACCGCCCTATATGCGCGGTTGGGACGCGACGCGGACAGGACCGCACCGGCCGCCTGAACGGGGCCGGGTCAACAACGAGGAAAGAGATGATCAACGCCAACCAGAATTCGCCGGTTTACCTGGACTACCAGGCGACCACCCCGACGGACCCGCGGGTCGTCGAGGCCATGATGCCGTTTTTCGCCGGCAAGTTCGGCAACCCGCACTCGCGCAACCACCACTTCGGCTGGGAGGCCGAGGCGGCGGTCGAGACGGCGCGCGAGCAGGTCGCCTCGATCATCGGCGCCAACGCCAAGGAGGTGATCTTCACCTCGGGCGCGACCGAGTCCAACAACCTGGCGCTGAAGGGCGTGGCGCGTTTCAACAAGGACCGCAAGAACCACATCATCACCTGCGTCACCGAGCACAAGTGCGTGCTCGACACCGGCCGCCACCTGGAGCAGGAAGGCTTCGAGGTGACCTACCTGCCGGTGCAGGAAAACGGCCTGATCGACCTCGATCAATTGCGCGACGCGATCACCGAGCAGACCCTGCTGGTCTCGATCATGGCCGCCAACAACGAGATCGGCGTGATCCAGCCGTTGGCCGAAATCGGCGCCATCTGCCGCGAGAACAAGGTCTACTTCCACACCGACGCGGCCCAGGCGGTGGGCAAGATCCCGCTCGACGTCGAGGAGATGAACATCGACCTGATGAGCATCTCCGGGCACAAGGTCTACGGCCCCATGGGCATCGGTGCGCTATACGTGCGGCGCCGGCCGCGGGTGCGCCTGGTGCCGATGATCAACGGCGGCGGCCAGGAGCGCGGCATGCGCTCGGGCACCCTGCCGACGCCGCTGTGCGTCGGCCTGGGCGAGGCCTGCGCGATTGCGCAGCGCGAAATGGGCGCCGAGGCCGAACGCCTGAAGATGCTGCGCGACCGCATGTTCAACCGCATCAACGACCGCCTCGCCGAGGTCTACCTGAATGGCGACCTGGACCAGCGGTTGCCCGGCAACCTCAACCTCTCGTTCGCCTACGTCGAGGGCGAGGGCCTGATGATGGGCATCAAGGAGCTGGCGGTGTCGTCCGGCTCGGCCTGCACCTCGGCCTCGCTGGAGCCGTCGTACGTGCTGCGCGCGCTGGGCGTCGAGGAGGAGCTGGCGCACACCTCGCTGCGGCTCGGTCTGGGCCGCTTCACCACCGAGGAGGAAATCGATTACGCCGCCGACCGGATCTGTTCCGAGGTCGAGCGGCTGCGGGAAATGAGCCCGCTTTGGGAGATGGCCCAGGAAGGGATCGACCTGAAGTCGATCGAATGGGCCGAACACTGACCCGGAACCCCACTTGACTTCGGTCAACGACCAGGAACTTCGAAACCTATACCGGATTCGATGAGAAAAGAGAGAAAGACAGCATGGCCTACAGCGACAAACTGATCGACCACTACGAAAACCCGCGCAACGTCGGCACCCTCGACAAGGGCTCCGAGGACGTCGGCACCGGCCTCGTCGGCGCGCCGGCCTGCGGCGACGTGATGAAGCTGCAGATCCAGGTGGATGCCGAGGGCATCATCGAGGACGCCAAGTTCAAGACCTTCGGTTGCGGCTCGGCGATCGCCTCGAGCTCGCTGGTCACCGAGTGGGTCAAGGGCAAGTCGGTGGACGAAGCCGCCGAGATCAAGAACACTGAAATCGCCGAACACCTGGCGTTGCCGCCGGTCAAGATTCATTGCTCGGTGCTGGCCGAAGATGCTATCAAAGCCGCCGTCGCGGACTACCGCGAGAAGAAGGGCATCAAGAAGGACGCCGCCGAATAGGCGGACGGCGTCCGGTTCGGGATAGCAGAGAACGGGAATACGAAGATGGACCGTCCACCTCCGATGAGTGTCACCGCCGCCGCCGCCGAGCGGGTCAAGGCGCTGCTCGCCTCGCGCGGCAAGGATAGTGTCGGCGTGCGCATCGGCGTGCGCACCAAGGGCTGCTCGGGACTCTCCTACACTCTGGAATTCGCCGACGAGAAGAACGACTTCGACGAGATCATGGAGCATGACGGGGTCACCATCCTGATCGACCCCAAGGCCACCATGTTCATCCTGGGGACCGAGATGGATTTCGTCGAGGGCAAGCTGGAATCGGGGTTCGTGTTCCGCAATCCCAACGAAAAGGGACGTTGCGGATGCGGGGAATCCTTCCACGTCTGACGGCGCGTCCGTCATCCGATCTGCCCCGGGGCTGAGCGCCGGGGATCGTCGCCGTCCCCGCTTTCGGGGGCGGCGCGACTTTTGAGAGCAAACGAACAGAGGATCCGAAGCGGGTGCAGAAGGACTCGGAAAACCAAGCCGCCACGGAGGCGCCGCGCATTTCGCCCTGCTGGTCGTGCAAGGGACCTGTGTCGGGCCAGGCGCTGTTCTGTCACACCTGCCACGCGGTGCAGCCGCCCAGCGGCGATGACCATTTCTCGCGCCTCGGCCTGGAAAGCGGTTTCGACGTCGATGTCGACGTGCTCGAGCGGCGCTACTTCGACCTGCAGCGGCAACTGCATCCCGACCGCTTCGCCAGCCGCACGCCGCGCGAGCGGCTGCTGTCGCAGCAGCAGGCGACCAGCCTGAACGAGGCCTTCGAGACGCTGAAGGATCCGCTGCAGCGGGCCGACTACCTGGTCCACCTGCGCGGCGCCGGCGTGCTGCCCGAGGGCTGCGACGCGGTCAACGACCCGGTAGTCCTGATGGAGGCGATGGAACTGCGCGAGTCGCTGGCCGAGGCCGAGACCTCGCACGAGGTCGACGCCATCACCCGGCGCACGCTCGAGGACATCGACGTCTGCGTCGACGAGCTGTCGCAGGCGTTCGAGGCGAACGACCTGGAAGGCGCCTGCCGCCTGACCACGCGGCTCAAGTACCTGCGCAAGCTGGCCGACGAGATCCGCGTCCGCCGCGCGCAGCTTGCGGGCGGACACTAGGCGCATGGTCGAACCTCTGCAGATTCACGAGCCGGGGGAAACCCCTGTTCCGCATGCCGGCGAAGGAGCGGTCGCGGTCGGCATCGACCTGGGCACCACCAATTCCGTGGTCGCGATCAGCGACGACGGCAAGACCGAAGTTTTGCGCGACGACGACGGCCAGGCGCTGGTGCCCTCGGTGGTCGCCTACGCGCCGGACGGCTCGGCGGTGGTCGGGGCGTTGGCCAACATGCTTTTGCTCGACCGGCCCGAGGCAGTGGTCAGCTCGGTCAAGCGGCTGATGGGCCGCGGAGTTGCCGACCTGAAGGCGCTGGCCGGCACGCTACCGTTCGAAGTCGAGCCGGCCAAGGAAGAGGGCGGCATGGTCCGCCTCAACGTCGCCGGGCGCAGCCTGACCCCGGTCGAGGTCTCCTCCGAGATCCTGATCGCGCTGAAGGAGCGGGCCGAGGAACACCTGGGCCAGCAGGTCGAGAAGGCGGTGGTCACCGTGCCGGCCTATTTCGACGACGCCGCGCGCACGGCGACCAAGGACGCCGCCCGGCTGGCCGGGCTGGAGGTGCTGCGCCTGGTCAACGAACCGACGGCGGCGGCGCTGGCATACGGATTGGACAAGGGCGCCGAGGGCCTCTACGCGGTTTACGACCTGGGCGGCGGCACCTTCGACATTTCCATCCTGCGCATGGAGAAGGGCGTCTTTCAGGTGCTCGCCACCGGCGGCGACGCGGCGCTCGGCGGCGATGACTTCGACCATGCCATCGCCGAGCACTTCCTGGCCCAGCGCGCCAGCCGCGTCGGCGCCCGCGACATCACCCCGAGCGAGGCCAAGACCTCGCTGGTCACGGCGCGCCTGGCCAAGGAATGCCTCAGCAGCCAGACCGAGGGCGAGTGGATCCTCGACGTCGACGACAAGCAGACGGGCCATCGCCTGGACCGGGGGACTTTCGAGGACCTGATCGTGCCGCTGGTCGAGCGCACCACCGACATCTGCCGCCACGTCATGGAAGACGCCGGCGTCGGCAACGAGGAGGTGCGCGGCGTCGTCCTGGTCGGCGGTTCGACCCGGGTGCCGCTGGTTCGCCGCCGGGTGCGCGAACTGTTCGACTCGGAACCGCTGGCCGACATCGACCCCGACGAGGTCGTCGCCTGCGGCGCCGCGCTGCAGGCCGAGGCCCTGACCGTCGGCTCCGATACGCTGTTGCTCGACGTGACCCCGCTGAGCCTCGGTCTGGAGACCATGGGCGGCATGGTCGAGAAGGTGATCCCGCGCAACACGCCGATCCCGGTGGCCAAGGCGCAGGACTTCACCACCTACCAGGACGGCCAGGCGGCGATGGCGATCCACGTGCTGCAGGGCGAACGCGAGATGGCCGACCAGTGCCGCTCGCTGGCCAAGTTCGTGCTCACCGGCATTCCGCCGATGACCGCGGGTGCTGCCCGCATCCAGGTCTCCTTCGCGGTCGATGCCGACGGCCTGCTGACCGTGTCGGCGCGCGAGGAAACCACCGGCGTCGAGCAGAAGGTCGAGGTCAAACCCTCCTACGGCCTCAGCGAGGAGGAGATGAGCGAGATGCTCTACGACTCGCTGAAGAACGCGCAGGCGGACATGGACCGCCGGCTGCTGGCCGAGGCCCGGGTCGAGGCCACCCGCGGGCTCAACGCCGTGATCTCGGCGTTGGACATCGACGGCGACCTGCTGGACGAGAACGAGCGCGGCGAGATCGAAAAGGTCATGGCGGCGCTCGAGGCCGCGGTCGCTGGCGAGGATCGCGACGCCATCAACGCCGCCGCCGAAACGCTGGAGACTGCCACCCGCACCTTCGCCGAGCGGCGCATGGACCGCGGCATCACCGCCGCACTGAGCGGCCAGGCGGTCGACGGATTGGTCGACGAAAACCCGGATGCTGGGGGCGGCACCGAAAACGAGACACAGGACGCAGAGGGAACCGGCTGAATGCCCAAGATGGCTTTTATCGACGCCAAGGGGAACCGCAAGGAAGTGGACGCGCCGCTCGGCCTGTCGGTGCTGGAGATCGCGCACCGCAACAAGATCGACCTGGAAGGCGCCTGCGAGGGCTCGCTGGCCTGTTCGACCTGCCACGTCATCGTCGACCGCGACTGGTTCGACGACCTGGACGAGGCGACCGAGGAGGAGGAGGACATGCTCGACCTCGCCTTCGGCCTGACCCACACATCGCGGCTCGGCTGTCAGATCAAGATCACCGACGAGCTGGACGGCCTGGTCGTCACCCTGCCGGCGGCGACCCGCAACATGATGGTGGATTAAAGGGAGTCACTTCCATGGGCCTGCGCTGGACCGACGTGCACGACATCGCCATCGAGCTGGAGGACGCCCACCCGGACGTCGACGTGGTCAACCTGCGCTTCACCGACCTGTGGAAATGGGTCCAGGACCTGCCCGACTTCGACGACGATCCGCAAAAGTCGAACGAAAAAGTGCTCGAGGCCATCCAGATGGCCTGGCTCGACGAGCGCGACTGACCTCGTCTCTCTCATCCGTCATGGCCGGGCCTGTCCCACGGCTGTCCGGTTTACATTTGTGGACAGGTTGCACGGTGTTGATTCTACTTGTTTCCAAGCGTTTGGCGACGTTTTGGACACAAGAAAGGACCAGCACCGTGCGGCACCAGAATAGCGTTTTCCATGGCCTTTTGAAGCATGTTCCCTGGGCCGAGTTCGAGAGCCTGGTGGAGCGCTACCATGCGGACAAGCACATCCGCCGTCTGCCGACC
>Ga0209785_1000499_pt1 | contig 10756 bp, 9 predicted proteins | sample WorMetG1BERMUDA2_FD_187403 | JGI IMG/M metagenome (GOLD analysis project Ga0209785, IMG submission 187403) | Marine gutless worms symbiont microbial communities from Max Planck institute for Marine Microbiology, Germany - Inanidrilus... ... | reverse complement strand
ACTTCAATCCCATCGAAATGGCCTTCGCCAAGCTCAAGGCGTGGCTGCGAAAGGCCGCCGCGAGAACCATTGAGGAACTGTGGAGCGCCATCGCCGAAGGGATCGAGAAAGTCACGCCCACCGAATACGAGAACTTCTTCGCTGCCGCAGGATACGACCAGGATTAAATCGAATCCACGCTAGAGCGGTTCAATCGGGCCAGCGGTTGTGCAGCCATAGCCATTGTTCCGGCCGCTCGCGGATCCAGCCTTCGAGGGTCTCGTTGACCCGGGTCATCACGTCGAGCACGTCGCCCGCCTTGTCGCCGCTGTCCGGCAGCTCCATCGGCGGGAACACGGTGACGAGGAATCGGCATCCCTGCAACCGCTCGACCCGCACCGGCAGCAGCGGGCAGCGGAACCGCAGCGCCAGTTGCGCCAGCGCCGGCGCGGTCATGGCGTCGCGGCCGAAAAACGGCACCGGAATGCCGTCGTTCATCTTCTGATCGACCAGGAAGGCGATGTGCTCGCGCTGGGCCAGCAGCTTCATCGCCCGCCGCGCGCCCTTGGCGCCTTTCGTCAGCAGCTCGCCCTGATGCGCGTGGCGGCGGCGGAACAGCCCCGCGGTATAGGGGTTGTTGGGGGCGCGGTAGATCACGTGCAGGCGCAGCCCGAACAGGCCGGCACCGACCGCCGACATCTCCCAATTGGCCATGTGCGCGCTGACGATCAGGCCCGGCTCGCCGTCGTCGCGTATGAGGTCGATGTTCTCCAGGCCGCGGATCTCGACCTCGGCCCCGGATTCGTTGAAGCGGAACCTGTCGAGTTGCGGAAACTCGAACAGGGTGCGGCCAAGGTTCTCCCACATGCCGGAAATGATGGTGTCGATATCGGCCGCGGTTTTTTCCGGAAAGGCCCGTTCCAGGTTGCGCCGGGCCTGCCGGGTGACCGCGGCCAGGGGACCGATCGCGCGGCCGACACGCCCGCCCAGGGCCGACGCCGCATGCAGCGGCAGCAGCCGCACGAGAAAGAAGAACCCCCAGGCCGCCCAGGCCTGCAGGCGATAGACCACGGCCCGGCGCCAGGGCAGCGCGGGTTCGGTGTCAGTCATCGGCCAGCAACGGCGACAGCAGCGCGTTCATGGCCTCTTCGTCATCCCATTCGAGGCCGATTGTCAAGACCGTGACGATGTCCCGCGCCGCCGGCGGCAGGCGCACGGCGTCCTTCTCGGTGGTGATCAGCCGCGCCTCGGCCTGTGCGGCCTCGTCCGCCAGCCGCTCGAGATCGGCGGCGGAAAAGGCATGGTGGTCGGCAAAGGCGCGCGAGACGACGCGTTGCGCGCCGAGGAAATCGAGGGTGCGGAAAAACCTGTCCGGATCGCCGATGCCGGCGAAGGCGGCGACCCGCCGTCCCTTCAACTCGTCCGCTTCGGCTCCCGGCCGGATCCGCGCCCGCAGCACCGGACGGTCGCCGAGCTGGCCCGACACCGCCAGGCCGTCCTCGCCGATCACCACCACCGCGTCGGCCCGCGACAGGCCGAACTCCAGCGGTTCGCGCAGCGGCCCCGCCGGCATCACCCGGCCGTTGCCGAAGCCGCGGTCGCCGTCGGCGACCAGCAGCGACAGGTCCTTGGCCAGTCCCGGGTTCTGGAAACAGTCGTCCATGACCAGGATGTCGGCGCCCTCCGCGACCGCCAGCCGGGCGCTGGCGGCGCGGTCGGCACCGACCCAGGTCGGCGCGCGGCGGGCCAGCAGAAGCGGTTCGTCGCCGACCTCGTCGACGCGATGGCGGAACGGATCGACCCGCAGCGGCCCCTGGGCGCTGCCGCCGTAGCCGCGGCTGAGGAAGTGCACCACCGCGCCGGCGTCGACCAGGCGCCCGGCTAGGTCCAGCGCCACCGGCGTCTTGCCGGCGCCGCCGGCGACCAGGTTGCCGACGCAGAGCACCGGCACCGGCGCCTTCCAAGGCTTGCCCCGGCTGATACGCCGTCGCGCCACGGCGCCGTACAGCGCGCCCAGCGGCGCCAGCAGGGCGCCCTGCCAGGACTCGCGGTACCAGAAGTCAGGCGCGCGCATCGGCCGGCTCGGGCGGGCGCAAGGGGGCGAGGAAGGGATCCAACGCCGCCATCACGTCATCCAACACGCCGCCGCGCGCGGTGGCGAATTGGCGAGCCGCGACGGCGCGGCGCTCGCGCTCGCCCGGATCGGCGAGCAGGGCGGACACGGCGGAAACAAGTGCCGCCTCGTCGGCCACGCCCTGCCCGGCCAGGGCCTGTTCCAGCCCGGCGACAGTATCGGCGAAATTGCCCATGTGCGGACCGCACAGGATGGCGCAGTCGAGCTGCGCCGGCTCGAGCGGGTTCTGCCCGCCCTCGGCCAGCATCGACTTGCCCATGAACACGATCTCGCTGAGCCGGTAGAACAGGCCCAGTTCGCCCAGCGTGTCGGCGAGCAGGATGGCGTGTTCCGGTGCCGGCCGTTCCCCGGCGCTGCGCTGGGCGACGGCGAATCCGTCGCGGCGCAGTTCGCCGGTGATGGCGTCGCCGCGGTCGGGATGGCGCGGCACGATCATGCTCAGCAACCCGGGGTGGTCTTCGGCCAGGCGGCGGTGCACCCGGCCGGCCAGGGCCTCCTCGCCGGCGTGGGTGCTGGCGGCCAGCCAGCAGGGGCGGCGGCCGAGTTGATCGCGCAGGGCCGCCAGTTCGGTCTCGTCCGCTGGCAGCGGCGCCGCCGCCTGCTTCAGGTTGCCAAGGCAGTCGACCGCCGGCGCGCCGAGGTCGCGCAGCCGCTCGGCGTCACGCGGGCTCTGCCCCAGGCACAGGGCGAAACCGGCCAGCAGGCCGCGGATCAGCGCCGGATGCCGCCGCCACATCGCCAGCGAGCGGTCCGAGATGCGGCCGTTGAGCAGGACCATGGGAACGCCCAGCGCCGCCGTTTCGCTCAGCAGGTTGGGCCAGAACTCGGATTCCGCCCACAGCACTAGGTCGGGCCGCCAGTGATCGAGGAAACGGCGCACCCAGGCGCGGCGGTCGACCGGCACGTACTGGTGAAAGGCGCCCTCGGGCAGGCGGTCTGCCATCAGTCTGGCCGAGGTGACGGTGCCGGTGGTGACCAGCAACGCCACATCCGGCAGGTCACGGCGCAGGCGCTCGAGCAACGGCAGCAGCGACAGCGATTCGCCCACACTGGCGCCGTGGACCCAGACCAGCGGACCGGCGGGCCGCTCGCGTCCGGGTCGGCCGAGGCGTTCACCGAAGCGCTCCCGGTCCTCCTTGCCGCGAGCCAGGCGCCGGTTCAGATACAACCGCACCAGCGGCCCGCCGAGCGAGGTGACCGCGCGGTAGACCTGCAACTTCACCGCGCCGGCTCCGGTTCGGGGGCCGGCGTCGGCGCCTCGACCCCGCACAGACGGTCGGCTTCGTGGGTCAGGCCGGTCAGGCTGTCCTCGACCCGCAGGCGCGCCGCCTCCAGCGCCTCCTCGCCCTCGCCGACGGTGATCGGGTCGCCCCAGACGAAGGCGCCGCGGGCGAACGGCATCGCGACCGTGAAGGCATCCCAGGTGCCGAGCACGCGGCGCCGGCTCGAACCCCAGGCGACCGGCACGATCGGCACGCCGGCGTGCTGGGCCAGGGCGACGATGCCGTCCTTGGCGCGCATGCGCGGGCCGCGCGGGCCGTCCGGGGTGATCGCGATGTAGTGCTTGTCCTCCAGCGCCTTGATCATCGAGCGCATCGCGGTGGCGCCGCCGCGCTTGGTCGAGCCGGCGATCACCGGCAGGTCGAAATGCGCCAGCACCCGGGTGATGGTCTGGCCGTCGCGGTGGCGCGAAGCCAGCATGTAACCGGGTGGTTTGGGGTTCCAGCACAGCGGCATCATCAGGATGCGGCCGTGCCAGAAGCAGACGATGAAGCCCTCGCCGCTCTTGACGTAGTGCCGCGGCACGGCCTCGTTGACGATGGTCCAGCGGGTGGTGGCGTAGACCAGGCGGATGTACAGTGCCCCCAGCCAGCACAAGAATCGCTGCACCCCGTCGTTCTTCAGCAGCCGCTTCACCGGTTTCACCCGACGGTCTCCGCCGCCGGTTCCGCGGTGTCGGTCGTCTCGGCGTCGTTCTGTTCGGAAAACTGCAGCGCCGACAGCGCCGCGTAGGCGCCGCCGCGGGCCAGCAGGTCGTCGTGGGTGCCTTGCTCGACGATGCGGCCGCCGTCGATCACGCAGATCAGGTCGGCGTCGACCACCGTCGACAGGCGGTGCGCGATGACCAAGGTCGTGCGGTCGCGCATCAGGGTATCGAGCGCCGCCTGCACCTTGCGTTCGGCCTCGGTATCCAGCGCCGAGGTGGCCTCGTCGAGCAGCAGGATCGGCGCGTTGCGCAGCATGGCGCGGGCAATGGCCAGGCGCTGCCGCTGGCCGCCCGACAGTTTGACACCCTGCTCGCCGACCAGCGTGTCGTAGCCCTGCGGCAGGGCCTCGATGAATTCGTGCGCGGCGGCATTGCGCGCGGCCTCGACGATCTCGTCCTCGCCGGCGCCGGCGCGGCCGTAGGCGATGTTGGCGCGCACGCTGTCGTCGAACAGGGTGATTTCCTGGCTGACCAGGGCCATCGCCGCGCGCAGCGAGGTGAGCGTCACACCGCGCACGTCCTGGCCGTCGATGGTGATGGCGCCGCCGTCGACGTCGTAGAACCGCGGGATCAGGTTCAGCACCGTCGACTTGCCGGCGCCCGACGGACCGACCAGCGCCACCTTCCGGCCCGCCGGCACCTCCAGCGTGACGCCGTTCAGCGCCGCGGTCTCGCTGTCATACGAAAAACGCACGTCATCGAAGCGGACGGCGCCGCCGCCGACCGCCAGTTCGGCGGCGCCGGGCTGCTCGAAGATTTCCGGCTCGATGTCGAGCACCTGGAACAGGCGCTGCGCCGCCGACAGGCCTTCCTGCAGGCTGGCGTTCATGTTGGCGATCCGCTTCATGGGCTCGTAGGCCAGCAGCAGCGCGGTGATGAACGAGAAGAACGAGCCCGGGTCCATGTTGGCGTGGATCACCCGGTAGCCGCCGTAGACGATGATCACCGCCACCGCGGTGCCGCCCAGGGTTTCCATGATCGGGCTCGACAGCGCCCGCGTCCGCGCCGCCTTCAGGCTCAGCGTGAACACCCGTTCGACGATCCGGGCGATGCGGCTCTTCTCGTACTCCTCCATGCCGTAGGCCTTGACCACGCGCGAGCCCTGGAAGGCCTGCTCCAGCAGGGTGGTGAACAGGCCGAATTCCTCCTGGGTGTTGGCGGTGACCTTGCGCATGCGGCGGCCCAGGCGGGCGATCGGATAGACCGCGATCGGGAACACGAAGAACGAGATCAAGGCGAGTTGCCAGTCCTGCAGGAACATCACCGCGACCAGGCCGACCAGGGACAGCAGGTCCTTGCCCAGCGAGGTCAGCGCGTTCGACACCGCCGCGCGCATCAGGTTGATGTCGACGGTGAAGCGCGACAGCAGCCGGCCGGTGGAATGGTGGTGGAAGAAGCCCAGATCCATCCGTGACATATGTGCGTACAGCCGGTTCTGGCTGTCGGCGACGATGCGCAGGCCGAGCTTGGCCATGATCGAGGCCTGGGCGTAGTTGGCGATGCCCTTGACCGTGAAGGTCGCCAGCACGGCGCCGCCGACCAGCCACAGCATGTCCTGCTTGGCGGCGATGAAGATCTCGTTGACCACCGGTTCCATCAACCAGGCGCTGAGCGCCGTGGCGCCGGACATCACCGCCATGGCGATCACCGCCAGCGCGATCCAGCCGGCGTAGGGCCGGATGCTGTCGCGCATCAGGCGGCCGACCAGTTCGTGGGTCGGCCGGTGCCCGGCGGGTTTGATGTCGTGCGCTTGGCTCACGTCGCGTGAATCCCCGGTGGTACCGGGGATCGGGCCTGTCGCCCCCCGGTACGAGTCGGCGCGGACAATAGCACGCCTAGAACCCGGGAATCAGCGGAAAAACCAGCGGAAAATATGGATGTTGTCGAGGAACTGGTCGACGCTGGCGGGCCAGGAATAGGTCTCGGCGAAGCTACGGCAGGCGGCGGCGGGGATGTTCAGCGCCTGCTGCACGGCGATGCCGAGATCGCTGTCCAGCACGCCCACTGGCGACTTGCCGATCACATCGACCGGGCCGGCCACCGGGTAGGCGGCGACCGGCACGCCGCAGGCCAGGGCCTCGAGCAGGACCAGGCCGAAGGTGTCGGTGCGGCTGGGAAAGACGAGCACGTCGGCGGCGGCGTAGTGCCGGGCCAGGTCCTCGCCGGTCTTCAGGCCGAGGAAGCGGGCGTCGGGATACTTGCGCGACAGTTCCGGCAACTGCGGCCCGTCGCCGACCAGGACCTTGGTCCCGGGCAGGATCAGCTTGAGGAAGTCCTCGATGCCCTTCTCGACGGCGATGCGGCCGGTATAGAGACTGATCGGCCGCGGTAGGTCGAGGAAATCCTTGCCGCGTGGCTTGAACAGGTCGGTGTCGACGCCGCGCGACCAGCGCCGGATGTTGTCGAAGCCGCGCGCGCGCAGGGCGTCCTCGATGGTCTGGGTCGCCACCATCACCGCCGAGGAGGGCCCGTGGAACCAGCGCAGCGCGGCGTAGCTCAGCGCCAGCGGCACCGGCGCGCGCGCCGCCACGTACTCGGGGAAACGGGTGTGGTAGGCGGTGGTGAAGGGGTAGTTGTTGCGCCGGCAATGCGCCCGCGCGTGCAGGCCCAGCGGTCCCTCGGTGGCGATGTGGATGGCGCTGGGCATGAACTTGTCGATGATGCGGCCGATGCGCTGGCGCCGCACCACGGCCAGGCGGATGTTGGGATAGGTCGGACAGGGCAGCGTCTTGAACTGGCTCGGGGTCACCATCTTGACCTCGTGGCCGCGTCCCTCGAGATGCGCGCGCAGGGTGTCGAGCGTGCGGACGACGCCGTTGACCTGGGGATACCAGGCGTCGGTAAGGATGACGATGCGCATGATTTTATCCCGTGCCCGCTTCCTCGGGGTCCGTTGCCTTGGCCGGGCGCAGCAGCGCGCGGGCGCGCAGGCCGACCTCGGCCAACACCGGCGTGGCCCGGGCCGACGCCGCCGAGTCGAGCATGTTGGCCTGGCTCAGGCCGGCCCAGCGCAGGATCTCCATGGTGCCGTCGGCGTGCTCGACCAGGGCGGTGCAGCTTTCCACCCAGTCGCCGCAATTGTGGTAGACCAGGCCGTCGAAGTCGCGGATCTCGGCGTTGTGGATGTGGCCGCAGACCACTCCGTCGACGCCGCGCCGTCGCGCCTCCTCGACCACCGCGTCCTCGAACCGGCTGATGTATTCGACCGCGTTCTTGACCTTGTGCTTCAGGTAGGCCGACAGCGACCAGTACGAGAAGCCCATCTTGCGGCGCAGCAGGTTGAACCAGTAGTTCATCGACAGCGCCGCCGTGTAGGCGCCGTCGCCGACGAAGGCCAGCCACTTGGCGTACTTGACCACGCCGTCGAACTGGTCACCGTGCAGCACCAGCAGCCGGCGGCCGTCGGCGGTGACGTGGCGGGCCTGGTTCAAGACCGCGACCCGGCCGAAGCGGTGGCCGGCGAAATCGCGGAAGTTCTCGTCGTGGTTGCCGGGGATGTAGATCAGCCGCGTGCCCTTGCGCGCCTTGCGCAGCAGCTTCTGCACCACGTCGTTGTGCGCCTGGCGCCAGTACCAGGTTTTCTTCAGGCGCCAGCCGTCGATGATGTCGCCGACCAGGTAGAGGTATTCCGACTCGGTGTTTTTCAGGAAATCCAGCAGCATTTCCGCCTGGCAACCGCGGGTTCCCAAATGCACGTCGGAGATCCAGATGCTGCGGAAGCGCCTCTTGTCAAAGTAAACGGCGTTCATATCCGTCCATTCCAAGATTACGATTGGCCAGATATTGCGTTTGTAATAGTAAAAAAATCAATAACTAGTTTTTTCGTTATCCTTTTTTCATAATTTTTTCTGCAAATCGAAATAAATTCTTCATCGATTAAATGAAACAAAACCGCAATATTTGCGAATCGGAGCCAGAATGACTTCCCCAGAACCAAATCCCGTCAAGAACCTGCTGGTGATCCACAATCCGACCGCTGGCCGAGGGAGGGGTCATTTCTTGCATTCTGTGTTGTCCAGGCTGCGCGCGAAAGGGGTGGAGATCGACCTGCGGCCGACCACGGGTCCCGGTGACGCCGGCGAACTGGCGCGACGGGCCACCGGCGTCGACGCCGTCGCCGTCGCCGGCGGTGACGGCACCATCAACGAGGCGATCAACGGACTGATCGGCAACGAGGTGCCGCTGGCGGTGATCCCGTTGGGCACCGCCAACGTGCTGGCCGCCGAGATCGGCCTGGCCCGCAGCCCACGCCGGATCGCCGAGACGATCGCCCGCGGGTGCCGGCGGCGCATCGACTTGGGCCGCACCAACGGCCGCCATTTCGTGATGATGGCGGGGGTCGGCTTCGACGCCCACGTGGTCGCGGCGGTGACCCCGAAACTGAAGCGCGCACTGGGCAAGACGGCCTTCGTGGTGCAGTCGCTGCGGGCGATGCTGCGCTTCCCCTTCCCCACCTACGGCATCACCATCGACGGGCGCAGCTACAGCGCCGCCTCGGCGGTGATCGCCAATGGCCACTACTACGGCGGCAGGTTCACCTGCACGCCGGCGGCGCGGCTGGACGACGGCCTGCTGCACGTCTGCCTGTTCACCCTGCCCGGGCCATGGAAGGCGATGCAGTACGCGACGGCGCTGGTTCTCGGGCAGTTGCACCGCATGCGCTCGGTGCGGGTGCTGACCGGGCGGCGCATCGAGGTCGCCGGGCCGAGCCGCGATCCGGTGCAGGGCGACGGCGAGATCGTCGGCCATCTGGGCCTGAAGGTGGAGCTGGCCGAGGAAACCCTCAAGCTGATCGTCCCGTAACGTTTACTGACCGGCCACGGTCATGCCGTCGATGCGCAGCGTCGGCGCGTCGGTGCCGTAGCGGAATTCCAGATCGTTCGCCGCCGTGGTCCGGGCGAACATGTCGATCAGGTTGCCGGCGATCGTGATCTCGCTGACCGGGTAGGCGATCTCGCCGTTCTCGATCCAGAACCCGGTGGCGCCGCGGCTGTAGTCGCCGGTGACGTTGTTGACGCCGAAACCGATCATCTCGGTGACGTAGAGGCCGCTGGCGATGTCCGCCATCAGCGCCTGCGGTTCCACATCGCCGGCCTCGATGTAGAAGTTGGTCGTGCCCGGCGACGGCGGCGAGGCGACGCCGCGCGAGGCGCTGCCTGTGGTTTCCAGGCCCAGTTGCCGCGCCGAACGTAAATCGAGCACCCAGGTGGTCAGCACGCCGGCGTCGATGATCTTGCGCCGCCGCGTCGCCACGCCTTCCGCGTCGAAGGCCTTGGAGCGCAGGCCGCGCGGCCGCAGCGGGTCGTCGCAGACGGTGATCGCGCTCGGAAACACGGTTTCGCCCAGCTTGTCCTTGAGGAACGAGGTGCCGCGCGCGATGGCGGAGCCGTTGATCGCGCCGGCCAGGTGCCCGGGCAGGCCGCGCGAGACCCGCGGATCGAACACCACCGGCACCTGGGCGCTCTCGGCCTTGCGCGGATTGAGTCGCTTGACCGCCTTGTCGCCGGCGACCTGGCCGATGTCCTCGGGCGCGCGCAGGTCGGCGGCGAACACGGTGGCGTCGTAGTCGTAGTCGCGCTCCATCTCGGTGCCCTCGCCGGCGATGACCGAAACGCTGAGGCTGTGCCGGGTGCCGGCGCGGACCTGGGCGAAACCGTTGCTGGCGGCGACGGCGACCCGGTTGCGCGCCCAGCCCGCCTCGGCGCCCTCTGAATTGGTCACGCCGGCGACGGCCCGGGCGGTGTCCTCGGCGCGCTGGGCGCGTTCGACCAGGGTGTCGGGATCGGGCTCGTCCGGATCGAACTGATCGAGGTCGGGAAACTCGGTCGCCAGCATGCCCGGCTCGGCCAGCCCGCAGAACGGGTCCTCGGGCACCGAGCGGGCCATGGCGACGGCGCGCTCGACCAGGTCGTCCAAGGTTTCCTGGGCCATGTCGGAGCTGGACACGATCGCCTGGCGCTGGCCGACGAACACGCGCAGGCCGACATCGGTGCTTTCCGAGCGCTCGACCGTCTCGGGGTTGCCCAGGCGCCGGGCCATGCTCAGCGACGTGCTGTCGACCAGGATCGCGTCGGCGGCGTCGGCGCCGGCCGTGCGCGCCTTGGCAATCAGGTCGGTCAGGCGGTCGAGGATGTTGGTGCTGTCGGCGGTCATGGTCGTTCCTTACCCGGGGATCTTGTCACGCAAAGGTAAGGAATAGGGGCGAAAAGACAAGCCCGTGTAGCGACCGTCCTAAAAGTTCGTGCGTGCATTCCGTTCGGTCAGGCAGGACATCGCGATTTCTGTAAAATCTCCACACGGAGCCTCGTTATCTTAGATTTCGGGTCGATTGAATTAAAGAAATCCGCAAATTCCAGCCTGTTTCCGATTGCTCTGAAGTAGTCGGATTGAAGCGCAGGCGAGATTAAAGCGGCACATACAGCGCCAAAAATTTTTACCCGAATGAAATTATCGTATAATCTGAAACAAAAGGCGCAAAATCCCGAATAGATCGATTCTACGTAATTGAGACATTTAACTATGAATTCACTTAGCGCGGATTCGATTTAATCCTGGTCGTATCCTGCGGCAGCGAAGAAGTTCTCGCATTCGGTGGGCGTGACTTTCTCGATCCCTTCGGCGATGGCGCTCCACAGTTCCTCAATGGTTCTCGCGGC
>Ga0209785_1000495_pt1 | contig 10897 bp, 12 predicted proteins | sample WorMetG1BERMUDA2_FD_187403 | JGI IMG/M metagenome (GOLD analysis project Ga0209785, IMG submission 187403) | Marine gutless worms symbiont microbial communities from Max Planck institute for Marine Microbiology, Germany - Inanidrilus... ... | reverse complement strand
AAGTGCTGATCGAACGATGGCGCCGGCATTACAACACCATCCGGCCCCACAGCTCGCTCGGATACAGACCGCCGGCGCCAGAAACAATCTTGCCAAACGTTGATGGGCCAACCTACGCTGTGGATCGGCTTCGGTCGGCCCATCAACTCAAACCGCGCCAAACTCTAACTTAGACCGTGGACCACTCAATGGGGGCAGGCCAACCGGACGTGAAACAAACGCAGTTCGCCGATGCAGCCGGGCGCGCGGACGCCGGTGACGACAACGAATGGACGACAAGGAGGGTTAATCATGGGTGTATTGAAGCCGGGCGTGGTCTCGGGCGCCGAATACGAAACGCTGCTGGCGGCCTGCAAGGAAGGCGGCTACGCGCTGCCGGCGGTCAACGCCACCGGTACCAACACCGTCAACGCGATCCTCGAGGCCGCGGCGACCAACAATTCCGACGTGATCATCCAGTTCTCCAACGGCGGCGCCCAGTTCTTCGCCGGCCAGGGCTTCCCCGATGGCGCCACCGCCAAGGTGCTGGGCGCGGTCTCGGCGGCGCGCCACGTGCACATGATGGCCGAGCATTACGGCGTCTGCGCCGTGCTGCACACCGACCACGCCAACAAGAAGCTGATTCCCTGGGTCGAGGCGATGCTCGATCACGGCGAGGCCTTCCACGGCGAGACCGGCAAGCCGCTCTATAGCTCGCACATGCTCGACCTCTCCGAGGAGCCGATCGACTGGAACCTGAACGAATGCGCCCGCGTGCTCGAGCGCATGGCCAAGATCGGCATGAGCCTGGAGATCGAGCTCGGCGTCACCGGCGGCGAGGAGGACGGCATCGGCGGCGAGTTCGACGAGAGCGCCGACAACTCGCACCTCTATACCCAGCCCGAGGACGTGCTGCAGGCCTACGAACTGCTCAACCCGATCGGCTCGTTCTCGGTCGCCGCCAGCTTCGGCAACGTGCACGGCGTCTACAAGCCGGGCAACGTCAAGCTGCGCCCCGAGATCCTGAAGAATTCACAGGACCTGGTGCAGCAAACCCACAACACCGGCGCCAATCCGCTGAACCTGGTGTTCCACGGCGGCTCGGGCTCGGACAAGGGCCAGATCGCCGAGGCCGTGGGTTACGGCGTGTTCAAGATGAACATCGACACCGACACCCAGTTCGCCTTCTCCGAGGCGGTGGGCGCCTTCGTCGACGAGAACCCGAAGGCCTTCAAGTACCAGATCGACCCCGAGGACGGCACGCCCTTCAAGAAGTTCTACGACCCGCGCAAGTGGCTGCGCGCGGCCGAACAGAACATGGTCGCGCGGCTGAACGAAGCCTTCGTCGACCTCGGCTCGCAGGGCAAGACCCTGGCCCAGTAGGCGGTCTTTAGCCCGTTGTCTTCGGACCGGGACCCCGGCACAATGTCGACAGGACAGATGCGCCGGAGTCCCGCCCGATGATTGCCGAGCCGACCCTGCAGCAGGCCATCGACGCCTACCTGACCGGCCGCAACGCCGACGGATCGGCGTTGCGCGCGGCGCTCGAGCAGGCGCAGGAAGCCTCGCGCCGGCAGCAGTCGGTGCGCGGGGTGCAGACCTCGCTGCTGTTCACCGACATCGTCGATTCGTCGCGCGCCTTCGTGCGCTACGGCGATCGCTACGGGCGTCAGATCGTCGCCATCCACGACGACATCGTCGGCGCCCAGGTCGAGCACCTGGGCGGCGACCGGGTCAAGCACACCGGCGACGGCATGCTGGCGTCGTTCTCGGCCTGCGCCGCAGCGGTCGAGAGCGCGGTGCAGATCCAGTCGCGGGTCGCCGCGCACAACCGCGACTACCCGCTGCTGCCGCTGCGCCTGCGCATCGGCATCAACGTCGGCGAGGTGATCGCCGAGGAGCACGACATTTTCGGCTTTTCGGTCGCCCTGGCGTCGCGCATCTGCGACGCCGCCGGGCCCGAGTGCATCTTCACCACCGGCATCGTCGAGGCGCGCCTGCGCGAGGGCCGTGCCGCTTTCCGGTTCGCCGATCAGGGCCGGCTGCGGGTCAAGGGCTTCGATCAGCCGGTGCCGGTGTTCGAGGTCCGCTGGCGCGCCTGACCGACCGCCCCGCCCTCGTCAGCTGATATCCAGCTCGATCCACAGCGGCCGGTGGTCGGACAGATGGTGCTTGACGTGGCGGTTGAACAGGCTCAGCGCCTTCTTCGGCGACAGTTCGTCGTTCAGCCTGACCCACAACGGCTCGAACACCGCCTTGTCGAAGTCGAACACGCCGTAATCGGTGATCCGGTCCTGGATCGTGCCCGGCGCGAAGGCCATCTGATCGTAGGTCTTGTCGTTGTTCAGGTTCGAGCCTGCGGTCTTGGTCACGTAGTCCAGCGGCTGGTAGCCGAACTTGACCAGCGCCTGGGAGGTGCTCTCGTTCGCCTGCATCGCCGGCACGTTCATGTCGCCGAGCAGGATCATGTCCTTGTCGTAGGTCGCATCGTGGTCCGGTCGACGCCCGGCCCAGCGGGCGAGCGCGTAGATCTCCAGCACCCGGCGGGCGTAGCGCTCGCGGTCCTTGCGCTTCCTCGAGTTCTGGAACTTGCCGAAGTAGAGATGCGTGTTGACCAGGGTCAGCGACTGGCTGCCGGCCTGGAAACTGCCGATGAAGGGATTGCGGTCGAACGGCCGGAAGCGATGGTTGGGGAACACGTCGACCTTGTCCTCGCCGCCCTCGAGGTAGCGCACGCGCACCGTGCGCTTGGGAAACTCGGAGTCGCGCAGGGCCAACTCGCCGAACAGGTTGCGCGGCTGGACTTTCCTGGTGTTGTAGACGTAGGCCAGCCGCTCGGTGTTTCCCGCCGTGTCGGTCATGACGTAGTCGAACTTCGAACCCATCGCGCGCACGATGCCCTCGAAGTCGCGGTACTGCGCCTTGACCTCCTGCACCGCGATCAGGTCGAAGCGCTTGAGGATGTGGGTGATCAGGTCGCGCGCCGGCTGCGTGCGGCCCTGCACGCCCAGGTTGGCGATGTTCCAACTGGCCAGCAGCAGCCTGCCGTCGGTCGGCTTGGGTACCTTGCGTTTGGTGAAATGGCGGGTGATCGCCGCCTTTTCCTTGCTGACGGTGAAGGTGTGCTTGGGCAGCGGACTCTTGAACGAGAGGGGCATCGCGGGGCTTCCTCGCTTGTCTTGGAGCGGGTCCGCTCAACGATACCATAACGCGTTCTGAATCGATGGAATTTCTCCAAATTCGGCAGACTCGCCGGGCCCTGGATCGAAATAGATGGTTTGCCGCGCGCCGGGCTTGGCTTAGGAACGAAGGGCGAGCGACACAGATCCCCCTTTCGAGGACCCTTCCCGATGTTGAACTTTCTTGACGGCGTGCGCGTGATCGACCTGACCAGCGTCGTGCTCGGCCCCTACGCGACCCAGATCCTCGGCGACTTCGGCGCCGACGTGATCAAGGTCGAGCCACCGGCCGGCGACGTGCTGCGCCATGTCGAGCCGGCGCGCAACGCACGCATGGGCGCACCGTACCTGAACAGCAACCGCAACAAGCGCAGCCTGGCGATCGACCTGAAGAGCGACGGCGGCCGCGCCGCCATGCTCAAGCTGCTCGAAACCGCCGACGTGTTCGTGCACAACCTGCGGCCGAAGCCGGTCGAGCGGCTGGGCCTCAGCTACGAGGCGCTGAAGCAGATCAACCCGCGGCTGATCTATTGCGTCATGGTCGGCTTCGGCCAGGACGGCCCCTACGCCGACCGGCCGGCCTACGACGACGTGATCCAGGCGATGAGCGGGCTCGCCCACCTCAACGCCAACGACGCCGGCGACCCGCGGTTCCTGCCGATCGTCGCCTGCGACAAGATCGGCGCCCTGATCGGTTCGCAGGCGATGCTGGCGGCGATCGCGCGGCAGCAGCGCACCGGAGAAGGTTACTACATCGGCGCGCCGATGTTCGAGGGCGTGGTCTCCTACCTGATGATCGAGCACCTGGCCGGGCGCACCTTCCGCCCCGAGCGCGGCACCATGGGCTACGACCGCCTGCTCACCCCCTACCGCCGTCCCTTCCACACGGCGGACGGCCATCTCGCGGTGCTGCCCTACACCACCGAGCAGTGGACCCGCTTCCTGACCCGCGTCGGCAAGCCCGAGGTGGCGCAGGAGGCGCGGGTGCAGGATCCGGCCGAGCGCAGCAACCACATCGGCGAGCTCTACGCCCTGCTCGCCGAAGCGGTGCGGACCAAGATCACCGCCGAGTGGATCGACATCCTGACCGAGCTCGACATCCCGTTCGCGCCGGTGCAGTCGCTCGACGACGTGTTCAGCGATCCACACCTGGCCAGCGTCGGCATGTTCGAGCACCTGGAGCATCCCAGCGAGGGCCCGGTGGTCAACGTGCGCCCGCCCTACGACGTGCGCGGCGCCGAAAGCGCGCCCGACCGCCTGGCGCCGAAACTGGGCCAGCACAGCCGCGAGGTCCTGGCCGAGGCCGGGCTCGACGCGGCAGAACTCGACGCCCTGCTCGCCTCGGGCGCGATCAGGGAATAACCGCAGGAGTCTCCGCCATGTCCGGCCCGTATGTCAGCAAGAGCCCGGTGCGCTTCCACCACACCGATCCGGCCAGCTATGTCTTCTTTCCGCGCGATTTCGAAATGTTCCAGGCCGCGGTCGAGGACTGGTTCACCGTCGCGCTGGGCGTCAATTACGCCGACCTGATCAACGACGAACAAATCGGCCTGCCGACGGCGAAGACCGAGTGCGAGTTCGCCCGCCCCTGCCGGCTCGGCGAGGTCGTCGACCTGGCGATCTACCTGGTGCGTCTCGGCACCTCGTCGCTGGAGGCCGTGTTCGACGGCACCGTTGACGGCGAACACCGGCTTCGGGCGCGCTCGGTGCTGGTGTTCATCAGTCTGGTCGATGGCCATTCGGCCCGGCCAAGCCCGAGATCCGGACTCAGTTGGAAGCCTACCAGCAGCGCCAGGGCGACCTGCCGGAGCTACCGGGCCGGGGATAGGTATCTGGCGAAGAAATCCGGCACCGCCCGCAGCGCGTCGGCGCGGGCGGCCTTGTCGGTGCCGATGGTCGGCGATCCCCCACCGCGCAAGGTGATGTGCTCGAGCCGCCGGGGCGCCAGGTTGGGCGCGTCGAAACCGTGCAGGGCGCCCGGGTAGATCTTCATGTCCACCGGCTGGCCGCGCGCCCGCGCCGCCGCGATGAAGTCGCGGCAGGGTCCCGCCGGGGTCCAATCGTCGGCATCGCCGTGCAGAACCAGCAGCGGAATGGCCGTCTCCCAACCGCCGGACGGCACGTCGGTGAACGGACGGGTCTGCAGGCGCTCGCTGCAGGCTCCGGGATAAAGCGCCACGGCGGCGGCGAAGTCCGGTCCGCTGATGGTAACGGGCCGGCCGATGCTGCGGCTGTTGATGCTCAGCAGCACCACACCGCCGCCCTGCGACCAGCCCATCAGGGCGATCCGCGCCGGATCGATGCCAACGCGGGATTGCAGGAAGGCAAGCGTGGCGTAGGCGTCCTTGGGCCGGTCGCGCCACATCACCTTGCGTTCCGGGCCGGGCCCGCAGGTCGCGCCGAACCCGCGCGGCCCGGCGCTGTCGAGCAGCAGCACCGCGTAGCCGGCCCGCATCAGATGCCCGGCCCAGCCGAGGTGGCGCGGCGACACGCCGCCGTCACGGCCGAGCCCGCCGCAGCCGTGCAGCATCACCACCGCCGGGTGCGGTCCCTGCGCGCGCGGCACGGAGAGATAGGCGCTCAGCGTGGTCGTGCCGTCCAGGCTCGCGAAACTCACCTTTTCCGCCGCCGCCGGCAGCGGCAGAACGAGCAGAACCGACAGCGTCCACAAGAGCGATTTCATCGGCGCAGCCTATCATGCGCGAACGTTTTCACTGTCGCCAAAATGCCGGGCGGTGTAGGCCTTGACCATGGAGCCAGTTTTTCCGCCCTGCCCGCTCTGCGCCGGCACCGCGATCGCCGCCTATCACCGCGACAAACGCCGCGACTACCTGCACTGCGCCACCTGCGGCTTGGTGTTCGTGCCACCGGCGCAGCACCTGTCGCGCGCCGCCGAGAAGGCCGAGTACGACCGCCACGAGAACGACCCGGAGGATCCCGGCTACCGGCGATTCCTCGGCCGCCTGTTCGCGCCGCTAAACGAACGCCTGGCGGAAGGCTCGCGCGGGCTCGACTTCGGATGCGGCCCCGGCCCGACGCTTTCGAAGATGTTCGAGGAGGTCGGGCATTCGGTGACCCTCTACGACCCCTTCTACGCGCCGGACGCATCAGTGCTGACGGGCCGCTACGACTTCATCACATTGAGCGAGGTGATCGAGCACCTGGCCGAGCCGGGTCGCGAGCTCGAGCGGCTGTGGGCCCTGCTCCAGCCCGGCGGCTGGCTCGGCGTCATGACCAAGAGGGTTCGCGATCGCGATGCCTTCAAAACCTGGCACTACATCTCCGATCCGACCCATATCGCCTTCTACAGCGAGGCGACCTTCCGTTGGCTGGCGGCGCGTTGGCCGGCGGCGGAGCTGGTCGTTGCCGGCGCCGACGTGGTGCTGATCGGCAAGGCAGCGGCACGGGGCGACGAATCGACGGATTAGCTCCGGCATCCGACAGATCGACGATGTCTTCGGACCGCGCCCGCGCTTCGGGTCGGCCTCCTCCCGAATTCGACTGCGGAGAACGACCATGCGCGGAGCCGACATCCTCGTCGACATGCTGATCAACTACGGTGTCGACACCGTGTTCGGCGTGCCCGGCGACACCAACGTGACCTTCTACGAATCGCTGCAGGACCGCGGCGAGCAGATCCGCCACGTGATGGCGCGCGACGAGCGCTCGGCCGGTTTCATGGCCGACGCCTACGGCCGCTTCACCGACAAGCTCGGCGTGTTCGAATGCCCGTCGGGCGCCGGGGCGATGTATTCGCTGCCGCCGGTGGCCGAATCCAACGCCTCCTCGGTGCCGGTGATCCTGCTGACCATCGACATCCCGCTGCCCGGCGAGGGCCGCGGGGTTCCGACCGAGCTCGATTGCGCCCGACTGTTCGAGCCGGTGACCAAGATGTCGGTGCAGGTCAAGTCGCCCGAGAAGCTGCCCGAGATCATCCGCCGCGCCTTCCGCGTCGCCTGCTCGGGCACGCCGGGCGCGGTGCACCTGCAGATCCCCGAGGACATGCTGAAGGCCGAGGTCGACCCGGAGAGTGTGTCGCTGCACGTCGAGGCGGAGTGCCGCACCTTCCCCGCCTTCCCGACCAGCCCGGCGCCGGGCCGGGTCGAGGAGCTGATGGCGCTGCTGGGCCAGGCCGAGCGCCCTCTGATCGTCGCCGGCGGCGGCGTCAACCGTTCATGTGCCGGACCCGAGCTGACCGAGCTGGCCGAACGCATGCGCATCCCGGTGGTCAACACCATGACCGGCCAGGGCGCGATCGTCGACGACCACGAGCTGGCGATCGGCGTGATCGGCGACAAAGGCTTCCACCCGCACGCCAACAAGGCGCTCGAGGAGGCCGATTTCGCGCTGTTCATCGGCTCCAAGATGGGCTCGGTGGTCACGATCGGCTGGACCTTCCCCAAGGTGACGCTGAACAAGCGGGTGGCGCAAATCGACATCAACCCCGAGGTGATGGCCAACAACTACGAGAACCTGCTGTCGGTGGCCGGCGACGCGCGCCTGGTGCTGCGCCAGATGCTGGAGCGGCTGCCGGCGGAGACCGACACGTCGCGTACGAAACCCTGGGTCGATCACCTGAACGGCTACCGCGCCAACTTCTGGGACAACGCCCAGGTGCTGCTGAACAACGAGGCCACGCCGCTGCGCCCCGAGCGCGCGGTGCGCTGCTTCAACGAGGCGCTGAAGGCGCATGGAAAACCGGTGCATATCTATTCCGACGCCGGCACACCGACGCCGCACATGACCCGGTTCCTGCGCGTCGGCGATGCGCGCACCCGCTTCGTCATCCCGCGCGCCTTCGGCGGCCTCGGCTCGGCCCTGCCGGCCACCGTCGGCGCCTGGTACGCCGACAAGACCCGCCGCCCGATCGGCATGTTCGGCGACGGCTCGTTCGGCATGAGCGTGGGCGAACTGGAGACATTGGTGCGTCTGAACGTGCCGGCGATCTTTTGCTGTTCAACAACGGCTGCTTCGGCTGGATCAAGGGCCTGCACCGGCTGAAGGGCCACAACCAGTGCTTCGGCGTCGACTTCCTGCCGCCCCGTGGACAGGCGATCGCCGAGGCCTTCGACGTCAGGAGCTGGACCGCGAAATCGGCGGCCGAGCTCGACGCCGCGCTGGCCGAGGCCTTCGCCTATCACGGTCCCTGTCTGATCGACATCCACGTGGAGTCAATTGCGGACAGAGTGCCGCCGGTCTACTCCTGGCTGTCCAAGCGCGGCCGCGATCCGCTGAGCCTGGAGGCGGAGGACGTGGCCTACGCCTGACGCGGCGCTCGGGTGCCGAGAGGGTTACAGATCGGCCAGTTTCTCACGCCGATCCAGTTCCTTGCCGATGCAGTCGCCCATTCGCACAAAACTCTGGAGGGCGAGCTCCCGGCTCACTTGTAGGCAGTACCGATCAATATCCGCCGGCAGCATGCCGGCGGCGCGCTGTCGATCGATCTTCGCTTTCTGTAAAGTCTCGTCACGCATGCAGACGTAAAGATCGAGTGCCCGGCTAGTGGCTGTTGCCCGGGTTTTCGCCTGGCAGAAACGGCCAACGGCACCGTCCGGCGGATGCTTGGTAAAATACGCGCGCGACTCGGCTTCCCGCTTGTCGCCCCAGATTTTCGCATGGCGTTCTTGCTGGTCCTTGGTGATGCAGGCCCAGATCCTGCGAAACCGCTTGCCGTCACCGTCGGCCGGCGTCTGTTCGCACCGCGCCCTTACGGTCTTATTGATGCCAAGTCCCCTGACCCGTGCCTGCGCGCGCAGTTCGTTCTCGATGCATAATTTTTGCGCACCGTAACTGTGAACACCGTTGACCTTAGCGCCCGAGAAGCAGTCTTTCACGATCGGATCGTCGGCGGGATGGGTGTCGACTTCCGCCTTCGCCTTGGCCTCCGCCGGCGGGCAGGTCTTCTCCCGCGCGGGATAAGGATTGATCAGCATTGCCCGGCATCGCTCGACGGTTTCCTGATCATACGACACGGCCGGATCCTGTTTCGAGGAATCGGCGCTTTGCTGCCCAGCCGTCATGCACCCTGACAGAACCAGGACGCAGGCCGTGACGATCGCGCTCATGGGTCCCCTGCGATCCATCTTTCCCCCTTGTGTCTTTCCTATCCCGATCCGCCCGCATGCACGGGCATCGGAGCTATTTTCCTCCATCGGACGCCGGCATGGAATTCAATTTTTTATAGAATTCGATCGCGCCCGACGAAGGCCTGCTGATAAAATGGACGAGCCTTCACGACGCCGGAATGTCGGGCGTTTCCCGAATGTCCGGCGTCGAGGCTTTCGACAAGGAGGGGGATATCTCTTTGCGCATCCGACCGTATCGTGCGCTGGCGTTAGCCACCGCAATCTTGCTCATGGCCGTGACGGCCTCGGTCCCGACCGCTTCCGTCGCGCGCGCCGCGGATTCGAAGTCACCGAGGTACCTGGATGGTGAGTTGCAGGAGATCAAGGCGCGTGCGGAGCAGGGCGACGCCGAGGCACAGCTCGCCTACGGCCTGCAGTTCCTGTTCGGCTACCAGGACGACCGCGACAAGGCGCAACGCTGGATCGCCAAGGCGGCCGAAAACGAGCATCCACGGGCGCAGTACCTGATGGCGCGGCTGTTTTCCGAACACGCCAGTTACGCCGCGCGCCGCTGGACGGAGCTTTCCGCGAAACAGGGTTACGCACCGGCGATCATGCATCTTGCCAACCTCATCGGCGGCCGGCAGCGAATCCAGCTGTTGAACAAATCGGCGGCGAAAGGCTATTTGCCGGCCATCGGTGAACTCGCCAATTCGTACGAATTCGGTCGAGGCGTGGAGCCGAATCCGCAATGATCGCAGATGTTCGGGGATCATTACCAGGTTCGGCAACCGACACTCAGCGCCTGGGATTTCAATTATTTTTGGAAAATGGGCGAAGAGAATTGGCGCGATATCGCGGCGCGCGGTGAAAGACAAAAACGGGAGGCGCAGGCGAGAATCGCCGCCCGGAAGGCGAAACTCTCGGCGCCGAAGATGGCCATCGTTCAGGAGAAGGGTGTGCCGACCTCGCCGGTGGCGCCGTCCGCCGGCTTCTCGAAGGAAGTCGCTAGGCTCTACCAGCGGCCGATGTCGGAGAACGCGCGCATCGTTCCGGCTCTCAAGGCCAAACTGACCGAGCTCTCGCCGCCCTATCTGTTCGAGCTGTCGCGTCGGACTTTCGTCACGGACAAGGACGAAGCTGTCGCCATCTTCTGGCTGGCCAAGCTGCGCGCCGGATACGATACCTCGCGTTGTACGGATACAACCGTTGGCGGCGGTGTCGTGATGTGGAACCAAACCGTTGCTGACGTGATCAGGTACATCCAGGCTCATCCTTCGATCTCGAAACAGGGGATGAAAAAGGCGCTCGAACGCGAAAAAGCGTTTCCGACGGATACCTCGCCGGCCTGGATCTGTTTTCACGGCATACAGGCCGTGTCCGCCGCGTTTGCGGGAAAGCAGCTCGAGAATTGGCATAAACCGCGCGCACAGTGACCGGCGATCCGCAGGCAGGGCCGCGCCCAGATCGAGAAACTGTCGCATTAGTAGCCCGCCCGCCTTTGCGCCCGTCTCTCGGGTCGGTTAATCCCTGCGCCGGCGACGCGCCTAGCGCGGATTCGATTTAATCCTGGTCGTATCCTGCGGCAGCGAAGAAGTTCTCGCATTCGGTGGGCGTGACTTTCTCGATCCCTTCGGCGATGGCGCTCCACAGTTCCTCAATGGTTCTCGCGGC
>Ga0209785_1000494_pt1 | contig 10933 bp, 14 predicted proteins | sample WorMetG1BERMUDA2_FD_187403 | JGI IMG/M metagenome (GOLD analysis project Ga0209785, IMG submission 187403) | Marine gutless worms symbiont microbial communities from Max Planck institute for Marine Microbiology, Germany - Inanidrilus... ... | reverse complement strand
GAAGAACGTCGCAGGCACGGCGGATGCTGACCTGCCAGACGCCGCGCATGTAGTCGACCAGTTCCCGCCCCCGCGCAGGCCTCAGAGCTTTCGGCGGAAGGTCCTCGGCATCGGCGAAGTAGGCCGGGTCGATGCGCGGCCGGTCGAACGGGCTCGCGGACGCCAGGGTCACCGAGCCCTGGCTGCGGGTACGGCAGACGTAGCCGAACAGGATCACCGCCGGTCCGATCAGATGACGGTGGCGCTCGCCCTTCGAGAGCGCCAAGAACATCTGCGCGCTGGGATCGGCATCGCCGGGGCGCATGCGCACGAAGGCGCCGGCGTCGATCTGCATCGACGCCAGCGGCCCGGTGCGGTGTTCCTCGAACTGGGCCACGGTCGCTTCGGGTGACGGGAAGCCGAAGCCCCAACGCTCGCCGTCCTTGACCATCATGGTCGTTGGGATGCGGTCGACGTGATCGAGCAGGTTGCGCCCGACCCCGGGCAGGTCCGCGACGACCGGAATGCCGTGCCCGGCGATCTCGTCGGCCGGACCGATGCCGGACAGCAACAGGATGTGTGGCGAGCCGATGGCGCCGACGGCGAGCACGGTTTCGACCGCCGCCCTGGCCCGCCGCGCCGCGCGCCCGACGGCGTAGTCGACGCCGGTGACGCGCGTGCCGGTCATCGCCAGGCCCGTGACGTGGGCGCCGGTCTCGATGGTTAGGTTGGTGCGCTCGCGGACCGGATCGAGGTAGGCGGTCGCGGTGCTGCAGCGCTTGCCGTCGCGCAGGGTGCCCTGGTAGTAGCCGCAGCCCTCCTGCGCGGCGCCATTGAAGTCGGCGTTGCGCGGGATGCCGAGACTCTCGACCGCGTCGAGGTACATCTCCTGGATCGGGTTGCGCTCGCGGAAGTCCTCGACGTCGAGCGGGCCGTCGGCACCGTGCCAGGCATCGACATGGGTCGCGTTCGCCTTGGCGCGGCGGAAGTACGGCAGCACGTCATCGTAGCCCCAGCCGCGGTTGCCGAGCTGCGCCCAGTGGTCGTAGTCGCCGCGGTTGCCGCGCACGTAGAGGCAATAGTTGATGGCGCTGGAGCCGCCTAGCGCCTTGCCGCGGCTGAGCAGGATGCGGCGGTGATCGAGGAACGCCTGCGGCTCGCTGCGGAAGGACCAGTCCATCGCCGAATCTTCCAGCATCGCCGAAGCGCCGGGGGCGTCGGCCAGCGCATGGCTGGGCGCGAATCCGGCCTCCAGCAGCAGCACGCTGCAGGCCGGATCGGCGCTCAGCCGGTTGGCCAGCACACAGCCGGCCGAGCCGGCGCCGATGATCACGTAATCGAAGTGCCGCTCGCCGTCCATGTGCCTCTCCCGCCCAAGTCCGGCGGCAAAGGTAGCACAGGTTCAGAGGTGGCTGGTCAGCACGATGTCGTCGGGTTCGAGCGCGGCGTCGAGCGCCGGGAACACCTCCTCGACGGTCTCGACCACGGTGAACAGCTCGTTGATCTTCTCGTGCGCGAAGCCGCCGTCGATGACGCTGCCGACCAGGTCCTTGAAGCCGGACCAGTAGCCGGCGACGTCGGCGATCACGATTGGCTTCGAGTGCTGGCGCAGCTGCTTCCAGGTGGTGATCTCGAAGGTCTCGTCGAGCGTGCCGAGCCCGCCCGGCAGGACCACGAAGCCGTCCGACATCTCGAACATGCGGCGCTTGCGGTCGTGCATCGAGTCGACCACGATCAGCTCGCTGACGCCCGGATCGCCGACCTCGTACTTCATCAGGAAATCCGGGATGATGCCGGTGACCTTGCCGCCACGGGCCAGCACCGTCTCGGCCAGCACGCCCATCAGGCCGATGCCGCCGGCGCCGTAGACCAGGTGCACGCCGCGCTCGGCGATGATCTCGCCCAGCCGCCGCGCCGCCGCCTCGTAGGCCGGGTCGGCGCCCTTGCGCGAACCGCAGAAGACGCAGAGGGATTTGATGGTGCTCATGATCGGGTCGCCTGACTGAAATCCGTGGGGGCGCAAAATTGGGGTGTCGTGGGTCTTGACGAAAGATCTTTCGGCGCTAATCTCGAAAGAACGGCAAGAAATCCACGCAACCGGCGGTGATGCCGCCGGGGCGGGCAACACAACACATGGGAGGACACCGACATGATCCGTTTCGCAGCCATCACCAGCGCCCTCGTTCTGGCCATCGGGATCGGCGCCGCCTCGGCCGACGACGAGGGCGCCATCAAGCACCGCCAGGCGGTGATGAAGGCGGTCGGCGGCAACATGGGCGCCATGGTCGCGATCCTGAAGGGTCAGGTCGGCTTCATGGAGGACATGCCGCTGCACGCCCGCGCCATGAACGAGCTGGCGCAGATCTCGGCCAAGGTGTTCCCCGAAGGCTCGGACTTCGGCGAGACCGACGCGCTGGAGGCGATCTGGGAAAAGCCCGAGGATTTCAAGAAGGCGGTGCAGGCGTTCCAGGTCGCGGCCGGCGCGCTGAACAAGGTCGCCGGCTCGGGTGACCGGGGCGCCATCGGCAATCTGGGCAAGTCGTGCAAGGGCTGCCACGACGACTTCCGCAAGAAGAACTAAAGCCAGGCGGCCAGGCCCCAATAGATCGATCCGACGATCGCCGCGACGGCAAGTGCGCGGACGAGGCCGACGAAGGGTTCGTCCGCGGCCTCGACACCGTCCGGCAGGTCCTTGCGCCCGCTCAGCATCGGCATGATCAGGTTGTCCTTCTTGACGATCAGGTAGCCGAAAACGGCGAGCAGGTGCAGCACCAGCAGGATCAGCAGGGCGTCGGCGGCGAGGTGGTGGACGAAGGTCAGCAGGTCGCTTGTGTCCTTCGACACCTTGGCCGCCAACGGCCCCTCGGTGAAGATGTCGTCGTTGGCGAACAGGCCGGTCGACCCCTGCACCGCCAGCACCACCAGCATCGCGACCACCGACAACGCGCCCAGCGGATTGTGCCCGGCGCTCCAGCCCCTGCCCGCCCGGGCGTCGCGCAGGTAGCCTCGGATCGCCGCCGGACCGCGCAGGAAGCTGGAAAAGCGGGCGTGGCGGCTGCCGACGAAACCCCACAGCACGCGGAAGCCGACCAGGCACAGGATCAACTGGCCCGAGACCATGTGGATGTCCATTTCCGTCAGCCCACCGGTCCAGCCGGTGTAGACCGAGGTCGCGACCAGCGCCACCAGCAGCCAGTGGAACAGCCGCGTCGGCAGGTCCCAGACGCGAATCCGGCGCGGCCGCCGCGCTGTCTCTTGTTCCGCCATGCCCGTCCGTCTCCGTCCACAGGTGCTTTTGCCGAGCCATCCTAACCGTTTAGGAATCCAGCAGAAAGCCGTTGCGTCGCCACCGCGCCTGGGTATCCTTGCCGCCATGCCCAGCTTTCTGGAACACCCGCTGTCCTGGGCCGTGGTCCTGCCGTTCCTGGTGACGGCCGTCGGCATCCTCGCGCTGCGCCGCGCCGGCGGCGGCCGCGCCGCCGGCTACAGCGGCGTGATGGTCGGCGCCGGCTACCTGCTGGCGTTGCTGACCGCCGGCGGCCTGCCGCCGTTCCCGCCGCCGGCCGGGGTCGGCGCGCTGTTCTACCTGGCGGTGCTCGGGCTGCTGCTCGGCATCGGCTTCGACCGCTTCCGCGACAACCGCGCCATCGTCAACCCGTTCACCCGCGTCGTCGTGCTGACCGCCTACGTGCTGCTCTGCGCCTGGTGGTCGCTGGGCGCGCCGCTGGCCGGGTCGAGCGCCGGCAAGATCCTAACCCTCGGCCTGCCTTTGGCGATCGGCGGCCTGATCGTGGCGCTGCGTTTGCAGCACGTCGCGGCGCAGGCGCCGCCGGCGCATCCGGCGATCATGGTCGCGACCGCCGCGCTCGGACTGGCGGCGCTGGCCGCGATCGCCGATTCGCCACCCTCGACCGGGGTCAGCGTCGCCCTCGCCGCCGCCGTCGCCGGCCACCTGATCTGGAACTGGCCGGGCGAGCGCGAGCCGTTCACCAATGCCGTGCTGTTCGTCACCGCCGGCGCCCTGGTGATCCTGGCCGTGCGCGTCGGCTGGCACACCGCGACGCCGCTGGTGGCGCTGCCGGTGCTGGCCATGGTGTTCTTCGCCGACACCCCGGCGCGGCAGCTTTGGCAGCGCTGGCGCAAGGCGCCGGAATCGCTTTATGTCTTTGTTTTATGGGCGGTTTGCCTGGTGTCCATGCTGCTCGCCGTGCTGGTCACCTGGATCGGCGTGGAATTGTGAAGAGATTGCGCGCCGCCCTGGCGCGTATTAGTCTGGATACCTGGATTCTTACAGTTTTTTGAAACGGTCGCTTTTAAAATGAACCGTCCGCTCATTGTCGCCGCCATCGGTTTTGTTGCTGTCGGGCTCGCGATTGCGTTAAATTATGCGTTTAATGTCGAAACCGAAATAACTGAAAAACCAGCACAAACCTCTCCGCAGGCGACCGCGACATCGGGAACCGGGGGCGGGACTTCATCGACCGGGTCGAGCGCGCCCGCGACGACCGGCCAGGCCGCCGCCCCGGCCCAGAAAGCGGACGGCACCAAGAACGGCAAGGACGACCTGGCGGCGATGACGCCGCCGTCCTTCGACGTCGTCCGGGTCAACCCGCAGGGCGACTCGGTGATGGCCGGACGGGCGGCGCCGGGCGCCACCGTGCTGATCATGGAATCGGGCAAGGTGATCGGCCAGGTCACCGCCGACGGCCGCGGCGAATGGGTGTTCGTGCCGGAGAATCCGCTCGACCCGGGCGACCGCCAGCTGACCCTGGAGATGCAGGTCGCCGGACAACCCTCGGTGCAGTCCGAGGAAGCCGTGGTCCTGGTGGTGCCGGAGAAGGACAAGGACATCGCCGGCCGCGCCGCCGAAACGGCGCAACAAAGCAAACCGCTGGCGATGAAGGTGCCGCGCAAGGGCACGGGTCCGACGGTGGTGCTGCAGAAGCCGCAGACGGCGGCGGGCGGCGAGGCCGCCAAGGCGGCGGACACCGCGACCTCGGCGGCGCGCACGGTGGCGCAGGCGGCGACGGACCAGGCTGCCCAGGCGCAGTCCGGCGCGGCCCAATCGGCGCAGCAGGCGGCGGAAGCGACCCGCGGCATCACCGCGCCGGCCGCTCAGGGGGCCACCAAGGGGGGCACCATGCGGGCACCCTCTTCGAGTTCGGCGGCGACGGCTGCCACGGGCGCCACGGCCGCGACCACGCTCACGCCGGAGGCGGCCTCGCTGGCCGCGGCGGCAACCGCGGGCGCCACGACACCGAACACGGCCACCGGCGCCGCGGCCTCGGGCGGACGCAAGCTGACGCCGGTGCGGGCCAAGCCGCAGCCGGCCGGCGCGGTCACTCGCCTGACCGTCGACACGGTCGACTACGACGACGACGGCCGCCTGACCATCAGCGGACAGGCCAAGAGCGAGGCGGTCGTGCAGATCTACCTGAACAACGATTTCGTCGGCCGCGCCGCCGCCGACACCAGCGGCCGCTGGGTGCTGTCGCCGAGCAACGCGGTGGCGTCGGGTCTGTACGCCCTGCGCGCCGACCAGGTCGACACGGCGGGCAAGGTGCTCGCCCGCGTGGTCTTCCCGTTCGCCCGCGCCGAGCCGCTGACCCAGGTGGCCGGCGGCGACTTCGTCATCGTGCAGCCGGGCAACTCGCTGTGGCGGATCGCCCGGCGCACCTACGGCGAGGGCACCCGCTACACCACCATCTACGAGGCCAACAGGGAACAGATCAAGGACGCCGACCTGATCTATCCCGGCCAGATTTTCACCGTTCCGCCGTCGAACTGAATCGCGCGGCAGGTATTCTCCCGTTCACTTCACCGGTCCGGTTGTTTACAACACGCGGCGCCGGCATTCCGGCTTGGGGCTTTCCTCAGCCGTAACGGCGGCGTTAAGATGAGTCACCGCAATCGAAAGGACAGCGGTTCGTGCTGAAAAGCGTTTTCGTTCCGATCCACCGGGCCGGCTGGCCGTTTATCGCGGTGTTCGCCCTCTGCGCCGCCGTGCTCGCCTACGTCTCGCAGCCGCTGGGCTGGCTGGGCGCGCTGCTGACCGCCTGGTGCGTCTACTTCTTCCGCGATCCCGACCGGGTCACGCCGACCCGCGACGACCTGGTGATCAGCCCGGCGGACGGAGTCGTGCAGTTGATCGACCAGGCGGCGCCGCCGGCCGAACTGGACATGGGGGTCGAGGCGCGCACCCGGGTCTGCGTCTTCATGAACGTGTTCGACGTGCACGTGAACCGCAATCCCTGCGGCGGCACCATCGCCAAGCTGGCCTACCGCCCGGGCAAGTTCCTCAACGCCTCGCTGGACAAGGCGAGCGAGGACAACGAGCGCCAGAGCGTGCGCCTGACCCTGCGCGACGGCCGCGACATCGCCTACGTGCAGATCGCCGGCCTGGTGGCGCGGCGGATCCTGTGCTGGGCCCGCGAGGGCGACGCGGTACGCGCCGGCGAGCGGTTCGGCATGATCCGATTCGGCAGCCGCGTCGACGTCTACCTGCCTTCGGGGGTGACGCCGCTGGTCGCGGTCGGCCAGCGCTCGATCGCCGGCGAGACCGTGCTCGCAGACCTGTGCGGACAGGAGCCGGCGCGCGACGGGGAGATCAGATAGATGCCCGACGAAGGTTTGCCGGAATCCCGCCCGACCCGCCGCAAGCGGCTGAACGGCCTGCACATCAACAAGATGATCCCGAACGCGTTGACCCTGCTGGCGATCTGCGCCGGGCTCAGCGCCATCCGCTACGCCTTCGAGGACAAGTGGGAGCCGGCGGCGGTGGCGATCCTGGTCGCCGCCATTCTCGACGGCCTCGACGGCCGCGTCGCGCGTATCCTCAAGGGCGCCAGCAAGTTCGGCGCCGAGCTCGATTCGCTGTCGGACTTCATCTGCTTCGGCGTCGCCCCGACGATCATGCTGTATCTGTGGGCGGCACAGGACGCCGGCCGTTTCGGCTGGATGCTGTCGATGCTGTTCCCGGTCTGCATGGCCCTGCGCCTGGCCCGCTTCAACACCGCGCTGGAGGACGAGAACCAGCCGACCTGGAAGAAAAACTTCTTCACCGGCGTGCCGGCGCCGGCCGGCGCCGGGCTGGTGCTGTTGCCGATGATCCTGTCGTTTCAGGTCGGCGAGGAATGGGTGCGCCGGCCCGAGGTGGTCTGCCTGTTCCTGCTCGTCGTCGCCGGCCTGCTGGTCAGCGCCATCCCCACCTTCTCGTTCAAGAAGGTCAAGGTCGAGCAGCGCTGGGTGCTTCCGGGCATGCTGCTGGTCGGACTGGTCGCCGCCGGAATCATCAGCGCGCCGTGGCTGACCCTGTCGATGATCCTGGCCGCTTACCTGATCTCGATCCCGTTCAGCATCCGCGCCCACAGCGGCTTCAAGAAGCGCGACGCCGCCGGCTGATCAGGTCATATGAATGGTTAGGTCTTGGCGTCCTGCGCGTCGTTACCGCTGAGGATGTGTGCGATCACGCCGTTCCAGTTCTGCCGCCGCGCACAGGCGATCGCCGCCTCGACCCCGATCACGCCGTTCCAGTTCTGCCGCCGCGCACAGGCGATCGCCGCCTCGACCCCGATCGCGGTGACCAGACACCGGGCCAGTTCCTGCTGGTAGGCGAAATAGGTCGCGTCCAGGCGGACGCTGCGGGCGGAAAACTCTGAATCCTGGGCCGAAATGCGCTTCATCGTGTTTTTTTGTCCTTGCGGTTGATCGGGAAATCCGGGGCCGGTCGGCGGTTTTGACGCAAGTGCCATGCCAAAACCTGGCTCAATTTGTGTGAAATTTGTGTAAGTCTTTGAATTCAGAATGATTTCAGTTTGACCGGGGTCAATTCGCCCTGCACGAATCCGTCTCCGCAGCGCGCGGGTGTAAAGAATTCCGTCTGTTTGTTGGGCGTTTGATGCTTTCTTACGCCGCGGCGGGGGCTATTTCAGCGGCACGTTGGGCACCCAGAGATAGCCGTCCCTATCAAGGATGTAGGCCTCGCGCAGGCCGTGCGGCTTGTCCAGCGCGCCGGCCAGCACCTCGCAGCCGAGGTCGCGCGCCGCCGCTTCGGCGGCGTCAGGATCGCGGCCATGCAGGCGCAGCTCGGCGCCGATGCCGCGGTGCAGGTCGGCGCTCAGGCTGCCGCTCAGCGGGTGGTCGAGGCAGGTGTGGTCGGCATGCAGCATCCACTCGCCGCCGAATCCGCGGAACACCGCGATGTCGAGGTCGACATAGACGGTCTCGGCGGCCAGGACCTCTTGGTGGAACGGTACCGCCGCGGCGACGTCGCGGACCAGCAGGTTGACGCCCAGCCCGCGCAGGCTGCGGCCGTAGTCCGGCGCCGGCATCCAGGGCTCACCGGTGCGATTTTTTCATGATGTCATGATGATAAAAGGTCCCCGCTCCGTTCGCGTCGCATCGGCGAACGGCCGCCCAGGCAGCGGATCCGGCCGCCCGTCGCGTGTCAAACCGATGTTCCAGGGTCGTGTGTTGGCGCGGGATTTCCCGCGCCGAACGCCCAGGGACTCAATGGTTTTTCAATCGGTGATCGGACGGGCACGGCCAGGATCAATGGATCAATCGTCGCCGATTACAGCGAGTTCGTCCTTAATCTGGAGCTTTTGCTTTTTGAGTTTATGGATTTCGATATCGTCGGGGTGGGGATGGGTTTCTTCTTCTGCGATCGCGGCTTCTAGGGCGGCGTGTTTGTCTTTAAGAGACTGAATTCTCTCGTCAAGGCTCATCGTAGAGTCCTCCTGATCGGGTCTCAATAGGCATTAATCGTAACCGAAATGTCAAAAAAAAGCCAGCAGACTCGCCGCCGGACCACCGTGCAACAGGCCGTGGCCGCGGCAATCGCCGCATCGCCCTTAACCTGTGCGGCGCTTGTCTGTTATGATGTTCGCCGACGCAACATTCGAAGCCGACCTGTCGACGGAAAGCCGCCCGTGACCGACAAGGAAATCCAGATGCAGAAGCTCGAAGCCTTGCGCGCGGAGCACCGAGATCTCGACGACGTGATCCCCGACATCAGCGAGAGCCCACCGTTCGATCAGTTGCAGATCCGCCGCCTGAAGAAGCGCAAGCTGGTGTTGCGCGACGAGATCGCGCGGCTGGAAAACCTCCTTATTCCCGACATCATCGCCTGAGTTTTCCGTCTGCCGCCGCCCGGGAAGCGGAAAGGTCACGCCTCCTGGCGCGACAGGTGGTCGAGCAGGTCGCGGTCGGCCGCGGCGAAGGCGCTGTCGGCGCTGTCGGTGTCGAGCAGCAGGTAGGTGCCGTAGACCGCGCTCAGCCGCCGCTCCGGCGCCGCCGGATCGACCGCCATCTCGCCGACCCGCGCCGACAGATCGCGGGCCTTGCTGACCGCCGCGTCGCGTCCCGCGAGCGGCAGGATCACCCCCAATTCGTTGTTGCCCAGGCTGCCGACCACGTCGGTCTCGCGCAGCTCGCGCACGAACATCTCGGCGATCCGCACCAGCGCCTGTTCGGCGCCGTCCAGGCCGTGGCGCCGGCGGATGCCGCTGAGTCCGCGGAAATGGAAAACGGCGAAGCTGTTCATGGTGCCGGTCTGGTGCTCGCGGGCGATGGTCCGCGTCAGCTCGCGCATCAGGGCGCGGCGGTTGAGCAGCGGCAGCACCGGATGGGCGTCGGCGCGCTCGCGCAGGAAGGCGATCTGCAGACGCAGCTGCTCGAGCTCGTGCCGCTGGCGGTCGAACTCGTTCATGATCGTCAGCAGCGCCTCGTGCACCTGCGGCGTCAGTTCGTCTTCCGGGATGCCCATGATGAAGGCGACGTCGTGCGCCGATTCGCGCGGCTTAGGCTGACGCATGCGCGGCGGCTGTTCCTCCGCTTCGCCCTCCTCGCGGCGCTGCCGCGCGAGATTGTGCTGGTCCGCCGCGGGGACCGGGCTGATGCCTTCCGGAGGCGTAATGTCGACCATCGAGGCGATTTCCGCGCTGCCTGACCTGCATCAGGCTAACACATTCGCAATGACGCGCCATCGCCTCTTGCGCCGCGGCGCCCGCCGCCTATAATCGCGCCTTTTTCCGCCACCGTGAAATTAGAGCGAGCAAGCATGAGCGACAGCGAATCGGCCCCCCAAGTCGGCGTGATCATGGGCAGCAATTCCGACTGGCCGGTGATGAAGAACACCATCGCCACCCTGGACAAGCTGGGCATCGCCAACGAGGCGCGGGTGATCTCGGCGCACCGCACCCCGGCGCGCCTGGACGAGTACTGCAAAACCGCCAAGCAGCGCGGCATCAAGGTGATCATCGCCGGTGCCGGCATGGCCGCGGCGCTGCCCGGCGCCGCCGCCGCGATCACCCCGCTGCCGGTGCTCGGCGTGCCGCTCGAAGGCAAGCTGATGGGCGGCCTCGACGCCCTGCTGGCGATGGCCCAGATGCCCGGCGGCATCCCGGTCGGCGCCTTCGCCGTCGGCAAGGCCGGCGCGACCAACGCGGCGGTGATGGCGGCCTCGATCCTGGCCACCTCGGACGACGGCGTCGCCGCGCGCCTGGACGAGTTCCGCGCGGCGCAGAGCGCCGGCGTGCCGGAAGTTCCGCACGACTGATCGAGGTCTCGTGCCCGAGCCAGTCCGCGAAATCGTCGCGCTCGATTTCGAAACCGCCGATCCGGGCCGGGACAGCGCCTGCGCGCTCGGCCTGGTCCGGATCGCCGGCGGCGAGGTCACGGACCGCTTCGAGACCCTGATCCGGCCGCCGCGGCCGCAGATCTTCTATACCCACATCCACGGCCTGACCTGGGCCGACGTCGCCGACGCGCTTGCCGACGGCATCGATATCACGAAAGGATTGCTGGCGCCGAAGCGCCCGAAGCCCGCTAGAGCACATTTGACGAACGTAGAATCGTTTTTAACCGATGTCTGATTCCCTGCCCTGGTGTTTTTAGCCAGGGAGGTTTTCATGGGCTGGGCGTACGGGATTGATCTTCGGCAGCGTGTGGTGGA
>Ga0209785_1000493_pt1 | contig 10950 bp, 10 predicted proteins | sample WorMetG1BERMUDA2_FD_187403 | JGI IMG/M metagenome (GOLD analysis project Ga0209785, IMG submission 187403) | Marine gutless worms symbiont microbial communities from Max Planck institute for Marine Microbiology, Germany - Inanidrilus... ... | reverse complement strand
ATGCACTATGATCTGGGATACATCGACCTGGAGCAACGCACTTTGCAAACCATCGACAATCCGTTCGGCCCGAGATTGTCACCCATGTCTTAGGTACAATCCGTCACCCATGTCTCAAGAACGGACCCGGCGGTGAATGGCGGAGGAGGTGGGATTCGAACCCACGAGACGGTTGCCCGCCTGCCGGTTTTCAAGACCGGTGCCTTCAACCGCTCGGCCACTCCTCCAGACGCGTTTTCTTGCGCCATGTCCGGCGGATTTGCAAGCAGCCGGTCGATAAAAATCCCGCCGCGCCGCACCACCGACTCCTGGGGAGGGCGATTTCAGAGCGCGTTAACCACACGCCGATGATTTTTGCCCGAATAGGTCGGCATCGGATTGTTTTTGTTGCATTGTCGACCGTATCCTGATCATCGGTCCGATCATGGTCGGCTATTGGGAAATCGCACTGACTGATGTATGAAGGCGCTGCAGCGGCGTCGCTGTGGGGATGAAAAAGGCAACGCATGCTGAACGGGTCGACCCCGCGGGGAACAGATACGCATATCGAACGAGCAGCGCCGGCCGCGGCGCCCAGGGCGTTGCGCCTTGTCGCGTTTCTCCTGATCGGTCTGGCCGTCAGCGCCTGCGGTTCCAACAGCGCCCATGTCAATAAGATGACGAAGTTCTCCTCGCAGGATTACGGCGTCAGCGCCAGCGAGCGCGTCACCACGTCCAAGCGCGTGAAGAAAGGCGGCGGCACCTACAAGATCGGCAAGCCCTATAAGGTGCGTGGCAGTTGGTATCATCCGAAAGAAGAGAAGAACTACGATAAGACCGGATACGCCTCCTGGTACGGGCCGAATTTTCATGGCCGCAAAACCGCGAATGGCGAGATCTTCGATCAGTATCACCTGTCCGGCGCCCATCCGACTTTTCCGCTGCCCAGCTACGCCCGCGTGACCAATCTGCACAACGGTCATTCCGTCACCATCCGGGTCAACGACCGCGGCCCGTTCGCCAAAGGGCGCATTATCGACGTCTCCAGCAAAACAGCCGATCTGCTCGACATGAAACAGGCGGGCACCGCCAAGGTGCGCGTGCAATATCTCGGCCGGGCGCGCATGGATGGCCGCGATATGCGCTATCTGATGGCCTCCTATAGCCGCAACGGCAAAAAACATCGGGTGAAACCGACCGGCGGATCGGTTGCCTCGGGCGTAATGCTGGCGCTGACGGCGCCGAAACGCACGCGGATGCCGGAGCCCGCGGTCCAGATCGCATCGGCCGCCCCCCTGACGAGCGTGCCGAACACAGCCGTTCCACTGCCGGCGCCGGAGCGTGGCGCCGTCAAGGGTGGCCGCCTGCCGGTGATCACGGAGCTCCCGGTCGCCGTGCAGGAAACACCGCTTCCTCAGATCGGCCCGGTGCCGCGCATGCGCCCGGAAATAGCGCATGAATGGCTTACCGGGCAGGGCGCACGGTCGGCGGAACTCACCTCTTACGTGGAACAGCGCCTTGAGCGACGCGCCGCGACTGCAATGACGCTGGTTCTTTCGCGGGACGAAGCGCTGACCGAAGCGCTGGTCGCCGCCGCCTGGAAACGACAGAACCCGTAGACACATTCCGGGACTGCCATCGTCCTGACACGACTGATGGGCTATACCATGATGACCGGTTACGCCGCCGGTGATCCCGCTCATCGAAACCGGACGACCCGATCGATGCCGCATCGACGACATCTGTTTTCGGCAGCCATTTTCCTCCTGATCCTGGTTGCCTTGCCGCTCACCGCGCGGGCGCAGCTCTTCGAGACCCGGGCCGCGCAAGCCTTCCTGATGGATGGTGACACCGGCACGGTGTTGTTCGCCAAGGAGGCGGACACGCCGGTGCCGCCGGCCTCGTTGGCAAAGCTCATGACAGTCGAACTGGTGTTCCAGGCGCTGGAGGCTGGACGGCTGCGGCTCGACGACCGCTTTCAGATCTCTGAGAACGCCTGGCGCACCGGCGGCGCGGTGTCCGGCACTTCGACCATGTTCGCGGAAGTCAATTCCTCCGTGCCTCTGGCCGATCTGATCCGCGGTATCATCATCCAGTCCGGCAACGACGCGGCGATCGCCATTGCCGAGAGCATGGCCGGCTCGGAAGACGCATTCGCCCAGCTGATGACGCAACGGGCCCGCGATCTCGGCCTCCGGCGGTCAGTCTTTGCCAACGCCACGGGACTGCCGCACCCCGATGCCGGCGTGACGATGCGCGAACTCGCGCTGCTGGCACAGCACATTGAGCGGACCTATCCCGCATTTTACGACATCTTTTCGGAGGTGGATTTCAGCTGGAACGACATCAATCAGCGTAACCGCAACCCGCTGCTGCGATTTGACATCGGCGCCGACGGCTTGAAAACCGGCTTCACGCAGGCGTCAGGCTACGCCATCGTGGGTTCCGTCGAGCGCGACGGCCAGCGGCTTTTCCTGGCGATGAGCGGCATGCAGAGCGCCGAAGAGCGCGCCGAGGAAGCACGCCGGATGCTGGAGTGGGGACTGCACGCCTTTGCACGGCGGCAGCTTTTCACCAGGAACGAGATCGTCGGCGAGGCTCGCGTCTATGGCGGCGCACGGCCAGCCGTTCCGCTGACGGCTGGGAATCCGGTCGATATTCTCGTCCCCGTCAGCGATGCTGAGAGGCTGCGGGCCGACATCGTCTATAGCTGGCCGCTGAACGCTCCGGTCGAAGAAGGCGACCGGGTGGCAATGCTGCAATTATGGGACGGCGAGACGTTGAGCCGCACGGTGCCGCTCTATGCCGCCGAGGCGGTCGCGACCGGGCCGTTGCACCGGCGTGCCTTGCATGCCCTGCGGGAGTTGCTGCTGTTTTGGCTGTAACGTCGCGTGAAGCCCGGACGGCCCGCTGATACGCTGGACGGCGGATGCAATGCCGCTTAAAACGATCCCGGATTCCACGGGGCGCAATGGTTTGAAGGGCCTTTTCATCACATTCGAAGGCGGCGAGGGCGCCGGCAAATCCACCCAGATCCGCGCCCTGGCCGAGGCGTTGCGCGGGCGCGGCTATGATGTGGTGGTAACGCGCGAGCCCGGCGGATCGGCCGGCGCCGAGGCCGTGCGTCATGTGCTGTTGTCGGGCGCGGCGGAAATGTTCGGTGTGCGCATGGAAGCCCTGCTCTTCGCCGCCGCCCGCAGCGATCATGTCGAGGAACTGATACGGCCGGCCATCGAGGCAGGTAAGATCGTGCTGTGCGACCGGTTCATGGATTCCTCACGCGTCTACCAGGGTGTCACGGGCAATCTCGAACCCGAATTCGTCGCCGCCCTGGAGCGCGTCGCGGTCAATGGTATGGTGCCAGACCTCACCATCATCCTCGACCTGCCCGCCGAAGCAGGGCTTGCCCGGGCGCGGGCGCGCAACGGCAAAGATGGAGGCGCGCCCGACCGCTACGAGAAGGAGGCACTGGGCGTTCACCAGAAGCGGCGCGAGGCGTTTCTCGATCTCGCCAAAGCGGAACCGGGCCGATGCAAGGTCGTCGACGGCGACGGGCCGACCGAGATCGTTGCGGATGCCGTGGAAAAACTGGCACTTGACCTTCTAACGAAAACGGCCGGCAATGCCTCGGCCGGTGCGGGGATCCCTTCGCCGTGAACGCCGATCCGACCCTCCTGGACGGCGCCATCGCGCCGGCGGAAAACACCCGCCTGTTCGGCCATGAGCGGGCCGTATCGTTTCTGGCCGAAAGCTACGCGTCCGGCCATATGCACCATGCGCTGCTGCTGGAAGGACCGCGGGGGATCGGCAAGGCGACGCTGGCATTCCGTTTCGCCCGCCATGTGCTGAGCCATCCGGACCCCGTTGCGGCACCGCGTGAAATGACCGACCCGCCGTCCGATGACGCCCTGATACGGCAACTGGCCGGCGGTGCCTCGCACAATCTGCTGCACCTAACGCGGCCGTTCGACGCAAAGACGGGACGCGCCCGGACAGCGATCACGGTCGACGAGGTGCGTCGCGCCGGCCATTTCCTGTCACAGACCTCCGGCACCGGCAATTGGCGCATCGTCATGATCGATCCGGCCGACGATATGAACCGGTCGGCAGCGAACACCATTCTGAAGATCCTGGAGGAACCGCCGGCGCGGTCGCTCTTTCTGGTGGTCTCGCATGCGCCCGGCAAATTGCTGCCGACTATACGCTCCCGCTGCATGCCGTTGCGGCTTCATCCGCTCGGCGAGGACGATCTGCGACGCGGTCTCGGCCATCTCAGTCTCGATGTCGGCCAGGATGCGCAAACGCTGGACACGGTCGTGCGTTTTGCCGATGGCAGCCTGGCCCGTGCGGTTCTGCTTTTACGCTACGGCGGCCTCGACATCGCCGAAGCGGTCGAACAGATTCTGGCCGACGGACCGCAGCCCACGAAGAAGGCGATTCACGCGCTGGCCGACACATTGACGGCGCGAGACCGCGAGATCGCCTTTGCCTTTTTCACCGACTATATGCTGGAGAAGATGGTCGCCGCGGCACGCCAGGCGGCCGGGCGGGGCGACCTGGAGACGGCTGAAAAATGGGCAACGCTGTCGGCCCGGCTGAACGAGGAACTGACGACGGCGCAGATCTACAATCTGGATCGGAAGCAGACGGTCATCGCGCTGTTTTCGGCGTTCTTTCAGATCGCCGCGCCATAGCCATCCTCCGCAATTTGCCGTAAGAGGGCGCCATCGACAGCCGATCGACATCGAAGACAAAAAGCCATCAGAGACAATCGGAATGAGCGAGCAGGACCGCTTCTACATCACGACGGCCATATCCTATCCCAATGGCGCGCCGCATATCGGCCACGCCTATGAATTGATCGCCACGGATGCCCTGGCGCGTTTCCAGCGGCTCGACGGCAAGGACGTCTATTTCCTGACCGGAACCGACGAGCACGGGCAAAAGATGCTGCAGACCGCCCGTCAGGAGGGCATTCCCGTGCGCGCGCTCGCCGATCGCAACGCCGCCGCCTTCGAACGCATGGCCGAACGGCTGAACGCCTCCAACGACGATTTCATCCGCACCAGCGAGCCGCGCCACCACCGGGCAAGCCAGGCGATCTGGGAGCGCATGGTCGCCGCCGGCGACATCTACAAGGACACCTATGCCGGCTGGTATTCGGTGCGCGACGAAGCCTATTACCAGGAAAGCGAGACGGAGCTGAAGGACGACGGCATACGCTACGGTCCGCAGGGCAGTCCCGTCGAATGGGTCGAGGAGGAGAGCTTCTTTTTCCGCCTGTCGGCCTATCAGAAAAAGTTGCTTGACCACTATCAACGCCATCCGGAGTTTATCGGCCCGGACTCGCGCCGCAACGAGGTCGTTTCCTTTGTCAAATCGGGCCTGAAAGACCTGTCGGTATCGCGCACGACCTTCGACTGGGGCATCAAGGTGCCGGACCATGACAGGCATGTCATGTATGTCTGGGTCGACGCGCTGACCAACTATATCACCGCGCTTGGCTTTCCCGACACCGACGATCCGCTGTGGCACTACTGGCCGGCCAATGTGCACATCATCGGCAAGGACATCATCCGCTTTCACTCCGTCTATTGGCCCGCCTTCCTGATGTCGGCGGGCATCGCGCCGCCCAGGCGGGTTTATGCCCACGGCTTTTTGTTCAACCGCGGCGAAAAGATGTCGAAATCGGTCGGCAATGTCGTCGACCCGTTTGCCATGGTTGACCATTACGGTCTTGACCAGGTGCGTTATTTCCTGTTGCGCGAGGTGCCTTTCGGTCAGGACGGCAATTACAGCCATGAGGCGATTGTCGGGCGGATCAATTCGGACCTCGCCAATGATCTCGGCAACCTGGCGCAACGGTCCCTGTCGATGATCTATAAGAATTGCGATGGCGCGCTTCCGGCCCCCGGCGTGCTCAGCGACGCCGATCGCACGATCCTCGACGCAGCCGACGCGCTTTTGGCAACAACCCGCGACGCCATGAAAGTCCAGGCGATCCACCTCGCGCTGGCGGCGGTTTTCGCCGTCGTGTCGGACGCCAATCGCTACTTCGCCGGCCAGGAGCCCTGGGCGCTGAAGAAGACCGATCCGGAGCGGATGGGCACAGTGCTCTACGTGACGGCGGAAATCATCCGCCAGGTCGCCATTCTGTGCCAGCCCTTCATGCCAGACTCGGCGGCCAGATTGCTCGACGGCCTGTCGGTCGATCCGGCGGCGCGTCAATTCGATCGGCTCGGCGCCGTCGGCCGCCTGGAGGCGGGCGCTGCCATCGACCGGCCCAAAGGCGTCTTTCCGCGCTATGTCGAAAGCGAGGATGCGGGACAGAGCGCCGGATGAACCTGCTTGTCGACAGTCATTGTCATCTCGATTTTCCGGATTTCGATACCGAACGCGAGGCGATCGTCGCCCGTGCCGCCGATGCCGGCGTTTGCCGGATTGTCACGATCTGCACGCGGGTCGAGGCGTTCCCCAAGATCCGTGCGCTGGCGGAACGTTTCGACACCGTCTACTGCTCGGTCGGCACCCATCCGCACAATGCCGGCGAGGAGCGGCATATCGAGACGCAGGAACTGGTGCGGCTGTCGGCCCATCCCAAGGTCGTGGCGATCGGCGAGGCAGGGCTCGATTATTTCTACGACAATGCGCCGCGCGATGCCCAGGCGACCGGCCTGCGGCGGCACATCGCGGCGGCGCGGATCACGCAATTGCCGCTGGTGATCCACGCCCGCGACGCGGACGCCGATATGGAGACGATCCTGCGCGAGGAGACGGTGGCCGGGCCGTTTCCCTTCGTGCTCCACTGCTTTTCCTCCGGCAGGGCCCTGGCGATGACCGGCATCGAACTGGGCGGTTATGTGTCCTTCTCCGGCATCCTGACCTTCAAACGCTCAGACACGTTGCGCGCGATCGCGAAAGAGCTGCCGCAGGACCGGTTGCTGGTCGAGACGGATGCGCCCTATCTGGCGCCGGTGCCACATCGCGGCCGGCGCAACGAACCGGCCTATGTGGCGCATACGGCCGATGTGCTGGCGGAGACGCGCGGCGTCGACCCGCAGACGATCCGACGGCAGACGACGGACAATTTCTTTCGCCTTTTCTCGAAGGTTCCGATGCCTGCGCCGCAGGCCAACCGGATCGCACCATGACGCGGGTCAGGCAGCGGTTCACCCTGTTGGGTTGCGGATCGTCGCCGGGCGTGCCGCGCATCAATGGCGACTGGGGCGCCTGCGATCCAAACAACCCGAAGAACCGCCGTTCGCGGGCGTCGCTGTTGATCGAGCAATTCGGCGAGGATGGCGGCAGCACGACCGTGGTCGTCGATACCGGTCCGGACTTCCGCGACCAGATGATCCGCGCGGCGGTCGAACGACTGGACGCGGCCGTTTACACCCATTCGCATGCGGATCATCTTCACGGCATCGACGATCTGCGCGGCTATATCATCGTCCAGCGCATGCGCATGCCGATCTATGCGGACGCGCCGACCATGGCCCGTTTGCGCGAAGGGTTCCGATATTGCTTCGAGAGGCCGGACGGCAGCGAGTATCCGCCGATTCTGACGCCGCATCTGCTCGAGGGCCCCGGCCATGCGGTGACGATTGACGGGGCAGGGGGCCGGTTGAGCCTCCTGCCCTTCGAACAGCTCCATGGCAGCATCACCTCGCTCGGCTTTCGCGTCGGCGATGTTGCCTATTGCAGCGATGTCAGCGGCTTCCCGGACAACACCGTCGAGCTGCTGCAGGGTCTTGACGTGCTGATCATCGACGCGCTGCAATACCGGACTCATCCGAGCCATTTTTCCCTCGGCGAAGCGCTTGCGTGGATTGAACGCCTTCAGCCAGCGCGGGCGATCCTGACCCATATGCACATTCCCTTGGATTACGACACGGTCTGTGAGGAAACGCCAGACCGGGTCGAACCGGGCTATGACATGATGACGTTCGAACAGACCGTGGAGATTTCACCATGAGCGAGCGCACGCGCCAATCCAGCATCGAACGGGTCTCCGCGGCCGCCGACGCGCTCGGCCTTGTGATCGACATCAAGCGTATGGAGCAATCGACGCGCACGGCCGCGGAAGCCGCCGCCGCATGCGGCTGCACCGTCGCCCAAATCGTCAAATCGCTGGTGTTCGAGAAGGACGACGACGGCGCGCTGATTCTGTGCCTCGTGTCCGGTAGCAACCAACTAAATATCCCATATATGTCAGAGCGCTATGGACTTTTGCTCAAGCGTTGCGATACCCGGCGTGTGCGAGCCGAGACCGGCTTTGCCATCGGCGGCGTCGCGCCGGTCGGACACGTGAATCCGATCACCATCCTGATGGACGAAACGCTGCTCGGCTTCGACGAGGTCTGGGCCGCCGCCGGCCGGCCCGACAGCGTGTTCCGCGTCCACGCCAAAGTCCTGGCCGAGGCAACCGGCGCCAAGGTCGTCAACGTGACCGGCACGGTCTAAGCGTTGCCCGAGTGATTGTCGTGCTTGACAATCGAATGTGCGCAATCGTTGGAGACCACGGTCTCGATTTGCTACTATCGCTTTATACCGCGCAGAGGACCAATACTCTGGCACGTTTTTCGGAGGGGTCTCGTCGAAATCGAACAATGCACCGCAGACGTTCACGAGCCGGTTGCGCAACAAGGCAAATAGTGCGCGGATAACTTGACTGCGGACTCCAGGGGGATAACGCATACATGTCTGTCAAGTATCGTTGGACCGTGATTTTGCTGTTATTCACAATCACGGTTATCAATTACATCGACCGTTCATCGATCGCCTTTGCAGCCCACCAGATACAGAACGAGTTTGGCCTCAGTTCCACCAAGCTGGGACTGATTATGGGCGCCTTTGGCATGGGCTACATCATCAGTCCGTTGTTTGGTGGAATCTCTGTTGATCGGTTCGGCTCAAAGTCCGTGCTCACAATTACAATGATAGCGTGGTCGCTCGCGATTGGCTGGACGGGAGCGGCCACTGGATTTGCGATGCTGTATGCTGCACGAACGGTATTGGGCGTCGCCGAAGGGCCCAGTTTTCCCGTCACTGAAAGAACCGTCACCACATGGCTGCCGCCAGAGGAAAGGGCGACGGCTTTGAGCGGCGCCCTTGTCGCCGTGCCGGTCGCGCTGGCCATTGGTTCACCCCTGGCATCGTTGTTGATCGAAACACTCGGCTGGCGCGGTATGTTCTTTACATTGTGCGTGCTTGGCTTCATCTGGCTGCCGTGGTGGCTCATTCTGTTTTCCAACTCTCCTTCTGAATCCAGCCGCATCGATGATCAGGAACGACGGTTCATAAACAGACAACAGCAGCAGGCGGGCGAGCATCTCGAACGACATGCACCGACCGGCTCGGAGTGGCGGCAAATGCTGACCAATCCAACGCTCCTGGCAAACTACTGGGCCTATTTCGTATTCGCGTATTTCATATTCTTTTTCATGAATTGGATGCCGGAATTTCTGCGCAAATCCTATGATCTCGATCTGTCGCAAGTCGGTTACTTTGCCTTTCTGCCATGGGCGGTGGCTGCTGTTTCGCTCCTATTCTTCGGGTGGTGGTCGGACAGAATTCTTCGCCGGACGAAGAGCCTTCGCAAGGCGCGAAGCTATCAAATTGCCGGAACACAGCTCTTTGCCGCAATCTCCATTTTGCCTGCATCGATGATCGACAATCTCTATGTTGCCATGGCGTCGATAACGCTCGCAGTCGGTGCGGCTCTGGCCGCAAATGCAGCCTATTATGCAGTCGTGACCGACCTTCTGCCCAGAGTTGCCGGTACGGCGATGGGAATAATGACGGTCTGGTTCGCGGCGGCCGGATTTCTTGCGCCGGTCATCACGGGATATGCGCTGGATCTGACAGGATCCTTTGCTCCGGCTTTCTGGCTGCTAACCGTCCTTGCAGCCACCTCAGTTGCGGGCATCCTCCTTTTTCACCATCCGGACAGGTACAGGGAAACCGTAGCGTAAGCGGTCACATATCCCGGCAGGTGACCGGTGCGGGACCGGCAGTCCCGTGCCGGCGCTATGGAAACCGGGCCTCCTAATCGACGCTTCAGTTCCATAATCTATCTTATGCGATAACTGGGCAGTGAAACGCAGGACTGGCCGCAACGCCCAGGCTGGCGATCATCGATTGACCTGCTGCACACTGACAACGGGACCAAGATTGACCTCACCCAAATGCCGCCGGAAGGAGTTGCTCGATGTAGAGCTGCGTGGGCGCGGCTCAGCGGACATCACACTTGTGTTGTGCTGTGCACACTAACCCTGCCAACCCCAGCAACATCCGTATGACGGCGGATCGTGTTGGATTGATCGATTGGGACGAGGCGCATGTTGACGTCCCCGATCTCGACTTGGTGCTGCCTCACAACGCCGGCGATCTCGTCGGCGTTACCCGTGACATTGCGGAGCAAGCGTCGGCCGCCTGGGAAGCCACTGTCTGCTGGGGCGACGATTACGCAGCCAAGCGGCTTGCCCAAGTTCAAGGGGACTGAGCAGAACTTTGCTGCCGGACAAAGTTGATAATTGAAGGCTTCCACCCGAGCGCCCTCACCTCTCTTACAACCCGGCCCAGCCGGTCGGACGGTGCTTCTTTCCGGCAATGCTGACAACAACATTGTCGAGATACCAAATATCATTTCGGCTCGGCTGTTTCCAATGAAGCCGGCGAGCAAGGCGCGAGCCATACTCCAGGCTCCATGTGGTCGATGTCGAATTGAAAGGGAAACGGATTCGCGTCAATTGTGGTCATGTGCTCATGCTCCTTGATGCTTTCGCGGTCAATCAGGCCACAAAACCAAGTGGCGCGGACACCAAAGACGGTACCAGTCCTTTAGCGCAGATGCCCCATCGCGTCTTCGACATTGTCGCCGAACACCCACAGAAACAGCATATTGGTGCCGAGATGCCAGATATCGGCGTGCAGGAAGGCATAGGTCACATAGGTCGCGCCCTCGGGCAC
>Ga0209785_1000489_pt1 | contig 11058 bp, 8 predicted proteins | sample WorMetG1BERMUDA2_FD_187403 | JGI IMG/M metagenome (GOLD analysis project Ga0209785, IMG submission 187403) | Marine gutless worms symbiont microbial communities from Max Planck institute for Marine Microbiology, Germany - Inanidrilus... ... | reverse complement strand
GCCGCGAGAACCATTGAGGAACTGTGGAGCGCCATCGCCGAAGGGATCGAGAAAGTCACGCCCACCGAATGCGAGAACTTCTTCGCTGCCGCAGGATACGACCAGGATTAAATCGAATCCGCGCTAACCTCCCAGCTTGCGCGCCGGGCGGCCCTTCTGCGCCGATTTCATGATGTCGCGCCACAGCCGCGCCGGCAGGCCACCGCCGGTGACCTTCTTCATCGGCCGCTCGTCGTCGTTGCCGGCCCAGACCCCGGCGACCAGGTTGCCGGTGTAGCCGATGAACCAGGCGTCGCGGAATTCCTGGCTGGTGCCGGTCTTGCCCGCCGCCGCCCGCCCCGGCGCCGCCTTGCGCCCGGTGCCGGAGGTGACCACCGCGCGCAGCATGTCGGTCATCTGCCGCGCCTGCGCCTTGGTCGCGACCCGGCCCGGACCCGAGCCCGCGCGGCGGTAGAGCACGCGGCCGCGGCCGTCGCGGATCTCCTCGATGCCGTAGGGCCAGACACCGATGCCGCCGTTTGCGAAGGGCGCGTAGGCCGCGGTCATCTCCAGCAGCGACACCTCGCCCGAACCCAGGGCGAGACTGAGGTCGTTCGGCAGCTTGGTGGTGATGCCGAGGCGCCGCGCGGTCTTCAGGATACGTTTCGAGCCCGCCTTCTGCGCCACCCGCACCGCCACCGTGTTGACCGAGTGGGCCATCGCCTGGCGCAGGTTGATCCGGCCGCGGTAGCGGCCATCGAAGTTGCGCGGCCGCCAATCACCGATGGTCACGGCGGCGTCGGTCATCACGGTCTCGGGACTCAATCCGGCCTCGAGCCCGGCCAGGAACACGATCGGCTTGAACGCCGAGCCGGGCTGGCGCCGAGCCTGGGTGGCGCGGTTGAACTGGCTGCGCGCGTAGTCGCCGCCGCCGATGAGGGCGCGCACGGCGCCATCGCGTTCCATCACCACCGCCGCCGCCTGGCCGACGCCGGCATTCCTGCCGGGTCCGGCCAGCGACGCCGCGATCAGCTTCTCGGCGCGCGCCTGCAGCTTCGAATCGAGCGTCGTGACAACGGTGACGTCGCGGTCGCCGGGCGGCACGAAATCCGGCGTCTGCTCGAGGATCCAGTCGGCGAAATAGCGCCCGGCGCGGCGCTTGGTCGCCGCCGCGATCGCCGATTTCTCGCCCTTGGCCCGAATGTCGGCGGCCTCGGCCTCGGTCATGTAGCCGACCGCGACCAGGTTGGCCAGCACCACCGCGGTGCGCTGCTTGGCCCGTTTCGGGCTGGAGCGCGGGTTGTAGCGCGACGGCGCCTTCAGCAGCCCGGCCAGCAGCGCCGACTGGTAGGTGGTCAGGCGCCCGGCCGGGCGGCCGAAGTAGCGCCGCGCGGCGGCATCGACGCCGTAGACCCCGGCGCCCAGGTAGACCCGGTTCATGTAGATGGTCAGGATCTGGTCCTTGCTGAACCGGCGCTCCAGCCACAGCGCCAGCAGCACCTCCTGGATCTTGCGCTTGTAGGTGCGCGCGTGGGTCAGGAACAGGTTCTTCGCGACCTGCTGGGTGATCGTGCTGCCGCCCTGGACGATGCGCCCGGCGGTGAGGTTGCGGTAGGTGGCGCGGGCGAGGCCGATCACGTCGAGGCCGAAGTGGTCGTAGAAGCGCCGGTCCTCGGTCGCCACCATCGCCGCCGGCAACGCCGGCGGCACATCATCGAGATCGACCGGCAGGCCGTAGAGGTCGCCGCGGGCGGCCAGCACGGTACCGTCGGCAGCCAGCAGGGTCACCGTCGGCCGCCGGGTCGCGGCCAGCGCCTCGTCGACGTCGGGCAGGTCGGTGGCGTACCAGGCAACCACGGCGCCGACGATAATGCCGACCCAAATGGCCGCCACCGCCGTCCACTTGAAGACAAAACGCAGCACCCGCCGGCGCAGGTCCTTGCCGGCGTCGAACGAGGCGTCGCGCGGCTTCGCCGCCGGCTTCTTGTCGGCAGCCTTCTTGCCCGCCGGTTTCTTCTTGCCTTGAGGTTTCTTCGCTTTGCTAGCCTTGGCCATCGCCGCGCGCTTGGCTCAGGGCTTCACGCAGTTGAAGGCGCGGTGCAGCACCTCCGGATCGATGGTGCAACCCTTGACGTTGCAGCGCCACAGATCGGCCCCGGTCAGGTCGGTGCCGGTCAGGTTGGCGCCGCGCAGATCGGCGTCGGTCAGGTCGGCCTCGGCCAGCTGCGCCCGGCTCAGGTTGGCGTTGACCAGGATCGCGCCGACCAGGTTGGCGCGGCGCAGGTCGGCGTGCGACAGGTCGACGCCGATCAGCACGGCACCGTAAAAGTCAGCGTCGCGCAGGTCGAGCCCGTTGAGGTCCTCGTTGCTGAGGTCGCGCCCCGACAGCACGGCACGCTGGCCGGCGCCCTCGCCGCCATGGATCCAGGCGGCGTGATCGTAGAGAGTTTCCGCCAGGGTTTTCGCCATGACGCGAGACTGTGCCCCATGTTGTCCTTGATCAGCTGCCCCTGATCAACTGCCCGTGTTCAGACGTCGAGATTGGCGACCTTGAGCGCGTTATTCTGGATGAACTCACGGCGCGGGTCCACCATGTCGCCCATCAGGGTGGAGAAAATCTCCTCGGCGTCGTCGGCGTGGTTGACGCTGACCTGCAGCAGCGAGCGCACGTTCGGGTCGAGCGTGGTCTCCCAAAGCTGCTCGGGGTTCATCTCGCCCAGGCCCTTGTAGCGCTGCATGCCGACGCCCTTGCGGCCGAGCTCCATCACCGTGTCGACCAAGGACACCGGTCCGGTGATGGTGTGCTCCTTGTCCTTCACCGTCAGCACGCCGTGCCGGGCGTAGTGTTTCTGCAGCTCGCCGGCCAGTTCGTCGAGCCGGCGCGCCTCGGCGCTGCCGATCAGGGCGGCGTCGATGACGTAGCGTTGCGGCACGCCGCGCAGCTCGCGGGTGAACTCGAGGCCGCCGTCGGTCAGCGGCTTGCCTTCCCAGCCGCGCTCGAGCGCGTCCTCCAGCGCGTCGAGCCGCATGGCGATGTATTCGGCGGTTTCCTTGGCGTGGCCGTTGTCGCCCAGGATCTGCGGGTTCAGCGCGCCGAGGATGGCGGCCTGTTCGAGCAGCGGTACCGGCACGTGGCGGGCCAGGTGTTCGAGCATGGTCTTGGCGGCGCGCGCGCTCTCGACCAGCACGCGCAGGTCCGGGCCGGCGATCTGGGTGCCGTCGTGGGTGGTGAACACCGAGCCCTCGTCGACCGCGGCGGTGAACAGATAGGCCTCCAGGGCCTTCTCGTCCTTCAGGTAGACCTCGGAGTTGCCGCGCTTGGCGCGGTACAGCGGCGGCTGCGCGATGTACAGGTAGCCGCGCTCGATCAGCTCGGGCATCTGGCGGTAGAAGAAGGTCAGTAGCAGGGTACGGATGTGGCTGCCGTCGACGTCGGCGTCGGTCATGATGATGATGTGGTGGTAGCGGCACTTGTCGGCGTCGAAGTCCTCGCGCCCGATACCCGTGCCCAGCGCCGCGATCAGGGTGCCGATCTCGGCCGAGCTGAGCATCTTGTCGAAGCGCGCCCGCTCGACGTTGAGGATCTTGCCGCGCAGCGGCAGGATCGCCTGGTTGGACCGGTCGCGGCCCTGCTTGGCCGAGCCGCCCGCCGAATCACCCTCGACGATGAACAGTTCGCTCTGCGCCGGATCGCGCTCCTGGCAGTCGGCCAGCTTGCCGGGCAGGCTGCTGATGTCGAGCGCGCCCTTGCGCCGGGTCAGCTCGCGCGCCTTGCGCGCCGCCTCGCGCGCGGCGGCGGCCTCGATGATCTTGCCGATCACCTTGCGCGCGTCCTGCGGATGCTCCTCGAACCAGCGGTCGAACTGTTCGCTGAGGATGCTTTCGACCACCCGGCGGACTTCCGACGAGACCAGCTTGTCCTTGGTCTGCGACGAGAACTTGGGATCCGGCACCTTGACCGACAGTACGCAGGTCAGGCCCTCGCGCGCGTCATCGCCGGAAATCGCCACCTTGGCCTTCTTGGCCATGCCGCTCGACGTCGCGTAGGAATTGATCATGCGCGTCAGGGCGCCGCGGAAGCCGGCCAGGTGGGTGCCGCCGTCGCGTTGCGGGATGTTGTTGGTGAAGCACAGCGTGGTCTCGTGGTAGCTGTCGTTCCACTGCATCGCCAGTTCGACGGAGATGCCGTCCTTCTCGCCGACGGCGGTGATGCATTCGTCGTGCAGCGCCGATTTCGAGCGGTCGATGTATTGCACGAAGGCCTGCAAACCGCCCTCGTAGTGCATGTCGACGACGTTCTCCTCGACGTGGCGGGCGTCGGTCAGGCGCAGGCGTACGCCGGAATTGAGGAAGGCGAGTTCGCGCAGCCGGTGCTCCAGCGTGGCGAAGTCGTACTCGGTCATGGTGAAGATGGTCTTGGAGGCGAAGAAGGTCGCCCGGGTGCCGGTCAGCGGCGCGCCGTCCTCGTCCTTGGGCGCGTCGCCGCGGACCTCCAGCGGCGCCACCGCCTCGCCGTCCTCGAAGCGCACGTAGTGCTCCTTGCCGTCGCGCCAGATAACCAGGTCGAGCCAGTCGCTGAGCGCGTTGACCACCGAGACGCCGACGCCGTGCAGGCCGCCCGAGACCTTGTACGAGTTCTGGTCGAACTTTCCGCCGGCGTGCAGCTGGGTCATGATCACCTCGGCCGCCGAGACACCCTCCTCCTCGTGGATGTCGACGGGGATGCCGCGGCCGTTGTCCGAGACCATCACCGAGCCGTCGGCGTTGAGCGTCACCGTCACGGTGTCGCAGTAGCCGGCCAGGGCCTCGTCGATGGCGTTGTCGACGACCTCGTAGACCATGTGGTGCAGGCCCGAGCCGTCGTCGGTGTCGCCGATGTACATGCCCGGCCGCTTGCGCACGGCCTCGAGCCCGCGCAGCACCTTGATCGAATCGGCGCCGTATTCCTCGGCTCCCGCCGCCGTGTCCTTGGTCTCGTCACTCATCGTTTCGTCCTGTCTCTCAATCAGCCGCTTCGCAGGGCGTGACCACCCCGTCGTCGACCGTGAAATGCTGCGCCCGCGCGCCCAACGGCGCGAACACGGCGGCGTCGGTGCCGGTCAGCCAGCTCTGTCCGCCGAGCGCGCAAACCGCGTCGAACAGGGCGCGGCGGCGGTCTTCATCCAGGTGCGCCGCGACCTCGTCCAGCAGCAGCACCGGCGGCCGCCCCTTGTCCACCATGGACAGGCGGGCGTTGGCCAGCACGATGCCGATCAGCAGCGCCTTCTGCTCGCCGGTCGAGCACAGCTCGGCCATCTGGCCCTTGCCGATGTGGCGCACCCGCAGGTCGCCCCGGTGCGGCCCCACGGCGGCGCCGCCGACCTCGGCGTCGCGTGGCCGCGAGGCTTCCAGGCGGCCGCGGATGCGGTCCTCGACCGCCAGCGCCGGCTGCTGCGCCAGCCAGGTCTCGACTTCGCCGTCGAGCCTCAACTCGGCGCCCGGAAAGGCGCCTTCGTGGCTCGCCGCCTCGTGTCTCAGGCGTTCGACCAGCGCGTGCCGCGCCGCCGCCACCGCGACCCCCTTGGAGGCCATCGTTTCCTCCAGCGCCGCCAGCCAGGCAGCGTCGCCGCGGCCCTCGCGCAACAACCGCGCACGTTCGCGCAGGGCGTGGTTGTAGCCGCTCAGGCGTCCGGCATGGGCCGGGTCGGTGCCGTAGACCAGCCGGTCGAGGAAGCGGCGCCGCTCCGACGCGCCTTCCTGAAACAGCCGGTCCATCTGCGGCGTCAGCCATTGCACCGCGAACCGCTCGGCCAGCGCCGCCTGCCCCTTGGCCGCTTGGCCGTCGATGCGCACGGCGCGCCTGTCGCGCCCCTTGGACGCGCCCCCTGACGCATTGGCCGACCCGCCTGCGGCAACGAAACCGGTGCCGACATCCAGCGGCCCCTCGGGCAACTCGAGCCGCGCCGCCACCGCCCAGTCGCGGGTCGGCGCCGCCGTCTCGCCGGCGTCGCGGCGGGCCAGGTCGCCGAGCCGGGCGCGGCGCAGGCCGCGTCCCGGCGCCAGCATCGACACGGCTTCCAGCAGGTTGGTCTTGCCGGCGCCGTTAACGCCGCTGAGCACCACCGGGCGGCCGTCGGTGTCGAGCCGAAGGTGCCCGTAACAGCGGAAGTCCGTCAGCGTCAGCCGCCGCACGGATACCCGTGCCGCCAAACCGTCAGCCGATCCGCCGTTCCACGCGTTCAAGCAACCGTCCAGGTGTCGAGCCCTCGTCCAGCCACGCGCCGGCCTACACCCGCATGGGCATCAGCACATACAGCGAGCCGGTGTTGCCGGCTTCGCGAATGATCGTCGGCGAGGCCGCGTCGGCCATGGTGAAGCGGACCACGTCGCTTTCGATCTGATGCGTGATGTCGAGCAGGTAGCGGGCGTTGAAGCCGATCTCCAGATCGCCGCCGCCGTAGGCGACTTCGAGCTCTTCCTGCGCCGTCCCGCTTTCCGGGCTGTTCGCCGACAGGGTCATGGTTCCCGGCGCCAGCGCCAGCTTGATGGCGCGGGATTTCTCGGTCGAGATCGCCGACACGCGGTCGACCGCCTCGGCGAGCACACGGCAGTCGATCTCGAGCTCCTTGTCGTTGCCGACCGGGATCACCCGCTCGTAGTCGGGGAAGGTGCCGTCGATCAGCTTCGAGGTCAGCACGCCCTCGCCGAAGGCGAAGCGGATCTTGGTCTCCGACAGCGCGATCTCGATGTCGTCGTTGGTCTCGTCGATCAGCTTGCGCAGCTCGGTCACCGTCTTGCGCGGCACGATGACGCCGGCCATACCCTCGGCGCCGGCGGGAAGCGGTGCCTCGACGCTGGCCAGGCGGTGGCCGTCGGTGGCGACCGCGCGCAGCACGTCGATGCCGTCGCGCTGGGCGGCGTGGAAGTAGATGCCGTTCAGGTAGTAGCGCGTCTCCTCGGTCGAGATGGCGAAGCGGGTGCGGTCGATCAGGCCGCGCAGTTCGCCGGCGGCGACGCGGAACTGGTTCGGCAGCTCGCCGCCCGACATCACCGGGAACTCGTCCACCGGCAGGCAGGCCAGGGTGAAGCACGAGCGGCCCGAGCGCAGCACCAGCTGGCCGCCCTCGCCGTCCAGCTCCATGTAGACCTGCGAGCCTTCGGGCAGCTTGCGCACGATCTCGTACAGCGTATGCGCCGGCACCGTGGCGGCGCCGGCCTGGCCGACCTCGGCCGGCAGTGCCTCGACGATGTCGAGATCCATGTCGGTGGCGTTCAGGCTGAGCTGGTTGGCCTCGGCGTCCATCTTGACGTTGGCCAGGATCGGAATGGTGTTGCGCCGTTCGACGACGCTCTGCACATGGCCCAGCGCCCTTAGCAGAGATGCCCGTTCGGTGGTCAGTTTCATGGCGGTCAGATGTTCAATCTTTTTCCGTGAATCACGTTCGGTTCAAAGCAGGCCAATCAATGAAGCCAATCAATGAAGAAAGTCCCCTAGACGCCCTGTCAGGACCCACCTGCGAGGTGCCTCGAAACCCCTGTTTTTCCGCCCCGAGGCGGCCATGAGCTCCTGACAATTCACGGGGCCGAAAGGCGGCCCCGTGAACCGGGTGCCATTATACCAACTGTGGGGGAAATCCGAAGCGAATTCGGCGCTTGCGCGGGGGCACGCAAGTCGTTGATTTCAAGGGATCTGTGGCGGCCCGGAGGGAGACCTCAGGCCTCCAGCATGCGGCGCAGTAACTCGACGTCCTCGGCGAACGAGGAATCAGTCTCGCGCAGCTCCTCGACCTTGCGCACGGCGTGCATCACGGTGGTGTGGTCGCGGCCGCCGAACTTGTGCCCGATTTCCGGCAGCGAGCGCGACGTCAGCTGCTTCGCAAGGTACATCGCGACCTGCCGCGGACGCGCCACCGAGCGGGCCCGGCGGACCGAATGCATGTCGGAAACGCGGATGTTGAAATGCGCCGCCACCTGCTTCTGGATCTCCTCGATGGTGACCCGGCGGTCGGCCGCGCGCAGCAGGTCGTGCAGCACCTCCTGCACCGTCTCCAGCGTGATGTCGCGACTGATCAGCTGGGTGTGCGCGACGACGCGGTTGAGCGCGCCCTCGAGCTCGCGCACGTTCGAGGTGATGCGATGGGCCAGGAACTCGAGCACCTTGCCCGGGATCGGCAAGCCCAGCTTCTCCGCCTTCGACTGCAGGATGCCCAGGCGCAGCTCGTAGGTGGTGGCGTGGATGTCGGCGACCAGGCCGCAGTTGAGCCGCGACTTCAGCCGCTCCTCCATGCCCTCCAGGTCCGACGGCGACTTGTCCGCCGAGATCACGATCTGGCGGCCCTGGTCGACCAGGGCGTTGAAGGTGTGGAAGAACTCCTCCTGGGTCGATTCCTTGCCGCTGATGAACTGCACGTCGTCGATCATCAGCACGTCGACCGAGCGGAACTGCTTCTTGAAGTCGACCGTGTTCTGGTCGCGCAGCGCCCGGATGAACCGGTACATGAACTTCTCCGCCGACAGGTAGATCACCGAGCGGCCGGGATCGCTCTCGCGGATCTGCCAGGCGATGGCGTGCATCAGGTGGGTCTTGCCGAGGCCGACGCCGGAGTACAGGAACAGCGGATTGAATGGCGCCGAGGCAGCCTCGGCGACCCGCCGGGCGGCGGCGTAGGCGAACTCGTTCGGTTTGCCGACGACGAACTGATCGAAGGTGAAGCGCGGGTCCAGCGGCGCGCCGATATCCGTATCGTAGCCCTCGCCGCGGCTACGGCCGCCCTTGCGTCCTTTCGCCGCTGTCGCGGCACGGGCGGTTTCGGAGGGCTTGGCACCGGCTTTCGGAGCCGCCACGGCCCCTGTTCGCTCGGCCATGACGAAGATATCGACCGTGCGCACGGTATCGTCCTCGCCCTGCCACAGCGACTCCAGGCGGTCGGCGTAATGCGCCGCGACCCAGTCGCGCATGAAGCGGGTCGGCACGGAAATGCGGACCACGCCGTCGCGCATCTCGCGCGGGCGCATGGGTTTCAACCAGCTCTTATAAGCCGCCTCACCGATTTCCGACCGCAACGTGCCGCTGACGCGTCCCCATTGTTCGCTCAGTAACCCTTCCGACACCCGCTTTTCCATCTTGCTCCCAAGACCCCGTCTAAGCGCCGCCGCCGACACTCCGCCGCGTGCCGCCGCGCCACCCCGGTCCACCCCGGCCTTCGTCGAGCCGGAACCGGACCAGTCGCCTACCCGTATAGCGAAGATACTTGGCTCGACGCGCTGACGGCCTCTCAACCTGCGCGCACAGAGCCACGGCCCCTATCTTTCGCAAACCCCGAACTTCCGATGCCGCCGTTTCCGTCGATCTGACCGCCTGTTGCCGCGGCCCAAGTGTTGTGTCCACCGAAAACACCGCTATCGAAAAATCTTCACACTCCCGTCGCAGTACTTAAATAAAAATTTAACGAATGTAATGTAATTTTTCAGTGATCATAAAAATCCGCCATTTCTAGCTCAAGACAAAAAGCTTCCGCCGCGGCATCCAACCATATTGTGTATCGATCGTCACTCTGTATTTGTTGTTAAGCCGACCTCGGGAGGGTGATATTTATTTGAAAGCCCCCTGTACGCCTCGGCTTGAGCCTGAACAATCTACCCATCGCTCCCGAACCATTCAACGGAATGAATCGGGCTGGCGCAAAATAAATACCTTGACAAAAAACCGCCGCGCCGACTCGACGGGCTAAGTCCCGGTAAACAAAAAAGAGTCAAAAAAACCGCGCTCCGGATCGGAGCGATTTCGCGATGGAAATTCGCGTTACGATTGCATCGCCTTGACCCGCGCCGACAGACGCGAAATGCGCCGCGTGGCGGTGTTGCGATGAATGACACCCTTGTTGACGCTGCCCTGGATGACCGGCTGCGCCGCGTTCAGGGCTTCCTGCGCCGCCGACTGGTCGCCGCTGGCGATGGCCAGTTCGACCTTCTTCACCGAGGTGCGAATCGCACCGACCCGGTTGCGGTTGACAGCGGTGCGCCGTTCGGTCTGGCGAATGCGTTTTTTCGCCGATGCGTGATGGGCCATGATTCAAGTGCCAAAATCTCAGGTGTCGCAAAAGAAGGCTGGCTTATAAAGGGGGCTCGGGGCCGCGTCAAGCCTTGTTTGAGCGCGCCTCCGAGCCATTCCCGCTAACGGTTTTTGAACTGCGGCTGGCGCTTCTCGGCGAACGCGGCCATGCCCTCTTTCTGGTCCTCGGTGGCGAACACCGACTGGAACAGACGGCGCTCGAATCGCACCCCCTCGGCCAGGGTGGTCTCGTAGGCGCGGTCGACCGATTCCTTGGCCATCATCACGATCGGTCGCGACAGTTTGGCGATCGCCTCGCCGGTCTTGACCGCTTCGTCGACCAGGTCGTCGACCGGCACCACGCGGCTGACCAGGCCGGCGCGTTCGGCTTCCTCGGCGTCCATCATGCGCCCGGTCAGGCACATCTCCATCGCCTTCGACTTGCCGACGAAGCGGGTCAGTCGCTGGGTGCCGCCGAAGCCGGGAATGGCGCCGATGGTGATCTCGGGCTGGCCGAACTTGGCGTTATCCGCGGCCAGGATGAAGTCGCAGGCCATCGCCAGTTCGCAGCCGCCGCCCAGCGCGTAGCCGGCGACCGCGGCGATCATCGGTTTGCGGCCCTGCAGGGCGCTTTCCCAGCCGGTGGTGATGAAATTCTGGGTGTAGGCCTCCATGTAGGTCTTTTCGGCCATCTCCTTGATGTCGGCGCCGGCGGCGAAGGCCTTCTCGTTGCCGGTCAGGACCAGCACGGCGACTTCGTCGTCGGCCTCGAGGGTCACGACCGCGTCGGTCAGTTCGGCGGTCAGTTCCGAATTGAGCGCGTTCAGCGCCTTCGGCCGGTTCAGCGTGATCAGCGCCACCGCCCCTCGTTTTTCGACAATGATGTTTTCGTAGGCCATTCGGACCCCTCCTTTATCTCTGGCTAGCGCGGATTCGATTTAATCCTGGTCGTATCCTGCGGCAGCGAAGAAGTTCTCGCATTCGGTGGGCGTGACTTTCTCGATCCCTTCGGCGATGGCGCTCCACAGTTCCTCAATGGTTCTCGCGGC
>Ga0209785_1000488_pt1 | contig 11071 bp, 9 predicted proteins | sample WorMetG1BERMUDA2_FD_187403 | JGI IMG/M metagenome (GOLD analysis project Ga0209785, IMG submission 187403) | Marine gutless worms symbiont microbial communities from Max Planck institute for Marine Microbiology, Germany - Inanidrilus... ... | reverse complement strand
GCAGAAAACGCCGGCGGATCTGGCACGGGAGATCGCGCGCTGTCACGATATGACCGACAAGCCGTTCGGCGTGAACCTCACCTTCTTGCCGAGCGTGAGTACGCCGGACTATCCGGGCTATATCGACGCCATCGTCGAGGGCGGCATCACCATCGTCGAGACCGCCGGCCGCAACCCGCAGGCCTATTTGCCCATGCTCAAGGAAGCCGGGATCAAGGTGATCCACAAATGCACCTCGGTGCGCCACTCGCTCAAGGCGCAGTCCATCGGCTGCGACGCGGTGTCGGTCGACGGTTTCGAATGCGGCGGTCATCCCGGGGAAGACGATATTCCCAATATGATCCTGTTGCCGCTTGCCGCCGAAGCGCTGACCATTCCTTTCGTCGCCTCCGGCGGCATGGCCGACGCGCGCAGCCTGGTCGCCGCCCTGGCCATGGGCGCCGACGGCATGAATATGGGCACGCGCTTCATCGCGACGCAGGAAGCGCCGGTGCATCACAATGTCAAACAGGCGATCGTCGCCGCCAGCGAGCTCGACACGCGTCTGGTCATGCGACCGCTCCGCAACACCGAGCGGGTGTTGAACAACGCGGCGACCGAGCGGCTGCTGGACAAGGAGAAGCGACTGGGCGACACGCTGCGCTTCGAAGACATCATCGACGAGGTGGCGGGCGTCTATCCCCGAATCATGATGGACGGCGAGATGGATGCGGGCGTGTGGTCCTGTGGCATGGTCGCCGGCCTCATCCACGACGTCCCGACCTGCCGGGAGCTGATCGACACGATCATGGGCGACGCCGAGAGGCTGATCCGCGAACGGCTCGAAACCATGCTCGGTGACGGCATCGCCGCCTGACCGTCGACCGCGGCCCAGGGCAGGCACCGACAGGCAGGCGGACCGCATGGTCAGGCCCGCCGCTTTTTCGATGTCGTCTTGCGCGGTGCCGCCGCCCGTTTGAGTTGCTCCGCCCCCACCGCTTCCGCGTCGGCGCGCTCGGCGTCGCGGCCGCCGCGGCGTATATCGGCTTGCTTGACCGCTGCGCCGAAATCGAAACCGGTCAGCGTCTCGATCCGGGCGACGGTCGTCAGGAAATTCGCCATCAGGTTCAGTTGGTCTGGATCGGCAAGGCCTTCGGCCCGCGCCGCCGCCTGTTTCAGCGTTCTTGTCTGGTTCGCCAGCAAGGCCAATGATTTGAGCGCGCCATCCTGCTTCCAGACCAGCACCTTCCAGAAGGCAAGCGGCACCTGAAGTGCGTCCGCCCCCGTCTTGTCGGCATAGATCGGGTCGTCTTCGGCAAAAACCGGACCGGTGAACACCGTCACCCGTGAATCCATGGCCCAGGCGTTTCTCAGAACATAATTCTCGATGCCCTGCCAAAGGCGCCCTTCCCGCTCACCGAGCAACGCCCTGGCCCTGCCCTGGTTGAAACCAGCCGTCTGTGGCGCCGCATTGGTCCACGAAAAACTGTCGCGTTCGGCCGTCAGCGCCATGTGCCTTGGCCCCCAACAGGGATCCAGCCGGCGCACAAGATGGCCGCGGTCGAAATTCGGTTCCGGATCGAGGTCGGCATGGCCGTTCGCATCGACCAACCGGTTCGGCATGCTTCTGTAATAGGCCTCGCCCGTCTGCATCGCCGCGTCGATGCGATCATCGAGCGACCAGCTGTCGGCTTCGGCGTGGCCGATGCTCTCGCGAAACGCATTCGAGGCGGCCGTGTAATCGTAGAAATTGTTGCTGTTGCGCGAATAACCGATCAGGCTCTCGCCGTGGATATTGCAGGCGGTGAAATAGGCAAGCTTGCGCGCGCCATTCATGACGATCGAAAAATGCTGGTAGCGCAATTCGATCGCGCTTTGACCGGGGAGGCGTCTTTCCGGCTTTATCGTCGCTGCCAGCGCCTGCTGCTCTGCCGTCAGCATCGGCAACGGGACCAGCGCGCCGTCGATGAAATCGGGCCGGTATCCCGGTCGCTCCGACAGATCGGCGAACCGTTCTTCCCCTTCGATGGATCTGGTCGGAGCCGGTGGCGGGGTCGGCGGCTGCGCGACCGCGCTGGCCGGCAGATTGACCGTGACTTCCAGCGGCACTGTCCAGGTGACCCCGCCATCCGGATTTAATCGGCCGCGCGACCCGCCGACCGGGGTGGGCTGTTGTCTGGCCGGTACGGCCGCGTCCAGCGCTTCCGCCGGAAATCCCTGCTCACCTCTGGTCAGCGCATCGTCCAGAAACGCCTGCGCCGCGGCGGAGAATGTCGGCCGCGCGGCTCGCAGGGCCCTGACGATGGCGCTGATGCGAATGCCCTCATTGACCATGCTGGGCTGGTAGTCGCCGCTACCCCTCCAGGCATGCACGCCGCCCCAATGATGCAGCGCGACCGGACTCCAATCGCTGTTGAAGACCGGCGATCCGGAGGAACCGCCTTCCGTGTCGGCGACATAGTGCAAGGCGATATCATGGCGCCCGGCGATGAGGTTTTCGCGCAGGACGACTTCCTTGTGGCGGCCGCGCGGATGCTGAATGATGGTGACATAGTCGCCGAGCGCATGTTTGGTCGACGAGGCCGACAGACCGCACCAGCCGAATGCGGTGACCGGTTGTTCGCCGCGAACCCGTTCGCCCACAGCTACAATGGTCACATCCAGTCCGTCGATGCCATCGGTAAAGAAGAACGCTTCCGGATCGAGGCGAAAGATCGTCGCCGGCCGCTCCATGCCATTGAGGTCGATTTCATAATTGAACTCGACCCGTAAGACCGCCGCCTCGTCGACAGTGCGGATGACATGATGGTTGGTCACCAGCAACGCATTGGAGCACAGGAAACCGGTGCCCTTGGCGCGTCGGTCGGGAAAGGCGATCCGGGCCACGGCGCGGGCCGCCTGCAGGCCGCGCTCCATATAGGAAACCGGTACGAAATCGATGGTTGCGCCACGGAGCGCTTCCGCACCCGGGGCCTTGAGCCCCTCGACTTCCATCTCGTGGGTCATCTGCGTGGCCATGAAGCCGGGCACGCGCATATTGCGCTCGATCGACGCCTCGCGCCGCGCCAGATCGCTTTCCGCCGCCCGAGGAATTCCGAAGCGCACGCAATCGACCGTCTCGATCATCTCGTCTTCCGTCCGCGCAATGCGGCGGCGGGCAATCGCCTCCAATTCCGTTTGGCGGTCCATGACCCTCTCCCCTGGCATCGTTCTCAAGGACGGCCGCAAGGAAGGTCTTCTCGCCGTAGCGGCAACCAACATAGATCCTTCCCGCGCGCTTTCCCTAATAAAATCACGCCAGGGCGAAATAGTCTATTCCCTTCTACATTATGGCCTGCAGATTAGAGAGTGGAGAATTGCCTTTTTTCGCAATTTTTACTTGAAAATTTCTTTCTTTCTCGAAGCTGGCGGGATCAACGCTCTGCTATCCAATCGGGTGCCAATCCACCGTCATCTCAAAACGCACCGAGTCACCTATCTTGAGGGCGATCAGCCCGGGTTGCCCGGATCGATTGTGGGCGTCGACCGCATGGCTGACCGGCTCCAGGCAAAAGAAATCGGCAGCATCGTCCGGCGAATAGATGATCAAGGTCGTCAACGGATAGGCCGCCTTGACGATGACGGCCATGTTGCGCGCCGGCTGGAGGATTCGTGCCTCGCCGGTCCATCCGGTAAAGGCATTGTTGATGAGGTCGCGCGGCAGCGATCGCCGTGATCCGAAGGACCATTCGGGCGCGTCGCCCAACCCACGCCACCGAGTCGGCAGATGCCGTTCATCCTCCATCCAGACGCCGGCTGCCGTGAATTCGACGCATGTCTCCAGATCGCGCGGGAACCAGGGATGAAAGCCTCCGCCAAAAGGCAATTCGATGCCGATGTTCGTCAGAAGCAGCCGGGTCGCAAGTCCGGCCGCGTTCAAGTCGTAGCAGAGATCAGCCCGATAGGCATACGGGCCGATCGACCCGGTCTCAAGGCTCAAGCGCACGCTCTGTGGCCCGGCCTCGGCGATGCTCCAGGATTTCTGAAAGGCGTCGCCATGAATGGGAAACCGCTCGCCTTCAAGATTGGGCTCGACCCGATGGAGCCGTCGACCGAACCGGAAACCGCCCGACGAAATGCGGTTGGAAAAGGGTGCCAGAACGTTCTGTCCCAATGCGAAAGGATCGGCGTCGCCGTCATTCCAAGGGCGCAACAGCGCCACCGGACCGATGCGTGTCAAAGCATGGTGGTCGGCGATGGCGCCGCCGATATCGGGCGCGATCCGCACCCGATGTCGATCGTTCTCCAACGTCAGCAGGCGCACGTCACCAGCCGCCGTCGATGCCGAGATTCTGTCCGGTGATCATGTCCGAGACGGGCGCGGCCAGAAAAAGCACCAGATGCGCGACATCTTCCGGCCGGATCCGCTTTTTCAAGCATTGCTTGTCGAGCACCCAATTGCTGTATTCCTCGGCCTTGTGGCCAAACACGCGGGCCTCGGCCTCCGAGACAATGGCGCCGGGGGCGACCGCGTTGACGCAGATGCCGTGCGGGCCTAGTTCGCGGGCAAATGACTTGGTCAGTCCCAGCATCGCGCCCTTCGAGGCGATATAGGGCACGTAACCGTCGATCTGGCCGTTCAGCGTGATCGAGGTCAGGTTGATGATCTTGCCCCAGCCCTTTTCCCGCATCGCCTTGGCGCATACCACCGTCAGCGCGAAGGCCGCTGAGGAATTGACGCGGATCTGGTCTTCATATTCCTGCAGCGAGAACGCGTCATAGGGCCGGTTGATGATCAGCGCCGCATTGTTGATCAGGATATCGAAACCACCGATCCGGTCGGCCGCTTCCGCGACGCATTGCTGGGCACCGGCCAGATCGTTGAGGTCGCAGCCGAGAAACGCGATCGTCTCACCCAGTGCCGCCACATTGTCGCTGTCGGGCCGATCGAGCACCGTCACCCGCCCGCCGGCCTGCGCCAGCAGGCGCGCCTGAGCCCGTCCCAGCGATCCCAGGCCGCCCGTCAACAGGATGGACTTGCCCGTCAAATCATACATCTCCGCCTCCCTCACAGAACGTCGAGGATCTCATCCATCGAGGTCTCCTCGGCGCGCCTGTCCAGAACGATTTCACCGCGCGCCATGGCGACGATGCGATCGCAGCATTCGAAGACGTGATGGATGTTGTGACTGATGAAGATACCGGTGATGCCGAGCTGTTTCAAAGACTGCACGAAACCGATCACCTTCTTCGTCTCTTTGACCGCCAGATGGTTGGTCGGCTCGTCGAGGATCATGACCTTCGATTTGAAATGCATCGCCCGGGCGATGGCGACACCCTGGCGCTGGCCGCCGGACAGTTCGCCGACAAGCGCGTCGGGCGATCTCAGATGCAGATCGACATCGGCAATCGCCTGAACGCTTTCCGCCCTCATCCTGCGCTGGTCGAGAACGCCGAAACCGGCAATGCCGAAACGCAGCGGCTCGCGGCCGATGAACATGTTGCGGGCAATTGACATGGTCGGCACCATCGAATTGTACTGGTAGATGGTCTCGATGCCGCGATCCATCGCCTCGCGCGGATTGCGGAAACGCACCGGCCGGCCGTCGAAACGGATCTCGCCCTCATCCGGTTTCTGGATGCCCGAAAGGATATTGATGAGCGTCGACTTTCCGGCGCCGTTGTCGCCGACGAGACCGAGCGCCTCATTGGGCTGGATGTCGAGCGACACGTCCTTGAGCGCATGCACGCCGGAATACCATTTGTGCAGGTGCCTGATCTGAATGATGGGCTCGGCCATGTCAGATTTCCACCTTGATGGATTTGGCACGCTTGCGCAGCCAGGCATTGACGATGACGGCAAAGATTGTCAGCGAGCCGATCGCCATCTTGAACCAGTTGGCGTCGACCTGGCTGAGCACGAGACCGTTGTCGATGACCCGGATCAGCATCGCACCGATTATGCCGCCGAAGACGGTTCCGATCCCGCCAGTCAGCGCCGTTCCGCCGATCACCGCCGCCGCCACGGCCTGCAAACCGAGGCCCTCTCCGATGGACGGCAGCGGCGCACCGAGCCGCATGACCTGGATCATCCCGGCAAAGCCGGCGAGGATCGAACAGATGACGAAACAGGTGATCTTGACGCGGGCGGTCGGGATGCCCATCGAACGGGCCGCCGGCAGGAATCCGCCGGTTGCGCGGATCCAATTGCCGAAATTCGTGCGCGACAGGAACAGCGATGCCAGCACCGCGATGGCCAGGAACCAGAAGAACGACATGCGAAACATGTCACCCGGCCCGACATAGGCAGTAAACAGCCATTTCGGCAGCGAATTGGCCGGCAGCAGCGGCGGAAAGCCGCCCGATATCACGATGGTGGCCGACCGCGCGACGAACAGCATGCCGAGCGTCGTGATGAAGCTCGGGATATTGAAATGAATCGTCAGAAATCCATTGAGGAAGCCGATGCCCGCCGCGGCCGCCAATCCGATGGGGAACGCCGCGGCGAACGGCATGTGATCGGCCATCAGCACCGCCATGATCATCGGTGCCAGGGCAAAGACTGAGCCGACGGACAGGTCGAATTCGCCGCAGATCATCAGCAGCGTCACGCCGATGGCGACCAGCGCCATCTCCGGCAGAAGCCCGAGCATGCCGCGCAGGTTCTGCGCATTCAGAAAAACACCGTCCGACTGGATCTGGAAGACGATGGTCAACAGGACGAGGAAGACCAGGCCGGCCAGCTCCGGCTTCTCCATATAGACTTTCAGTGATCGCTTCATCATGTCCCCGCCGCTTGGCAAAAGGCGGATCGCGACCGCAAGTGACGCGATCCGCCAGGTGGCGCTTAGCGCTTGCCCTGCCTTGCCAGGTCCCAAAGCTCCGGCACGTCCTCTTTCAGGACCAAACCTTGTCCGGTGTCGATATCGGCGGGCGAAAGGCCGACGGTTTCGGTCAGATAGACCTGCATGACGGGCATGAAACCCTGCATGTAAGGCTGTTGGTCGACCTGAACCTGGATGTAGCCGGCCTCCATCTGTTGAAGCACCTCGGCGACGATGTCGAAGCCGCCCAGCAGCACCGCACCGGGATCGATGCCCCTGTCGGCCAGGGCCTGCGCCACATAGGCATGCCATAGGCCGGTGTCGAAATAGACGGTGGTATCGGGATGGGCGTTGAGATAGGCGCCGACCCGCTCGGCGACGATCGCACCGTCTGTGCCTGTATCCATGCGGATGATCTCGACCTCGCGGTCCGGATTGGCGGCCTTGAACTCCTCCAGATACCGAATGACGCCGGCGGCCCGCTGCTCCGACCAGTTTTGACCGGGCGCCGAAACGCCGACCACCGCCTTGATCATTCCGCTTTCGGGAAAGAACTCGGCCATTTTCTTGCCCAGCGAATAGCCGGCGGGAATGAAACCCTGGCCGATGAAGGCCTGCCGCGCATTGCCGTCGGCGCCGCCGGTGTCATCGACATTCGAGGCGATCACGGTCACGCCATTGGCCCGGGCGTCGGCGATGATCTGGTCGAAGGCATTGTCATCGACGATCGAGGTGATCAAGGCGTCAGGCCCGCCGGCGAGCGCTGCAAGCATATTGGCCGATTGCTGGTCGATCGAGCCCTCGGTCTGGGTGAAGATCATCTGGCAATTGGCCTGGATTTTCCCGCAGGCATCGTCGAATCCCTTCTTGACCGCCTGCCAGAACGGGTTAGATGCCGATGAGTGGTGGGTAAAGACGATATGCATCGTCTCGGCGTGCGCCAGATGCGCTGCCGGCAAGGCCATGGCGGCGCACAGAATGGCGGATGTGAGCAATTTTTTCATGAAATCCTCCTGTTTCTAGGGTCGACGCGGCTTACAGCGTCGACGCATTGCTCATGCGGCGATGGACCGTGAATGCTTTGTCCAGGTCCGGATTGAGTTCCATGCCGAGCCCCGGGCCCGGCGGAACCGTGATCATGCCGTTCCGGATTTCGGGCAGCGTCGTGACGAGATCGCGATACCAGGTTCTGTAGAAAGCCCGCACGCTTTCCTGGACCAGCGCATTGGGCGCGTTCAGCGCCAGATGCGTGGAGGCGCCCAACACCACCGGTCCGGTGCAGTCATGCGGTGCGATCGGCAGATGCCAGGCTTCCGCCATGGCCGCGATCTTGCGCGCCTCCGACAGACCGCCGCACCAGCTCACATCGAGCATGACGACACCGGCGGCCCCGGTTTCCAGAAGATCGCGAAAAGCCCAACGCGTGCCCAGCGTCTCCGATGCCGATATCGGCGCCTCGGACGCCTCGGCATAGCGCCTCAGGCTGCCAAGGCTGTCCATCTTGATCGGGTCCTCGTGCCAGAATGTCTTGAACGGTGCGAGTTCGCGGGCAATCTGAATGGCCGGCAGCAACTGCCACAGCGAGTGGAACTCGACCATGATGTCCATGTCTTCGCCGACCGCATCGCGGATTTTCTCGAACGGACGAAGGGCCGCCTTCATGTCGCCGGCCGAGATATAGTGTCCGCCGGTCTTCTCCGCCGCCGGGTCGAACGGCCAGATTTTCATCGCCGTGATCCCGTCTTCCATCAGCGATCGCGCCAGTTCATCGGCACGCTCGAGGAAGCCGTTGAGATCGTCATAGGCGCCGGTCGCCGACAGGCCATAATTGGTCAATCGCTGGCCACCCGCCTCCTTGATGTAATCGACGCCGGCGCAGGTGTTGTAGGTGCGGATTTCCGGCCGGCTGAAGCCGCCGAGAAGCTGCGCCACAGGCTGGCCGGTCGCTTTTCCGAACAAGTCCCACAACGCGATGTCGAACGCCGAGTTGCCGCGCACTTCCGCGCCGGTCGAGCGAAACCCCAGATAGCCGTTCAGTTCGCTCGCCAGGAGATCGATCTGCAGCGGGTCACGGCCGATCACCAGCGGCGCGACGCATTCGTGGATATAGGCCTCCACGGTTTCGGCGAGAAAGAAGGTCTCGCCGAGGCCGGTCAGATGATCGTCGCCATGCACCAGCACCCATAGGAGGTTCGGTCTTTCGGCGACACGGACCGTTTCGATCTGACGGATCTTCACGGCACACGTCCTCAGGCAATGCCGGCAGCCAGCAGCGCCTGCACGCTGATGTCGAAGTGCCGGGCCATGACATCGCGGGCGTCCTGCGGGTCGCCCTGGTCGATGGCCTCGGCCAATTCGATATGGATGTCGACCATCGTCATTTGTTCCTGCTGCGAGGAACGGCTGCGCCAGCCGATCGGCCAAGTCTGACGCGTAACCCCGTCGAAGGCGCCGACAATCATCGCGAAAATCGGGTTGCGGGCGGCCTTCGCGATAGCCAGATGCATGGCGAGGTCGTGCTCCATGATCTCTTCGGGACGGTCGAAATGCGTCCGCATGGCATGCGCATGCGCCAGGATCGACGCGCTTTCCGCATCCGACCGGCGCAGCGCCGCCAGCGAGGCGGTGCGGGTTTCGATAGTCCGCCGCACATCGTAAATCTGCTGGATGGTGATCTGTTCGGTATGCACGCCGTGCTCGATCACAGGCGACATGGCGCCATAGTCCAGTTCGGCAATGATCGCCCTTTTGCCGGCGCTGAGTTCGATCAGGCGCATGGCGGCCAGTGAGCGAAACGCCTCCCTGACGACAGTGCGCGACACGCTGAGGTCGCGGGACAGTTGGGCCTCGCTCGGCAGGCGGTCGCCGGGCCCCAGATCATTGGCGCGGATGTGGCGGGTGATGGCCCCGACGGTCTGGCTGACCAGACTTCTCGAATCCGCCGGTTTGTTGTCGATTGCCGCCTGCACCATAACCTCCCAGACTTGATTATCCAAACTTGTATGATAGGTTTAGTAAATTCAGTACATAAATATAGCGTAAACGGTCTGTCAAGAAGAAAATCGGGAGAATGGAATGTCCGGCACCGTCAGAATGGCCTTCGACGCCAGGGATATCGTTGGCGAAAGCGCGGTCTGGGACGATCGATCGGGAACGCTTTATTGGGTCGACATCATTACCGGCCGGATCCATGCGCTGCAGCCGTCGACCGGTCGAAAACGGACATGGCAGGCACCGTCGATCGCGACATCGATCGGCCTGCGTGACGATGGCGGCGCGATCGTCGGCTTGGACAAACGGATCGCGCTTTGGGATGATGGCGGATCCTTCGGGACATTCGTGGAAATCGAACCGGAACGCGGCGGCAACCGGCTGAACGAAGGGGTGGTTGGACCCGACCACGCCTTCTGGGTCGGCACCATGCAGAACAATATCAATGAAGACGGCAGTGCCAGGGATATCGAACAGGCGACCGGTCAATTGCTGCGCGTCGACGGCCGCGGCGGTGTGACCCGACTGACGGAGGACCGCTTCGGCATCACCAACACGATGGTCTGGACCGATGCGGGCCGGTTCGTCACCGCGGACACGGTCGAAAACACGCTGTATGTCTATGCGATCAACGCCCAGTCGGGCCTGCTGGCGGATCGCAGGGCCATCCTATCGGGTTACGAGCGCGGCCTGCCGGACGGATCGTGCATCGACGAGGAAGGCTATATCTGGAACTGCCGGGTCTGCGGCGGTCACTGTCTGGTGCGGATCGACGCAGGCGGCCAGATCGACCGGGTGATCGAGCTGCCCTGCGCCTGGCCGACAAGCTGCGCCTTCGGCGGCGACGGTCTGGACCGGCTCTATGTGACATCCGCACGCTTTACCATGGACCAGGACCATCTCGCCTCAAACCCGCAGGAGGGCGGCCTTTTCGAGGTCGATGTCGGCATGCGCGGCCGGCCCGCGAACCGTTTCGCATAGGCAAACCGCGGCCTTTTTGGAGCGCGCGGACTAACGGGAGGCAGTCGAGGGGTCGAGCGGCCGCAGCGATTGAACGCCACAAGCGCGACGTCAGAAAAACCGGCTCCGCAGAACCACGACCAGTGCCGCCATTGGTTGCGGCGACACCTGTTGTCGATTTTTAACCAAGGATTTCAATTTGAAGCGCTTATGACCCAGCCCCGTGAATTGGGGCCATTGAGGTGTTAGTGATCCGTCCAGGAAAGGAAAGGATGGACCATGAAACGCAGATTTTCAGACGAGCAGATCATCGGGATGATCAAGGAATACGAGGCCGG
>Ga0209785_1000487_pt1 | contig 11093 bp, 13 predicted proteins | sample WorMetG1BERMUDA2_FD_187403 | JGI IMG/M metagenome (GOLD analysis project Ga0209785, IMG submission 187403) | Marine gutless worms symbiont microbial communities from Max Planck institute for Marine Microbiology, Germany - Inanidrilus... ... | reverse complement strand
ACCCGGCGCCGAAGATCGTTCCCGTAGCAATACCCCATATCTGCCTCCCGAATCGCCTCGGCATACAGAATCATGGGGCGAGCCCCTTGGGAATCCCCCGATTCAATTTCCTTTCAAACCGCTCTAGATCACTTCACCACTTCGCGCGGATAGACGCCCCAGACCGCGTCGCGGCGCAGCCAGCCGCGGTGGCCGTCGACGTCGATCTCGCACCAGTTGCTGGCGTCCGGGCATTCGACCAGTTCGCCGACCACGCCCGGTTCGGCCATCGCCACCGCCGGCGCGCTGGTCCGCGGCTCGGTGCGCAGGGTGCGGGTCTGTCCGGCGATGATCGCGGTGCGGCGGCTGGACAGCATGCCCTGGTGCACCCAGCCCTCGGCGCCGCGCCAGTCGCGCACGCGCCGCCAGGTGCGGTATTCGGCGAAGATTTCCAGCGGCAGGTACTGGCGGCGGTAGACCCATTCGACCGGGAACTGGACCCCGGGCCCGGCGCGCATGTTGACCTCGTCGGCGCGCAGCGAGACGAAGCGGGGCAGCGGCAGGCCGGTGCCGCGGGGCGCCGCCAGGCCCGTCGCCGACGGCGCCAGGATGACCGGCGCGGCGCCCGCGAGACCCAGGATCAGGGCCGTTATGAGGAAGGCGGCGCGGCGCGCTAGGGCATATGTCATGGTCGCTTGGGCTCCCGAATCGGTACCATATTATAGGAACTCATCGGCGCCGCCGGTCAAGCCGCCGCGCGGCCCCGACGCTCGATTTGCATCGCCCGCGATGAAAACGGCGCGTTTCGGCCACTGCACGCTGGACAAGCGTTGCCGGTGTCGTTATGTCCTGGGTGAAATTTGGGTCACGGAGGAAATCAAATGCCGCACAAGAAGCCGAAGGTCGTGGTCACGCGGAAGCTGCCGGACGCCATCGAAACGCGCATGATGGAACTGTTCGACGTTTCGCTGAACCTGACCGACGAGCCGATGAGCCGTGCCGCCCTGACCGAGGCCGTGAAGGCCGCCGACGTCATCGTGCCGACCGTGACCGACCGCATCGACAGCGCCCTGCTGGCCCAGGCCGGACCGGACCTGCGCCTGATCGCCAACTACGGCACCGGCGTCGACCACATCGACCTGGCGACCTCGCGCCAGCGCGGCATCACCGTGACCAACACGCCCGACGTACTGACCGAGGACACCGCCGACATGACAATGGCGCTGATCCTGGCGGTGCCGCGCCGCCTCTCGGAAGGCGAGCGGGTGCTGCGCCACGGCGACTGGGGCGGCTGGACCCCGACCTGGATGCTCGGCCACCGCATCTACGGCAAGCGCCTGGGCATCATCGGCATGGGCCGCATCGGCACCGCGGTCGCCCGCCGCGCCCGCGGTTTCGGCCTGTCGATCCACTACCACAACCGCCGCCGCGTGCACGAGGACACCGAGAACGAGCTGGAGGCGACCTACTGGGAGAGCCTCGACCAGATGCTGGCGCGCATGGACATCATCTCGGTCAACTGCCCGCACACGCCGGCGACCTACCACCTGCTGTCGGCGCGGCGGCTGCGCATGATGCGGCCCGAGGCCTTCGTCGTGAACACCTCGCGCGGCGAGGTGATCGACGAGAACGCGCTGACCCGCATGCTCGCCGCCGGCGAACTCGCCGGCGCCGGCCTGGACGTGTTCGAGCACGAGCCGGCGGTCAATCCGAAGCTGCTGGAAATGGACAACGTGGTGCTGCTGCCGCACCTGGGATCGGCGACCGTCGAGGGCCGCATCGACATGGGCGAGAAGGTGCTGATCAACATCAAGACCTTCGCCGACGGGCACAAGCCGCCGGACCGGGTGGTCGGCGACAGTTTCTGAGAAAAAGCCCCGCGGCGTGCCGCGGGTTTTTTTGTTGCGGCGGTTCCGGCCCGCACCCCCTCCCGGCCACCCAATGCCATTGTACGCTGTGGGTGGCCGGGAGGGGGTGCGGGCCGGAACCGGCTTCGGACCAATAAGCGCGTCAGCGCGCGATCGCGTAGGCGCGCACCACGTCGCGCTCCAGCTTGGTTTCCTCGAGGCGCGATTCCATCACGTCGCGCGAGCTGATCATGCCGCACAGCCGGCCGGCCTCGACCACCGGCAGATGGCGGATGTAGCGCATCTTCATCTTGCGCCGCGCGTCCTTGACGTCGTCCTCGGGGGCGCAGGTGACCACGTCGCGGGTCATCAGGTCGCGCACCCGCAGGGCCGAGACCTTACCGCCGCGCTCGGCGAAGCCGCGCACGATGTCGCGCTCCGAGATCACGCCGACCAGATCGCCGCTCTCGTCGCGCACCGGCAGGGCGCCGATGTTGTGGCTGGCCAGCAGCATGGCCGCGGCCTCGATGGTGTCTTCGGGCCTGTTGCTGACCAAGCCGCGATCGCGGCGCTTGAGAATGTCCTTGATGTTCATGTCGTTTCCTCTCGGCTGGGCGAAGGGTCCGGCGGTTGGGGCCGCCGGGCAATATTAGTGTTTTGAAATATGGTAGCGATTTGAAAGGCTTCCGCCAACTCCCAGAACGGGTGGGCGGTTTTATACCCGAAAGGATGGGGAGGTTGCCGGCCCCGGGCGGGTCTAGATGAACAGCATGGCGCCGTCTTGCGAGGCGTCGTTCAGGAAGGTGACGACGCCGCCGTCCTCGAACGGGATATCCTCGCGCAGGGCCTCGCGCGGCAGGTCCATGGCGCGCAGGCCCATCTCGCAGACCATGAACTTGACCTCCATGGCGATGCAGGCTTCCAGCAGCTCCTCGAAAGTGGCGACGCGCTTGTCGGCGAACATGTCGTCAATTTCACCGCCGTTGGCGCCGGTGGTGGTCACTGTGGACCGCCAGGCGGCGGCGCCGTCGGCGTCTGGTGCGAGGATGGCGCGGCAGGCCTCCATGGTGAAGAACAGGGTCACCGGACGACCGATGGCGGCGGCGCCGCTGGCCATCACCAGGGCATAGTGCACCTTGTCGAACTCGCCGGAGAACACGACGATCGACAGCTTGTCCGGCGCGGTGTCGTCAGCCGGCATGGATCGACAGGTCGGTGATGGTCGGGTCGTCGCCGCACAGCGGGCAGCTGGGGTCGCGCTTGACCTTGATCTTGCGGAAGGTGGTGCCCAGCGCCTCGATGATCATCAGCGAGCCCGACAGGCTCTCGCCGATGCCCAGCAGCTCCTTGAGGATCTCGGTCGCCTGCATCGAGCCGACCAGGCCGCACAGCGCGCCCAGCACGCCGGCCTCGGCGCAGCTCGGGATCTGCCCCGGCGGCGGCGGCTCGCGGAACAGGCAGCGGTAGCAGGGCCCGTGGTCGCCGTCCTCGTGCCCCTCCCCCTCGAAGGCGTGCGTCGGATCGAAGGTGGCGACCTGGCCGTCGAAGCGCAGGATCGCGCCCGAGACCAGCGGCTTGCCGGCGAAAAAGCTGGCGTCGTTGACCAGGAAGCGGGTCGGGAAGTTGTCGCTGCCGTCGGCGACCAGGTCGTAGCCGCCAATCAGTTCGAGCGCGTTGGAGGCATCGATGCGCGCCTTGTGCGCGATCAGTTCGACGTCCGGATTGATCGCGGCGATGGTGGCGGCCGCGCTCTCCACCTTGGGCACGCCGACCGAGCTGGTCTGGTGCACGATCTGGCGCTGCAGGTTCGAAAAGTCGACGGTGTCGTCGTCGACCACGCCGATGGTGCCGACGCCGGCGGCGGCCAGGTACATCAGCAGCGGCGAGCCGAGCCCGCCGGCGCCGATCACCAGGACCTTGGAGTTCATCAGCTTGGTCTGCCCGTCGCCGCCGACCTCGCGCAGCAGGATGTGACGGGCGTAGCGCTGGATCTGCTCCTCCGAGAAGTCCATCCGGGGGGTCTCCGCGCGGCGCATGCGCGCCGCGTCTCAGGGGTTATTCCAGGCCGAGGCCTTCGAACAGCGGCGTCGACAGATAGCGCTCGGCAAAGGAGGGCAGGATGACCACGATCGTCTTGCCTTCCATGCCCGGGCGCTCGCCGATCTCGATCGCCGCGGCCAGCGCGGCACCGGACGAGATGCCCACCGGCAGGCCTTCGAGCTTGGCCACCTGGCGGGCCGTGGAGAACGAGGTCTCGTTGCCGATCTTCAGCACCTCGTCGATGAAATCGGTGTCCAGCACCCCGGGCACGAAGCCGGCGCCGATGCCCTGGATCATGTGTGGGCCGGGGATGCCGCCGGACAGGATCGGGCTGTCCTCGGGCTCGACTGCGACCATCTGCACCTCGGGCTTGCGCTCCTTCAGCACCTTGGCGATGCCGGTCAGGGTGCCGCCGGTGCCGACGCCGCTGATCACCACGTCGACGGCGCCGTCGGTGTCGCGCCAGATTTCCTCGGCGGTTGTCCGCTCGTGGATCACCGGGTTGGCCGGGTTGTTGAACTGCTGCAGCATCACCGCGCCGTCCAGTTCGTCGACCAGCTGCTGCGCCCGCTCGACGGCGCCGGCCATGCCCTTGTTGGCCGGCGTCAGGTCGATCTCGGCGCCGAGCAGAGCGAGCATCTTGCGCCGTTCGACCGACATGCTTTCGGGCATGGTCAGGATCAGGCGGTAGCCCTTGGCGGCGCAGACGAAGGCCAGCGCGATGCCGGTGTTGCCCGAGGTCGGCTCGATCAGGGTCGAGCCCGGCTTCAGGTCGCCGCTGACTTCGGCGGCCTCGATCATGGCCAGGCCGATGCGGTCCTTGACCGAGGCCAGCGGGTTGAAGAACTCGCATTTGCCGAGGATCTCGGCCTTGCAGCCGCTGTCTTCCTTGAGCCGGCGCAGGCGGATCAGCGGCGTGCCGCCGATGGTGTCGAGAATGCTGTCGTACACGCGGCCGCGGATCAGTGTCGAGAATATGTCTGTCGTCATCGTGGGCCCGATCTCAAGTTTCTATCATGGCGCTGAACCGCCGGATTAGAGGGATGTCAGATTGAGAAGTCAAGATTCGACCGACCCTCGCTCTCGATGCCCGCGCCGTTGGCCTGGTTGCACAGATCGTCGATGGTGATCGCCTCCAGCTTGATCATGACCTCTTCCTGCAGCTCCATCCACAGCGGCCGCACCACCTTGAGGCCCAGTTCGGAGCCGTCGGTGTCCTTGATCGGATCCTCGGTGGTCTCCATCTTGCGCACCACGGTGACGATGTCGCCGACGGTGATGCGGCGCCGCTCGCGGGCCAGGCGGTAGCCGCCGCGCGGGCCGCGCACGCCGATCAGGATACCCTGACGCACCAGCTGCTGCAGGGCCTGCTCCAGGTAGCGCCGCGGAATCCCCTGGCGGCGCGTGATCTCCCGGCTTTGCACCGGTTCGCTGCCGGCGTGGTAGGCGATGTCCAGTACCGCCTCTATCGCGAACAGCTTTTTTTTCGAAAGCCGCAACATGGCCAGTTTCACTCCTCTTCTTTTTTTGTCCTGCCCCTTGGTCCCGAAATTTCAACCCCTCTTGATAGTTGCCCCTGTTTGATTCAGCCCGTCCCTGTCGAGCCGAAGCCGCCGGTTCCCCGCACCGATTCCGGCAGTTGATCGACTTCCGTCAAGCCCGCCCGGGTGACCGGCGCGACCACCATCTGGGCGATGCGCATGCCGCGCTCGACACGGAACGGCGCCTCGCCCAGGTTGATCAGGATGACCCCGACCTCGCCGCGGTAGTCGGCGTCGATGGTGCCCGGGCTGTTCAGCACGGTGACCCCGTTCTTCGCCGCCAGGCCCGAGCGCGGCCGCACCTGGGCCTCGTAGCCGGCCGGCAGCGCGATCGCCAGGCCGGTGGGAATGATCGCCCGCGCGCCCGGCGCCAGCTCGAGCGGATCGGCGACGGCGGCCAGCAGGTCCATGCCGGCGGCGAGCTCGGATTCGTAGGCCGGCAGCGGCAGCCCGTCGCCGCCCGGCAGGCGCTTGACCGCGATGTCGATCGCGCCGCTCATGCGTCCTCTCCCAGGGCTTCGGCGACCCGCGCGGCCAGCCGCTCGGCGACCTCGACCTTACTCATCGCCGGCCAGTCTTCCTGACCCTCGGCGCTGATCAGGTGGACCCGGTTGGCGTCGCCGCCGAAGGTGCCGGTCTCGGGGCTGACGTCGTTGGCCAGGATCCAGTCGCAACCCTTGCGCGCCAGTTTCTGCTTGGCGTGGCGCAGCACATGGTCGGTTTCGGCGGCGAAGCCGACGACCAGGCGCGGCCGTTTGCGGCCCTTCTTAGACAGGGTCGCCAGGATGTCCGGGTTCTCGGCGAAGGCCAGGGTCGGGGTGTCGCCGCCGGCGGTCTTCTTGATCTTCGACTTGGCCGAGCGGGCGATCCGCCAGTCGGCCACGGCGGCGGCGCAGACGGCGACATCGGCGGGCAGGGCCGCCTTGCACGCGGCCAGCATGTCGCGCGCCGATTCCACGTGCACCGTCGCCACGCCGTCGGGATCCGGCAGGTTGACCGGGCCGCTGACCAGGGTGGTGTCGGCGCCGAGGCCGGCCAGGGCGGCGGCAATGGCGTGGCCCTGCTTGCCCGACGAGCGGTTGGCGATGAAGCGTACCGGGTCGATCGCCTCGACCGTCGGACCGCTGGTGACCAGGGCGCGCAGGCCCTGCAGCGGGCTGTCGGCGAAGAAGTCCTCGATCGCGGCGATGATCTCGGCCGGCTCGGCCATGCGGCCCATGCCGAACTCGTTGCAGGCCATGGCGCCCTCGCCGGGGCCGACCTGGCGCACGCCCAGCGCGCGCAACGCCGCCAAGTTGCGTTGGGTTGCCGGGTGGTGCCACATGCGCACGTTCATCGCCGGCGCCACCATCACCGGCTTGTCGGTCGCGAGAAGGGTGGTGGTGGCCAGGTCGTTGGCCATGCCGGCGTGCATGCGCGCCAGGATATCCGCGGTCGCCGGCGCCACCAGCAGCAGGTCAGCGTCGCGCGACAGCTGGATGTGGCCCATCTCGCTCTCGTCGGTCAGCGAGAACATGTCCGAATAGACCTTGTCCTCGGTCAGGGCGCTGACCGACATCGGGGTGACGAACTGATGCGCCGCCTCGGTCATCACGCAACGCACCGAAACGCCGCGCTCGCGCAGGCGCCGGATCAAGTCCAGGCACTTGTAAGCGGCGATGCCGCCGGTGATGATCAGGAGTATCCGTTTTCGCGCCAGCATACGAAAAACCAAAAATTTAACGAAAAATGTGTGTGGATAAAGTTAGCGCGGCGAATCGGTCAAAGCAAGTCAATTCTTCACATTTTCGGTGTTATTTTTTGTGAGGACTTGACGCCGCTCTGCCCGGCGCCGTCTCAGTCGAGGGCCAGGATAAGAAGCCCGGCCAGCGCGGCGGCGATCCAGAACGCCTTCATCACCCAGCCATAACGGCTGTCGCCGCGCAGCGCGCGCAGGGTGTCCAGATGCAGGCGAATATTGCCGTCGGCGATGGCGTCGGCGTTGGCCTCCATCTTGGCGACCAGGGCGGGAACCCGCGCGGCGGTCTCGATGAGCTGCTCGGCGATCTCGCGCAGACGCGCCCCGGGGCCCATGTGCTCGACGTACCAGTCCTCGACCAGCGGCCGCGCCAGCAGCCACATGTTGGCCTCCGGCGCCAGCTCGCGGCCGGTGCCTTCGGCGACCAGCATGGTCTTCTGCAGCAGCAGGAGCTGCGGCTGGGTCTCCATCTCGAAGGTCTCGGTGACCTGGAATAACTGACCGAGCAGGCGGGCGATCGAGATCTCGTTCTGCGGCCGGTCCATGATCGGTTCGCCGATCGAGCGGCAGGCCTGGGTGAAAGTGTCGACCGAGCGGTGCCCCGGCACCCAGCCGGCCTCGAAGTGGACCTCGGCGGCGCGGCGGTAGTCGCGGGTCAGGAAACCGAGCAGCATCTCGGCCAGGTGCCGCCGGGTCGAGCGGTCGATTCGTCCCATGATACCGAAGTCGACAGCGACGATTCCGCCGTCGGCGCGCACGAACCAGTTGCCCGGATGCAGGTCGGCGTGGAAGAAGCCGTCGCGGAAGACCATGTTGAAGAAGGCCGAGGCGGCGTGCTCGATGATGGTGTCCGGGTCGAGCCCGGCGGCCAGCACGGCGGCGCGGTCGTCCAGTGGTATGCCGCCGACCCGCTCGGTCGTCAGCACCCGCTTGCCGGTGCGCTGCCAGTCGACGTCGGGCACCGAGAAGGTGTCGTCGTCGGCGAAGTTCTCGCCCATCTCGGCCGCCGCCGCGGCCTCGAAGCGCAGGTCCATCTCCAGCTCGACGGTCTCGGCCAGGGTGCGGATCGATTCCACCGGTTTCAACCGGCGCAGCTCGGGCCGCGCCGCCTCGATCAGCTCGGAGACCCAGAAGAACAGCTCCAGGTCGCGCGCGAAGGCCTCCTCGATGCCCGGGCGCAGTACCTTGACGGCGACCTCGCGGCCCTCGCTGGTGACCGCGAAATGCACCTGCGCGATCGACGCGGCGGCGATCGGCGTGTCCTCGAAGGAGGCGAACAGCTCGCCGATCGGCTGGCCGAACTCGGCCTCGATGAAGGCGCACGCCTCGTCGCCGGGGAACGGCGGCAGGCGGTCCTGCAACTCGGAGAGATCCGCCGCCATCTCCTCGCCGAGGATGTCCGAGCGGGTCGACAACGCCTGGCCCAGCTTGATGAAGGTCGGACCGGCCTCCTGCAGGGCCCGGGCCAGCCGCTGGCCGGGGCGTCCCGGGGCGCGGCGCGAGAACACCTTGGCCAGCACCACCACCGCCGGCGCCACCTCCAGCCGCTCGAGCAGGAACAGCACGTCGTGGCGGGCCAGGGTGCGGGCCAGCCGCAGCAGCCGGGTGACGTTGCGCAGGATGCGGAACATGGCCCCCGGATCCGTTACAGGCGCCAGGCCGAGTGGATGGCGGCAATGCCGCCCGAGAGGTTGCGGTGGCTGACCCGGCCCAGGCCGGCGGCCTCGATCATCGCCGAGAAGTCCTGCTGGTCGGGGAAGCGGCGGATGCTCTCGACCAGGTACTGGTACGATTCGCGGTCGCCGGTGACCATCTGGCCCAGCCAGGGCAGCACCTGGAACAAGTAGCGATCGTAGATCTCGTCCAGCAGCGGCAGCACCACGTGGCTGAACTCGAGGCACAGGAAACGCCCGCCCGGGCGCAGCACACGGCGCGCCTCGGCCAGCGCCGCGTCGATGCGGGTGACGTTGCGGATGCAGAAGGCGATGGTGTAGGCGTCGACCGAGGAATCGGACAGCGGCAGGTCCTCGGCGTCGCCGCAGACCCACTCCAGACCGTCGAGCAGGCCACGGTCCAGCGCCCGGTCGCGGCCGACCGCCAGCATCTCGTGGTTGATGTCGCAGACCGTCACGTCGCCGCCGCCGCGCTCCTTGAAGCGAAAGGCGATGTCGCCGGTGCCGCCGCCGACGTCGACCAGCGTCATGCCCGGGCGCGGGCGCAGCCAGTCGATCATCGCCTTCTTCCACAACCGGTGCACGCCCAGGCTCATCAGGTCGTTCATCAGGTCGTAGCGGCTGGCCACCGAATCGAAAACGTCGCGCACCAGCAACGCCTTCTCGCCCTCGCCGACGGTGCGGAAACCGAAATGGGTGGTCGCCTCGTCGGCCGGCGCCCCGGCGGTTTCCCTGGCGGTTTCCCGGTCTTTTCGTGTTCTTTTCGCGGACATGGCGGGACCATAGCCCAAGCGATGGAAACACGCTACTTTTCCGACGCTTCCGACGCGCGAAATCCGAGGAGACCGCCCTTGCCCGAACTGCCCGAAGTCGAAACCGTGCGCCGCGGCCTCGTCGACGCCCTCGAGGGACGGACGCTGGCGCGGGTCGAGCAGCGCCGGCCGGACCTGCGCTTTCCCTTTCCCGAGGACTTCGCCGCCCGCCTGACCGGGCGACGCGTGGCGCGGGTGGCGCGCCGGGCCAAGTTCCTGCTGCTGCACCTGGACGACGGCGCCGTGGTGCTGTGGCACCTGGGCATGTCGGGCCGGGTCAAGATCCTGCGCGGCGACATCCCCGGACCCGAAAAGCACGACCATGTCGATTTCGTCACCGACGCCGGAGTGGTGGTGCGCTATTGGGATTCGCGCCGTTTCGGCTTCATGGGGCTGAGCAGCGACAACGAGCTGCCGTCGCATCCGATGCTGCGCGACCTGGGGCCCGAGCCGCTGGACGATGCCTTCGACGCCGCCTGCCTGGGCGCCGGTCTGCGCGGCCGCAAGACCTCGATCAAGGCGGCGCTGATGGACCAGCGGATGGTCGTCGGTCTGGGCAACATCTATGTCTGCGAGGCCCTGTTCCGCGCCGGCATCTCGCCCAACCGCCAGGCCGCCGGCATCCCCGGCAAACGCGCCGAACGGCTGGTCGCGGCGATCAAGGAGGTGCTGGCCGACGCCCTCGCCGCCGGCGGCACCACCCTGCGCGACCACCGCCTGCCCACGGGGGGGCTCGGCTACTTCCAGCAGCAGCTCGGCGTCTACGGCCGCCCCGGCGAGCCCTGTCCCGGCTGCGACTGCGACATCGCTCGCGGCGGCGGCATCCGCCAGATCACCCAGGCCGGCCGCTCGACCTTCTACTGCCCGCACCGGCAGCGCTGAGCCGGCGCCGAGGTGGCCCGACTTTGTGCTGGGCAAACCGGCGGGGAAGATGTAAGACCCGGGGCATGTTGCGGTTCGCGCGATACTTGGTTCTGGGGCTGCTGCTGTCGGCGTCGCCGGCGGCGGCGCAGACACCCGCCTTCGTCACCGGCACCGAGGATCTGCCGCTGATGACCGGCCTGGCCGAGCAGGCCGAGGGGCGGATGGTGTTCGATTCGCCGAACGGGCGCATCGTCGAGGTCAGCGCCCGCGGCGCGGTTTCGCGGCAGGCAGTCCTGTCATTCTACGCCGAGACGCTGCCGCAACTGGGCTGGCAGCGGTTGGCGCCGGGCCGGTTCCAACGCGAGGACGAAATCCTGAAGCTGGAATTCCCAGGGGATGCTTCGGGGCAGACCACCGTCCGCTTCACCTTGTCACCGGTAAAGGCACCGGTCCGATAATTTCATTTGCAGATTTAGAGCACATTTGACGAACGTAGAATCGTTTTTAACCGATGTCTGATTCCCTGCCCTGTTGTTTTTAGCCAGGGAGGTTTTCATGGGCTGGGCGTACGGGATTGATCTTCGGCAGCGTGTGGTGGA
>Ga0209785_1000486_pt1 | contig 11119 bp, 13 predicted proteins | sample WorMetG1BERMUDA2_FD_187403 | JGI IMG/M metagenome (GOLD analysis project Ga0209785, IMG submission 187403) | Marine gutless worms symbiont microbial communities from Max Planck institute for Marine Microbiology, Germany - Inanidrilus... ... | reverse complement strand
CTTCAAAATGAACGCGATCTGCTGTTCCGAAAACCTAGATTTCCGCATCGTTCTTCCTCGTCCTGCCAGCCTCTACATTACGAGAAAACTCGCGCTTCAGGCGGTCCAGTTTTCGGGGTTCAGGTCACATCAGGTCCGGGTTGGCGGCGGCGAAGGCCGGCCAGCCGGCGGCGTCGTCGGGGACGGGCGGGCGGCCTTGCAGGCGCGCGTTGACGAGCGCCATGAAGGCCACCGTGATGGTCTCGTGGTACTTGTCCGATTGTCCATGGCGGGTGGCGAAATGGCGGATCAGCCCGGCGATGCGGTCGAGCGCGGCACCGAAGGTCGGCTCGCGGCGCAGCACCAGGTAGGCGGCGCGGACGTGGCCGGCGTGGTCGAACTCGGCCGGCGCCAGGGTGGCGTCGGCGAGGCGGGCGAGAAAGTCGTCGTCGGTCATTCTATTCCTCCACCAGCTTGTGGCTGTCCTCGGCGGTGAGGTCGAGGCAGTAGACCCGCTTCAGGTCCTCGATCACCTTCAGCGAGTCCTTGGAAAAGGCGGACTTGCCCTCGAAGGCGTGCAGCACGATGCCCTCCAAGAGATCTCCGAGGGACATGTCCCACAGTTCGGCCATCGCCTTCAGCACCTTGAGCATGCGCTTCTCGATGCGCACGCCGGTCTGGACCCGTTCGACCATGGTTCTTCTCCGCGTTATTGGGGTGTTGAATATGTTATATATGTACCATGGTAACAAAACCAAGCGGCATCTTCGCCGACACCAAATGCGGCGCGACAGGCGCCGGCGAATCTGCTATCACCGGGGCGGCCCGAGACCGGCTGATACGAGACCGGCTGACACGAGACCGGGCTCACACCCGGGAATCGGCCCGGGCGGGCGAGGAGAACCACCACCGTGCTGCGCGGCCTCTACGACTGGACCATGGGTCTCGCCGGCTACCGGCATGCGCTTTGGGCCCTGGCCTTCGTCTCCTTCATCGAGAGCTCGGTGTTCCCGATCCCGCCCGATGTGATGCTGATCCCGATGATCCTGGCGGCGCGCGAGAAGGCCTGGAAGATCGCTGCCGTCTGCACCCTCGCCTCGGTGCTCGGCGGCGCCGCCGGCTACGGCATCGGGCTGTTCGCCTACGAAACCGTCGGCGCGCGCATCCTCGAGGCGTTCGGCTATCTGGCCAAGTTCGCCGAGTTCCAGGAGACCTACAACGAATGGGGCGCCTGGGCCGTGTTCATCGCCGGAGTGACGCCGTTTCCCTACAAGGTCATCACCATCACGTCCGGGGTCACGCAGCTCGATTTCGTCATCTTCATGATCTCCTCGGTGCTGGCGCGGGGATTGCGGTTCTTCGTCGTCGCGGCGCTGTTGTGGCAGTTCGGACCGCCGATCCGGGACTTCATCGAAAAGCGGCTGGGCCTGATGTTCACGCTGTTCGTCGTGCTGCTGGTCGGCGGTTTCGTCGCCATCCGCTACCTGTTGTAGGTACCCGTCAGGCGCGGTAAATTAGAAAGCCATGATACTCGGATACGATACCTACGAATGGCGCCGGCTGGTGCCGCTGGGCATCCTGGCGGCCTGCGTGGTGTCGCTGACCACCGCCTACATCGCGCAGTACGTCTTCGACCTGGAGCCCTGCATCCTGTGCCTGTATCAGCGCGTGCCGTTCTTCTTCAACGGCCTGCTCGCGGTGCTGCTGCTGTTCTCCAGCCTGCGCGGCAACTGGCGCACCTGGCTGGTGGTGCTCTGCGCGCTCGCCTTCTTCGTCAACTCGGGGATCGCGTTTTACCACGTCGGGGTCGAGCAGCATTGGTGGGCCTCGGCGGCCGGCTGCGGTGGCGGCCTGCCCACCGAGATGACCATCGAGTCGATGCAGAAGGATTTGCTGAAGCCGCGCATCAAGCCCTGCGACGAGGTCGATTTCCATTTCCTCGGAATCTCCATGGCGACCTATAATGTCGCCTACAGCCTCGGCCTCGGGCTCGCCACCCTGATCGGATTGCGGCTGATGAAACGCACGGCGGAGGAGCGCGCGGCGTGAGCGGCAAGAACACCAGGCACATGGACGATACGCGGCCGACGTCGGCCCGTCGGTTGCCCGGCGATCCGAGCAGGGATCAGCTGGTCGAGCGCATCCTGCGGGTCGACCACGCCGGCGAATATGGCGCCGTGCGCATCTACGAGGGCCAGATGACGGTGCTCGGCAAGTCCGCCGCCGGGCCGGTGATCCGCAAGATGGCCGAGCAGGAGCGCGTTCACCTCGACACCTTCAACAGGCTGCTGGTCGAACGCCGCGCCCGGCCGACGGCGCTGACGCCGTTGTGGCACGTCGCCGGCTTCGCGCTCGGCGCCGGCACCGCAATGCTGGGCGAGAAGGCGGCGATGGCCTGCACGGTGGCGGTCGAAGAGGTGATCGACGAGCATTACGCCGGCCAGGTCGAGAAGCTGGGCGGCGACGAGCAGGACCTGCGCGACACCTGCGAGAAGTTCCGCCAGGAGGAACTCGAGCACCGCGACACCGGCCTCGCCCACGGCGCCGAGGGCGCGCCCGCCTATCCGCTGCTGACCGGCGCCATCAAGGCCGGCTCCCGCCTCGCCATCTGGCTCAGCGAACGGGTCTGAACCGCTCCAGACCGTCCCGAGGAGTATCAGCCCGCGACGATCTTATCGGCGCGGAGCTTGCCGACTTCTGCTGCGTCGAAGCCGGCTTCGCGCAGGATCTCCTCGGTGTGCTCGCCCAACCCGGGCGCGCCGTGGCGGTGCTCGGGCGGGGTGCCGCTGAAGCGGGCCGCGTTGCGGCTCTGGCGCAGGCGGCCGGCGGCCGGGTGGTCGTTCTCGTAGACGATGCCGCTGGCCGCGACCTGCGGATGCTCGATCAGCTCGTTGCGGGTCAGCACCGGGGCGCAGGGCACGTGCGCCTCGTCGAGGATCGCCATCCATGCGTCCGTGGTCTTGCCGATCAGCACCGACTGGATCAGCTCCAGCCGCGCGTCGATGTTCAGGTCGCGCAGCGCCGGGGTGGCGAAACGCTCGTCCTCGATCCATTCCGGGTGGCCGGCGATCCCGCAGAAGGCGGCCCACTGGGCGTTGGTCATCACGGCGACGCTCATGTAGCCGTCCTTGGTCTGGTAGATCAGGTCGATGAAGCTGGCGGCGCGCTGCTGGCTCACCGGCTTGCCGACGTAGGTCTGTCCGCCCATGTCCGAGGACCACAGGAAGGCGACCACCGAGTCCATCATGGAGAGCCGCACGTGCTGGCCCTCGCCGGTCCGCTCCCGCGCCAGCAGCGCGGCGGTGATCGCCTGGCTGGCGGTCACCGCGGTCAGTTTGTCGGGCAGGATGGTGAGCACTAGGCGCGGCCGCTGCCGGTCCGAACCGCCCTGCACCGAAGCCAGGCCCGACAGCGCCTGGATGATCGGGTCGTAGGTCGGCTTGCCGGCGAACGGGCCCTTCTCGCCGAAGCCGCTAATCGAGACGTAGACGATGCTGGGCGCCACGGCGCGGATGTCGGCCTCGCCCAGGCCCAGCCGCTCGACCACGCCGGGGCGGTAGTTCTGCACCATCACGTCGGCGGTTTGCGCCAGGCGCTTGACGATGTCGACGCCGGCCCCGGTCTTCAGGTCGATGGCGATCGAGCGCTTGTTGCGGTTGTTGTTGAGGAAGCTCGCCGACAGGCCGCCGCTCTTGTTGCCGGCGCTGCGCGTGAAGTCGCCGTGCCCCGGCGGCTCGACCTTGATCACATCGGCGCCCTGGTCGGCCAGGATCATGGTGCCGTAGGGACCGGAAACGACGGCGCTGAGGTCGAGGATTCGGTAACCGTGCAGGGGGCCGGGCATGGGGCTTCCGTTGTCAGGTGACGTACGCCCTGAACATGGGGTGTTTTGCAAAACGGGTCAACGACGGGGCAGGCCGCGCGACCTGCCCCCGAGCGGCAGGTCCTAGCCGACGGCGGCCTTGCGCCGGCGCATCACGCCGAGGCCGAGCAGGCCCAGCGCCAACAGCGGCAGGGTTGCCGGTTCCGGCACTTCCCGGATCGCGATCTTGGCGTCGTCGAGGACGAAGAACTGGTTGGCCGAGGTGAACGTCAGCGAGGTGATTTGCGTCAGGTCGACGATGCCGACAAAGCCGACAGTGGGATCATCGAACAACAGGTCGCTGCCGTTGACCGAAACGGTGAGGCCATCGGAGTCCAGCCCGGAGACCGTAAATCCAATGCCGTGGATCCACCGGGGAACGTCGAAATTGTTCCAGTCGATATGATCGACGCCGGTACCGCTTCCGCCAGCAACCAGGCGCACGTTGACCATCTGGTCGGCGCCGGCGCTGATCGAGTTGAGGGTGCCGTCGCCCGACAGCACCATGTCGAACAAGCCGATGTCGGTGGTGCCCGCGGGCAGCGGCCCGGTGGGCGATGTGTCGAAGTCCTCGGTCAGCAGCAGATAGCCACCGGGCATGTAGTTCAGATTGGACACCGCGCTTTCCCATTGCGTCATATCGGTGTAAGCGGTCGGTATCGCCTTCGCCGGCGGAGCCAGGATCAGGACGGCGAGCGCCGTCAGCAGGCCCAATCCATGGGCCGGTCGATTGGTATTCGTACGCATGGCTTGTCAGGCCTCCCTGTTTTTGTTCGGACCTTGGCGGTCCTGATTTTTAGTTTCGGCCGGCCTCGAACACCGAAACCTTCGGTTTGGTTGGCGAATCGCAATTCGCTCGAACGAAGGTTAGCAAGCAGTTGCGGCGGATGTAAAGGGGGTGCCGGACGGGGTCGCCGGCGGCCTGGGAATCAGAACAGCAGCGCCGTCAGATGACCGCCCTCGAGCGCGAACAGGATGTCGTCGCGGCCGTTGCCGTCGAGGTCGATGGCGGCGATGTTGGAGGCCAGCGGGCGCGGCAGCGGGGCGAGCGCGATCTGTTCGAGCTCGCCGCCCCTGATCGTGATCACCCTGAGCGCGCGGCGCGACGCGTCCGGCACGACCATGTCCGGGCGGCCATCCCCATTTGCATCTGTGATCGCTGACAGGCCGAGGTCGCTCGAGCCCATGGCGTGGTTGGAGAAGCCGTCCTTGCGCAATTCGACCGGCAGGCCGGTCCCGGACAGCCCATGCAGGCGCAGGATGCCGCCGATGTGCGGGGTCTCGACCACGGCGATCTCGGGCCGGCCGTCGCCGTCGAAGTCGGCCACGCCCACGGGGTTGAGCCAGCGGTTGGCGAGGCCGATGGCGGCGGATTCCGCGAGCGGCTTCAGGCCACCGGGACCGCTCTTCAGCACCATCACCGCGGCGCCGGCGTCGAGATATGAGCGCACCAGCACGACTTCGTGCAGACCATCGCCGTCGACGTCGGCGAGGCGCGGGAAGCGGTCCTCGAAGACCGAGTCTTGCGGCAGGTCGTAGCGCTGCACGACGCCGTTCTTCAACTCGACGGCGACGCCGCCGGCCTCGATGGCGTCGCCGAGCACGCCGTGGCCGTAGCGGTCGGTCGGGCCGGTCAGCCAGGCGGCATGGATGTTGCGCCGGCCCTTGACCAGCACGCCGTCGGGCAGCATGTCCGGCCGCGTCTCCGGCGCCGCCAGCTCGTCGTCGGGCTCCAGCGTCAGCTTGCCCCTGTCGAGCACGGCGCGGAAGGCGGGTCCGCGCGGGTCGAGCACGGTGCCGTCGGCGCGGACCACGGGGTTCTGCATGTTGGTCTTGACGCTGGCCCAACGCAGGTCGAGCCCGGACGCCATCGCGCCCGGGCCCGTGCAAACAAGGAGAGCCGCCGCCAGCAGGGCGGCAAGTCTCGGTGTCACGACATGTACATGCCGCCGTTCGGCGACAGGGTCGAGCCGTTGAAGTAACCGGCGTCATCGGAGGCGAGGAACACGACGCAGCGGGCGATCTCCTCGGGCTCGCCGACGCGGCCGGCCGGGATCAGCGGCAGGATCGCCTTCTTCATCACCTCTTCCGGCACCGCCAGAACCATCTCGGTGGCGATGTAGCCCGGCGCGATGGCGTTGACCGTGATGCCCTTGGCGGCGGCTTCCAGCGCCAGCGCGCGGGTGAAGCCGATCTCGCCGGCCTTGGCGGCGGCATAGTTGGTCTGGCCGAACTGCCCCTTCTGGCCGTTCACCGAGCTGATGTTGATGATCCGCCCGAAGCCGGCCGCGCGCATGCCGTCGATGACGTTGCGGCACATGTTGAACAGCCCGCTCAGGTTGGTGCTGATGACCGCGTTCCACTGCCCCGCGTCCATCTTGTGCAGCGGCCGGTCGCGGGTGATGCCGGCGTTGTTGACCAGCACCTCGACGGCGCCGTGCTCGCTGGTGATGTCCTGGATCGCGGCGGCGCAGGCGTCGAAGTCGCCGACGTCGAACTTCTTCACGTCGATGCCGGTCTCTTCCTTGAACTTGGCGGCCGCCTCGTCGTTGCCGGCGTAGCTGGCGACGACCGTGTAGCCTTCATCCTTCATTGCGACGGAAATGGCGCGGCCGATGCCGCGGGTCCCGCCCGTAACCAAAGCAACTCGTCCCATGGTGACCTCCCTGGGTTCTGAAAGGTTTGATGTCGTTGCGCAGGCGTCCACTCCCTTCCCGTATCGCAGTTGGGGAAGGGGGGATGCGAACGCCTATCAAGGGAAGCTTAGTCCCTTTCGACGCACATGGCGATTCCCATGCCGCCGCCGATGCACAGGGTGGCGAGGCCCTTCTTGGCGTCGCGCTTCTGCATCTCGTACAGCAGGGTGGTCAGGACCCGGGTGCCGGAGGCGCCGACGGGGTGGCCAAGGGCGATCGCGCCGCCGTTGACGTTGACCTTGTCGGTATCCCAGCCGAGCTCCTTGTTGACCGACAGGGCCTGCGCCGCGAAGGCTTCGTTGGCCTCGATTAGGTCGAGGTCGTCGATGGTCCAGCCGGCCTTCTCGAGCGCCGCCTTGGAGGCCGGGATCGGGCCGGTGCCCATGATCTTCGAGTCGACGCCGACGGTGGCCCAGGAGACGATCTTGGCCAGCGGCTTGACGCCGCGCTTCTCGGCCTCTTCGGCGCTCATCAGCACGCAGGCGGCGGCGCCGTCGTTGATGCCGGAGGCGTTGGCCGCGGTCACGGTGCCTTCCTTGTTGAACGCGGGACGCAGCTTGCCGACCGACTCCATGGTGGTGCCGTGGGTCGGATGCTCGTCGGTGTCGACGACGATCTCGCCCTTGCGGGTCTTGATGGTCACCGGCGCGATCTCGTCGGCGAACTTGCCGGCCTTCTGCGCGGCCTCGGCTTTGTTCTGCGACGACACGGCGAAGGCGTCCTGTTCCTCGCGGGTCAGCTGCCACTGCTGGGCGATGTTCTCGGCGGTGTTGCCCATGTGGTAGCCGTTGATCGAACAGGTCAGGCCGTCCTGCAGCATGCTGTCGTTCATCTTCAGCGGCCCCATCTTGGTGCCGCCACGCATGTGCGCCGTGTGCGGCGCCTGGCTCATGCTCTCCTGGCCGCCGCAGACCATGATATTGGCGTCGCCGAGCTGGATGAACTGCATGCCCAGCGCGACCGTGCGCAGGCCGGAGCCGCACAGCTGGTTGACGCCGACGGCGGTGGCGGATTCGGGAATGCCGGCGTTGACGGCGGCCTGGCGGGCCGGGTTCTGGCCGGCGCCGGCGGAAAGGATCTGGCCCATCAGCACTTCATCGACCTCGTCCGGCGACACGCCGGCGCGGTTCAGGGCTTCCTTGATGGCGACTTCACCCAGATAGTGGGCGGGTACGGAACTGAGACTTCCATTGAACGCTCCGACCGGGGTGCGGGCGGCGCTGGCGATGACGACTTCGGTCATATGGATGATCCTCCATGCTTTGGGGTTGGGCCGGGCCTTATTAGGTGTTGTTATGCGGCCAAGCGTTCAAGCACGGTACCCCCCTTCGGCGCACCGTCCCTGTTGCTCTTCGTTATAGTTCCACTCGCCGACTCGATCAACGGAATTTTGCTGCAATGCAGCATTTTGTCCGCGAAGCGCCGATTTCAGCCGTTCCAGGGGCTGCCGCGCAGCCAGTCGGCGAGCGGCCGGTACAGCTTCGCGCGCGAGCGTCCGCTGGCCACCATGCCGATGTGGCCGAGCGGCAGCGACACGGTTTCGGCGTTCGGCAACAGCGCGCCGAGCGGCGCCGCCGAGTCCGGCGGCACGATGTAGTCCTGCTGCGGCACCAGCACCAGCGACCGCGCCGTCACCTCGGCCGGGTCGACGACGCGGCCGCCGACCTGCCAGACGCCGCGGCCCGGGGTGTTCTCGCCGTACCAGTCGAGCAGGCACTCGCGCGCCACCGGGCCGACCAGCGGCACGCCGTCGTTGAGCCAGTCTTCGAGCGCGACGAAGTGCGCCGCCGGGCCCGAATCCGGATCCATCTCGGCGAAGCGGCAGAACTTGCGCAGGGTCATGAACGGATCGAGGCTGGCGAACATCGCCTGCAGCACGTCGACCGGCAGCTCGCCCAGCAGGTCGATCAGGGCGCCGAGCTGCGGCGTCGCCGCCTGGATCATGCGCACCTTGGCGGTGTCGGTGGCACCGAAGTCCCACGGCGTCGCCATCAGCACCAGCCCGGCGGTGTCGGCGGGGCGGCGCTGCGCCAGGGCCAGGGTCAGCAGCCCGCCCATGCAATAGCCGATCACCGGCACCGGACCGCCGGTCTCGGCGGTGACCGCGGCCAGCGCGCGCTCGAGCCGGCCGGCGATGTAGTCGGTCAGGGTGAAGCTGCGCTCGTCCTCGCCTGGCGCGTCCCAGTCGACCAGGAAGGCGCGGATGCCGTCGGCGGCCAGGTGGCGCATCAGGCTCAGCTCGGCGGTCAAATCGAGGATGCGGGCGCGGTTGATCAGCGACGGCACGACGAAGACGCTGGGGGTGTCGGCGGTCACGGCCGCCGGCGCGAAGTCCCAGACCCGGGTCGTGCCCTCGCGCCAGAACACCGGCGGGTCGGGCAGGTCGCGCCGCGCCGGATGGAAGCGGTAGGCGGTGACCCCGGCGGCGAAGGCGCCGAGACGGCGGCGGCATTCCTCGTCGAACGCCGCCGAGAGCTGCTCAAGACTTGCGCCGCTTGCCGCCGCCCTTAGGTTTTCCGCCGTCTCCGCGAGATGACTTTTCCAGGGCAGCGATCCGTTTTTCCAGAGCGGCAAGGCGGCCCTCGAGCTCAGCCAGATCAGGTTCTGCAGCCCCATGTGCAGGGCCAGCGGCCGCGGCCCCTGGCGCGCCGGTCCCGGTTGGGCCGTTGCGGGTGTCTTGTCCGCCATCCCTCGCCGTCGCCTCCGATGTCTGTGCCCGCATCATCGCCGATTGTACCGCTCCGGCATAGGCCGAGGCGCCGGAATTCATCAACTCGACCGTGCGCGCCATCAGCTCGACCAACTGTTGGTCGCCGGCGACGCTGGTCAACTGCTGCTGCCACAGGTCGAGGAAATCCTTCGACAGGTCCTGCAGGCCCTGATCCGGCAGGTCGTCGGGTTTTTTCGGCGGTTCGCTCATTTGCGGTTCCGTTCTGGCGACTGTGCGGCGATGTTAGCACGAGCAACAACGCGGTTGCGCAACATTTCATTGCATTGCAGCATTTTTCCCGCGTAATCTGTATCATACCAACAGGAACAGCCTGCCGACCCATTTGACGAGCATCCAAGGCTTTGACCCGGCCCGGCCCCGTTGGCAAGGGGGGAGGGTGGAGACGCATAAAAATGTCAGAAACGACCAGCAGCGAAAAAGAACCCATCACGATTAAGAAGTACGCCAACCGGCGGCTCTACAACACCGCGACCAGCAGCTACGTGACCCTCGACCACCTGTCGCAGATGGTCAAGGACGGCACCGATTTTGTCGTCTACGACGCCAAGTCCGGCGAGGACATCACGCGCCAGGTGCTGACCCACATCATCGTCGAGGAAGAGGCCAAGGGGCAAAACCTGCTGCCGATCAGTTTCCTGCGTCACCTGATCAGTTTCTACGGCGACAGCCTGCAGGGCCTGGTGCCGCGCTATCTCGAGTATTCCATGCATTCCTTCGCCCGCAACCAGGAGCAGATGCGCCACTACCTTCGCGACACCATGGGCGGCCTGATGCCGTTCGGCCAGTTCGAGGAAATGGGCAAGCAGAACATGGCGCTGTTCGAGCAGGCGATGAAGATGTTCACGCCCTTCTACGGCGCCGACGGCGCCGAGGGTGGCCAGCCCGCCGGCAATTCCGGCGAGGAAGCGGCACCCCAGACCGGCGAGGAAAAGGATCAGAAGCTCGACGATCTGCGCGCCAAGCTCGAGCAGGTGCAGAAGCAGCTGAACGACCTCTCCAGCTAAGTTTGCAGGGCGGTTGGCGCCGCCGTACGGTCATCCCGCGACCCCGAAAGATCCGGTTCGATCCGGGCCGCTTGCGCGCTGCCGTCGGCGGGGGCGCTGGCGTGGTCCGGGTGCCGGCAGTCGGCGACCCATTCCCAGACGTTGCCGTGGACGTCGTGCCGGCCGAACGGGTTGGCGGCGAACGAGCCCACGGGCTGGGTCCCCTTGCCACCCATCTCGCTGCCGCACGTGCGGCAGTTGGCGCGGTTGTGCCCGATGTCGTCGCCCCACCAGTAGCGGCCGTCGCCGCCGCCACGGGCGGCGTATTCCCACTCGGCCTCGCTGGGCAGGCGGTAGGGCTGCCCGGTGGTTTTCGCCAGCCAGGCGACATAGCCCTCGATCTCGGCATGGGTCAGATTGATCATCGGCCGTTTGCCGCGGCCCCATTTGTGATCGTCCGGCATGCGCGCGCAGCCGCCGGCGTCGACACAGGCGGCCCAGTCGTCGAAGGTGATCTCGAAGCGGGACAGCGCGAAGTCTTTGGTGAATGTGACCTCGCGGACTGGCCGCTGGCTGGCCTTGCCGGTGGCCGAACCGAGCCGGTCGCGGCCGGCCGGAATCACCACCATCTCGGGGCAGGTATCGCAGTCGCGGAAGGACTTGACCTCGCCGGCCGAGGCGGACGGAAGCGCCAGGACCGCGGCAAGGGCGGTCCCGGTCAGAAGCGCTAAGCCTGGGCGACTAGCGCGGATTCGATTTAATCCTGGTCGTATCCTGCGGCAGCGAAGAAGTTCTCGCATTCGGTGGGCGTGACTTTCTCGATCCCTTCGGCGATGGCGCTCCACAGTTCCTCAATGGTTCTCGCGGC
>Ga0209785_1000482_pt1 | contig 11210 bp, 13 predicted proteins | sample WorMetG1BERMUDA2_FD_187403 | JGI IMG/M metagenome (GOLD analysis project Ga0209785, IMG submission 187403) | Marine gutless worms symbiont microbial communities from Max Planck institute for Marine Microbiology, Germany - Inanidrilus... ... | reverse complement strand
AACGCTCGACGCACTTGTTGAACTCGTAGCGGCAGATGATTGGGCGAAGACAGTCTTCTCGGCCATGCGGTACCCCGGCGTGTAGTAAATGCCGGGTACTGTACGCTGGAACTGCCTAGGAGCCGCGTGAATAAAAAATCTTATAGTTGCTATTTTTTCCTTAAAACACATCGTGTTACAATAATGATTACGAATTTAACCGGATGCTAATGACCGTGGGTGGTACCTGTGATACCCAGATGCGGCCGGTGACAGGGGTGCACTAGTACCCCAATGCATCAGGCATCCGAGGCAGATCAGAACCCGACCGGTGAGTCGGAGCAGGGGCGCTGCGGCTTCGTGGCCATTGTCGGCCGCCCCAATGTGGGCAAATCCACCCTTCTCAATCGGTTGCTCGGTCACAAGCTGGCAATCACCTCGCACAAGGCGCAGACCACCCGACATAGGATCCTGGGGATCAGGACCCGGAAGCAGTCGCAGGCTATCTATATCGATACGCCCGGTATCCGTGAACCTGGCCGTGGCGCCCTGAACCGCTATCTCAACCGGACCGCCCGCACCGCAATCGCGGAGGTGGATCTGGTCCTGTTTCTGGTCGAGGCCCTACGTTTTACGGCACAGGACGCCGAGGTCCTGGACACGATTGCCACTGCCGGGGTATCTACCATCGCGGTAGTCAATAAGGTCGATCGGGTCAGGGACAAGTCGCGTCTGTTGCCTTACCTCCGGGGGCTCTCGGCACGCCACGGTTTTGCAGCACTGGTACCGGTTTCCGCCACCACCGGCGATCAGGTCGATCGGCTCGCAGGACTGGTGATGGAGGCCCTGCCCGTAAAAGAGGCCATCTTTAGGCCCGACCAGCTCACGGACCGTCCCGGGCGTTTCCTTGCCGCCGAGCTGTTGCGCGAGCAGCTCATGCGGCGTTACGGGGACGAGCTCCCCTACCATGCCACCGTCGAGATCGAGCGCTTCGAGGACCGGGGCGGACATTATCGGATCGGGGCCCTGATCTGGGTGGAGCGACCGGGACAGAAGGTGATCGTTATCGGAAACCAGGGCGAGTCCCTGAAGGTGGCGGCGAGGCAAGCGCGCTTACAAATGCAGGCATTGTTCGATTGCCCGGTACATCTGGATGTCTGGGTAAAGGTCAGGAAGCACTGGTCGCGCGACGAGGCGACGTTGGCGGGCTTGGGTTATACGGACCGATGAGGGGTACTAGTCATTCGGACCGGACTGCACGTGACTACTTGCAACGCTGTTTCGTGCTCCACCGGCGCAACTTCGGCAACTCGAGTCTGATCCTGGACGTCTTCTCGGTTGCCCATGGACGTCAGGCTGTCCTTGCCAAGGCTGCCAGACAATACCGCCGAGGTCGCCCCGCTGGCGGTGAGGTGTTGCAGCCGTTCCGACCGCTGTGGTTGAGCTGGAGCGGGCGGGGCGAGGTCAAGACGCTGATCCGATACGAGGCAGCCGGACCCGCGGCCGAGCTGCCGGGTAAGGTCCTGTATTGCGGGTTCTATCTCAACGAGCTGGTGGTCCGATTAGTGCGCAGGGACGACGCCCATGAGGATCTGTTCGCCTTTTACACCTCGGCCCTTACCGCGCTGGCGAGCGGGGAAGATGTCGAGACGGTGCTGCGGCACTTCGAGTTACGGCTGTTGCGGGAGATCGGCTATGCGGTGGAGCTCGAGCGGGAGGCCGGGAGCGGGCGGCCGGTTGTGCCCGGAAGCTACTATGTCTACGAGCAGGAGTCGGGCCTCCGTGTCGCGGACACCGGCGATGAGCAGCAGGCCCTGGCGGGCGAGGTCCTCCTGAACCTGGCGGCCGGCGGACCCTTGAAAGGACCGGCGGCCAAGGCGGCGAAGCTGCTCACCCGGCGTTTGCTGACGCCTTATCTCGGCACGTGGCCCCTGAAGAGTCGCGAGCTGTTTCGATACTCAGGTCCGGACAGGGAAGAGTTAGAGGCTGTTTAAATAACCAAAGAGTTTTCAATTATGATTATCGAGACTAAAGTATACAGCTGTCGCAAATGTCAGAGCGAAGATCTCGTTAAAAATGGCACAAATGCATCCGGTAGCTCGCAATATGACTGTAAAGCCATGGTGCCTATGGCGTACTTGAGTGCACAGAACGCGCGACGGAAGAAAAGAAAGGACTCATTATAAACGTTTATCAAGAAAGATGCAGTATGCGCGGGATTGAACGGACGTTTGGGGTCTCGCGCCGAACATTGAGCGCCTGGTTAAAAGAACAGGCGAATGACCTCCTACCCCTTGAAGAGACGCTACAACCTGTTGAGTGCAAAAAGATTCCTGTACTGGAGATGGATGAGTTGCGGTCCTTTGTCTTTCGTAGCAAAGACAAAGTGTGGCTCTGGATTGCCATGAACAGAGAGACCCGAGAAATCGTCGCCTCTGCCTGCGGTGATCGCAGCGAAAACACCTGTCGGGTACTCTGGGATCGCGTACCGTCTGCTTATAAAGAAGCCATCGTTTTCAGTGATTATTGGAGCGCGTATCGAGCCGTCATTCCGAGCGAGAAACAGCTTGTTGGCTAGATATCACTTCAAAAATCACCACTACCTGCAAGACGAATATCCTTCCCAGCCATACAACCCGGACATCGCCAATGCGTTCTTTCGGGTAAGGATGATCGAAGCCTGGGGACGCGGGATCCAAAAGGTCATGCAAGCGTGTCGGAACGCCGGTCTTGAATTGCCGACCCTGACGTATGAAAAACTCGGACTCTGGGTTGAGTTCAGCTATCCACCAATGTCTCAGCCTTCGGGAGAGGCCACTCAGGAAACTACCCAAAAACGGATCTTGGCCCTGTTGCGACAAGAACCTGCCCTGACATGCAAGGCGCTGGCAGCGGGTACCGGCATCACTGCCGATGGCATCAAATACCATCTGACAAAGCTTACGGAAAGTGGCCGCATTCGCCGGGTAGGTCCGACGCGCAAAGGGCATTGGGAAGTGCTTGCGAAGGAAGAGGAAAAATAGAACCGACACCCGTTCCGGTCCGCAACCGTTGAGACGATTGATACCCCTTGGCCAGCAGCCAACGACTGGAAGCCGGAAACTGGGGCGGGGGGGGCTGGTGACCGGCAACCGGAAGCCCGATCACAGCGTCTTTATGAAAATTTTGGAGTTGCGCCGATAGTTATAGAGTGCCCGCTTCTCCAAGGGTAGCTCCTCCAGGCGCGCGGGCTCGAAGCCCCGCTCCCGGAACCAGTGGGCGGTCTGGGTCGTGAGCACGAACAGTCTGCCGATTCCCTGTCCCTTAGCGGTCGCTTCGACATGTTCCAGGAGCTTGTCGCCGCGGGCGCGGCTCCGGTAATCGGGATGGACGGCCACGCAGGCCAGCTCGGCCAGGCCTGCGTCGGGAAAACAGTAAACGGCCACACATGCGATGGCCATACCGTCTCGCTCCATGAGCGCGAAACGGTCGATCTCGGTCTCCAGACGCTCGCGGGAGCGCCGCACCAGAATACCCTGCTGCTCCAGGGGACGCAGCAGCTCCAGTATCCCCCCCACGTCATCGATGCGGGCAGGCCGCAGCTCCTCATAGGGGGATGCGGTAATCATAGTGCCGGCGCCGTCGCGGGTGAAGAGCTCGCGCAGCAGGGCCCCCTGGGTACGGCGGCCGACCAAATGCACGCGCTCCACCCCCTGAATGCAGGCATGCGCCCCGGCGCGTAGGGACTGGGCCAACTCCTCCGACACAGAGGGCGAGTCGGTGAGCAGCGACTCGATATCCCGGCTGAGCAGATTAGTGACCAGACTCCCGGATGCATCCGACACCCCAGGCTCTTCGAGCAGAAAGATGAGCTTGTCGGCCCGCAGCGCGATAGCGGTGGAACATGCCACGTCCACTGCACTGAGGTTGAAGACATCGCCGGTCGGCGAATAGCCGAGTGGGGGCATTAGGGCCACGGTGCCGTCGTTCAAGCACCGGCGTAGCGACTCGCGGTCGATACGGCGGACTACGCCCGTGTGCCGATAGTCGACGCCGTCCAGCACACCCAGGGGTTTGGCGGTGACAAAATTGCCAGAAGCGACGGGGATCCGCACCCCGGCCATGGGGGAATTGGCCAGTCCGAGAGAGAGCAGGGCCTCGATCTCGACCCGCACGACACCGGCGGCCTCCTTGACGCAGGCCAGGGCCTCGGTATCGGTTACTCGCAATCCCTCGACATAGTGCAGCTCGACTCCGCGCAACCTGAGTCGTTCCTCGATCTGGGGTCGGGCCCCATGCGCCAGCACTAGGCGTATCCCCAGGCCGTGGAGCAGGGCAAGGTCGTGGACCAGCTCCGAGAAGCCTTCCTCGGCCACCGCTTCGCCCCCGAAGGCGATGACGAAGGTCCGCCCGCGGTGGGCATGGACATAGGGCGTTGCCTGCCGGAACCAGCGCACAAAAGGCTCCGGACCAGCAGGGGGTGAGTTGGGCTCGGCGAGATCGGGCATGCTTATTCAGGGCGAGCGCGTATAACTCAGAATTTTATATGTAATCGGGGGAACTGTCCCTTCCTCTGCGCCCTCAGCCAGGGCAATCGAATAACCCATAGATAAAAGCAATTGGTCAGGTAACTTGAACCGCTTAAGGGCACCTTGAATTTTTCAAGGTTCCTGGGCATTAACTATCGACCGAACCTGGTCAGCCAGATACCGCTGAGTAACCAGGAATAGGCCCAAGTCCCAACGATAATCAACACAAAAGCAATGAGAATATCCATAGTGCTGCCGTTCAGGGAAAAGGCCGGTACGTACCCGAACAGGAAGGGACCGAGATAGAGAAACTTGGCGAATTTGACCGCGGTGAAGGCGGTCTTCCACAGATTGGCCCTGGCGATGGTAGAGCTGGCGAAGGCCGCGATGCAGACCGGCGGCGTAATATTCGAGTCCTGGGACAACCAATAGACGATCATATGGGCCGCGATGGGGTTGACGCCCAACTTAGTCAGCGCCGATACCGCAACCACGGCCGTGACCAGGTAGACCGCGGTCACGGGTACACCCATGCCTAAGATCAGGGAGGCTAGGGCCACCAGCAGGATGGTCAGCCACAGCCTGCCGTCGGCCAGCTCGATGACGATGTCCGCGAAGGTGAGTACCAGGCCACTGTAAGTCAGCACGCCGATGATGATGCCGATCACGCCCACCGTGGCACCGATCTTGAGGCTGGATAGGGTACCTTGGCACGAGGCGATCACGAATCTGTACATTTCCGACTTGATGTCCGCCCCTTGGGAGTGCCGCCGATAGAGCAGAACGGCGGCGAGGAGCAGGCCGTAGATGAGCGGCAGGTTCTCCGCGAGCGCCGCTTGTAGCCCGGTTGCCGCCCCCGCGCCGAACAGGGGAGACAAAGCGGCGGAAATCCAGTGTGCAGGCGCGCCGAGCGCGGCAGTGAAGGCCGCGGCCGCCGCGGGTCCCAGCGCTCGGCCCAATCCGGCCGCCAGCCAGTCGATGGCGAGCACGCAGAGCATGAGATAAGACAGGGAGGGGTTGATCCTGGTCTCCATCCGCTTATGGCTGACCAGGATGCAGGATGCAGGTAGTGAGCCCCAGGACAGAGGAATAGCCAGGCGAGTAGCCGTATGATCTGAGCGTAGGGGATGCCGGTAAGCTCTGCCATGATAAAGCCGCCTGCCCCGAAGAAGCGTTGGGTGCCGCTCGCCTCCAGAAACGCCCCGAAGATCACGAACAGAATGATATAGGTGGCCAGTACGTTGGCCATGATCCCGAACACGCCATCACTCTTGTAGAAGATACTGGTGCACAGGTCGGGGAAAGTATCACCGGCATGGGAGATCAGCTCCGGGGCATAGGCCCCGTAGACGCCGTAGAGGAGCATGACGGCACCGATAACAACAAAGACGCTGCCGACGACCCGGCGCGCGAGCTCGATCCCGAGCAGCACACCCACCGCGGCGATGGCCTTGTCGAGTACCGTCTCTGCGCCGGCCCGGTAATTGATGACCTCGAAATTTGCGATCCAGTAGCCGATGCAGACAATGGAGGCGAGGATTAACAGATAGTCGAGAACCCGACCCAGACGCCCTGGCGTCCGGTAGGTCAGAAAGACCAGGCTGTAGGTAATCAGGACATAGATGCCGCGGTGGAACTGGGTCGGTGCCGGCTCGAGGACCGCGGAATAGGCGTAGAAGAGGACCAGGCCGAGCGCCAGTAAATCGAACAGGTATTGTTCCACGCCGGTGAGCTTTTCGAACAAGGACCTTCCTCCTGATTTTACTTTTTCACATTACGCGCTAATCTAGTACCCGTTTCAGCATATTTTGCATGTTCAAGGATCGGTTAGGGTGAGGGAACCTGGTGTACCCGTACGATTCGTACCCGCAAAATAGAGTGAAACGGGGTACTAGGCAGATTTAAAACACGACCGCGGACGCTTCGGCGGCGAGGAAGAGTCTAATGTTCGATGAGACCACACAGATTGCCGGTTATGACGACGAGCTTTGGCAAGCGATCTGGGACGAGGAGCGGCGGCAGGAGGAACATATCGAGCTGATCGCATCCGAGAACTACGCCAGCCCCAGGGTCATGCAGGCCCAGGGTACGGTACTGACCAACAAGTACGCCGAGGGCTATCCCGGCAAACGCTACTATGGCGGCTGCGAGCATGTGGACGTCGCCGAGCGGCTGGCCGTGGACCGCGCCAAGGCCCTGTTCGGCGCAGACTATGCCAACGTTCAGCCCCATTCCGGCTCTCAGGCCAATGCGGCCGCCTACATGGCCCTGTGCCGACCCGGAGATACCATCCTCGGCATGAGCTTGGCCCACGGCGGCCACCTTACCCACGGAGCAAAACCCAACTTCTCGGGCCAGCTCTACAACGCGGTCCAGTACGGGCTCGATCTGGCCACCGGGGAGATCGATTATCAAGCGGTGGAGCGGTTGGCACGGGAGCACCGGCCGCGTATGATCATGGCTGGTTTCTCCGCCTACTCCCGGGTGGTTGACTGGGAGCGCTTTCGCGCCATCGCCGATACGGTTGGCGCCTTCCTGTGCGTGGATATGGCCCATGTCGCGGGCCTGGTCGCCGTGGGTCTGTACCCGAGCCCAGTGCGGGTCGCGGACGTTACGACCGCCACCACCCACAAGACCCTGCGCGGTCCCCGCGGCGGCCTGATCCTGGCCAAGGCGAATCCCGAGATCGAAAAGAAGCTCAGCTCGCTGGTCTTTCCCGGCACCCAGGGCGGCCCCCTGATGCACGTGATCGCCGCCAAGGCCATCGCCTTCAAAGAGGCAATGGAGCCCCGGTTCAGGACCTACCAGGAACAGGTGTTGCGCAACGCCCGAACCATGGCGGAGGTCTTCCTCTCCCGTGGCTACCATGTAGTATCCGGCGGCACCAGCGACCACCTGTTTCTGGTCAGTTTCATCGAGCAGGGGCTTACCGGAAAGGACGTGGAGGCCTGGCTCGGGGCGGCCAACATCACGCTGAACAAGAGCACGGTGCCCGATGACCCCCGGTCCCCGTTCGTCACCAGCGGCATCCGGGTCGGGACCCCCGCTGTGACCACCCGCGGCTTCGGGACCGAAGAGATACGGGAGCTGACAGGCTGGATGTGCGACATCATCGACACCGGAGGCGAGCAGACCGTGATCGCCGGGGTCAAGACGAAGGCGCTGGCGCTGTGTACCCGGTTCCCCGTGTATGCGCGGTGAGCCCGGTTTTGTTGAATGATGAATGATGGGTGGTGAATGCGCGTTCATCCGCTAATAGGACAGGATTAACAGGATGAGCAGGATTGACAGGATTTTTTAAGGTATTATTTCCATTAGAAAATAATCCTGTCAATCCTGTATCATTGGTGCCTACATCTAAATCGACACAGTGAGTGCGGTGGGTTCTACAGGATAGCACTACCGCGAGGCACGAACGCATCTTCTGAATGATGAGTGATGAGCGCATTTATCACTCATCATTCATCATTCATAACTCATCGTTCATCAATCGAGTTGCCATGCGTTGCCCCTTCTGCGGAGCCCATGACACCAAGGTTACCGACTCCCGGTTGGCGGGAGAGGGCGATGAAGTGCGCCGCCGCCGTCGGTGCGCTTTGTGCAAGGAACGCTTTACGACCTACGAACGCGCCGAGCTCGATTTCCCGCGTGTGAAAAAGCGGGACGAGTCCCGGGTCCCGTTCGACGGGGGCAAGCTACATTCGGGCATCATGCGCGCCCTGGAGAAACGACCTGTCGACACCGAGGCAGTCGAGGCGGCCCTGGCCCGCATCAACCGGCGTCTGGTTACCGGTGGGGAAGGTGAAGTCTCGTCGCACACGATCGGCGAGTTGGTCATGGACGAGCTGCAGGCGCTGGATCAGGTAGCCTACGTGCGGTTCGCCTCCGTCTACCGCAAATTCGAGGACGTGGCCGCCTTCCGGGAGGAAATCGAACGCCTAGAACGCCAGCTCACACCCGAAGCCAGGCGCCACCAGATGGACCTGCTCGTCGATCTGGAACCCAAACCTTGAGCGGGGATGCTACCGACCTTGCCTTCATGGCGCGGGTGCTCCGGCTCGCGCGCCTGGGTCTCTTCACCACTGACCCGAACCCCCGCGTGGGCTGCGTCCTGGTCCACGCCGGCGAGGTCGTCGGCGAAGGCTACCACCGCCGCGCCGGCGGACCCCACGCCGAACGCGATGCGCTTGCGGCTGCGGGGGAACGGGCCAGGGGCGCGACTGCCTATGTCACCCTGGAACCCTGTTGCCACCAGGGCCGGACCCCGCCCTGTACCGACGGCCTGCTGGCGGCTGGGGTGCGGCGCGTGGTGGCTGCCATGCCTGATCCCAATCCGCTGATAGCGGGTAAGGGACTGGAGATCCTGAAGGCTGCCGGCGTTGCCGTTCAGGTCGGCGTTCTGGAGGCCGAGGCACGGGCCCTCAATCCCGGCTTCATCAAACGCATGGAACGGGGACTGCCCTACGTGCGCTGCAAGCTGGCCGCCAGCCTGGACGGACGCACCGCTATGGCCAGCGGGGAAAGCAAGTGGATTACTTCCGAGGCGGCGCGGCGGGACGTGCAGCTGCTGCGCGCACGCAGCTCGGCGATCCTCACCGGAATCGGGGCCCTGTTGGCGGACGACCCCGCCCTGAACCTGCGGCTCGGTGCCGAAGAACTGCCGGGGGTACGGTCTGGCGAGCAAGTGCGTCAACCCTTGCGGGTCTTGGTTGACAGTCGCCTCCGTACCCCCGTGAACGCACGCCTGCTCGGCCTGCCGGGTGCGACCCTGATCGCCTGCCTGGAGGGTCAGGCGCCGGCTGCCGTCATGCGGTTGGAAGCGGCGGGGGCCCAGGTCCGAATCTGTGCCGGGAGCGGGGGCCAAGTGGATCTCGCATCCCTGCTGCGCTCCCTCGCCCGCCGGGAAATCAACGAAATACTGGTGGAAGCGGGGCCGACCCTAGCCGGGTCGCTCCTGGAGGCGGGGCTGGTGGACGAGATCGTCCTCTACCTGGCGCCCCACCTCATGGGCGATGCCGCCCGCGGGCTCTTCCGCTTACCGGGCCTCGAGCGGATGCAGGATCGGGTCGAGCTTGCGATCCGGGATCTGCGGATGATCGGCCCGGATCTGCGCATCACGGCTGTTCCCCTGGAGACGGGCTGAGCTTTCAAGCCGTGGCGATGGAAGAAAAGAAAGAACTCATCATAAACGTTTATCAAGAAAGATGCAGTATGCACGGGATTGAACGGACGTTTGGGGTCTCGCGCCGAACATTGAGCGCCTGGTTAAAGGAACAGGCGAATGACCTCCCACCCCTTGAAGAGACGCTACAACCTGTTGAGTGCAAAAAGATTCCTGTGCTGGAGATGGATGAGTTGCGGTCCTTTGTCTTTCGTAGCAAAGACAAAGTGTGGGTCTGGATTGCCATGAATAGAGAAACCCGAGAAATCGTCGCGAGCAGCAACATCGCCCTGTGGGTAAAGAAACAGGGGAAACGGCTTATATTGAGCGTTGGAATAATACCTTACGGCAACACTTAGCACGCTTCCTACGTAAGACGTTGTCTTTTTCCAAATGTGTTAAAATTCATGAGATTTGTTTAAAACTCTTCATACACCGCTATAATAACGAATTATTTCCGATTGTTGGCTAGATATCACTTCAAAAATCACCACTACCGTCCGGTAATCAGTCGTGGTAAATTTATAGGTAGGAATCTGTCTTCAATCCCCCTGCCTGCGGCAGGCAGATCCCCAGACCCCCTCGCTACGCTCGGCGCTGGCTCTCTCCCGGGTAGCGCAGACGTCCCGCCTGCCGGTTGCCAGTGCCCACTTGCAGGCGGGACGCCGCGCTACAGGGGAGCGGGGAATGGGATGAGTGATGGATAAAGCGGTCTATAATGACGATGTGGATTTTATGACCGAACCGAAGAGAAACAGATGTCCGAGAAAGAAAGATCCGATGTGGTCGATAAGCTGGTCGATGCCTATGAGCATATGCTCAAGCGCATCCATAACGCGCTCGATCCAGCGGAGAAGAAGACTATCCTCAGCTTCCATGAGTTGTTACACAGGACTCGTGACCACATGGTCGAGCTCGGTGAGCTGACCAGGGAGGAAGCCCACAAGGTAGCCGAGTACCTGGAGCGGGACATCGAGGATGCCGCCGGCTACATCGCCGAGACCGGCGAGGATCTCAAAAGTTGGTGGCGGTTCGACCTCGATCTGATGGAGCAACGGATGCTGGAGGTGTTCTCCCGGGTGGCGGACCAAACCAGCATTCAGCTGCGCAGTTTGGCGGAGCAGGCGCGCCGGGCGAGTCTGTATCACACCGGCGAGGTAACCGGACCCGGTGCCCTGGTCTGCTATTCTTGCGGCGCGGAAGTGCATATGCCTCGAACCGGACGCATCCCGCTCTGTCCCAAGTGTCACGCCACTGATTTCAAGCGTATATCCGAGACCGAAGTCCATTGATGCGGTTCGCGCCTCCTCGTGAGGCCATCCTCTAAGACCTATAAGACCTGCCGCGCTCACCGCATCCTTCTATGAGGCCCCACATGTCAACCCCAGGGCGTTGGATTTACACTCTCTCATTCAGTCTGTCGGTGTGCTCCCCGCGTTGTCCGCAGGCGGAGTGTCCACTGTTTCATCTGCAGCCGATAGGCAGCGGGTAGATTACCGTGCCTCTCTCTGTGTCCTCAGTTCGCACAGTACCCAGCGTCCGGTGTCGATCAGGGTGGGCAC
>Ga0209785_1000481_pt1 | contig 11236 bp, 16 predicted proteins | sample WorMetG1BERMUDA2_FD_187403 | JGI IMG/M metagenome (GOLD analysis project Ga0209785, IMG submission 187403) | Marine gutless worms symbiont microbial communities from Max Planck institute for Marine Microbiology, Germany - Inanidrilus... ... | reverse complement strand
GTTCTTCGCGATATCCAATCCGATCGTGGTAACTTCCATGGCGGGCGGCTCCCTTCCTAAGCGGTTCATTCAGCATCCGCACTTTGGCACATTGCGATGCCGGTGGCGGGAGCCGTCCACCGCATCAAGACCGCGTCCAGTTCCGCGGATAGGGCGTCGGAACTTTTCAACTCGTCCGGCAGCAGCGAATCGATGAACGCCTTGATCTTCGGCGCCGCCTCGGCCGCAGCGTTGCCCAGCGTGATAATGGTCGGGGCCAGGCCTAGCAGCAGTCGCGTCAGGTTGGTGCTCAGCACCCGCTCCATCCGGGTCAGCTGATCGTTCGCGGCCTCGGCGCTGCGCACCATGCGGTCGGACAACACGAACCCCAACCGTTCCGCCTCGGCCTGCAGGTCGCGAAACGCCCGGATGCCGTCCTTGACGCCCACCGTCATCTTGACGCCGGCGCGGCCGAAGGTGGCCGCCGCGACGGCGGCGCGGCGAGATTGGCTTTCGTATCCGGCCATCGCCGCGAATGTCGCGTCCAATTGGCCCTCGACGCTGTTCAGGCTGCGAAGGTTGGACAGCAAGGCCGGATCGAGATCCCGCAACGCCGTCTGCGTTTCGCTCGAGGAACGCGACAATTCGCCCATGTTGCGGACGAACTTCTGCAATCCCTTGTCGGTGGTTTCCTGCGCCACCCCGGAGATCTCCAGGGCGTAGCGATAGCGCTGCAGCGCCTCGGTGCCGATGCCGATGCTATCGGCGGCCTTGCCGATGGCGTCGGCGGCGCCGACCGCGGCCTTGGTGAACTTGACCAGGGCCGCCACGCCGGCCACCGCGAAGGCGGCGCCGATGGCGCCCTTGAACCGGCCGACGGTCGAGGACAGCCCCTTGATCCTGGCATCGGCGGCGGCGAAGGCGGCCTTGGTCTTGTCCCGCGCCGTGATGTCGAACTTGACGTCTTTACGGGGCATCCGCCGACTCCGTTACGATCCTGAAATAGGCGATCCAACCGTTGAATTCCTCCAACGGCATCTGCCGCAACTCCCCCAGGCTCATCCCCAGGCGGTGGGCGATGGCGTACTGGTTGAACAGCCTCGGGGAGTCCCTCAGTTTTTTTCCCGATCCTCGACGCCGGCGCCGGTCTCCATGGCCAGGTAGATGCGGCTGACCACCGCGCCGTCGGCGGATTTCATCAACCCGGGTTTGTCGGCGACGGTGAACATTTTGTTGCCGTCCTCGTCCAGCGCCCGGGCTGTGATGGTGTCGACCATCAGGCCGGCGCGGCTGCCGGTTTTCTCGAACCTGGCGCGGATCACATCTTCCTGCGCCAGGGTGCCGGCCCGCCAAAAGATGACCGTCGGGGCACCGTTCTCGTCCGGCCACTCCGGCACGTCGATGTGCCGGACCTCGGTCGCCTCGTAGTGCGCCACCGCGCGGGCCAGCACCGGGCTGGTTTTCAACTTATCGGCCATATCAGGTGACCGTCGATTCGCTCAGGGCGCCGTTGCCCAGGAATTCGAACGTGACTTCGACCAGACCGTCGATCGCGGTGGAAAGTCCGATCTTGGTCACCGACGCGGTGCCGGTCTTGTAGGTGTCGCCCGACGTGTTGCCCTCGGGATAGAGGTTGAACGTCACCGAGGCGCCGATGGTCAGGGCGCCCTGGCCGTTGGTGTCGGTCTCGTCCCAATGGCAGGTCAGGTTGCCGGTCCAAGTGGTGGTGCCCGCCTTGTGCGTGCGCGCGGTATCCGACAGCTCGGTGTCGTCGATCGGATTCATCGATTCCTCGATCGACCAGTCGGTGACCTCGGCCACCGTGTTGGCGCCGATCTGAACCAGGCCTTCTTTACCGGCATGTGTCGCCATTTTCTTTACTCCTCAGTGCGCATGAAAAAACCGCCTTGCGGCGGTCAGTCGTCGGTTTCGGTTTCGTCCGGTTCGGGTGGCGGGTCGCCATCCTTCACCGTCCACCCCTTGCGCACATAATGCTCGACCATGTGCGGCTGCGTTTCGACCTCGGCCTTGCCGTTGGGCGAGACCATCGTCACGGATGTTTTGTCCATTGCGTCCTCCTACACCGTTGCGGTCGGCGCGCCATTGACCGGCCTCAAAAAGTGTGTAATTAATCCGCATTAGCGCTTGACCGCCTCCACGATAGTGTGTAATATATACACACTATTAAGGAGGAAGACATGCCGGTCAGCAGCAGAAACATCATCAAGGAACTGAAACAGGACGGTTGGTACGAAGTCGGCGTGACGGGCAGCCACCACCACTTCAAACACCCGACCAAGCCCGGCAAGGTCACCGTCAAGCACCCCGTCAAGGACATGCCGATCGGCACCCTGAAGAGTATCGAGAAACAATCGGGGTTGCGGTTCCGCTGAACCGCGGCCCGGCGGCAGAATAAGGAGCCCCGCCATGTTGAAACAGATGTACGTCGCTCTGGTCGAGAAGGACCGCGAAACCTACGGCGTCACCTTCCCCGACTTCCCCGGCTGCACTTCCGCCGGCGATACCGCCGAGGCGGCCGCCGAAGGCGCCGTCGAGGCCCTGGCCGGCCATATCGCCGCCATGGCCGCCGACGGTGACGGTCTGCCCGAGCCCGGCTTCGGTGTCGACCAGGACCCGGACGACCCCGAGGTCAACGTGGTCGCCAAGCTGCTGATCTCGGTTCCCGTGCCGGGGCGGACCAAGCGCATCAACGTGATGCTGGACGAATCCCTGATCGCCGAGATCGACGCTGTCACCAACAACCGCTCGCGCTTCCTCTCCGAGGCGGCAAGGGCGGAATTGGCGCGGCGCGCCTAATCCTCCACCAGCTCCAGCCGGGTCACGCCCGATCCGTCCGGCTGTACCGAGGCGATGCGGTACACCGTGCCATCGACCTCCAGCACCGCACCCTGCTCGGCGAACGGCAGATCGGCCGTGGCGCATTGAAACATCGGCAGCGCCGAACGAATCCCGCCGCCGATCTGATCCTCGAGCAATACCGGCTCGTTGCGGAAGATTCCGTTGACCGTCGACGGCGCCCCGATCGGCGGCCGGTAGGTCGCCGCAGTGGCGAAATCGGCGGTGTCGAAGAACACCGCCAGATCTGTGCTGTCCTCGACCGCCATCACGTCACCTTGTCGTCGACCTTGATCGTGAACGTGAACGGCTCCTTGACCCCGTTGGCGAAGGTTACCCAGTTGCGCACGATATAGGTGGTGCCGTCTTCACCGCCGGAACATAGCGCGAAGGTGATGTCGCTCGCCTCCGTAATGCCGGCGAAGGTCAACACGCCGGCTTCGTCTTCCCATTCATTGGCCGTGATCGCGGAAGATCCGATACCGGCGCGGAATTTCGACCAGTCCGCCTGCAGCGGCTTGACCGCGGTCGGGTTCTTTTCCTCGTAGGCGGGTTCCTGTTTCACATCACGTCTCCTGCCGCGGCTTCGGCACCTTGGCAACCAGCGGCGCCGGGACGACAAATACTTTCGGCGCCGGCACTTCGGCAACAAAACCCCGATGGAGTTCATCAAGACCATCGGGCACCCCAGCCACCCAATGGTCTGAAGAACGGGAAATTCGGCTTCAAGCCGGTCCAACGTTCGGGGCAAGCTCACGTGGACCACTCAATGGGGGCAGGCCAGGCACCGCATCCAAATCTAGACACTAGTGTCCAGTACTGTGCGAACGGCAGCGTGGCAAGAAAAAAAACGAGCAGGCTGGCTAGTTCGCCCCTCGATCGCGAAGCACTCGGTTCAGGCAGGCGCCGAGTTCCGACTTGGTCAGGGGTTTCTTCAGCTGGTCGCGGAAGACGGACAGGTCGAGCATCTCGGCCAAGGCCGCCAGGCCGTGGCCGGTGGCCAGAACCACCGGCAGGTCCGGACGGACTTCGGCGACCGCCCGGGCGATCTCGACACCGGTCATGTCCGGCATGGTCTGGTCGGTGATGATGACGTCGAAGCGGTCCGGTGCGGCGCGAAAGGCCTGCATCGCGGCGACCGGATCCTCGAATACCATGGCCCGGTAGTTCAGCTCGCCCAGCACCTGCAGGGCGAGTTGGACCAGGGGCTCCTCGTCGTCGATGAACATCACCGTTTCGCCCTGTCCCTGGGTCACGAGCACCGGTTCGGCGGCGGTCATGTCCGCGGCCTCGACCGATTTGCGCGGCAGGTAGGCCTTGAAGGTGCTGCCCTGTCCGGGCTCGCTGTAGACATCGACGAGCCCGCCATGCCCGGTGACGATCCCGTGCACTACCGACAGGCCCAGCCCGGTACCGCTGCCGACCTCCTTGGTGGTGAAGAACGGATCGAAAGCCTGTTCCATCGTCGTCCGGTCCATGCCGTTGCCGGTATCGGCGACAGTCAGTCGGAAATAACTGCCCGGCCGCAGGCTCGCCTTGCTCAGCGCCAGTTCCTCGCCGACGTCCATTAGGTCGAGCGAGACTTCCATGGTGCCGCCGTCCGGCATGGCGTGGGCGGCGTTGGTGCACAGGTTGACCACCACCTGGTGGATCTGCGTCGGATCCACCAGGGCCTCGACATCCGGCGCGTCGATGCTCTGGCGGATATCGATGGTCGCCGGCGTCGACGCCCGGATCAGGTGCATCGCCTCGGTGACCACGTCGTTCAGGTTGACCGCGCGCTTCTTGCTGCCGCCGTGCCGGCCGAACGCGAGCATCTGATCGACCAGCGCGACGGCGCGGGTGCCGGCCTCGCTGACCCGTTCCAAGTGCTGCCTGGCCGGTGAATCCTCGGCGATGGTGTTGCGCGCCAGCTCCGTGAATCCGAGGATGGCGCCGAGGATGTTGTTGAAGTCGTGCGCTACGCCGCCGGCCAGGGTGCCGATTGCCTCCATCTTCTGCGACTGCATCAGTTGATGCTCCAACGCTTCCCGTTCCGCCTCCGCTTTCTTGCGCTCGCTGACATCCGTGGCCGAGCCGGCGATGCGGAAGACGCGACCGTTCTCGTCACGCAGACCGAGGCCCCGCGCGGCGATCCAGCGATAGCTGCCAGGCGGTGCTCGATGCGGAAGAACGGCTTGTCGCCGCGCAGATGCGCGCGCAACGCGTCATCGTGCTCGGCCAGATCCTCGGGGTGGATCTGCCGGCGCCACTGCTCGATGTGGATCGGCTCCTTGTCACCGGTGAATCCGCCCATCTCCTTCATGTGCGGCGAGGCATGGACCAATCCGGTCTCGACCGAGTAGTCCCAGATGCCGGCGTCGGCGCCGGTCGTGGCCAGGCGAAAGCGTTCCTCGCTCTGGCGCAGTTGTTCCTCGCGGTCCTTCAGCGCCGTGATGTCGGTCCAGGTGATCACCCAACCGCCTTCGGTGGTGCGGCGCTCGGTCGCGCGCAGCCAGCGCTCGCCGCCAGCGTTCATGAACTCGATGTCGCAGGGTGCCTTGCGGTGGATCTCCAGCCGCCATTTCGCCGCGTCCAGCGGATCGGCGTCGAGTGCGGTGTAGGTCGCCTTCTTGGCCAGCTCGAACAGCACCTCCTCGAGCGGTTCGCCGGTGTGGAACAGCGCGCCATCGTCGCCGAAAATCTCGTTGACCCGGCTGTTGACGTAGACCACCCGATCCTGCGCGTCGGTCAGCACGAAGCCTTCCTGGATGCTTTCCAGGGCATCGTAGAGGCGGGTTTTCGCCGACTCGGCGTCCTGTTTGGCGTTGACCTCGCTGGTGATGTCGGTGCCGCTGCCGCGGAAGCCCGCGAAGTCGCCTTCCGGGGTGATGATCGGGCTGCCGCTGACACGGACATGCTGCACGCGGCCGTCATTTTCCAGCGCCAGCTCGATATCGCGAAAGGACTCGCGATCCCCCTCCGGATCCAAAAGGGTTCTAAGTGGCAGCCGGCTGTCGGTCAGTTCGTCGATCCGCCGCCCGACCAGGGTTTCCGGATCGATGCCGGTTGCTTCCTGCATGCGCTGCGAGACCTGGGTCACGCGCAGGTCGCGATCGACTTCCCAGAACCAGTCGGTGTGCCGGCCTTGGCGATGTCCCTGAGCGCGGTCAGGGCGCGCGAGATATCGCCGATCTCGTCGCCACGGTCGACAAACGGTACGCCCATCGTCAGTTCACCCTGGGAAATCGCCGTGACCGCCGCGGTCATGCGCGTGATGCGGGTGGCGAGTCTGCGGCCGATCAGGAACGCCACCAGTGTCGCCAGCACCGTCGCCAGCAGCAGCGCCGTGATCATCGAGTTCGTCGCCGTTGTGCGGATCCGCGCCAGCTCCTGCTGCGCCCGGAACACGTCGCTGGACAGCCGCGCGGTCAGGTCGTCGAGCAACGACTGCGCGGTAAAAAAGGCGGCGTTCAGGCTCGGGCTTCCCGATTTGCCTTTCTCGCTTTCGTTTGTGAACAGAGACCCATACCTCTGCAGGTTTGACTTGATCTGGTCGATCGCCGGGGACAGGTTTTGAGCGGACTTTCGCCGGCCACCTGATCCAGGTTCTCGATCGCCGCCTGGACCAGGTTTTGCTGGTAGGTCCGGTCGTCCTGCTTGGGAAAGGCCCAGTAGGTCTGCTCGTACTGCCGCGCCGACAACACCGCGACCCGCGTGCTCTGGACCTCGGTGGCCACGGAGAACGCGCGGTCCATGCGCTGGAACGCCCCGTCGACACGACGTTCCGCCAGCAGGTAGGCCAAGGCGATCAGCAGGAATCCCAGCGCCGTGACCACGGCGACAAGGGTTACGGTTCCCCCGACACGGATATGCATGGTGATGTCCAACTCCGCCGCGTTCGCCCCGCTACGGCCCCGGAACGGACGCCCTAGGATTGCAATAGGTCCGCCGTCACTATAGCATCGAATGAGACAAGAAAACCCTGCGAACAGCCCGACATGGAGGACCGGAACTTGATCGCCCGTCTTCCTGCCGTGACCATTTTTGGCAGCCGTCGTCCTTTGCATTCTGATCGCCTCGCCGGTTCCGCCGGCGCGCGCCGACACCTTCGTGATCGGAGTCGAGGATACCGAATACTTGCCCCACTATGCCGTCGAGAACGGCGACTACAGGGGGTTCGGCCGCGAGGTGCTCGACGCCTTTTTCGCCGCTCGCGGTGACACGATCATCTACCGGCCCCTGCCGGTGGAGCGGCTGTACAGGACCTTTCTCACCGGCGAGGTCGATTTCAAGTATCCCGACAATCCGGATTGGAAGGCCAAGCTCAAGAAGGATCATACGGTGCGCTACAGCGTTACCGTCGTCGATGTCGTCGACGGCGTCAGCGTGCCGCCGCGGGCCTTGGCGCGCGGGACCGACAGCATCCGCAGCCTGGCCACCGTGCGCGGATTCACCCCGGGGGCATGGCAGTCCCGCATCGACCTGGGCCGGGTCGTGCTGCGCGAGAGCGACAGTTTCCGTGGTGTCGTCGAGCAGGCGATCATCGGCCGGGTCGACGGCGCCTTCGCCAACATCGACGTGGTGCAGCACATGCTGAACGAGGTGCTAAACAAGCCGGGCACCTTGGTTTTCGATCCGGACCTGCCGTTCGAGCGCAGCCGCTATCATCTCTCGACCCTTAAACACGCGGCGGTGCTTGCTGATTTCGACGCCTGGCTGAGGCGTGAAGCAGCGTTCCTGACCGTGCTGAAGCGGAAATTCCGCATCGGAATCGATCAGCGGGAAGGAGACGGCGGATGAACGGCCGGGGCGCTGGATCGTTGATCAGGTTCGGTGCGGTATGCCTGGCACTGGCGATTTGGTCTGGAACACTCCAGGCCGAGACGTCGAAGACGTTCATCGTCGGTGTCGAAGACAACCGCTATCTGCCGCACTACGCCTATATCGACGGCGAATACCGGGGGTTCGGGCGCGCCGTGCTCGATGCCTTCTTCACGGCCAAGGGCTACAAATACCGTTATCGCGCCCTGCCGGTGGCGCGGCTCTTTCGCAGCTTCGTCTGGGGCGAGGTCGACTTCAAGTATCCCGACAACGCCTACTGGTCGAAGGAACTGAAGGACGGTAAAGACGTTGTCTACAGCTCGCCGATCACCTCGACCACCGACGGGGTCAGCGTACGCCCCGACCGCAAGGGTCGGGGCCTCGATTCGATCAGGCTGCTTGGCACCGTGCGCGGGTTCACCGCCTGGTCCTGGATCGAGCACGTCAAGGCGGGCCGCGTGGTGATCAGCGAGAACGACAGTTCAATCCGCCTGATCCGGCAGGCGATCATCGGCCGGGTCGATGGTGCCTTTGCCAATGTCGAGGTGATCAAATACCTGCTCGAAAACGAACTCAAGCAGCCCGACGCCCTGGTCTTCGATCCGGGGCTGCCGTTCACCCGCAGCCACTATCACCTTTCGTCGATCAAGCACCCGAACGTCATCGAAGAATTCAACGCCTGGGCGAAGAACAACATCGAATTGATCAATAACCTGAAGAAAAAATTTGGCATAAAAATGGAGTAGTAACCATATTTCATAGCGTTACGGGGCACGGATGCTGAGCAACTGGCGGAGCCTATCGGCAAAATTCATTGCCGCGCTGCTTTCGACCGTCACGGTCTGCACGCTTCTGTTTCTCGGCATTTTTCTCTACGTCAAATACTCCGAACTGCAACAGGCGCTGGGCGAACGCGTCGAACTGATCGCCGGCATTCACGCCCTGGCCATCGCCGAGCCGCTGTGGACGCTCAACATGCAGAGCGTGCAGTGAAACGTCCGCACTTTTTCGATCCACCCCGAGGTGCTCTGCGCCGAGGTTTACGACACCACCGGCGCGCCGCTGCACAGTTGGCCGGAGGGGTGCGGCGGCACGCTCGGCACCGACGTACCGGTCGTCGAAACCGATCTCAAGTTCCTCGAAGAGACCGTCGGCAAGCTCCGGCTCGCCTATACCGACGCCGGCATTTTCGATACCCTACTGCGCGAGGTGGAGGTCAGCGCCTCGCTGTTCGTGCTGCTCGTCTTGGTCACCATCGTGACCGCATTTCTGGCTCTGCGGGGGATCGTCGGAACGCCGCTCGGGCGATTGATGGAATCGATCCGCGGCGCCGAACAGGACAGCGTGCGCCGACCGGTGGACTGGGACGCCGCCGACGAGATAGGACGCGCCATCGCCGCCTACAACGGCATGATTCAGCAGGTCGATCAGCGCACCGTCGAGTTGGAGGCGGCGCGCCAGCAGGCCGAGGAGGCAACCCAGGCGAAATCCGCCTTCCTGGCGACCATGAGCCACGAGATTCGCACGCCGATGAACGGCGTGCTCGGCATGCTCGAGATCCTCGGCCAGTCGCGGCTGGACGGCGAGCAGCGCAAGACCCTGCGCACGATCCAGGATTCAGCGGCGTTCCTGCAGCGGATCATCGATGACATCCTGGATTTCTCGAAGATCGAAGCCGGCAAGCTGGTGCTGGAAAACGTGCCCGTGCGCCTGGCCGACGTGGTCGAGGGCGTTGCCGAAGCGCTCGTGCCGGGCGCGGAGAAAAAGGGTCTGGGACTGCTGACGTTCGTCGATCCGTCGCTGCCGGAAGTGGTCTTGAGCGATCCTCTGCGCCTGCGCCAGATCCTGTTCAACCTCGGCGGCAACGCCCTGACCTACAGCGAGCAGGGCAAGATCATCATCCGCGCCGATCGCGAGGACTCCGGCAACGGTCCCGCGGTCGTGTGTTTCCGTGTCATCGATACCGGCATCGGCATTTCCGACGAAGTTCGCAGCCGTCTGTTCAAGCCGTTCACCCAGGCCGACGATTCGACCACGCGCCGGTTCGGCGGCACCGGTCTCGGCCTGTCGATCTGCCGCCGTATCGTCGATCAGATGCGCGGTATCATCGAACTGGAGAGCGAGGTCGGTGTCGGATCCACGTTTTTCGTCACCGTATCCTTCGACGAGATCGACGCCGTGAACGAATTACCCGAAGCTCCGGCGATCGATGTGCGGGGGCTGAAGGTCTGCCTGTGCCTCGATGACAGCGACGAGGTCGAGTTTCTCGACAGCTACGTCGCCGCCGCTGGCGGCGAGATCGTGGATGCCGGCACCGAGGTCACGATCACCGACCGGCCGGCCGATTTTGCCGAAAACCCGAGCCAGGTCGTGGCGATTTGTCCGGACCATCACGGCGCCACGCATGCCAATCTGATCTCTGGCGGGTTCGCCGACGCCCTGACCCGGCCGATCCGGCGCGAGGACTTCGTCAAGGCCCTGGCCATCGCCGCCAACCGGCACGACGGACCGCAGGCCCAGGCGCCGCAGACGTCGACGCCGGTCAATCCGGTCCTGCAGATCCCGTCGGTCGAGGAGGCCCGCGCCGCCGGGCAATTGATCCTGGTCGCCGAGGATCACCCGACCAACCAGGAAGTGGTGATGCGGCAGCTCAATCTGCTCGGTTTCGCCGCCGAGGTCACGGCCAACGGAAGCGAAGCCCTGGCGGCCTGGGAAAACGGACGCTACGGCGCCCTGCTGACGGATCTGCACATGCCGGTGATGGATGGGTTCGAATTGACCCGTCGGGTGCGCGAGGGCGAGCGCGAACAGCCGGGATCCGCGCGCATTCCGATCATCGCCATCACCGCCAATGCCATGCAGGGTGAAGCCGATCGTTGCCGCGCCGCCGGCATGGACGACTACCTGAGCAAACCGGTGGAACTGGCCCGGCTTGAACGGGTGCTCGACCGCTGGTTGCCCGACGCCCGGCACCTGGCCCGGATCGTGCCTTCGCCGGCGGTGGACGAGTCCGGCGGCGCGCCTGTCGACCTGCGTATCCTCCAGGGGCTGTTCGGCGACAATCCGGCGGCATTGAGAGGGACACTGGAAAATTCCGTCGACGCCGTCGGCCGGGATCGCGAATTTCTGCGTCAGGCCATCGACAGCGGTGATGCCGATCAGGTCAAGGAAGCCGCGCGCAAGCTGAAAGGCGCGGCGCGGACCGCCGGCGCCATAGGTTTGAGCCAGCTTGGCGAGGCCATCGAATTGGCGGCGCAGAGAGCCGACTGGGCCGCGGTCGAGCACCGTTTTTCGCGAATCGAGCCGCAGATCGGTGACATCACGGCCTTTGTCACCGAGATGCCGGCCGCACCGTAGTTGCCCTGGCCAACCGAACGGGTCACAATCGATCGTTGGATACCGGTGAGCGAACAGCGCCCCGGGTTGAGGCCAGTGCGAAGCAAGGAAGCGAGGAACCGTGAGCGGCCCTGCTGGAGTGACCCCCTGGGAGTGGTCCAGTTTTATTGAGAGAGTTTGGCGCATTCTTGACCTCACGGAAGGAGGACAAAATGAGCCGTAGACGCTACACCCCGGAACAGATCATCAGCATACTTCGCGA
>Ga0209785_1000480_pt1 | contig 11242 bp, 5 predicted proteins | sample WorMetG1BERMUDA2_FD_187403 | JGI IMG/M metagenome (GOLD analysis project Ga0209785, IMG submission 187403) | Marine gutless worms symbiont microbial communities from Max Planck institute for Marine Microbiology, Germany - Inanidrilus... ... | reverse complement strand
TGCCCCCCTGAAAAAATGCACGGTCGACAATGCATATACGCGCCTGTATAAAAACAGGCAAAAACACCAGAGACGGAGTCGATATATTAAACTCCTCTACACTCAGCGTGATCGGAGTCGTTGCGTCGGCACCGCAACAACACCGCACACACGCACACGGCTCCAAAGCGGTTATGAATATTCAATTATTCATATATGCCAAACGATACTGCGCCAATGGACAGCCTTCTGAGCCATAACAACAATGGTTGACGTAAACTTCGGCCGTGACCTACATGAGATTTGGTCAGAAACGCACAGGACTGCTGACTAGTGTTCACATAGTGCATGCTTTTATCAACTTGTGCCTTCTTCCAGTGAATCAGCGTACACGTACGGATGGCCCTTGCTAGTTAAATAAAGCCTTGTAAGCCACAGTAAGTAGAAGAGAGTAAACATCAGTTCAGACAGCCGACTGCTTGGGACGAGCAGTGGCGTCGACCAGTGCACGTGCAGTCCTCGCTATCTTTACCAAGCCTTCTTCATGTTGGAACTCATCCGCGATACTGGGGATAGAATTCATAGACAGGCGTCTACATGCCAAAGACCAACGCTTGTCATAGCCTGAGATAAGAGCTATTAAGCTTGCAGACCGAAGTGGCCGTCGAAAATACTATACTTAGACCACTGGTGTCTTTCCAGGTGGAAAAACCAGGGAGAGGAAGACCAACCGGACAGAACCCAGTCCGAGAGGACTTCAACCCCCTAATACTTGGCAGCTGTCCCGGAATTCGGGAAGCGGCCCTATTAATAGCAAATTCAACATGAAGTTATGAAACAAACACGTCCATTGGGAAGGCTGGACAAGCCGGCTAGATTGACGTCCAGCGCTGTCTCACCCGATTTCGAGTTATACAGAACAGATCAGCATGCAGTAAAGACTGAAAATGCTGAGAAAGCATTACAAATACTAATTCTAATCCAAAAACTGGATTATTAATCGGGATGAACTGCAAAATCCCTATTTTGTGTGTACTGACACAGAACTAATGCTAAAACGCCCGTAAGGGACCAGACTGCTATTAAAACTTGGCATAACTAGCCAAATTACGCACAGCAGCAAACATGCAGCAGAAGGGTCCATTAGCGACTAAACATTTAGCAAAAATTTACCCAGGAAACCCTGGATGACTGAAAAAGAGATAAAACCGTGTATATAGGCCTATGTCAGCAGTAACTGACTGCAAAAATACATGAGGTGCCAGAAAAATAACTATCTGACAAAAATTTGGCCTAGAGCGGAAATTGAAAAACTGGGATAGCAGACTGAACCCCCGGCTCTACCGGTCTAGGAGGATTTACCTCTCTGGGGCTGGAAAAGCCCAAATCCATCACACAATCGTCCGCCTGCGGTCTGAGCTGCTGCTCAGCTACTACATGGATGCGCAGGCATCCGTACTACACTTAAACAGACAGTGGCGTACTCGGGACACGTGAAACAGAGTAACTACAAAACTACTGCACATACTGTACAACATAGGTATAAAATACCGGAAATGCATTAAAATGAACACATTGAAATGCACGCACACGCGCACATGCCCAGTACACGCTAGGACTTCGGCGCGACAGCAAAAATACAGAGGGTGGAGCTAACTCCCGCAATTAACCTGCAGTTAACATGTAGTTCCCGGCCAAATGAGGTTAAGCAGAAAAACTGACCTTCTGTTCCGAAAAATTTTCCAAAATGGAGCGAAGTGGGGCAAATTAAACGGGCCGCCCTGTTTAGGCGGGCCACCGTCCCCCCCACACTACTCTTATTGCTCACTCCTGCCACGTGGACTATGGCCACCAAGCCACTGACTCCACTTTTACCGGCCAATGAAATTAAACACAACTCACTAAAAATGCCAACAGGGCAATGAAACATCTACAGCACATTACAGTGTACACACAATTCTACCAACTACTGCAATGGTATCAAAGCACTGGAAGAACAGCTTCCACTGCAGACTAGCAGAATTCTTTGTCTCGTTTTCTCACAAAACTACAGAGCTCAGGGAAGGGAAACAAAACTGGTTCCGTTCCCCTCAGTGTAGGCACCAAACAAGGGGTACGCTGTTCCGAGCATAAAACACATGTGCAAAACTAGCACCAAAAATGCACTGTTCAACAGTGAAAAATTACCCAGGTATATGATTATACAAAAATCAAAACTGGATAGTAGCAAAAATGAATGAGACCCTAGGGGTCACCGGATATGGGCGGCAATCATAACAGCAGATGATAAAACTGAACTCAAAGCAGTCCCAAACAGTAAAACAACATACAAAAATACAGCAACGAGATCCTTGACCTCCGACCTAGTTCTACAACTGCATCCCATGCTATGCCCACTGAAAATCCTCATTACCATGCCTATACATGGTTTACAAGGCTCAGACTGCCTTGACACTACTCAGGTGAGACCACTAGTCCATAACTACTTCCGGTTTAGTTTCCCATACTACCTAACTGTCCAGAGACAACCCTAAGGTTCCCTATTTACGGTTTACCACCGTCAAACAGTGCACGTTAATTCCCAAACGTTTTCCACTCCACTATTTTCACAAATTCACTTCCGGTACGCTCTCCATTACCCGTACTAAGACTATTCTCACCGTGGGACCAAACTCAAGGCCCTTACAAGTATACCAACCTCTAGAACCCGACATTTGCACGTGGGATAAGGGGTAGAAAAGCCCTTATTAAAGTGAGACTGTTTTCTCACCCACGTAACAGTTAAAATACGCGACATAAGCTCGAAAATTCAAAGTAAAACGATTAGTGAGCAAAGAGCTCATGGTGTCATTACCAATAAAATGACTAGTGTGCAGCAAAAGGCACACACGAGCATAAGCCTCCAAATGACCGTTTTGGTGACAAAAAGGTCAGACACCCTGCAGACAGGTGCCCTTCAAATACTTTTTGGGTGAAAAATTGGGTGACCGCAGACTGCTCCAAAATTTTTAAAGTGCAACTAATGGCACTTCTCGTTTAAAACGGCAACATACATACAATGCAGAAAAACTACAGACTACAGAAAAACACGGTAAAACACGACGCGAGGATGCTGCGATCCTGGAAGAGAAGAGGCCGTCTTTTCACCACAGCAAATGTCTTCTGACTTCTTCGAACGCTGCAGGTGAGGTGTGCACTGTCGTTCAATGGTGGTAGAGTCCCGAGTGTTCTCACAGGTGGTGGAGGGAACGTAGATGACGTTCGCGTTCCTTCAGGCGCGCCAGGTCGCGTTCCAACTGCTCGCGCCGACGTCGGACGTCGGCCAGACTTCGGCGTTGGACCGACGGGCGACTGGACTCTGAGGAACGGTGCCCAGCGGAAGCTGGACGACGGGAGACCTGGCGGAGCGCCGATAGCCCGGTTGGGCGACGACGACGCGCTGGCCAGCTGCTCAACTGTGACTCCGATCTCTCGGAGGACGAGCGTGCACCAAGATTCGGCAGCGAACGCGGTCGCGAAGGCGCTGTACCCTCGCGACTCTGCGGTGGCCGATGGGTGACAGATGGTGACGCTCTCGTAGTACGGGTCGCACTGCGCGCGACCCGTGGAATGCGGTAGACGGGCTCAGAACGACTCGAGCCGCGCTCCGCTGCTCTGGACCTCCTTGACAGCGCAGAGGTTCTCGAACTCGACCTCTGGCGAGTCCCGAGAGAAGCACCAGGGAAGCGTCGTCCCTGCCGGTGCTCGGAGATCTCTCGAGACATTTCCAAGCGTAGCAGCTCCAGCGCCGACCCATGCACGCTCGCGCCACAGGAACGACAGGCGCGGCATGGCGACGGAATGACGACGGCGCCGCTGAGCTGGCACGCGGCGACGTAGTGGACGCACTGGACTGGCCGGCCGACGGGGCGGCGCCGTAGATTTCGTGCGACCGTAGATGACGTGAGAAGTGGTGCGCACTGACGGTTTTCCGACACTGCGAACAGTAGCGCCATCGCGGGCGACTCGCACGAGACCACTTCTGCAAAATGGAAGACACCTGACAGTTAGTCACACAAACAGCGACTAATGACCAAAGATTTTGGTCAACTGACGAGAAGAAGATGAGGGACGAGAAGGACCGCGCTGGGACCGGTGCATGGACTTGACGGAGTAACAGCAGCCAGCGGCCAATTTGCCCTCTTGGTAGTTTTTGAGTGGACGAGTGCGACACGGCCAGTCCGGCCAGACCAGCTGCCAGAAACGACCGGCTCAAAAGAGAACGACAATGGTAGACTCGACTCCAACAGACTCTCTCTCTTCACTGCTGTACAGGGGACGTCAGCACAGTACAGACGTGACTCCAGCTGGGCCACAGGTGCAGGACGACCGCTTGTCGAGACACCGCACCTCCAGCTGACTTGTAGACCTCGAACTCGACATGTCTCTCCACATAGACGATGACCAACTTGTTACTGTCTCCTTGACACTCCGCCGACGGAGCCTGGTCATCGAGCAGGAATCCATCCGGCCGGACTGGATCCCAGCTCAAGGCGACCATCTCCGCGACGACTCCATGGTTTCACCACCGGCGAGGTCAGAACGACGAAACGAAGCCCGGTTGCGCAGGCCGGACTTACTGCTCCCGCCGAACGTCCACGACGACGACTCTCGCAACTGAATGTGACCTACTGAACATGCAAGTAACGTTGAACATCACTGCAGCTATTCACACTCACAAACTGTCAAGGCTGACCCATTGGCATTGGTGAGTCAATGGTGCCTTTGAGACCGTTGAAATCAAATGTACATGTATCCTCTTTTGGTGAAAAACTGAACATTGATCCCCTAGTGCTGCTGCTGTTTTGCATGAAGACAACTTGAAACATGAAGCTGTTTTGTAATTCAGTGCGAGTGGGATAGATTTTTGGACAGTTTTTGGCCAGCTGAAAAGTCGACAAAAACCCATTCGTCAACTTGCAAATCCTTTTATGTACATTTTTCTGTGGACAGTTGTGGCACTTCATGCATTTCACCATGACTGTTATTGTTTCTATCAGGCTCAATATCAGTTCATTAATCTGAATCACTGTTTCAAAAAGTGTATAACTGAGGTAATAGTACATCACTGTCATTGCTAGTATCAGTATGGGCACTAGCATCGCTCTTGGTGTCAGAATCGGAAATGGAGCCAATCTGAACTTTCACTGCAACTTGAGTGCTGGCATTTGGCTTTTCTAGTGTTTGTCTTTTGCTGCCTATCGTGGAAAAGTCAACAACCACTGAATGACCAACTTGCAAGTTGTCGCTAACTGTAACATTATGCCAGAAGAAAAGTCGACATTATTTAAACACGCCTCACTTTCTGCTCAGTCACTGATATGTTTTATATATCAATTTTCTCTAAATAGACACAAAACATGAAAGTTAATAATATATGTGTGGAACGTGAGAAAGTTTGTGATAACTTACAAAACACGTAGCTGGTATGGCTGACACAGTCGTGAGACACCAAACTGACCAGACAAGTGAGCTGGACGAACTGATAGCAGTTTGTTGGTAGCAAACTGGTCGAGGCGTAGGCGTAAGTGGTGGAGAGTTTATCTGGTGCGGTGATGTAGTAGTCTGAAAAATCCATGACACAAAGGACATTCATTCATAAAAATTGCCATTTTCGTTGTAAAAATTTCCTGTCATATACGATACAGTCTGTCAGTCTGTGTCTGTCACTTATTTCGGTGTGGCAGATACTGCAAATACTGCCGTGTGAACTGTCAGTTCGTCGGTCCACGCATCAATGGTTTACTAACACCTTAGCAACGAAATCGCCATTGTACAGAGCCATGTATGTTACAGATGTATTTATGGCCGGGGTACATGACGTGTGCGGCTGTCCATGCAGTGCACGTACATGTACGTACAAGACTAGGCCTATGTACGGGCCGTGTGCCCGGCCGCCTTTTGGCAGTCTACACGGCTGTGTACGAGTCATCTACACAGCCTTGTTTACGAGCGAGTGCAGTCTATAGTCACATTTCAAACACTCTCCCTCCTCCTTTGCCAGGCTGGGGACTGGCACAGCATAATGGACTTTGACACACAACCGACATTGTCGGTCTGTGTGGCATAGCCACATGCTGTGGCGGAGTTAGGAGTGTTTTTTTTCCTTTCCATAACTTTATTATATCATTACATTATTGTTTCGCCTGTCACAGAACTTGCTGTTCATGCCAAATGACATCGTCATAAATCCGTTTCATTTTTTCCCTGTCATCTCACCTGTTATCTCACGTGGTACGGCTGCACTCCTGTTGAATCTGTGCATGTCACAACTCAGTTATTAACTACATGACATTTTTGACTTACTGTTTCAGTTCTAGCTAATTTTTACTTTCCATTTACACTAACAGTTACTATTAACCTGACATTATTTTGGACTTATTTTGAATTGTAGTTACACTAAACTGTAAGAACACTCCAAGAAGGACTGAGAGTCATGTTTGATCTGAAGATTGCATGTGATTCACTGGTGGTAGGTGCCGGCCATGTGGTCTGCAGTTAGTCATAGTGCCTTGGTAGTGTTTTTGAATATAGACTAATTAATGAGCATATTACGGTTCAACATCGCTGCCTTCCTCTACTCCTGCTGAAGTTGGCTTTACATCTTGGCTGCTTTTCTGCGAATTTGCTTTAATCGCTTTTATGTGATTAAGATTTTTACTCAAGCCCATGAGAATAAGGTCAGCTATGTTCCGCGCAAATCTTTTGTCGCATTCAATCTGAACTTTCACTACGTTGCCACATAATTTCATCCTGACTGTGTCAGACAGTTGTATCATTTCCATGCAACGTTCACCAGAATGAGCAAGATCGACCATAGCACAGAAGAAAGATTTCTTCTCCGCTTCAGTTAGCATTTCTCTCCTATTCTCCACGAAATCTCGCAAATTCTGCTTCATCCAAGACAAACACGAAAGAACTGCATTTGTGTGCTTTCCAGTGCTGTTTACCACTTGAAATTTCCTCTCACAATTATGCACTGTTGAAGTTCGACAATACATCGACCCTAGGATTCGGTCACGTCTGTCACATAACTTGCTATTCGTACCGATAACCGTGTCACAAATCAGTTTCATTGCTTTTGTTGTCGCATCCGTTAAAGCTCCGGCTTGTTCGTTTTTCAATGCTAACTCTGTGTGACCAGTGAGCTGTTTCACAACAACCTTTATATGTTGGACTGCGTCGTAAGTGTCATTTCCTTCAAACACTGACAACGCTATCCAGAGGTCATTGCAATCTACCATATTTTGCCTGATCACATCAACAGTCGAGGGATTCTTGTAGTAAGCGTTACGTAAGCCAGAAGTGAAATAACCGAAGTTCTCAAAGACAAACGTATTCCATCGGCAGTTTAGCACAACCCAGTACGTCGTTTCAGGAAATACTGCGATAGCGACAGTTCGGTTCACATGGACGGATGGTGCGGCTGGAACGAGTTGTCTGAACTGCATACTGCCACATAGAACATCGTCAAGTGCATGAAGAAGGGCATCCCCAACGTCATCCAGTTTCACGGATGAATCAGAAGCAATCTGTTCAAGCCAATATTTCTGCACATCGTTGTCCACGGTCAACTTCATCTGCTGCTGTCGCTCTTCATCAGCTGACATTATGTAACGAAATACGTCAGCAGATATTCTTTTTTTCGCGTGATAGATTTGTGAGAGTGACCTTTGAGCACAATCGGTAGTGGTCTGGTTTGACGGTTCAACGTCTGAAGTTTCAGAGTCAACATCAGCGTGTTCAACACCGACAACCGACGGGTTCGATTCTGCGCGTGATCGCTGCTGTAGATACGTTACCGGTTGTAACTGCAGCGTGTCGACTATCTCGTCTCCGAGGTGGAACAGAGGTCCATTTGCACGATGCACATGAGGTGATGACATTTGAACAATGCACATGTCAGGATCGATTGCCTGCTGCTGCAATAACCTGCCGAGCTCAGCACACAACTGTTTAGAATAGCGGTTTCGTACATCCATCTGTTCCAAGTGCACGACAACGCGGTCAACAGCGTTATTACCATACGCTGGATTCATCCATAAAAGCAAGTCAGTATGTTCGGTCAAAGCGATTACCACATCAGTTGCTTTGAAACGGGTTTTGAGTTTCAGTTGTATGTAGTTCTGTGCCGCTACAATGTTAGGATTTGCACCAACTGTTCGTTCTATTACTACGATAGCGAAATTTTTAACTCCCTGATCAATGCCGATATGTCTTTCCGTTAACACTGGCCTGCGGAACATTGAAAACTGAATGTCACCAAGATCCACTTCAAAATGTGACTCATTTATCGAATGTTGTGACGTGATTTCACTGACACGCTTGCTAGACGGTGGCTCTGTTTGTTCTTGCATTAATCGCCATTCTTCAGCATTATCCTTAGTGTTCGTTGTCCATGTTAATTCGTCCAACATTTGTTCATGCATGCCGTGTTTCTCAGCAAACTCTGTAGCAGCTTTTCGCAGCTTCTCATCGACATTATGTCGGTGCTTATCGACATCACTTTGTCCAATTTTCTGCCACACAGACGGGTGAATCGCACGAACGAAGAGATTTTCCAGTTTCGTCACACGTGTGCAAGCAACATACAGTAACGACGTAATTTCAGGTGGCATTTTCATGTCCGGATGCTCAAGTCCCAAATCAACAGATACAAGACAGTCAGGCATTGTCTGACCTTGAGCACGATGAGCTGTGACATTGCTAGCTAAATCAAGTGGAAACTGAATTCTGTAGCACTCTTTCTCTAGCTGTTTCTTCCGTAGCCACTTTGGTAAAGAAGTAACCTTGACGTTGAATCGTTTTCTGTAAACCGGTACCCATGTACGCTGATTGGGAAACGGAAATATACGTGTTTCAGTACCGTTCCTCTTGTCGATAAAACCCTGAAATGCAGCAAATGAAACCACGATGCAGTACGGCACAACGTGTTCTCCAGCAAGCAATAAGTTAGCATCTGCATTGTTGAAAATTACTTTAACGACAGTGCCACATTGAGACGTCACGAGACCGGCAGCAATATTTACATTATGCAACAGGCGAACTTCACATCCCTCGGCAACGCAGAGAATGTCTGGTGCATAGTCGTAAGCCTGTGGTGGAAGTGCGCTCAATGCATCTACAATCTGACTGTTGTCTGTCGTCATGTGATATGTTGCTTTACAGATGTACATACGTCGTGTTGTCGTCGAGTGAGTGCACTCATTCCACAGCTGTCGCCAGTTGTGAACTGAACACATTTCATTCTGGTAGTGAATACCAAAATCTGTACACACGTCAGGAAACCGTGTTCTCTGATATGTCAGCATTGTACAGTCGTCCTCAGTCAGTGTGCCGTGCCTCATTCGGTAACAAATTTGGCCTAAAAGACCAGTATTTCTCTGTCCACGTTGCAAGTATATACAATTTGGAACAAGATATTTCTCAAATATCAACTGTCCAGTTTTCGTTCTCTTTGACTGTGTAGTTTCTCGTTTCTTTTTCACACACTCAGTGACAGTACGTCCGTCATCGTATACTGCTGGTCCTCCGATAGGCGGAAGCTGTGCCTGATCGCCAAGAAATAACATTTTCTTCCCTCCAAATGGTGGTATGTCACCATCTGCATTCTTTTCATGTTTTGGATTGAACGCTGCAGTCATCATTTCGTCCATCAGTGCAAAGTATGCTGGCTGTATGGCCATCGCCTCTTCTACTACGAACAGATCAATGTCTTCGTGAGCGACTCGGAACTCGGTAACTTTTTTGCTGTCGGGTTTTATTTCCGTTGAAACTGACTTATGTTCGTTATGAGACCATGCAAACAACGAGTGAATTGTCGGCGCATAAAACAACGATGCAGCCCGACCACTGAACGCAGTCGCTTGTACTTTGCCTCGAAAATGTTCGCAAACTTTCAATGCTACAGCCGTTTTTCCACTTCCTGCTTGTCCACATAGAAAAATGATCTGGTGATTTTCATCTTTCCCGACATCGACAGCGAATTTCTGTATTGGTGTCATATTCTCATAGTCAACTGGCGATGCAGGTGGATTAGCAATGAATCGTTTAGACTTATTATGCGTCGCAATTTCTTCCAAACGCTGCCATTTATTTTGCATAGGAAATGCAACTGAGATGTCACAAATTTCTGGTGCTTTCTGCTCGATGATGTCACGAAAAGTGTCTGGTGGCATGAAATTCTCAAACGTTGGATATTCAGACAGGTCCGAAACATCGTTTACTGCCGGTCGTATGTCGACATCCACATTCACGAGTTCATCGACATCCTCATATTGCGCTTTCAATATGCCTCTGTTGCCAACACGATCCAAATGAATGTCGCGATTATGTCCGCTTACTAGAAACATCGAGTAAGAGAACTGATTATCTCGTTGCCAAGCACTACCAGGTGGTGCAACCATACCACGATCATAGTACTTCTTGTACACTTTAAAGAATTCTTCGAGCCGCTGCAAGCTGTGCCTGCTGTCAATCTCTGCATGTCTCTCAGAGTCCTCAAGTACTGATCGTACCTTGGCTGACAGAAACGTCTCATCTGGCGTACCTTTCCACGACATGTACATCACCAGTTCATAATATGCACGGTACAGCTGATGTCGTTTCTCAATCGACAAGTCATAGAACGTGGTCTGTGTCGTCGTCTTTTCATGATCGACCAACTTGTAATCTATTGCTGGTGCTGTGTACAATACAGTGCTCGGTCGCGTGTGTCTCCGTTTACTCAAGAGCGTCAAGCGCCAGTGACCAGTATTAACATCTCGCGTCCGAAACTTACGCTTTCGTGTCTCGTCAATGACTGTCGTGTCAGCCTGCTTTGAACTAATCCACTTATGCTGAACTGTTTCAGCGAAGTCATTCATACAGATATTTTCCACGACTTCTCTTGTGAGATTACGTCCGAGTTCCGTGTCATCTCTGCACCGCTCTGCGTACGCAGTGTATTCCGTTCGGTCAGAATACTCAATCGTCAATTCGTCATCATATGGAATGTGTAGATTTGCACGTTTGTAGAAACCGACGACATCTACATTTGGAAACGATTTCATAACATCTGGCAGGTTCATAACTTTATATGCCAATTCCTGCTTACTGATAAATGCACGGTGCGAACAGTCGGCCAGAAGAAGATGCGTAAGAACTTGTTTCATGTTTGGCGGTAGTAAGTCTGTAGATCTCTTGTTTAAATGTTCAATCATCTCATCCAGCAACTGCCCATGTT
>Ga0209785_1000478_pt1 | contig 11285 bp, 10 predicted proteins | sample WorMetG1BERMUDA2_FD_187403 | JGI IMG/M metagenome (GOLD analysis project Ga0209785, IMG submission 187403) | Marine gutless worms symbiont microbial communities from Max Planck institute for Marine Microbiology, Germany - Inanidrilus... ... | reverse complement strand
CCTGCTCTACCTGCCGCCTTATTCTCCCGACTTCAATCCCATCGAAATGGCCTTCGCCAAGCTCAAGGCGTGGCTGCGAAAGGCCGCCGCGAGAACCATTGATGAACTGTGGAGCGCCATCGCCGAGGGGATCGAGAAAGTCACGCCCACCGAATGCGAGAACTTCTTCGCTGCCGCAGGATACGACCAGGATTAAATCGAATCCGCGCTAGGCCCCTGTGAAGGCCTGCAGCCCGGTCTGGGCGCGGCCGAGGATCAGGGCGTGGACGTCGTGGGTGCCCTCGTAGGTGTTGACGGTCTCCAGGTTGACCATGTGGCGGATGACGTGGAACTCATCCGAGATGCCGTTGCCGCCGTGCATGTCGCGGGCCAGGCGGGCGATGTCGAGCGACTTGCCGCAGGAATTACGCTTGATCAGCGAGATGTTCTCCGGCGCACATCTTCCCTCGTCCAGAAGTCTTCCAACGCGCAGGCAGGACTGCAGCCCGAGCGTGATCTCGGTCTGCATGTTTGCGAGCTTCCACTGGATCAGCTGGTTGGCCGCCAGCGGCCGGCCGAACTGCTTGCGATCGAGGGTGTATTGGCGGGCGGCATGCCAGCAGAACTCGGCCGCGCCGAGCGCGCCCCAGGCGATGCCGTAGCGCGCCTTGTTGAGGCAGCCGAACGGGCCGCTCAGGCCCGCGGCGTTCGGCAAGAGGTTCTCTTCCGGCACCTCGACCCCGTCCATCACGATCTCGCCGGTGATCGAGGCGCGCAGGCTCATCTTGCCCTCGATCTTGGGGAAGCTGAGCCCGGCCATGCCACGCTCGAGGATGAAGCCGCGGATCACCCCGTCGAGCTTGCCCCAGACCACCGCGACGTCGGCGATCGGCGAGTTGGTGATCCACATCTTGTTGCCGGTGAGTTTATATCCGCCATCGATCTTCTCGGCCCGGGTCTTCATCGAACCGGGATCGGAGCCGTGATCCGGTTCGGTCAGGCCGAAGCAGCCGACCCACTCGCCGGTGGCGAGCTTGGGCAGGTACTTGCGCCGCTGTTCTTCCGAGCCGTAGGCGTGGATCGGGTGCATGACCAGCGAGCTCTGCACGCTCATCGCGGATCTATAACCGCTGTCCACCCGCTCGACCTCGCGCGCGGCCAGGCCGTAACAGACGTAGTTGACCCCGGCGCAGCCGTATTCCTCCGGCAGGGTCGAGCCCAACAAACCGACTTCGCCGAACTCGTTCATGATCTCGCGGTCGAAGGTCTCGTGGCGGTTGGCTTCCAGCACCCGGGTCATCAGCCGCTCCTGGGCGAAATCGCGCGCGGTGTCGCGCACCAGGCGCTCCTCCTCGCTCAGCTGGTCCTCGAGCAGGAACGGATCGTCCCAGTTGAATGTCGGCTTGCTCATCGTTGGCTCCCTCGTTTCGATGCGGTCATGGCGCCGGAGATAGGCCAATCAGGGGCGCGGGGCAAACGATGTTTTTTCGGTTTGTCATTCATTCAAGGAATGATCTAGGCTATTCCAGGCGCTGATATTGTCCGTTTTTGTCGATCAGACATGAAAATTCCTTTGAGATTAGCCTTCGATGAGACGTATTCTGCCCACCTTCACTTCGCTGCAGTGCTTCGAGGCTTCAGCGCGGCACCTCAACTTCACCCGCGCCGGCGAGGAGCTGAACCTGACCCAGAGCGCGGTCAGCCGCCAGGTGCGCAACCTGGAGACTTTCCTGCGGCTCGACCTGTTCACCCGGGTCAACAAGCGCCTGTCCCTGACCGAGGAGGGCGCCGCCTATGCCCGCGTCGCCGGCGACCTGCTCGACGGGCTGCAGGACGAAACCCTGCGCCTGATGACCCGGGACGCGCGCGAGCGGGTGCTCAACCTGGCCACCTTTCCCACCTTCGGGTCGTTCTGGGTGATCCCGCGCCTGGGCGGCTTCACCGCCGCGCATCCCGAGCTGCAGCTCAACCTGAGCACCGGTACGACGCCGTTCGACCTCGATTCCGATGCCGTCGACGTGGCCATCCAGCACGGCGACGGCGACTGGCCCGGGGCGGTGACGCACCGGATCGCCAGCGAGGAGACGGTGGCCGTCTGCGCCCCGGCCCTGGTCGACGGCCGCGCCCGAGCCGACGCCGGCGAACTGGCGCGGTTCACCAAGCTGCACCTGCAATCGCGGCCCTATGCCTGGGAGGAATGGCTGGCGGCGCGTGGCCTGACCGCGCCGGGCACAGACACCGGACCGCGCTTCGAGTTCTTCAACATGGTGATCCGCGCCGCCGTCGCCGGCCTGGGCGTCGCCGTGCTGCCGCGCATGTTCGTCGACGACGAACTGGCGTCCGGGCAACTGGTGGCGCCGTTCGGGCCGCCGGTGCTGAGCCACCGCGCCTATTACCTGGCCTACGCCGAGCGCAAGGCCGATCTGCCCAAGGTGATCGCGTTCCGGGACTGGTTGCTGGCGCAGGTGCCGGGGTAGGTCTGATTTTCTCCGGAGTCGTCATGCCCGGTCTCGACCCGGGCATCCACGGAAAAAGAAGGTCACGCGGTGTGGCGTGGATGGCCGGGACAAGCCCGGCCATGACGCGAAGAGTGCAGCCAAAGTAGATGCATCAACCCTCCATCAACCGATTTCGAACTGGATCCCCTGGGCCAGCGGCAGGTCGCGCGAGTAGTTGATGGTGTTGGTGGCCCGGCGCATGTAGCTCTTCCAGGCGTCCGAGCCGGATTCGCGGCCGCCGCCGGTTTCCTTCTCGCCGCCGAAGGCACCGCCGATCTCGGCCCCCGAGGGGCCGATGTTGACGTTGGCGATGCCGCAGTCCGAGCCGGCCGCGGACAGGAACGCTTCGGTCTCGCGCAGGTCGGTCGAGAAAATGCAGGACGACAGCCCCTGCGGCACCCCGTTCTGCAGCTCGATCGCCTGCTCGAGGTCCTCATAGGCCATGACGTAGAGGATCGGGGCAAAGGTTTCCTCGCGCACCACTTCGCTCTGGCCCGGCATCTCGGCGATCGCCGGGGCGACGTAGAAGCCGCTGGGATACTCGTTGCTGAGGATCCACTCGCCGCCGTGCACGGTGCCGCCCTCCTCGCGGGCGCGGCCCAGCGCCGCCTGCATGGCGATAAAGGCGCCGTCGTCGATCATCGGTCCGATCAGGGTGCCCTCGTTCAGCGGGTCGCCGGCGGGGATGGTCTCGTAGGCCTTGACCAGCTTCGGCACCAGCTGGTCGTAGACGTCGCGGTGCACGATCAGCCGGCGCAGGGTGGTGCAGCGCTGGCCGCAGGTGCCGACGGCGGAAAAGACCACCGCGCGCACGGCCATTTCCAGATCCGCGCTCGGCGTCACGATCATGGCGTTGTTGCCGCCCAGCTCGAGGATCGAGCGGCCGAAGCGCGCCGCCACCCGCGGCGCCACGGCGCGGCCCATGCGGGTGCTACCGGTGGCGCTGATCAGCGGCACGTCGGGACTGTCGACCAGCGCCTCGCCCAGATCCTGGCCGCCGATCACGACGTGGTGGATGTCGTGCGGCAGCATGCCGAAGCGCAACATGGCGTGTTCCAGGATGTTGCAGCAGGCCAGCGCGGTGAGCGGCGTCTTCTCCGACGGTTTCCAGATCACCGCGTTGCCGCAGACCAGGGCCAGCGCGGTGTTCCACGACCACACCGCGACCGGGAAGTTGAAGGCGGTGATGACGCCGCAGACGCCGAGCGGATGCCAGGTCTCGCGCATCGAGTGTCCCGGCCGCTCTGAGGCGATGGTCAGGCCATACAGTTGACGCGACAGGCCAACCGCGAAGTCGCAGATGTCGATCATCTCCTGCACCTCGCCCAGGCCCTCCTGGTAGATCTTGCCGGTTTCCAGCGACACCAGCTTGCCCAGGTCCTCCTTGGCCGCGCGCAGCTCGTCGCCGAGCAGGCGGACCAGCTCGCCGCGCTGCGGCGCCGGCACGTTGCGCCATTCCCGCTGCGCCGCCTGGGCGCGGGCGATGATGTCCGGCATCTCGCCTGCCTGGGTCTCCTTGACCCGGGCGATCTCGCTGCCGTCGATCGGGGTGCGGACGGCGAGCGTGCCCGCGTTGTCGATGACCCCATTCAGACCGAGCCGTTCGAACAGGTTGCTGTGATCCATGGGAATTCTCCTTTTCTCGGCCGGCTCAGGCGGCCAGGGCCAGATTGTCGCTGTACGCGTAGTGGCGGCCGAAACGGTTGGCCAGGAAATCGCCCAGCGTCACCTGCTCCTGACGCAGGAAACCGCGCTGCGGCAGTTTTCCGCCCGCCACCATGTCGAGCACGGCACAGATGCCGGCGGCGGTGGTGATCTGAATGGCGCTCCAGTCCTCGCCGTTGATGCGATTCGAGAAGATCTTGCTGAGGTGGGATTCCTGCAGGTAGACGCCGTCGCGGTGCCCGGACGCGGTAACGAAGACCAGCACCACGTCCTGCAGGGTCATCGGGATCGCGGTTTCCAGCACGTCCTTCAGCACGCCGCGGTTGTCGCTCAGCTTCAGGTCGTTGACCAGCAACTTGACCACGTCCAGGTGGCCGGGGTAGCGGATGGTGCGGTAGTTGAGGTTGCGCACTTGGCCCGCGAGCGTCTCGTGCAGGGTGCCGAGCCCACCCGAGGTGTTGAAGGCCTCGTACTCGACGCCGTCCAGCGCGAAGCGCTCGTAGCCCTCCAGCGGCGCGACCTCGCAGAAAGCGCCGTCGACCACCGCCTCGCAGGGGTTGCAGTACTCGTTGATCAGGCCGTCGGTGCTCCAGGTAAGGTTGTACTTCAGCGCGTTCGAAGGGAACTGCGGCAGCGCGCCGACGCGCAGGTGCAGGTCATCCAACGTATCGAAGCGCTTGGCCATCGCCGCCGCGGCGATCGAGATGAAGCCCGGCGCCAGGCCGCACTGCGGCATCAGCACGGTCGAGGCGGTCTCGGCGATCCGTTTGACCGCGCGGGTGGCGGCGACGTCCTCGGTCAGGTCGAAGTAGTGCGCGCCCGTCTCGGCGGCGGCGGCGGCGATCGCCGGGGTCAGGGTGAAGGGTCCGGCGGAAATCACGTGGTCGTGGCCGGCGATCGCGGCGCGCAGGGCGGCCGGGTCGGTGGCGTCCAGGGTCTGCGTCGCGATGCCGCGGTACAGCTTGCGGTCGGCGAAGGGGGCCAGGGCGGCGAGGTGGCGGTCGGCGACGGTAAGCCGGTAATCGCCGCTGGCGGTGAGGAAGCTGGCGATCATGCGGCCGATCTTGCCGCCGCCAATCAACAGGACCTTGTGCATCGGGTTAACCTTTCGTTCTGAATTCGAGTCGTCCAATTCGGCCCAGCCAAACCGAAGTCGTGCGATCGACAGTCGTTCTCGATTGAGTCGATTGGACCAGTCCGCGCGTGCGCGGACCATACGGCAAGATGCCGGTTAACTGATCAGAACGGATGTTTTGACGGAAATTTCGGCAGAATGTCGGATCAGGCGTCGCCGAGCTGTTCCGCCAGTTGCTGCGCCACTTCCTTGAAACGACGGTCGAACTTGCTGGCCAGCACGATCGACGAGGCGGTGCGCTCGATGCCGGGGATTTCGGCGATTTCGTCGAGCACCACGTCCAGGTCCTCCAGCCGCGGCGTCTCTACGATCAGGAACAGGTCGTATTCGCCGTTCACGGTCAGGCAGGTCTTGACCTCGGGAAAGCTGCGCAGGCGGTCGACCACCTGGCGCGATTGCTGTTGTCTGACCGCCAGCATGACCAGGGCCTGGACCCGCTCGATCGCCGGATTCTGGCTCAGCACGACGCTGTACCCGGTGATCAGGCCGTCGCGCTCGAGCCGGGCGATGCGCTCGTGCACGGTGGTGCGGGCGACGCCGAGCTTCTTGGCGATGTTGGTGGTCGATTCGCGCGCGTTCGATTGCAGCAGGGCAATCAGGCGGCGGTCGAGGTCGTCTTTCAGGAGACTCGTCATGCTGACCATCGTTTTATCGGAAATTGCTAAAAATCCGACACTTTGACAGGCTAGCCGAATCGCGGTCTCAGTTCGAGCGGAATTTCCACAGGCCGCCGTCCGCCTCGCGGGTCATCTGCTGGCGCGCGATTAGCAGGTTGAGGTGCGCCAGGGTCTCGGCCGAGGCCAGGCGCAGGTTCTGCGAATCGAGCGGGCGGGTGAACAGGGCGTCGACGCAGGCGCGCACGGTCTGCGGCTCGGCACAGGCCTGGCGCAGGGTGTCGAGCCGTTCCTCGTGGTGCGCCAGAGTCGCCGTGAGCCGCTCGCGCAGGCCGCGGAACGGCAGCCCGTGCGCCGGTAGCACCAGGGCGTCGTCGGCGACGTCGGCGAACTTGCCGACCGAGCGCAGGAAGTCGTTCAGCGGGTTGGCCTCGGGCTCCATCGGGTAGACGCCGACGATCGGAGTGATGCGCGGCAGCACCTGGTCGCCGGACAACAGGATGCCGCGCTCGGCCGCATACAGGCAGGCGTGCTCGGGCGCATGGCCGCGGCTGACGATGACCCGCCAGGCGGTGCCGTCGATGTCGACGCTGTCGCCGTCGTAGATGCGGAAGAACTGGCGCGGGATCGTCGTCACCATGTTCTTGTACTGTGAGCCGCGGCCCTTGAGCTCGAAGATGTTGTCCTCGTCGAGCCCGCACAAGCGGTAGAAATCGACGTTGCTGTCGATGGTCGCTTCCGAGGTGTCGGCGGCCAGCAGCCGGCCCATCAACCACTCCTCCTGGGTCATCCACAGCTGCGCGCCGTAGGTTTCGACGAACCAGCCGGCGTTGCCCAGGTGGTCGGGGTGGAAATGGGTGACGATGACCCGCTCGATCGGGCGACCCTCGCAAACTTCGTCGATGATGCGGCGCCAGTGCCCCTGCACCTCGGGCCGGGCGATGCCGGTGTCGACCACGGTCCAGCCGTCGCCGTCGCGCAGCAGCCACAGATTGATGTGATTCAGCGCGAAGGGCAGCGGCATGCGCACCCAGAAAATGCCGTCGGCGACGGGCTGCACGATGCCGTCGTCGGTCGCGGGTCGGTCGAAGGGATAGTCGAGGTCGGGTTTCATGGATTGCGGTATCCGGGGGCGGTTCCTGGTTGATGTCGGCGCCACCATACCAGCAACGGCCGGGATGTCACCCCATCAGGCGAAGCGTCTGCGCAGGCCCGCCAGTCGCTCGGTCCAGGCCACGGTTTCCAGCACTTCCGCGTTGACCACGTGGGCCGGATTCTCGCCGCGCATCACCGCCAGCACGGCGGCGATGTCGGCGGCGCCGAGACCGGCGAAACACTGGTCGGTGAAACACAGCGCGTGTGGCGTCAGGATGACGTTCTCCAGTCCGTTCAGCGCCTCGTCGAGGGCGGTCGGCTCCTGTTCGAACACGTCGAGCCCAGCGCCGGCGAGGCGCCCCGCGACCAACGCCTCGGTCAGCGCCGCCTGATCGACGATCGGGCCGCGCGCGGTGTTGATCAGGAAGGCGCCGGGTTTCATCAGCGCCAGCCGCTCGGCGTTGACGATGCCGCGGGTCTGTTCGCTCAGCGGGCAGCTCACCGACAGGAAATCCGAACGGCGGAACAGATCCTCCAGCCCGACCAGTTCGATGTTCAGCTCAGCCGCCAACGCCGGATCGGCGTAGGGATCGTGGGCGATGTGTTTCATGCCGAGGGGGGCGGCCAGGCGGTAGAATTCGGCGCCGATGTTACCGATGCCGAGCGAGCCCATGGTCCGCCCGATCAGCCCGACGCCCATGTGCGCGGTGCGCTTGTCCCAACCCGCGGGGCCGCCGCGGGTCAGCCTGTTCTTGATCAGCAGCTTGCCGGACAGCGCCAGCACGTAGGTCAGGATCGCCACCGCCACCGGCCGGCGCACGCCGTCGGGCGCGATCACCGCGGCGATGCCGGCGCCGGTGCAGGCGTCCAGATCCACCGTGTCGTAGCCGACGCCGAAGCGGGCCACGGCGGCCAGGCGGCCGTCCTCGGGGATGCTGCGTTCATCGAACCGCGGGATCAGCAGGATCAGGGCGTCGAAACCCGTCAGGCCGGCCGCTGGCATCACCCCGTCGACCGGATCGACGTAGGCGTATTCGATGCGCGGATCGTCCTCCAGCGGACTCAGATCGAAATCGGGAAAGGCCGGACTGCCGTCGGCGTTGCGGAAATCGCCGCTGATGGCGACACGGAATGTAGACACATCAACCCTCCCCTCTGCGGATGCCCTCAACCCCCGCCCGCACCGCCTCGCCGAGAGCCCAGACGTCGCCCGAATAGCAGATGAAGTCGAAGCCCTGGGCGTGGCAGGCGATGCCGCCGGCGACATCGCCGACCAGCCGTCCGAGCGCCTTGTTGTGCTTCTTTCCGGCGGCGAGCACGGCGTCGATGGCGGCGGCGAAGTCGGGATGATCGAACTGGCCGGGGATGCCGAGGTCGCAACTGAGATCGAAATGGCCGACCCACAGGCAGTCGACCCCCTCGACGGCGGCGATCTCGTCGATGTTCTCGATGCCGGCACGGGTCTCGATCAACGCGATCATGGTGCTGCGCGCGTTGGCCGCGGCGAGCGCGTCCATCACGTCGCCCGAGCGGTAGTTGTCATGGGCGACGCCGAGCGCGACGCCGCGGGCGCCGTCGGGCGTATACTTCATGCAGGCGAGGATGTGCCGCACCTCCTCGGCGTCGCGGACCATCGGCAGCATCAGACCCTCGGCGCCGACGTCCAGCGCGCGGGCGATGTAGTCGTAGTCCTTCGACGGCGGGCGCACGAACACGGGGAGGTTAGCCGCCTCGAAATAGCGCACGCCGGCCTTCACCTGATCGAACGAAAAGCCGCTGTGCTCCATGTCGAGGAAGGCATAGTCGCAGCCGGCATTGGCCAGAATGTGGCCGATTCCGGGGGTCAGGAACTCGAACACCGAACTGCCGACCTTGAGGTCGCGGCTGGCACACATCTGTTTCAGGCTGGGCACGCTAGTCATCTCCGTCAATGGCGCCGATGCCGCGCAGGATGATCCGGGTCACGGTGTCCTTGGCCGTGATCCACTGATCCTCGCTCAGTTCCTCGCCGGCGTTCAGCGTTTTGATCTGGTGGCCGAAATCGGCGTAATGCTGCGTCGTCGCCCAGATCATGTACAGCAGATAGTCGGGGTCGATCGGATCGATCCGCCCGGCCTCGATCCAGCGGCGGATGATCGCCGCGCGCGAGGCGGTCCACTGGCGCAGTTCCTTCTCCAGGTAGTCCTGGATCACCGGCGCGCGCTGGATGATCTCGTTGGCCCAGACCTTCGATCCCATCGGGTGGGTGCGCGACAGGTCCATCTTCTTGTGGATGTAGCGGGTCAGCGCCTCGATGGGGTCCTCGCAGTCGTCGAACGACTCGGCCGCCTCCAGCCAAACGGTGAAGATCTTGTCCAGGACCTCGCGATAGAGGTCTTCCTTGGTCGGGAAGTAGTAGTGCAGGTTGGCCTTGGGAATGCCGGCGCGTTCGGCGATGCGCGCGGTCGAGGCACCGCCGAATCCGTATTCGGCGAAGACCTCCTCGGCGGCCTTGAGGATGGCCGCCTCGTTCTCCTCCCTGATCGATCTTTTCGACGCCACCTTGGCGGTGGCTTGCTTCGCGGCCATCATCGTCTCCGGTTGCCCGAGAATCATGTTGACCAAACAGTCAATTTTGTTGTAATAAAAACTGACCAAGTGGTCAAGTTTTTTAAGCGGACGGGTCAACAGAAGCATATCCCGAACTCGACAAGAGCCGCAAAGAACGAAAACGTCGACAGGCGAGGCACAATTCCCGAGCGAGGGCATAAGGCGGAATCCCGGAGTCCGTTTCCCCGGTGCCACGGCAGGTTGTTTCCCGGTCGATCGTTGACTTCACGAGTGGCGACCGGCGCGCGAGAGCCGGCGCCGCCCGGACAGGGAGGGACCCCGTGACGCCGCCAACGACGCAGCCCGTCGCCAACAACCTCGACGCCTTCTGGATGCCGTTCACGGCGAACCGGCAGTTCAAGAAAAACCCGCGCCTGTTCGTCTCCGCCGATCGCATGCACTACACCACCGCCGCCGGCCGCCAGGTGCTGGACGGCACCGCCGGCATGTGGTGCGTCAACGCCGGCCACAAACGGCCGAAGATCGTCGAGGCGATCCAAAACCAGGTCGCCGAGCTCGACTACGCGCCGGCCTTCCAGATGGGCCACCCGAAGGTGTTCGAACTGGCCGCGCGGCTGGTCCCGTTCATGCCCGACGGCATCGACCACGTGTTCTTCACCAACTCGGGCTCCGAATCGGTGGACACCGCGCTGAAGATCGCGCTGGCGTACCACCGGGCCAAGGGGGACGGCAGCCGGTTCCGTCTGATCGGGCGCGAGCGCGGCTACCACGGCGTCAATTTCGGCGGCATCTCGGTCGGCGGCATCGTCGCCAACCGCAAGATGTTCGGCACCCTGCTGACCGGGGTCGACCACCTGCCGCACACCCACGACATTTCGCGCAACGCCTTCACCCGCGGCCAGCCCGAGCACGGCGCCGAGCTCGCCGACGAGTTGGAGCGGATCGTGCAACTGCACGACCCGTCGACCGTCGCCGCGGTGATCGTCGAGCCGATGGCCGGCTCCACAGGCGTGCTGCTGCCGCCGAAGGGCTATCTGGAGCGGCTGCGCCAGATCTGCGACACCCTCGGGATCCTGCTGATCTTCGACGAGGTGATCACCGGTTTTGGCCGCCTCGGCGCGCCGTTCGCGACCGAGTTCTTCGGTGTCACGCCTGACCTGGTGATCACCGCCAAGGGGCTGACCAACGGCATCATCCCGATGGGCGCGGTGTTCGTGAAGAAGGAGATCCACGATGCCTTCATGAACGGGCCCGAGCACCTGATTGAGTTCTTCCACGGCTATACCTATTCCGGCAATCCGGTGGCGGCGGCGGCCGGGCTGGGCTCGCTCGACACCTACGTCGAGGAAGGGTTGTTCACGCGTGGCGCCGAGCTGGCCGACTACTGGGCTGACGGCATCCACAGCCTGAAGGGCCTGCCGCACGTGATCGACATCCGCAATCTCGGCCTGATCGGCGCGATCGAGCTGGAGCCGATCTCCGGCGAGCCGACCAAGCGCGCCTTCTCGGCCTTCCTGCGCGCCTACGAGGACGGCATCCTGATCCGCACCACCGGCGACATCATCGCGCTGTCGCCGCCGTTGATCATCGAGAAGTCGCAGATCGACCAACTGTTCGAGGGACTAGCGCGGATTCGATTTAATCCTGGTCGTATCCTGCGGCAGCGAAGAAGTTCTCGCATTCGGTGGGCGTGACTTTCTCGATCCCTTCGGCGATGGCGCTCCACAGTTCCTCAATGGTTCTCGCGGC
>Ga0209785_1000477_pt1 | contig 11287 bp, 10 predicted proteins | sample WorMetG1BERMUDA2_FD_187403 | JGI IMG/M metagenome (GOLD analysis project Ga0209785, IMG submission 187403) | Marine gutless worms symbiont microbial communities from Max Planck institute for Marine Microbiology, Germany - Inanidrilus... ... | reverse complement strand
GCGCCGTCGGTTACAACCTCCGTCTTATCCTCAGATGGATCAGAAAACTGTTGCGCAAAATCATCGCTGAAATCATCAGCGCAATACACCGGCAATCAATGCTCAATGCCGCTTGTTAACAGCGGACGTGTTAGTCTGCGACAATTCGCGCATACCGTCAAAAATACCGTCAATATTCTAAACTATTGAAATAATTATTTTATTTTGGATATTTGTTGTAATCGCAAAAAAGAGTCAATCCGGCGACCGGTTGCGCTTGAGACGATGTATGGCCGTGCGGTCTGAGGCTCCCTCGCTGGCAATGTCGCTAGCGGGGTTTTTTCGTGTATGTCTCGATAATCTTGAAGAAGTTCAGCACATGAGGCTTGGCGTTGTCGCGCCGGGCATGAGCGGAGAGCCCGGTGCCGGGGTTGAAGCCCGTGTAAGCACGATAGAAGACTCCCGGTCGTTGGGTCGTCGACACGCTCTCCGGCACAATAGAGAGGCCGACTCCCACAGACACGAGACTGATCGCGCTTTGATAATCCTGCGCAAAGATCGTCTCCCTTGGTGTGATGCCTTCTTCCGACAAAACGGCTAGGATGTGGTCCGCGAAACTCGGCCGCGGCCGCCGTGGATAGAGAACGAAGGTCTGGTCGGCCAGATCGCACAGGGCAATGCTGGAATTGGCGTTCAGGCCGCTATTGTCGGGCATGGCGAGTACCAGTGGCTCGCGATGGAGAGTTCCACAGTGCGGAAGTCCTCGCCCCGCAGCCTGGGTCGGGCGACGGCGATGTCGATCTCGCGCTGAACCAATGCACGCTCTAGATCAGCGTTGTTCATGGCCGAAAGAGCCAGATCCACATCTGGATAGTGCGACCGGTAGGATTTTATGATCGTAGGTAGAACGCCATGGCTGGCTGAACCGACAAATGCGACCCGCAAACGTCCGGCGCTGCCTTGGCCAATGCGGTTGACCTCGCGAAAAGCGCTGTCAATCTGGTCAAGTATCTGACGCGAACGCTCAAGCAAGACATCGCCCGCCGCTGTCAACCGGATCTGCGCACGGGAGCGGTCGAACAGCTTGACACCGAGGTCTCTCTCTAGTTGCGCAATCTGGCGTGAGAGTGGCGGTTGCGCCATTTCGAGGCGCTCGGCAGCGCGGCCGAAATGCAGTTCCTCGGCGACGGCGACAAAGTAACGGAGGCGTCTTAATTCCATCAAAACAGTTTAGGGCATGCGCGCCAGCGCCTCCACAAAATGTGGACGGAACCTTTCCGGGTGTTCGCTCATGGGGAAGTGGCCGATCTCAGCCATCACATCGAGCGTCGCTCCGGGGATGGCATCAGCGGTCCGCCGCGCATCTTCCGGCGTGCAGGTCAGATCGTACTCACCGACCATGATGTGGACGGGCGCACGGGCAGTATTGATCCGGTCAAGCTGGCCCACCAGGCTGTCGTCGCGTGTGTAGAAGCACAGATCGCCGCGAAACACTCCCGGGCCCGATTGCATGAACATCCACTGGGTATTCCAGCGCTCAGCGTCTGGTGCCTGTGGTGCGATATTGGCGGAGACCAGCGCAGCTCCCATTTCTCCGCCATGGGCGTCCGGCCGGTGAAACCAGTCGATGTCATACCAGGCCGGCTGAAAATCCGACGCCTCTATCGCAATGAAACCGCTGAATCGATCGGCGTGTCTCAGCGCCAATTGCAGGGCAATCCGTCCGCCCATTGAACATCCGGCAAAGATCGGCCGGTCGAGACCAAGTGCAGCGGAAAACTCAAGCACGGTTCCGACATAGACTTCGGTGGTGAGCAGATACTCTTCAGTCTGCCAGCCTTCGGGTGGCAGCGATTTGCCATGCCAGGGCATGTCGGGCGCGATGAAGCGATACAACTTCGTGAGGACCGGATCGTTCAGGATGTGCCGCCATTGGCGGCTATCGGCGCCGGCCGTGTGGAAACACAGCACAGGCGTTCCTTGACCGGCCTCCTCAAAGTAGATGCGGCGGGAACTACCCTCGACCTCGATCGTGACGTAACGGCCAGTAATCTGTTCCAGTTGAGTGGTCATGATGTGACCTCCTCGCGGCCGAGCGCCATGAATTCCTTGAAGAAACGGAGGTTCTTCACCAGGCACAGAATGTCCCCGTCGATCCGGCCGCGTTCGATCTTGACCAGCCCAAAAATGTCGTGGAACCCCGGCTTCGGCAGGGGCTGCCAGAAGGCTTCGAGTGCGTCGGCGTCTGTGCGCAGGGCAAACCGCCAAGGCAGTTTGCGACTTGGGCCCGGATATATGCCGCCAAGCTTGCCTTTCTCAAAGGCGAGATAGAATTCCTCATCGCCGATTTCGATCAGAACTGTTTCAGTAAATAGCGCGCCAAGGCGCGCCAGATGAGGGCATTCACCGAGCCGACCACGCATCGCTTCCAGTCGACTGAGGATCTGTTCTGGATCGAGCATTTTGCTTAGTCCTTCCGCTCGTAGGCGGCCAAGCGATCGAGGTCTGGCTCTACACCAAGACCTGGTCCTTGCGGGCGCAGCACATGAAAGTCCTCAAACACCAGGCTCTCGGTGGTCGTATCGGCTTGAAGGATCAGCGGACCGAAGTGCTCGCAGCCCCATTCCAGTTTGGGCAGCGTCGCGAAGACCGCCAAATGCGCCGCAGCGCCAAGACTGCTCTCCAACAGGCAACCGCCATACAGTTCCAAACCGCCGGCGTCAGCGATACCGGCCACCCTCTGAAGCGCTTGAACGCTGCCGTGCTTGCAAAGCTTCAAAGACAGCACGCTGCCCGCTGCCGTCGCCGCGCTCCGCAATGCTTCGCTTGGCGTGAAGACGCCCTCATCGAGCGTCAAGGGAATGCGTGCGACGCGTGCGGCGCGCGCCATTCCTTCGATATTTCCGGCGTTCAGTGGTTGCTCGACGAGGGCCAGATCGAGCGCCTCTAGCGCCGGCAGCCAACGCAGGAAATCGGCTTCGCTCCAACTTTGGTTGATATCGGCAATGATCTCCGTCCCATCAGGCAGTTCTGCCCGGATCCGCTCCAGCCGCTGCAGATCGCTGGCGATATCGGAAAAACCCAGCTTGATCTTGAAGCGATTGAACTGCCGCTCCGCGATCTTCTCCTTCGCCTCCTCAATCTCTTGAGCGACATCGCCCGAGGCAAGCGCCCAGACCGCGGAAAAGCGCTCACGAACAGCACCGCCGAGAAGCGCCGCAGCGTCGACGTTCAGGGTGCGGCCAAGCGCATCCAGAAGAGCGGCGTTGACGGCGGACTTGGCGGCATAGTTCCGCTTCGCAGCCTTGGCCATTATCTGGTTGGCCGCCTCCATATGACAGCCAGGATGACCTATCAGAGCCGGTGACAGATAGCGTTCAATATTGACCCGGATCGCTTCGACGGATTCCTCCGCCCAGCGCGGCCCTCCGAGCGTGGCGGCCTCGCCGTAGCCGGTCACGCCATTGTCGAAAAGGACCTCGGCATGGACATAGTTTTGATGCGTTACCGCGGTGTTGGATAGCCGATGCCGGCGCACCGTCGGAACATCCAGGATGCGGGTCCTGATCTGCCGGATCCTGGTGCCACCCAACAGATCGGATGTGCCCATGGTGCTCCGAGGTCCAGCGCGGAACATGGCTTCCATACCGTCCTCCCAACTGGAGATAGAGGGGCGGTGAACCCGCCCCAATTGATTACTCAGCAGCCATGCTCAGTTTCGCATCGGCGCGGATGATGAAGTCGAAGTCCATCTCCAGATCGGTGTCGCCAGTGGAGGCAACCATCTGGCCGATCAGTTCCTCCTTCACCGCGAACACAGAGTCGTTGTCCAGATATTCGGTCTCGCTATCATAGATCTGTGAAACCAGCGTCTTGTAGCCCGCCTTCTGGATCAGGAAGTGGATGTGGCCCGGACGCCACGGGTGGTGGCCCATATAGTTCAGCAGTTCACCTGCAGCACCGTCATAGGGGATTGGGTAGGGGACCGGACGGATGGCAACGAATTCGTAGCGACCGTCTTCATCCGTTTCGAACCGACCGCGCAGATTGTAGTCCGGCTGATCGGAGTCCTGCTGCTCGTAAAGGCCGTTCGGCGCGTCTTCCCAGACATCGACAGTGACGCCAGGCACCGGTACGCCGTCGGTGTCGCGAATTTGACCGCGAACCCGGACAGTCTGTTGCCCGTCGAAGTTCTTCTGAATGATGGAAGCGCCCTTTGGCAATACCGGCGGGTTGTCGCGGTAGAAGGGACCAAGCACCGTGGTTACGGTCTCCCCGTGGGTCGGTTTCTTGTCAAGCATGTCAACAAGTACCTCCATGCCGACAATGTCGGCGATCAGAATGAATTCGTTACGCGCATCATCGGATATATCGCCGGCCCGGCGCAGCCATTCCATGGCCTCCAGCCACTCCTCGTACGAGAGGTCAACATCCTTGCAGAAATCATGCAGATGTTTGAGCGCGCTCACCAAAATCTGGCGATTGCGTACGGGGATATCATCTCCAAGCGATTTGATGACCGCTTCGGTGACGTTGTCGAGGGTAATGTTACGCATGGGCTCCTCCAATTGGCTTCAACCATCGTGCTTAGAAACTACACTGCGCAAGACTTGGGGTGAGACCAATGCCGCGAGCGGTATTTCGTCATACCGAATTGAGATCATCATTGAGCCTCCATGACCGTTCAGGTATTGCTCCACACCTGACGAAGCATTTGTGCAGTTGCGATGTTTCCCGTCGCCCTAGAGGGGCTTTATCCCTGGCACCAGACTCAGCGCACATGCGCCGGGCGACAACACCAAGCCGCATGTGCTGAACTTCTTCAAAATCCTCGAAACCTATCCAGGAAAACCCCGCTGAGCCGAGGCCCAACGGGGCAGTCTGGGAGGTTGTCAATTAACGCGATCGAGCGTATTTCGGGCGTTTGCGGGGTTTTCCGGTTCGCACCATTCTCGATACGCTTTGCTGTCTGGCCACATGACCTCGTTAGATCGGAGAACCAGCGTCAATGAGCAGAAACCAGACAAACAGTTGCCTTTATCAGGGTTTCGAGCGCGAGCGAAATTAGATCAAGTCGGCACGTGCTAGAGAACGGCCGTTATTGCTTTGGTTTCAAGATAGCCACAAAGCGCCTCCTCTCCATACTCGCGACCCCAGCCAGACTGCTTCATCCCGCCAAAGGGCACGTTGACATCAACTGCGCCATGACAGTTGATCGCCACTTGGCCTGAACGGATCAAGTGCGCCATAGTATGGCCGCGGGCGAGGTTGCGCGTCCATACACTGCCCGACAGGCCGTATTCGGTATTGTTGACCTTTCGCGCCAGGTCTTTGAGGTCGGAGGAATCCTCAAAAACCTGTGCCGAGATCACGGGGCCGAATATCTCCTCCTTAACGATACTCATGTCTGCGTTTGTGTTTGCGAAGAGTGTTGGTTCAAAGAAATGTCCAGGCCCCCGGGTCTGGCCGCCACACACAAGCTCCGCCCCGTCCTGCACCCCGCTTGCCACGTAACTTGCAACGCGATTCTGTTGTTCCCTCGAGATCAGCGGACCGACCATCGTGTCCGTGGCAACTGGATCACCGATCTTGAGACTTTTGGCAACCTGCTCGATACCCGCCATTACCGCCTCATAGATCGGCTTCTCGATGAACAGACGCGTGCCCGCCATGCAATTCTGGCCCTGCAACAAGAAGGTTGCCATTGCAGCGCCGGGGATTGCCAGCTCCAAATCGGCATCCGCAAAGACGACTACGGGCGACTTGCCGCCAAGTTCCAGCGTCACACGCTTGAGGTTGCCGGCTGCAGCCTGAAGGATTGAACGTCCCACCTCTGTCGATCCGGTGAAACTCACCTTGTCAATCTGTGGGTGCTGAGCAAGGTGCGCGCCCACATGGCCTTCTCCTATGACCAAGTTGACCACGCCTTTGGGGAACCCAGCCTCGGCAATCAAACGCGCCAAGTGCAGCGCTGAGAGTGGCGACAGTTCCGCTGGTTTGAGGACCACGGTGCAGCCCGCCGCAAGCGCCGGGGCGAGTTTCAGTAGGGTGATCCCAAGTGGAAAATTCCACGGCGTGATAGCAGCGGCAACGCCTATGGGCTCCCGCCGTGTATATGTAAGGGTTGGCGCGCCTTGAGCGGCGCCAGGGGCGGCTGGAATCGTCCGTCCATCGAGCTTAGTTGGCCAGCCTGCATAGTAGCGCAGCAGTTCGATGGAAAGCGGTAGAGCCATATGGTTTGACAGAACCGAAGGCATACCGATATCGAGTGTTTCTAGCTCCGCCAAAAGGGCGGCGTCGCGCTCCACCAAGTCAGCTAACTTCAACAGTATATTCGCTCGATCTACCGCCGAAAACGTTGGCCATGGACCCTCATCGAAGGCGACCCGTGCCGAGCGCACAGCTGCATCGACATCTGTGGTGGCGATCGGCGCCAGCGTCACCAGAGTATCCAGCGTCGCGGGATTCTCAACCGGGATTGAAGGGGAGTCGGCACCACGCGGCGTGCAAAACTCGTTGTCGATGAAGAGGGGTGTGGCTGCCGACAAGAGGCCAGCCGTACCCTCGGAGATTTTGGAGTGAGTGTTCATTTGGAGGTCCTCTTAGCCGGACAGGATCATGTCGGCTGCCATCTCTCCCATTAGGATAGACGGCACATGGGTGTTTGCAGTTGTGATCGTCGGCATTACCGAAGCATCGGCGATCCGCAGTCCTTCGACGCCGTGAACTTTCAGCGTCACTGGGTCGGTGACAGCCATCTCGTCCGTACCCATCTTTGCCGTTCCGACAGGGTGGAAATAGGAAGTCACAGATCGGCGGATGAAAGCCTCTTTCTCCGCGCGCGTCATCGGACCTTCGGGCGGTACGGCGCGCCGAATTGCAAAGTCTCTAAAAGCAGGCTCATTGGCAATCTCTTCGCCGAGGAGATATCCCTGATACATCGCCTCACGGTCCTCGGGTTCCTGGAGGATGTTCGGTTGAATATCCAACTCGCCGTCGTGCCGGTTGCTCAGCATCTTTACGTGGCCCCGGCTTGTAATGCGCATCAGCCCTGGAGAAAGCGTGAAGGAGCCTTGCGGCGGAGGAAACTCGGCGGCCAGCCCGGGCATCAGATAGGGAATCTGAATGGTAATGTACATCAGATCCGGCGCTGGCAGGTCTGCTCGAGACTTCCAAAAGAGTGTTGAACCTTCCAAGTTATGGGTGGGTGGCGCCAGGGGGCTGCGCGGTTCATAAATCATGCCGCCTAGAAGAATGTGCTCCTGCAGGTTCTTTCCGACACCCGGCAGGTGGACTGTTGACGCGATATCAATCTGATTTAACTCATCCGCGTCGCCAACTCCGGAGAGCATGAGGAGCCGCGGAGTATCGATTGCGCCAGCGCACAAAACCACCTCGGTCGTTGCACCGATGGTCAGCTGCTCGCCGTTAACGACCACGCGCGCACCCTTGCATTTGTTGCCTTCCATGATGAGTTCGGTTGTTTTTGCATCGAGAAGGACGGTGAGGTTGCGATTGTCCAATACCGGACGCAAATAGCCCCGCGCGGTACTTACCCGGACGCCGTCACCAATGTTCAAGTTGCTCGGGCCCGCGCCGATGTTCGAGGGACCATTCAGGTCCTCCACGTAGGGCATGCCTGAACTCATGGCGGCATCAATCAGGACCTGTGCGACGGGGTGCAATGTACCCGGGGCAGGCGCCATAACTGGGATCGGTCCACCCGCGCCGCGCAAGTCTGTCTCGCCGCCCTGCCAGTCTTCCATCGCCTTCAGTTTGGGCAATACAGATTGGAAATCCCAGCCGACTGCGCCCTGTTCTGCCCAAACGTCATAGTCGGATGCTGCGCCTCGCAACCATACGAGTGCATTGGTGGCCGACGATCCGCCGAAGACTTTGCCCCGCGATAACAGAATTGGCCGATTATCCACACGCTCGGTCGGTGTGTAAAAGTAGTTCCAATCCCTTTTGGATCCGATGTTGGCGACCCAAGCACTAGGTTCGTCGATCTCTGGAATGCCGGCGTCGTCACCTCCGGCTTCAAGGACAAGAATACTGGCGTCTGTACCATCAGCCAAACGCCGCGCGAGAGCGCAACCGGCGGCCCCAGCGCCAACAATGATAAAGTCGTAGGTGGCGCCGATACTGGCGGCATTACTTGACTGGACCAACCCAGCCGCGAGGGCCTTCTCCACAGCTGACACCGACGCAAGAGCACCAAGACCGGCTGCAGCAATCCGCTTCATTAGACCGCGTCGCGTTAACTTACCTTTCGCGGCGAGATCGAGCAGATGCTCTACCGCTTCCTTTCGAGGGTCTTGCATTTCATCTCCTAGCGTTTTGGAAGCCTTCCGGGAGGGAGGGCATCAAGCATTTCAAACCACCCCTCTGCCAATTATGCTGTGCAGGGTGAGGTCGGGGTAGCCGTGCGACGGGTATGAGGTGATACCCTTAGCCTTACTCGCTCCTTTCTATTGCGGCGTCTAAGCCGGCTGAGCGCCTCTGCATGTCCTCCAAATCGAGGCGCCTGGCTCGAACGACGGTATCTGACGTTCAAACGTTGGTTCACAGAAGGCTCCCGGCCCCTCCAACAGGGCCAGTGAATTGCAATCCAGGTATAAGAGCGGCTCCTTGGAACCAGCCGCGCAAAGGAAACGAAGTGGAAACAGCCCAATCAGTGTCTCGCAGAATCAGTCTTCAGGGGCTAAGAGCGGTCTTAGGCTTTCGATCTTCGGGCTAAGCCTCATCAGATCCTGCCAGTATAACGACGTCGCGGTTTCGCGAAGCTCGGGGCCGGCATCATAAGACCGCACGCCGCCAGCTTCCTGCGCGGCGAGTTCCCCTTCGGTGCGCTTTAGACCCCAATCCACCATCATAGTCTCAAACCATGCAGAGGTTTCATCAACCACGGTGCGCTGCTCGTCTGTGAGCGAGGCGTATGTCTCTTGGTTCATCAGAACGTTGATGATGACGTTATAGAACCCGGGATCGACACGAACGGTGGTCATATCCATCCAGCCCATGTCACCGATGCCCCAAAGCGCCCAGCCGTAGCCATCGACCGTCTTGCGCTCCAGCGCCGTGAAGATCTCCGGTGCCGGGATCGGCGTGCTAATGATTCCGAGTTCGTCGAAGATCAAGTTATAGGTGGTCTGACCGCGCAGTCGCATACCATCAAGATCCTCAAGGCTTTCGATATCCTTGGTCAGGAAGATGTGGAATGGTACGCCATCGCCGTAGGTGGTTATGTAGGTGGCGTTCATCTTCTCCTGAGCGATTTCGTTGAGCGCCGCATAAGCCCCGGATGCGCGCTGCTCCGGAACCGAAAGTTGGGTCAGCGACTGAGCGTCTGCCTCAACCATTTGACCTTTGTAATAAGAGGGAGGAAGGGCTGCCATGTCGAGAACGCCCGTGGTGACGGCGTTGGCCAGCTCGGTGGCAGGAACCGCCTCGGGGCCGCCCACGATCCGCGCTTGCAGCACGCCCTCGCCGATCTCGTTGAGACGGTCAACAAACATCTGAAACGGCTCGCCGTAGGTTGTTTGCGGAGGTACGAAAATACCCGCCCGCAGCGTGCGCTCCTCCGCCAGAGCTGGACCCGCAATTGCAATGGCGACAGTAAGTGAGCCAGTAAGTAGTTTGATTTTCATATTGGTCCTCCCGCTGGTGATCTCGGGCCTTCTACAAGGCCATTTCTTGGTGTGTGCTGCGCTATGCGAAGTCCTTGAGGCGCGTTTTGGGGTTGGCGAGGCTTTCTTTCGGTACGGCGGTTTTCTTCTCGACGAGTGCCTCCAGAAAGCGGCGGTCACGCCCGTTGTCGAAAAGGACGCCGCCGGCGAGCACGCCGTTCTGGGTCCAAAAGAGGCTGGACCCCTTTGTACCGATCTCCCCGCGGGCAACTTCTTCACTGGTTTCGGTCCAGCGCCCCACTACCTGCAAATTGTGCCCAAGCTGATCGGTCCACATCCAAGGAACTTCCGAATGCTCGGCGTTTGCGCCGAGGATCGTTCGGGCGATGATTTGAGGTTGCCGATCGGCGTTGCGCCAAGTCTCCAGCCGGACATGGTTGCCGAAATGCGGGCTAAAGCTCTCGGCCACATCTCCCGCCGCGTAGACGTTATCATGGCCCACAACGCGACCTGCCGCATCGGTGGCGATGCCGCCAGCGGGTCCAATTGTATCCGGTGGTGCCAGTTCGGTATTGGGCGTCATGCCGACCGCAGACAAGACAAAATCTCCCATCACTTCCCCCTGGTCGGTCTGCACGACATAGCCAGCTTCGTTCTGCACAACTGCATGCACATTCAGGCCAGTGCGAATATCAACGCCATAGGCGCGATGGCGCTCTGCCAACCAAATAGAGGCCGTCGGAGGAAGAATACGCGCCATCAAGCGAGGGCCGGCTTCGAGGACAATCACATCGATACCCCGTTCCCGAGCGGCACCAGCAACTTCCAGGCCGATCACGCCTCCGCCGATCACCACGATGCGTTTTGCGGTCGCGAAGGCTTGGGACAACACACGGCAATCCTCCAAGCTGCGCAAACTGATGCAATGCTCGGCGCCGGGGCACATGAGGGAGCGCGAGCGCGCCCCTGTCGCCAAGACCAGCACGCCAAAGACGATGGTGCGGCCTGAGCCCGTGGTTGCGATCTTCTTGCCGTAGTCGATAGCGACCGCGGGGTCGTTCAGCACCAGCTCCACATGCGGCGCGGACAGCACATCCGGCGGACAGAGGGAATCGGCTTTGGCTATGTTGAAGTCCCTCAAAAGGTCCTTGCTAAGCGGGGGGCGATCATACGGCGCGTGCGGCTCGTCACCTACGAGAATCACCGGCGATGTCACACCCGCGTCGACCAGCGCGCGCAGTGTCCGCGCTCCAGCTTGCCCGCCGCCGACTATGAGAATCGGGAGCTTCACGTGATCCATGGTTTAATCAGCCTCTTGGCGTCATCATTGGAGAATATCGTATACGGTATACGTTATTTTTGTCAATGACTCTGCTTGGTTCACTGCACGCCAGAATAAAAAATGTAGTGATTATAGACGCTTAAGCCTGTTTAGCGGCGAACGCCTGATCCTTATGGTCATGTTTGGCAGGCTGCGACCCTTGGCTCTACCTAGACCGTTTCATGGTTAGCTTGAAGCATTTGATGGCGGAAAATCGGTCCAATCGGCTAGCCCGGATCTCTCAAAGTAGGGGGTGCATCGGCCCCAAGAATCTGAGAAACTAGTTTTGCAACAAACAGTTACCAGGTTCAAGGACGGGGTCCGATGCCAACACACTGTATCTCTGAACAGCTCGAAT
>Ga0209785_1000476_pt1 | contig 11297 bp, 10 predicted proteins | sample WorMetG1BERMUDA2_FD_187403 | JGI IMG/M metagenome (GOLD analysis project Ga0209785, IMG submission 187403) | Marine gutless worms symbiont microbial communities from Max Planck institute for Marine Microbiology, Germany - Inanidrilus... ... | reverse complement strand
TATGTCTGTCTGTCTAAGACATGAGTGTATTGTGACAAAACGAGTTAGGCAATGGTCACTCGGTTTTCACCCTTAACAGTTTGTGTGGTATTATTATTATTATTATTATTATTATTATTATTATTACCATTTTATTAACTAATAATTTCCTTGTTATCAACAACTAGCAAAAGTAATAACATCATCTGTTTAATGTGTCAAATTAACTTAATAATTTTACTGACCAGGCTGTCGACAACATCGTCACGGAAGTCGAGGTCGCCACAAGGGATGAAGACAGCGCCTTCGACGTCTTCATGAATCGAAACGCCGACCAAATAAGCAACGTCGTTTCCGAGTATCAACAGCAGCACAGGTAATGTACACCAACAACCATTCGAGTTAATTGATACATTCAACATTTCATCAATAGCTACTAAAGTCCGAAACTACTCCGTCGTGTAGTATCTGCAGAGATTCGCAACATGAATATTATCGCACATTCTTTAGTTGTAATGAAATTTGTTGTCGTCATAAGGACAAACCACCCTAGCAATTTTTCCCACGTCCAACGCTGTCGATTCTATTTAGTAAAGTGTCTATTTCTATAGCGCTTTATCACGAGCAACTCACCTGTAAGACGCTCAGGTATGGCATGTGTTAACGAGGTGTCACAGTTTTACCTGCCACCCACACGTTTATTCACAAGTGGAGTGAACTATGCATGCCTTTATTTACTCCTCAGCCACAGAGTGTCACGACATTGACTGGCACTCAGTTTTCATCCCACTGAGGGTAGAAGGCTCACTTCAGTGGTTGCTCATATTAGCATTCTGTGTATGTTAACCAATCAATGTCGTGTGTCAGGTCCATTCGCGTTCACACCAGAGCGGACGTTATTATGAATCGCGAGCTGGAAAATGGAGACATAATGCGGGTGCCAGCATATTTCTCGACAAGACCGCAAGATGTCAACGCAGCTGAAGACATCGATCTCGATGCCATCGTCAGCGAACTGTTGACACAATGTGACAGCTGGCAATCACGTGGTAGTAATTTTGTGATCGAGCGCATTGTGAAATTTGTAGTATGTATCACAAAATATCGTCCTATGCACGGCAGTAGCTTTATTGAAACGCCTAAACACATAGCAAAGAAGAAATCTACAGTTAACATTTACAACACCGATCAGAAGTGTTTCCTGTGGTCGGTATTGGCATGTCTGCATCCACCCTCCGGCAACAACCCAAATCGAGTATCGCATTATATACCATACGAACACACTTTAAATGTGGACGGGCTATCATTCCCATTGCAAACCAAGGACATCCCAAAATTCGAATCTAAAAACCCAACAATTAGCATTAATGTGTTGTCACTCGATGGACGTGAATTTTGTATAGAATACTGCAGCCCTGAGCGCCAACGACCGCATCATGTAAACTTATTGCTGTTGGATGACGAGTCAACAGATAAACGTCACTATATTTGGGTGAAAAACATGTCTCGTTTGGTGGGTAATAGAACCAAACACAAGGGAAAAACTCACGTATGCAATGGGTGCCTCTACCCATTTTCCCGCAAAGACCTTCTGGATAAGCATATTCTAAATTGTTTTCGTAACCCTCCACAAATGGTGAAATATCCAGATCCCAAAGATGAAAACGAATGTACTGTAAAATTTCGAGAATACAAAAAGCAATTTCGGCTCCCGTTTTATTTAGTTTGTGATTTTGAGGCATTTCTGACACCAATAGACGACAATTGTGGTGATGCCGGCGATGATGACGAAAGCGAATTTACCAGAGGGACCCGTCCCATTGACGAACATCGCGTTTGCGGTTTTGCGTGCCACCGCGTCACCGATATTGTTGAATATCAGACCGCTCCCGTAGTATATAGCGGACCAGATGTGATGTCGAAATTTTACGAACACGTCATGCGGGAAAGTGAAATTATCGGTGACATTGTAAATAAGAATAATGGGATGCACATGATGACTGAGAAACAAAAGAATGACTACGATGTGGCAACACACTGTGGAGCATGTGGGAAGGTCTTCAGCAAGGCAAACGCGAAAGTACGTCACCACTGCCACGTTAGCGGTGATTTTCTTTATGCAGCCTGCAATAACTGTAATCTACAGTTAAAAGTCACAAGTCGAAAAAGAAAAGGACGCGATGATGGGCAGAATAAAAAGAATACGACGATGAAAAGGAGGAAGAAGAAGCACAGAAAATCTGATAATGGTGATCGTGACAATGATGATGTTGATGATGGTGATGGTGGTGGTAGTGGTAATGAATATGATTGCATGGAAGATGGCAACTCGACAAATTTCTATCTTCCAGTCGTGTTCCATAATCTGAAATGTTATGATGCACACTTTGTTATTAAGCACTTTAAAAAACAGTACACAGAACGAGTCAACGGTGACCAGCCATCCACATACGACGATGTGAAGATAATACCCCTCAACAGTGAAAAGTATATGATGTTCCAAGTGGGCAATTTGCGGTTCCTTGATTCATTTCAGTTCATGTCGGCATCACTCGAACATCTCGTGTCCCTCCTCCTAAAAAGTGGGAGTGAAAATTTTCCAAACACAATACGTTATTTAACGGATGACGATCTGGTATTCGCCAAAGGCGTTTATCCCTATTCCTACGTAACATCCCGTGAAAAGTTCGAGGACACTCAACTACCACCGATAGAGGCATTTCACAACACGTTGACCGACGAACCACTAGATGGTAAAGATTACGAAAGGGCACAAGAAACTTGGATGCGTTTTGGTATGCGGACGCTTCGCGATTACCATGACCATTATTTGAAGTCCGACGTTCTGTTACTAGCAGACGTCATGGAAAATTTTCGCAACAATGTAATGGAGGAACATAAGTTGGACTGCCTACACTTTATATCATTACCATCTTTGGCTTGGACATCGGCGTTGAAGTACACCAATGTCCAGCTTGACCTGATTACAGATCCTGACGCCTATCTCATGATTGAAAACAATATGCGTGGTGGCATAGCGATCATATCTCACCGTCATGCAGTGGCTAACAATCCACTGGTGGAGGGTTACGATGACACAAAACCCACGAGCTACATCACATACCTGGACGCTAATAATTTGTATGGCGATGCAATGAGGAATCCACTGCCTATAGGCAAGTTTCGCTTCCTAACCCAAACTGAAATTGACACATTTGACCTTTTGTCCATCCCACCCGATGCCGACACCGGATACGTCATAGAATGTGACTTAGAATATCCCGATCATCTACACTCGTTGCATAGCGACTATCCGCTGGCACCCGAACACGTCACAGTCGATGCAGACATGTTAAGTCCGTTCGCCAAACAGTACATAGGTGAGAGGTGGAAGCCGTCGAAGAAACTCATACCAAATCTGTCTGATAAGACCAACTACGTCAGTCACTATCGAAATCTTCAATTTTATGTAAACCATGGCCTGGTCCTCAAAAAAATCCATCGCATATTGTCATTTCAGCAAGGGCCGTGGTTGAAACCATGGATAGACCACTGCACTATGAAACGAAAAATGGCAAAGTCCGAATTCGAATCAGATTTAGCAAAGCTGCAGGCCAATGCCACATTTGGTAAAACGATGGAGCAAGTGCGCCATCGAGTGAACATACGTCTAATCTGCGACCAGCACAAACTGACAAAAGCTGTCAGTCGTGTCACATTCCGACAAAGTGAAATCATTAACGACGACCTAGTCATGGTTCGAGGTGCGAAAAAATCAGTAACTCTGAACAAACCAATTTCGGTTGGGTTTGCGATACTCGAAATATCCAAACTCATAATGTACACTTTCTACTACGATTATTTGAAACCGAAGTATGGTGACAGATGCAGACTGCTCTTTACCGACACAGACTCACTATGCTGTCATATCGAGACGGATGACCTGTACGCCGACATGTGGCAGAACTTGGAGTTGTTCGACACGAGCAATTTTGAGTCAAAACACCCCCTGTATTCACTGAAAAATCATCGCGTCCTGGGGAAATTTAAGAGTGAAACGGGATCGGTGGCACCGAGCGAATTTGTTGGCCTACGTGCAAAAATGTACAGTTTACATGTGCCAAACCTCAACAAACATTCCAAAATGAGAGCCAAGGGTATTAAGAAGTCATATGTAAAGAAACACGTGCGCCATCAACAGTTTCTGGGCGTCCTGCAAACCAGAAATTCCACCTTAAGCCGTTTTCGTACATTTCAGTCAAAAAATCATGTTCTACAAACAGTGGAAATCACCAAAAGCTGTCTCAATGCGTTCGATGATAAGCGTTATATACTGGATGACGGAGTCACAACGCTGGCTTATGGACATTGTAAGATTGGACGCGAGTGAACTTGTGCTTTGTTGATATCTGACTGTGTTGTAAATATATATCGTTGCTTAATCGAATTGCCGTCATCGTCGTCGCGTCGTCACCATCATCAGACTGTATAGAGGATATCGTCTTCTCCTTCGAGTTTCGACGAAGTGCTGCATGTCATTAACCCAGATAATAACATATCATTATTTCTTGCTTTGCATTATGTGTACGATATCAAATGTTCGTGAAGATAACAACAAGAGAATAACGTCCACTGTGTGAATTGGTATAAATAGCACACACACACACACACACACACACAAACGTCACAATGGAAAACAGCACAGTAGTGCCAGTCGTCGTAGACTGTATGGTTGAGACGAATGAATACGAACCACTCTGGATAACGGCAATGGTAGTGATGAGTGCAATTTCGACGACAGCGGCCATGATAATAAGAAAATATCGCGCGCGCGAACGCGCGCGTGTTCTGCCAGCGCGCCGCCCCTCCCCTCCCCCGCCTCGCCTGGGGAAGGGAGGGGAGGAGGAGGAGATGGTATAAATAGAACACAATCTGCAACAGCCGTTAAACAAGATGCTGCCTCTTCAACATCCGTTTACGGCTATCGTTGCCGGGCCGACTTCGTGTGGCAAGACCAGATTCGTGTTTAGACTAATAGACAACGTATCACGGATGATAGATCCACCACCAACCAGAATAGTCTACTGCTACGGAGAGTATCAGCAGCTGTTTTGTCGATATCCCCGAGTCATCTTTCACCAAGGGCTTCCGGACTTGAACGATTTTGACGGTAGCGAACCGGCACTACTGATCATCGACGACTTGATGCATGAAACCGATGAGACGGTGGCCAAGCTCTTTACCAGAGGCTCCCATCATAAAAACGTGAGCGTGGTGTATCTGGCACAGAATCTTTTTCCGAAAAACAAATTTGCTAGAACCATCAGCCTTAATGCACATTACATGTTTCTCTTCAAAAATCCCAGAGACGCTACTCAGTTTGCTACGCTGGCGAGGCAGATGTATCCTCATAAGTCGCAGTTTGCCGTCGAAGCATATAAAGACGCTACGCGAGAGCCGTACAGCTATTTGCTGGTGGACCTTCGTCCGGAGCAGGACGACGATTTGCGTCTGAGAACGAACATATTCCCCGGAGAGACTCACTACGTTTACGTCGCTAAATGAGCAAACGCGTGAGGAAATATCTGCCGGTATTAAAGCGCATTACGAAACTCGGTGACAAGGCAAAGCGCGACTATGTTCGAAAATGTAACAAAGAGTTTTTAGACTGTGTCAGTGAGTGCGCGAAGAACGTATTAAAAGGCAACGTTCCGCTCACAGATCGTCAGAAGACGAGGCTCCGTCGCCGCAGAAACGACTTGAGAGCGTTGTCCGTGAAGAAGACATCGTTGCGAAAGAAACGACGCATCTTGCAAAAGGGTGGATTTCTCACTGCTTTACTGCCTCCGGTACTCGGGATTCTATCTAGTCTGCTTGTGAAATAATGCAGACCGCCAAGAAGTTGGTTCTGATCGACGAATTCGATAGGGAATACAAACGCTTGCAGAGACCCGCAGACGCCGTAGCGAAAACCGATCACAGCTTGCAGCTGTCCGACACTCTTCGTGATCAGTCTGTAGCTGACGATCGGAAAGTGAGAGAATATATCACCGCTTTACATCGCTATCTGAACGTGCGCAAGCAGGTGCCTACGGAACCGGAAGCAGAACCTAATTTCGGCGGTTTGCCGTCGCCGGCGGGTCGCGGGCGACGAAGACGAAAGCGTCATCCATGGACTCCGTACTGACATGGAGCTCGTTGCGTTCGCCCGGTAGTTTTGGTAGTATACGCCATTTACAACGTTACAGCGGACGATCGGAGCGTGAAGTTAAGAAATTTCTGGCGACTCAGGATGCGTATACGTTACACAAACCCAGAAGAATTCGTTTTCCTCGTCGCAAGACGTATTCCAAAGGCATTGGTGATCTATTTCAAATCGACCTGGTAGATCTGTCGAGTCTGTCATCGTTCAACGACGGGATTAGATACTTGCTAACCTGTATTGACGTGTTCAGTAAACGAGCCTGGGCCGTACCCGTTCGAAAAAAATCCGCTCGAGACGTTGCCGAAGCTTTTGAAAAGATTTTGACAGATCAAATATGCAACATGGTACAGAGCGACAAAGGTACGGAATTTCTAAATTCGACTTTCCAGTCCATGCTGAAACGTCACGGCATAAAGTTTTACACGAGTGAGAATGAAGACCTCAAAGCCGCCGTCGTAGAGCGATTTAATAGAACTCTGAAAGAGAAAATGTTTCGCTATTTTACCCACAAGAATACACGTCACTACCTAGACGTCTTGGGCGATCTGCTGCATTCGTATAATAACACACATCATCGATCGATCGGAATGGCACCACACCAAGTAAACACAGACAACGAAGACGTCGTTCGAGCTCGTCTCTATCCCTTAAAGCCGAAATCTTTCAAATGGAAGTATGCAGTCGGTGACAGGGTGCGCATCGCCATGCAGCGTCAACCGTTTCGCAAAGGATATCTCGGACAGTGGTCCGAGGAGATATTCGAAATTGCATCGCGTCTTCGGACAACACCCGTCACGTACGAAGTCCGAGATCTCTCTGGCGAATCTATAAAAGGACGGTTTTACGAACTCGAAATTCAGAAGGTGATAAAACGTGATGACGAACGCTTTGAAGTCGATCGCGTAATAAAGACAAGAAAACGCAACGGAAAGATACAGTACCTGGTTTCGTGGAAAGGATATCCAAGCAAATTCGACTCGTGGGTCGATGATCTCGTTGCACGATGAGTAGATTTTACCTGACCCTACCGTCGAACAGCTCGGTGGACTATTACCCTGAGAACACTGTGGCGCAATACACGACCAAGCTGAACAGTGTGATTGAACTGGATGGCGAATGGGAAGTCGGTCTGACCGAGATATCCATTCCTTCGAACGTACACAACGTGATCGAGGGTCACTGTTACTATAACCTATATCTCGCTGGTGAATTTATACGCAGAATAAATGTGACACCGGGTCATTACAGACGAATGCGAGAGCTGTTGGAAGAGTTACATCACAGCCAACGAGCACAAGTTCCGCTACAGAGTCACGAACCACTGCTGGCAAAGTTTTCGTTCGACGTCAGCAATAAAAAAGTCCGCATGACGTGCGAGGAAAGTGTTAATCGCGTCGTACATGTTGAGTTCAATGCAAACCTAGCACGTCTGTTGGGTTACAACTCCAACGTACGCTACTCGCTACGTCATCCGAAGGTTTCGAAATATGCTCCGAATCTGACAGGAAACATTCACTCAGTTTACGTCTACTGCGACTTGGGCGAACACGTTCTTGTTGGAGACACCAAAGCTCCGCTTCTTCGCATCGTAGACCGTACGTCTCACGCTCGCAACGTCGTACACCGCACGTTCAATCCACCGTTGTATATACCGTTGCAGAAGAAATGTTTCGACACCGTTGAAATCAACCTGATGACCGATACCGGAATATCTGTTCCGTTCCTGAGCGGAAAGTCGTTTGTAGTTCTGGAATTTCGTCTCGCCGCCTATAAATATTTCGCAATGTGACGTTAGGTGTCATTTGCTATTTGACACTTCGACATGAAGCACAGGCAATATTGCTGCGACGCCAGTCGGGACCTATACAAAGAATATTATTCTCGTCAGAACGGCGGTGAGATACCAGTGTTTGTTGGTAGACGATTTCAACGTGGACATGGTCTCGGAAGTATATTGGGTGGTTTCGTTAGACGACTCGTGCTTCCATTCTTAAAAACCAACGCGAAGAGCATGCTGAAAAATGCTGCGAGAACTGGCATGGAGGTGGCGGACGACGTTATACAGGGGCGAAAATTTACAGATTCTGTGAAAAATCGCGTACCTGCAGGTATAAAAAGAGGTATCGAGGACATAGCGTTTCAGTCGCCAACCGTAAAGAGACGAAGAGGAACGAAGTCGAACAGACAACGGCGAGGACATCGACGTGACATTTTCGCATAATGGCCTTCGTTCACGAACAGTCTTGCGAATGCACAAAGTCGGAGTTGGATCTGTTTTCGGTGCCACCTACTCAGACTAGCATCGAACAGGGCAGTTGGATAGAATATCATCCGATCACGAGCGTGGTCGAGGGTTCACCGATAGAGTTCGACGTCAATGGCAGCGGAGAAGACTACGTAGATTTTGCAAATACGTTGCTGTACGTAAAAGCCAAGCTGACTACAATGACCGACAACAACCTGGCTGCCGACGCCGCAGTCGGTCCGGTAAATCTGTTTCTGCACAGTCTGTTTTCCCAAGTGGACATTTCACTGAACGGTACTCTGATAACGGCATCGACCAACACCTATCCCTATCGAGCCATGTTGGAAACGCTGCTGAGCTACGGTGAAGATGCTAAGAAGTCTCAGTTGACCTCTGCACTATTCTACAAAGATCAGGCTGGTACAATGGATTCTATTAATTTTGGAGACAATCCCGCTCTTCGAAACGACGGACTGGTTAAACGTCGATCGGTTATCAGAGAGAGTCGCGAGTTTGACATGATGGGACGTCTGCATGCCGACATTTTCTTTCAGGATCGTTACATGCTCAACGAGGTCGGTGTAAGGATCAAGCTTATTCGCAGCAAGAACGCTTTCTGTGTGATGGGAGTCGGTAAAGCAGTCATAACTCATGCATCTCTTTTCGTACGAAAAGTTAAGCTCATGCCGTCGGTTTTTCTTGCTCACGCCAAGACTCTGGAACGCGGTACTGCAAAATATCCCATAAAGCGCGTGATGTGCAAATCCTTTGCTATTCCGCAGAATTATCTGGATGTGAGTCACGAGAAGCTGTTCTCCGGTCAACTGCCTACGCGCGTGGTGATTGGGCTCGTAAGCAATCGAGCATTCAACGGCCACACGGAAAGTAATCCGTTCAATTTCCAGCATTTCAACCTGAGCGAGATTGCACTCTACTTGGACGGTCAGCAACAACATGCCATCAGACCCATACAACCAGATTATGAACATGGCCAGTATATAAGAGCCTACGATACACTGTTCGCTGGAACCGGTAAGCTGAGCAAAGATGAAGGACTGTTCATAACTCGCGAAGATTACAGCAACGGGTATGCACTGTATGCATTCGATCTAAGTGCCGATCTGGGTGAGGACGACCACTTCAATCTCGTGCGTCAGGGTAATGTACGCCTGGCGTTGAAATTTTCAGTGGCGTTGAATGCTACCGTCAGCGTAATCGCCTATGCCGAATTTGAAAACATCATCGAAGTGGATCGAGACAGAAACATCGTCTTCGATTTTGGAGTATGAATTCGGACGAAATCGATCGCTTTCTGAGACGTCGTCTGAGACACTTTGATGGAGTGTTTAGCGTCGACAATCTGCCCGAACATCCTCACATACTGGTCTGCAATACGGATCCCTCTGATAAACCAGGTCGTCACTGGATCGCCATCTACGTCGATCATGAAGGGCGAGGAGACTTCTTCGACTCGTTTGGACGTCGACCTAATGCTGATTTTGAACGTTATATGAATCGTCATTGTTTGTCGTGGAATTTTAACGATCGACAGTTACAGAGTGTAGTTAGCAAATTCTGCGGACATTATTGTATCTATTTCTGTATTGCTCGCAGTAATGGTAATGATATGCGTAAGATTGTACGTAAATTAACTAGTGATACCGGACTTAATGATATGTTGGTACATGCTTATGTATGCAGTCAAAAATAAACCACTCTTCGTACGAAAAAAGTAGTTGTTTTATTCGAAACACACGCACACACACACACACAGCGATTAATGTCTTTCAGTGTACCTGTCCGTGTTAAAAGATTAGTATAACTCTACAAATGAGCGTCTTGCACTCCAATTCAGTACATGTCCGCGGCGAAGGGATTGCACTCGCGACACTGCAGTGCTCCCATTTGGTTCTGATGGTCCTCGCTTAGGTAGCACGGAAGAGCGGTACCGAGAGAGGGATAGGCGTTGTTGACCGCGTCGATGATTTTTCTCATCTCTCCCCACTCGCGTAGACGTAGTGCTATGCCTTGGCGTGTTGGTTTCTCCTCCGTCTCGCCGTAGGGAACGAAGAATTTGCGGATGTCGATGCAGTAAAACCCCGATGTGATGGAAACGTAGTATCCACCGCCGATCGACACTCTGTAGGCGACGGGAACGCCAGCGCGTAGATTATTCACATTTGCCTCGATATTGTCGATACATCCACGAAACTGAGCCCACCTGCATCAACACGATGACGATTAGACGTGGACATAGCTATCGACTATATCTAAAACGATTTGTCTTATATATGAAAGCGATATTATAGATCGACATCTGATTTGCACATTTCTATTAGCATCTTAGAAGTATTCTTACTTACTTACGAAAAAAGAACGATGTCTTACCTGTTTGGTGTAAATTCAGCAAACTTTATGTCCGAATCTTTCTGCTTTACGATGACCGTCTGCTGTCCCTGTGCCTTTTTCACCACCACGATTCTGTCGTCGCTCAACGTGTACTGCTTCATGTTTCGTCGTCGTCGTCGTCGTCGGTGTGAACGAACGAAATGACGATCTCTCTTCTACGCTTATTATATAGAGTCTGGTGTGGTCCAGTTCAACCAGTTTACATGCTGATATCAGCTGTCCTGTGACCTGTACTATGTTTAAACAAAATGGAGAAATATATCCCAAAGTTCTGTCACGTGCATGACCTGTACAGGTCAGGTCACACGTCTAATAAGTTCGTCGACCGCCGATGCCGTAGTTCCCGCATTTAGTTTTATCGATGCCGTAGTATCCGCATTTGCTTTTATCGATGCCGTAGTACCCGCATTTAGTTTTATCGATGCCGTAGAACCCGCCTTTACTTTCTACTCTGGGCAT
>Ga0209785_1000473_pt1 | contig 11349 bp, 11 predicted proteins | sample WorMetG1BERMUDA2_FD_187403 | JGI IMG/M metagenome (GOLD analysis project Ga0209785, IMG submission 187403) | Marine gutless worms symbiont microbial communities from Max Planck institute for Marine Microbiology, Germany - Inanidrilus... ... | reverse complement strand
GCGATGGCTCAAGCCACCCTCAATCGCATCCACCACACGCTGCCGAAGATCAATCCCGTACGCCCAGCCCATGAAAACCTCCCTGGCTAAAAACACCAGGGCAGGGAATCAGACATCGGTTAAAAAGGATTCTACGTTCGTCAAATGTGCTCTAGCGCGGCGGACGTCCTTCCCGTACCAGATTCGTTATGGCCGGGCTTGTCCCGGCCATCCACGTCGCGCAGTCGCGTGTGGAGATTCCGTTGATGCCCGGGTCAAACCTGGGCATGACGGGTAGGGGTTGCGGCGGCTTACTTGTCGCTAGTCGGGAATAACGAACCGTTCCATCTGCGCCCGGATATCGTCCGGGATCGGTACCGGTTTGATGTCGTCCTTGGAGGCGACGACCAGACCGTGGGCGACCTGGATACGCGTCTGGCCGGCGCAGGAGGCTTCGTGCGCCAGCCTGACCGAGCGGGTGCCGAGATGGGTCACCCGCATCTCCCAGTCGAGCGCGTCGTTCATGTAGGACGGCGCCTTAAAGTCGACCTCCAGGCGGGCGGTCGGAATGGCGAGGCCGCGGTCGATGTGATAGGTCAGCCAGTCGCAGCCGAGTTCGGTCTTGAACCAGTCCTCGACCGCGCGGTTAATGAACAGAAAACAGTTCGGATAGAAGATGATCCCGGCGGCGTCGCAGTGCTCGTAGCGCACCGTGATGCGGGTCTTGAAAACCTCGCCGGCCATCACTCGGGGACCACGGCGGTGGCCTCGATCTCCAGCTTGGCGCCTTCCTCGATGAAGCCGGCGACCTGGATCACCGCCATCACCGGCCAGTTGCGGCCGATCACGTCGAAGTAGGCGGCGCCGATCTCCTTCTGCTCGCGCAGGTATTCGTCCTTGTCGCCGATGAACCAGGTCATGCGCACGATGTGCTCGGGCCCGGCGCCGGCCTCGGCCAGCACGTCGACGATGTTCTGGAACGACTGGCGGGCCTGGCCGTGGAAGGTGTCGGTCTCGAACACCTCGTCGCCGGTCCAGCCGACCATGCCGGCGACGAAGACCATCCGCCCCTGGGTCGAGATGCCGTTGGTGTAGCCCTTGGGCCGCTTCCAACCCGGCGGATTGAGAAAGTCCATGTCCGTGCTCCTGCGCTGATGTGCCGTCGTTTTCCCCGTAGCCGGCGCGCTTTTTCGCTTGCCGCTGCCGCTGATGATAGTTTAAACTTAAAAATAATCAAACTAAAATATTTAGATTGCGTATTATATGCAGTCGAGATTTGGACCCGCGCGATCGATGACCGGAACATCCCAGGAAATGATGTTGGAAAGTGGGCAGGGGGAGCGTCCCCTGGCCGGCCGCCATGTCCTGGTGACCGGCGGATCGCGCGGCATCGGCGCAGCCTGCGCGCGGGCCCTGGCGGTTCAAGGCGCCGACGTGACCCTGCTGGGACGGACGATCGAGACCCTGGCGGCGACGGCCCGCGAGCTGAGCGTCGAATGCGACGTGCGCACAGCCACCGTGACCGCCGACGCGAGCGATGCCGAAGCGCTGCGCGGCGCAGTTGCCGGCGCCGGCGAGGAGCTCGGCCCGGTGGCGATCCTGGTCAACAACGTCGGCGGCACCACCAGCGCGCCGTTCGAGAAGATCGACGCCGAGATCTGGCAGCAGTCGATCGCGCTGAACATGACCAGCACCTTCACCTGCTCGCAGGCGGTGCTGGGCGGCATGAAGGCGGCGGGGTGGGGGCGCATCGTCAACGTCGCCTCGACCGCCGGGCTGAAGGGCTACGCCTACGTCGCGCCCTATTGCGCCGCCAAACACGGGGTGATCGGCCTGACCCGTGCTTTGGCGCTGGAGCTGGCGGCGACGGGCATCACCGTCAACGCGGTCTGCCCCGGCTTCGCCGACACCGACATGACCCGCGACACCATCGACACCATTCAGGCAAAGACCGGCCGCGACGCCGAGGCGGCGCGCGCCGAACTCGCGGCCCTGAACCCGCAGGGGCGGCTGGTCCGCCCCGAGGAAGTCGCCGCGGCGGTGGCCTATCTGTGCCTGCCCGCCGCCGGCTCAATGACCGGCCAGGCCCTCGCGGTCGCCGGAGGAGAAGTGATGTGACTGAAGAAATCCAAACATCGACGCCCGAATCCCAGGATTACGAGACCTCGGCGACGCCCGACGACATCCTCGAGATCCGCACCTGGCTGCGCCTGCTGACCTGCACGACGATGATCGAGCGGCGTATCCGCACGCTGCTGACCAGCACCTTCGACACCACGCTGCCGCGCTTCGACGTGATGGCGCAGCTCGAGCGCGAGCCCGAGGGCCTGACCATGGGGCAGCTGTCGCGGCGCATGATGGTCAGCAACGGCAACGTGACGGGGCTGGTCGACCGCCTGGTCAAGGAGGGTCTGGTCGAGCGCATCGCCGTGCCCGGCGACCGCCGCGCCAACATCGTCCGCCTGACCGAGGACGGACTGGACAACTTCGGCAACATGACACCGGTGCACCACGCCTTCCTGCACGACATGCTCAGCAGCATAGGCCGCCAGGACCTGGAAGGACTGTACGAACTGCTGGGGCGCCTGAAGCGCTCGATCCGCGCCGCCGAAGAGGCGGAACAGGCGCAAAAGGAGAACGCGTGAATGTATACCCTGACCGGCGCCGATTTTAAGCCGCAGCACTTCAAGTGGGAGGTCGAGGGCAAGGTCGCGACCATCACGCTGAACCGGCCCGAGCGCAAGAACCCGCTGACCTTCGAGAGATACGCCGAGCTGCGCGACACCTTCCGCAGCCTGAAGTACGCGACCGACGTCAAGACCGTGGTGGTCACCGGCGCCGGCGGCAACTTCTGCTCCGGCGGCGACGTGCACGAGATCATCGGTCCGTTGACCAAGATGGACATGCAGGGCCTGCTGAGCTTCACCCGCATGTCCGGCGACCTGGTCAAGGCCATGCGCGGCTGCCCGCAGCCGATTATTGCAGCCATCGACGGCATCTGCGTCGGCGCCGGCGCGATCATCGCCATGGCCAGCGACCTGCGCTACGGCACGCCCGACAGCCAGGTCGGATTCCTGTTCACCAAGGTCGGGCTGGCCGGCTGCGACATGGGCGCCTGCGCTATCCTGCCGCGCATCATCGGCCAGGGCCGCGCCTCCGAGCTGTTGTACACCGGGCGCATGATGAGCGCCGACGAGGCCGACCGCTGGGGCTTCTACAACGGCGTCGTCGATCCGGACGAGGTGCTGGCGACGGCGACCAGGATGGCGACGAAGCTGGCCGACGGCCCGACCTTCGCCCACGGCATCACCAAGACCTGCCTGCACCAGGAATGGAACATGGGCGTCGACGAGGCGATCGAGAACGAGGCCCAGGCGCAGGCGATCTGCATGCAGACCCAGGACTTCACCCGCGCCTACAACGCCTTCGTCAACCGCGAACGTCCGGTATTCGAGGGGGATTGAGCAGTGTCCGACAAAACCTTCCTCGACTGGCCGTTCTTCGACGGCGCGCATCGGGCGCTCGCCGCCGGGCTTGACATCTAGGCCGACAACGAGCTGGCGCCGATGGTCGAGGCCGAGCACGAGGCTGGCCACGACGACGACAGGCTGGACGCCGTGTGCCGCGACATGGTCGCCGGACTGGGCCAGGCTGGCTGGCTGAAGAACTGCGTGCCCGAGGAATACGGCGGCAACTGGCCCGGGCGGCTCGACGTGCGCAGCCTGTGCATCAGCCGCGAGACCCTGTCGCGACGTTCCGGTCTGGCCGATTTCGCCTTCGCCATGCAGGGCCTGGGCACCGGGCCGATCACGCTGTTCGGCACCGACGAGCAGAAGGCCAAATACCTGCCGGCGGTGGCCACGGGCGAGAAGATCGCCGCGTTCGCCTTGTCCGAGCCCGACGCCGGGTCCGATCCCGGCGAAATGGCTACCGAGGCGCGCGATGATGGCGACAGCTACGTCGTCAACGGCACCAAGACCTGGATCTCCAACGGCGGCATCGCCGATCAGTACGTGCTGTTCGCGCGCACCGGCGAGGCGCCGGGGCCGCGCGGCATCTCGGCCTTCATCGTCGAGCCCGACGCGCCCGGCTTCTCGATCGCCGAACGCATCCCGGTGATCGCGCCACATCCGCTGGCCACCCTCAGTTTCGAGGACTGCCGCGTGCCCAAGGCCAATCTGCTCGGCGCGCCGGGCGAGGGGTTCAAAGTGGCGATGGCGACGCTGGGCATCTTCCGCGCGTCCGTCGGCGCGGCGGCGCTGGGCTTCGCCCGCCGGGCGCTGGACGAAGCGCTGGACCGCACCGCGATGCGCAAGATCGGCGACGCGCCGCTGGCCGACTACCAGATGACCCAGGCCAAGATCGCCGACATGGCGCTGCGCGTCGACGCAGCGGCGCTGCTGGTCTACCGCGCCGCCTGGACCAAGGACGCCAAGGGAGTCCGCGTTTCGCGCGAGGCCTCGATGGCCAAGCTCTACGCCACCGATTCGGCGCAGGAGGTGATCGACGCAGCGGTGCAACTGCACGGCGGCCGCGGCGTCGTCTGCGGCGAGACGGTCGAGCGTCTGTACCGGGAGATCCGCTCCCTGCGCATCTACGAGGGCACCAGCGAGGTGCAGAAGCTGATCATCGCCGGGCAGACGCGCGCCGCCCACGACGCCGGTTAATTTGGAGGGAGCCGTCATGGATACCTTCGTCAAGGACCACCTGCCGCCGCCCGACCTGTGGCCGCAGATCGACCTGAGCCAGCCGCCCGAGGTCGCCGCCTATCCCGAGCGGCTGAACGCGGCGGTCGAGCTGGTCGACCGTGCCGTCGACGAAAACGGCTGGGGCGAGCGGGTCGCGATCTGGTACGGCGACCGGCACTGGACCTATGCCGACCTCAAGCGCACCACCGACGCCGTTGCCCGCACCCTGGTCGAGGACATGGGGCTGGAGCCGGGCCAGCGGGTGCTGCTGCGCGGACCCAACAACCCGGGCATGGCGGCGATGTGGCTGGGCGTGGCCAAGGCCGGCGGCGTGATCGTGGCCACCATGCCGCTGCTGCGCGGCCGCGAGCTCGCCTACATGATCGACAAGATGCAGATCAGGATGGGGCTGTGCGACATCGACCTGGCCGACGAGGCATTGCGCGCGCAAGAACTGGCCCCGTTGATGGAGCGGTTGGAGTTCTTCTCGGCCACCGGCAACGAACCCGAACGGGCCTCGTTCGACAAGCTGATGCAGGCCCAGCCAGCGGGCTTCGATCCAGTCGACACCGCCGCCGCCGACGTCGCCCTTGTCGCCTTCACCTCGGGCACCACCGGACAGCCCAAGGGCACGGTGCATTTCCACCGCGACATCATCGCCATGTGCGACTGCTTTCCGCGCTACACCTACCAGGGCGCGCCCGAGGACATCTATGTCGGTTCGCCGCCGCTCGCTTTCACCTTCGGCCTCGGCGCGCAGCTCTGCTTCCCGCTGCGCATGGGTTCCTCGGTGGTCTATTACCCCGGGCCGCCGACACCCGACCTGCTGATCGAGATGATCAGGAAGCACAACTGCACAACGCTCTACACCGCGCCGACCATGTTCCGCATTCTCGCCGACACCATCGCCGCCGAGGGCATCGAACTGCCCAGCCTGAGCCGCTGCGTCTCCGCCGGCGAGACCCTGCCGCTGCCGACCTTCACCGCCTTCGAGGAGGCGACGGGCCTCAAGATCATCGACGGCATCGGCTCGACCGAGATGATCCACATCTTTATCTCCGCCGCCGGCGACGAGATCCGTCCCGGTTCCACCGGCAAGGCGATCGAAGGCTATCAGGCCTGCATCATGGACGAGGACAGCACCATCCTCGACCCGCCCTGCGAGGGGCTGCTGGCGGTCAAGGGACCGACGGGCTGCAAATACTTCGACAACGTCGAGCGCCAGAAAGCCTACGTCAGGAACGGCTGGAACCTGCCCGGCGACCGCTACCGCCAGGACGAGGACGGTTACTTCTGGTACGTCGCCCGCGCCGACGACATGATCATCTCGTCCGGCTACAACATCGGCGGGCCCGAGGTCGAAGCGGTGCTGCTGGACCACCCCAGCGTCGCCGAATGCGCCGTGATCGGCGCGCCGCATCCCGAGCGCGGCAGCATCGTCAAGGCCTTCGTGGTGCCGCGCGAGGGTGTCGAACGATCGGACGCGACCGTCAAGGAACTGCAGGACTACGTCAAGGCGCAGATCGCGCCGTACAAATACCCGCGGGCCATCGAGTTCCGCGACGACCTGCCCAAAACCCAGACCGGCAAGCTGCAGCGCTTCGTGCTGCGCCAAGAGGAAGAACTGAAGGATCACTGACATGAGAGTCGTCTGCATCGGCGGGGGGCCCGCCTCGCTCTACTTCTCCGTCCTGGCCAAGAAGGACCATCCCGACTGGGACATCCGCATCTACGAGCGCAACCCCAAGGACGTCACCTGGGGCTTCGGCGTGGTCTTCTCGGACGAGACCATGGACGGGTTCAAGGACGCCGACGAGCCGACCTTCACCGCGATCACCGACAGCTTCGTGCACTGGGACGACATCGACATCTTCTTCAAGGGTGAGCAGATCACCTCCGGCGGGCACGGTTTCGCCGGCATGCAGCGGCTCAAGCTGTTGCAGATCATCGAGGCGCGGGCCGCCGAACTCGGCGTGGTGATCGAGCACGAGAGCGACATCACCAGCCTCGACCAGGTGCCGGACGCCGACCTGATCATCGCCGGCGACGGCATCGCGTCCTTCATCCGCGACCAGCACCTCGAAGAGTTCGAGACCAACATCGTGATGCGGCCGAACAAGTTCACCTGGCTGGGCACGACCAAGAAGTTCGATACCTTCACCTTCTATTTCAACGAGAACGAACACGGCCTGTGGCGGGCGCATTGCTACCAGTACATGCCCGGCACCTCGACCTTCATCGTCGAATGCACCGAGGACACCTGGCGCCGCGCCGGGCTCGACACCGCGACCGAGGAGGACACCATTGCCTATTGTTCGAAGGTGTTTGCCGAGGAACTGGGCGAGGATACGCTGATTTCCAACAACTCGGTCTGGCGCACCTTCCCGCGGGTCAAGAACGGCAAGTACTTCCACGACAACATGGTGCTGCTGGGCGACGCCCTGCACACGGCGCATTTCTCGATCGGTTCGGGCACCAAGCTGGCGATGGAGGACGCGATCGCGCTGAACGACGCGCTCAACGCCCACGACAACCTGCCCGACGCCCTTGCCGCCTTCCAGGAGGAGCGCCAGCCGGTGGTCGACAGCCTGCAGCGCGCCGCCCAGGTCAGCATGGAGTGGTTCGAGGAGGTCGAGCGCTACCACCACACCCTGGAGCCGACCCAGTTCGCCTACAGCCTGCTGACCCGCTCGCTGCGCATCAACCACGACAACCTCAAGCTGCGCGACGAGGGCTACATCGCCGGGGTCGAGCACTGGTTCGCCGAACGCGCCTTCGCCGCCGCCGGGCGGCCGATGCCGACCGTCAACAAGACGCCGCCGCCGATCTTCACGCCGTTGAAGCTGCGCGACATGACGCTGGAGAACCGTGTCGTGCTGTCGCCGATGTGCATGTATTCGGCCAAGGAGGGCGTCGTCGACGACTGGCACCTGGTGCACCTGGGCTCGCGCGCCATCGGCGGCGCCGGGCTGATATACACCGAGATGACCGCGGTCAGCGAGGAAGCGCGGATCTCGCCCGGTTGCGCCGGCATCTATTCCGACGAGCATGTCACCGCCTGGCGCCGCACCAACGATTTCATCCACACCAATTCGATCGCCAAGACCTGCCTGCAACTCGGCCACTCGGGCCGCAAGGGCTCGACCAAACTGTTGTGGGAGGGCATGGACCAGCCGCTTGATGCCGGCAACTGGGAAGTGATCGCGCCATCACCCGAGCCCTATGCCGATTATTGCCACGTGCCGCGCGAGATGACCCGCGCCGACATGGACAAGGCGACGGCCGACTACGTCGCCGCCGCCGGGCGGGCCGAGGCCGCCGGTTTCGACATGCTGGAGATCCACTTCGCCCACGGCTACCTGCTGTCGACTTTCCTGTCGCCGCTGACCAACCACCGCGAGGACGACTACGGCGGTTCGATTGAGAACCGCATGCGCTATCCGATGGAGGTGTTCGAGGCCGTGCGCGCCGCCTGGCCCGAAAGCAAACCCATCGCGGTACGCATCTCGGCGACGGACTGGAAGGAGGGCGGCTTCTCGCACGAGGACGGCATCGAGCTGATCGCGGCGCTGAACGCCGCCGGCTGCGACATCGTCGATGTCTCGGCCGGGCAGGTGGTCAGCGACCAGCAGCCCAAGTACGGACGCCTGTTCCAGACCCCGTTCTCGACCAGGCTGCGCCTCGACACCGGCATGGCGACCATGACGGTCGGCAACATCCAGTCCTTCGGCGACGCCAACGCGATCATCGCCGGCGGCCGCGCCGACCTCTGCGTGCTCGCGCGCATGCACCTCGCGGACCCGTACTGGACCCGCCACGCCGCCTACGAATACGACTGGCCGATGCCGTGGCCGCCGCAGTACGAGTCGGTGCAGGTCTACACCCCGCGCTGGTCGTGATCAGGTCCGGGCCTTGAACCGCATTTGCGCGCGGCCGATGATGGCGACGCCGCAGAGGATCAGGGCGAGCGCGATCAACTGGCGCGGCGACGCCACCTCGCTGAGGAACAGCACGCCCCACAGCACGCCCATCGCCGGGATCAGGTAGTTGACCAGGGCCAGGAAGGTGGCGCCGCGCAGGTCGATCAGCTTAAAGAGGATGATCGCCGCCAGCGCCGTCGGCACCAGGCCGAGGTAGATCACCGACAGCGTGCCGGTCATGTCCGGCTGCCAGGCCAGCGGATCCTCGAGCCAGAACGCCAGCGGCACCATTTGGAGGCTGGCGCAGATCATCGAGCCGGCGGCCTTGGCCTCGGGGGTCAGCGGCGGCAGCCGCCGCGCCCAGGTGTTGGCGATGGCGTAGCAGATGCCGCCCGAGGCGACCGAGACCTGCGCCCACACCGCCGCGCCCAGGCCCTGCAGCGCGTCGACGCCGATCAGCACGACCACGCCCGCCAGGCCGAAGGCGATGCCCAGCGCGCGCATCGGGTTGATCTTCTCGTCGCTGGTGAAGAAGTGCAGCAGCACGATGGTGCTGATCGGCATGAAGGCCATCAGGATCGCGGTCAGGCCGCTGTCGATCTCGGTCTCGCCCCAGGAGATCAGCATGAACGGCAGCGAGTTGCCGAAGGCGCCGAGCGCGAACAGGCTGATCCACACCGGGCCCCAGGCGGGCAGCCGCGTCCCGCGCAGGCGCATGTAGCCCCACAGCAGCGCCGCCGCCATGACGATGCGCAGGGCGGTCATCAGCACCGGCGAGACGGTCTCGACGCCGACCTTGATGACGGTGAACGAGGAGGACCACATCACCGCCAGCGACAGCAGCATCAAATAGGGCAGGGCGCGGGTCATGCCGTCCTCCGCGCCGGCCAGGCGAACAGCAGCAGCGCCGCGATGACCACGCCGGCGCCGGCGTATTGCAGCATGCCCAGGCGTTCGCCCAGCAGCAGCGCCGCGGCGCTGATCGAGACCAGCGGCTCGAGGTTGAGGATCAGCGCCGCCCGCGCCGCGCCGGCGGCACCGACGGCGGCGAACAAGGCGATCACGGCGACGGCGCTGACCACCAGCACGCCGGTGAAGCCGGTCCAGCCCGCGGCGCCGTGCGGGAAAGAGGGGCCGCCGAACAGGACCAGCGCGATCAGCATGAGTGGCAGGGCACCGAGGTTGGTGTACAGCGACAGCCGCAACGTGCCGACCTGCCCGACGGCGCGGCCGCCGGCGATCATCAGCCCGGCTTGGCCGACCGCGCCGGTCAGCGCCAGCGCGATCCCGCGCCAGTCGAGCACGTCGAGCTGCGGCCCGATCGCCATCGCCAGGCCTGTAAAGGCGAGGAGGAAAGCGGCGGCCTGGCGTGGCCCCAGCCGCGTGCCCTCGGTCCACGGCGAGACCGCCGCGACCATCAGCGGGAAGGTGTAGAACAGCAACGCCGCCAGCCCGACCGGGATGAAGGCGACGGCGCTGAGGTAACCGAGCCCCTGCAGCACCAGGAACAGCGGCATCGGCGCCAGCCGCGGCCAGGCCCCGCTGGGCACCGCCAACGGCTGCCGGCGCAGTCCCAGGACGGTGGCGAACAGGACGGCGGCGACCAGCGTGCGCGCTAGTATGACCGTGATCGGCGTCGCCCCGGCGTCGTAGGACAGGCGCGCGAACGGGGTCGACATGCCATAGGCGAGGGCGGTCAGCACGGCCAGACCGAGTCCCAACGTGATCCGGTCGGATGACTGCGGGCTTGCGGTCAAGGCTTGAGCCCCGGCTTGCCGCGCGCGCGGGTTTCTCCGACAATGGGTGTCCAGGATCGGGAGACCCTGCCATGGCCCGCATCGACGACTACGCCTTCGGCCGCATCGAGATCGGCGGCGAAACCTTCGCCAAGGACGTCATCATCCTGCCCGACCGGGTCGCGCCGAACTGGTGGCGCAAACAGGGCCATTGGCTCGATCCCGAGGATCTGGCGGCGGTCTGGCCCGAGGCGCCGGCGACCCTGATCATCGGCACCGGCTATCACGGCAACATGGTGGTGCCGCCGAAGACCCGCGAGATCGCGGCCGGGCACGGAGTCGAGCTCGTCGACCTGCCGACGCGCGAGGCGGTCGAACGGTTCAACCGGTTGATCGAGGCCGGCACGGGCAAGGTCATCGCCGCGCTGCACCTGACCTGCTGACTGACGTGAAATCGTGAACACTCCCCGTTGCGCGGCGTTATGGCGCCGCGGCGTCAGAGTGCGCCAAACGGGAAAAGCCGGTCAAGCGGCCTGTCGGGCCGAACCGGGAAACGAGTGTTAGATCGGAACGCGGTTCAGAGGGCCGCCGACAACAGCCAGCCAATTCCCGCCCAGGCGACGGCGGAAACGCCCAGCATCAGCCAAATGGCGGCGCGCTGGGAAATCCGGTCCTCGCAGACGTCCGGCGTGGCAGTTCCGATCGTTGGCGCGGTCAAGGGCGTCATGCCGTTGTCCTTCACGTCCAAAATCTCCCTCAAAGGCCGAATCCGGGCGCAAACGCGCAGGGTCCTTCGATTCGCCTTTAAGGCTACGGGATAAAAAGTTAACAAACCGTGGCGTGGTTCACAGTCGGCTCTCACGCCCCCGTGAGCGTGCACAGCCGGCAAATCATGCAATGTGTCCGATAGCAGCGATATGACCTAGAGCACATTTGACGAACGTAGAATCGTTTTTAACCGATGTCTGATTCCCTGCCCTGTTGTTTTTAGCCAGGGAGGTTTTCATGGGCTGGGCGTACGGGATT
>Ga0209785_1000472_pt1 | contig 11396 bp, 11 predicted proteins | sample WorMetG1BERMUDA2_FD_187403 | JGI IMG/M metagenome (GOLD analysis project Ga0209785, IMG submission 187403) | Marine gutless worms symbiont microbial communities from Max Planck institute for Marine Microbiology, Germany - Inanidrilus... ... | reverse complement strand
CGCAGACGAAGTTGGGAAGGGAGCCGAACGGATAATGTAGCCAGCCGGTCGATCCGGAGATTGGGACACCCCACCCTAGCCAGTGCAGCATTGCGACTGCGTGGTTTTGACCGGGACCCGATCTGCGCAGAGCATTATGGCCAGCGGCCATCTCGGAGCGCCGCAGCAACAGGCCGAACAGATGGCAGCACCGACCAGCCCTGCATCAACGTTCAAAAAATCCCTTGCCAAATGGGAGTCGTCCACAGATGGCTACAGCGCTGAAGGCGGTGACCTTCGATTTCTGGGACACCATCGTCAAGGACGATTCCGACGAGGCGATCCGCGCCGAGCGTGGCTTGCGCTCGAAGTACGACGAACGCCGATACCTGATCTGGGAGGCGCTCGATCGGCACCAGGAGACATCGCTCGACGACGTCGTGCTGGCCTTCAATGTCGCCGACGCCGCGTTCATCACGGCCTGGAAGGGCTACGCCGTGACCTGGACCCTCGAGGAACGCATCGCCATGATCCTCAAGGGCATGGACCGCAGCCTGCCGGACGGCGAATTCACCGACCTGGCCGAGGCGATCGGGCGCATGGAGGGCGACATTCCGCCCAACCTGATGCCCGGCGCCGCCGAGGCGATCGCCGAACTCGCGACCCGCTACAAGCTGTGCATCGTCTCGGACACCTTCGTCACCCCGGGAACCCACCTGCGCCGGGCCTTGGAGAACCATGGCCTGAAACAGTATTTCTCGGGCTTCGCCTATTCCGACGAGGTCGGCCACTCGAAGCCGCACCGCAGCATGTTCGACGAGGCGGCGCGGCAGCTGGGCACCGAGTTCGCCGAGATGGTGCACATCGGCGATCGCGACCAGAACGACGTCAAGGGGCCGCACGCGCTGGGCATGAAGGCCGTCCTTTACACCGGATCGCGCGACAACGACAAGGCCAGCACCACGGCGGACGCGATCTGCGAGACCCACGCCGACCTACCGACGATCGTCGACGCGTTGGCGGGCTGACGCCATGGGCCTGAATCCCCGCATCCTGATCGTCGACGGCTACACCAAAGCCGCCCGCGACGAACTCGAGGCCGGCGGCGCCACCACCGCGGCGCTGCAGTACCAGGCGATGCTGAAGAAGCTGATGCCGGGCATCGAGACCGACATCCTGTTTCCCACCGATCCCGGCGCCGGTTTTCCGGCCGGCGCGGCGCTGGCCGATTACGACGGCATCGCCTGGACCGGCTGCAGCCTGACCGTCTACGAGGACGTGCGCGAGGTGCGCGTGCAGATCGACTTCGCCCGCGCCGCCTTCGCGGCCGGCGTGCCCAGTTTCGGCAGTTGTTGGGCGGCGCAGATCGCCGTGGTCGCCGCCGGCGGCGTCGTGCAGGCCAACCCGCGCGGCCGCGAGATGGGCTTCGCGCGCAAGATCGTGCTGACCCCGGACGGGCGTGGCCATCCGATGTACGAGGGCAAGCCGGCGGTGTTCGATGCCTTCATCAGCCATGTCGACGAGATCACCCATATGCCGGCGGGCGCCGTCTGCCTCGCCGGCAATGCGTTCTCGAGCGTGCAGGCGGTGTTGGTCAGCTACGAAGGCGGCACCTTCTGGAGCGTGCAGTACCATCCCGAATACGACCTGCACGAGATGGCGCGGCTGACCCACTGCCGCACCGACAAGCTGATCGAGCTCGGTTTCTTCGCCGACGCCGATGCCTGCGCCGATTACGTCAACCTGCTCGAAGCCCTGCACCAGGATCCCGACCGCGAGGACATCGCTTGGCTTCTCGGCATCGATGGCGATATCCTCAACAAAGACGTCAAACGCGTCGAAGTGCGCAATTGGATCGACCGCCTGGTGATTCCGACCATGATCCGGCGGAGATAGGAGCAACCACGTGACGGCACCGCGTTTACTGCTGGTCGACGGCGCGCCGCCCGGTCCCCGGGACGAGTTGATCAAGCACGGCGGCGCGCCGGGATGGGAGTTGTACAAGCGGGCGGTGACGCGTATCGCGCCGGATTTCGTCTGCGATCATATCCAGCCAGCGGATCCGAAATCGGCGCTGCCCGCCGGCGCGGCGCTGAGCGACTACGACGGCGCCATCCTGCCCGGCTCGGCGCTGCACGTTTACGACGACGAGACCGAAGTCACCCGCCAGCTCGACTTCGCCCGCGCCCTGTTCGCCGACAAGGTGCCGATCTTCGGCGCCTGCTGGGGCGCCCAGGTCTGCTGCGCCATCGCCGGCGGCACGGTCGCGGAAAGCCGCTGTGGCCGCGAGATCGGCTTCGCGCGCAAGGTCGCGCTGACCGCGGACGGCCGCGCCCATCCGCTGTTCACCGACAAGGCGCCGGTATTCGACGCCATCGCCTTCCACATGGACGAGATCACCCACCTGCCGCCCGGCGGCGTCGTGCTTGCCGGCAACAGCCACAGCACCGTGCAGGCCCTGACCTTCGTGCACGAGGGCAGCGCCTTCTGGGGCGTGCAATACCATCCCGAGTTCACGCTGAACCAGATCGCCCGCCTCTATGAACTGCTGCGCGACCGCATGAAGGAAGAGCGGCTGTTCCTGACCGACGCGGCGCTGGATGACTACGTCGCCGAGCTCGACACTCTGCGCGACGACCCGACCCGCGCCGACATCGGCTGGCTGCTCGGCATCAATGCCGACATCCTGGACGAGGACATCCGCCCCCGCGAGCTGGCCAACTGGATCGAGTACCGGGTGCGTCCGGCGATCGCGGCACGCCGCCGAACCGGGATCTTCCGCCAGCCGGCCTCGCTCGCCGCCGATTGATGGCGCGGCCTCCCGCGTCTGCCACCTTCGTCTTCGCCCACGGCCTGTTCGGATTCGACGAAATCCGCTTGCCGATCCAACCGATCCGCTACTTCCGCGGCGTCGCCGAAGAGATGACGCGGCTCGGCGTTACGGCGATCTTTCCCGAAGTGTCCAGCCGTACTGGCGTAGAGGATCGCGCCGGTGACCTGGCCAAGCAGATCGCCGGCCTGGCCGGCGACGAACTGGTCCTGGTCGGCAACAGCATGGGCGGGCTCAACGCGCGCTATCTCACGGCGCATCTCGATCCGGCCGCGCGGGTGCGCGCTGTGGTCACCGTCGGCACCCCACACCGCGGCAGTCCGATGGCCGACGACACCCTGGCGACGGGTGGGCCGCGCGGCTGGCTCGGGCGGCTGTTCTTCGACACCTCGATCGGCGCCCTGACCGGCGAGGCCTGCCGGGCCTTCAACGCCACGGTCGCGGACCGGGAGGACGTGATCTACCTATCCTTCGCGGCGGCGCGGCCGGTACCCGAGCTGTCCGTTCATCTGCGCGCCGCCGGCAAACTGATCGCCGAGCGCGAAGGCGACAACGACGGCCTGGTCTCGGTTGCCTCGGCGCAGTGGGGGCAGGGACATGAAACCCTGCGTGCCGATCACATGGAACTGATCGGCTGGAGTTTTGGATTGCCCGACGCGCGCGCCGAGCGGCCGTTCGATCATCTGGCGCTGTATCGGCGGATCGTCACCGAGGTTACCAATCAGTGACGTCGTGGTTGTGGTCGGGGAACTGCGGCAGATCGTCGGTCAGGTCGTAGTAGTCGGCCAGGTCGGCGGTGAAGATGTGCGCGCCGCGGCGCAGGCCAGACGGCTGGTCGAAGGTGCCGGCGTGGATGCTGATCTCATCGGCGTCCTTGAACTGGTAGAACAGGCTGGATCCGCAGGTCGAACAGAAGCCGCGCTGGGCCCAGTCGGACGAGCGGTACCAGGTCAGGCCGCGATCCTCGGTCAATTCGAAATCGGCGTGACACGAGGCCGACGCGGCGACATGGTGGCCGCTGGTGCGCCGGCATTGTTCGCAGTGGCACGAGATCACCGGCCGCACGGATCCGCTGGTGCGGTAGCGCACGGCGCCGCACAGGCAGCCGCCGGTTCGGACCTGATCGCTCATCACAGCATTCCTTCCAGCGCCGCCTCGTAGATGCCGCGCAGGTCCGCCGCGGTGGCCGGTACCGGGTTCGAGGCGTTTGGCGGGTCGACCTCGGCCTTGGCGGCGAGCTCGTCCAGGCGCTCGGTCTCGATGCCCAGGCCGTCGGCTTTGTGCGGGATGCCGAGCTCCTCGCGCAACTCCAGCACCCAGTCGAGCACGGCGGTGAACGAGGGCCTGGGCAGATCCAACAGGCGCGCCAACCGCGTCATGCGCTGCTCGATCGCCGGGCGGTTGTAGACCATCACATAGGGCGTGAAGACGGCGTTGGTCAGGCCGTGGTGGGTGTCGTACAGCGCGCTGACCGGGTGGCTGAGCGCGTGGATCGCGCCAAGGCCCTTCTGGAACGCGGTGGCGCCCATCGACGAGGCGATCAGCATGTGCGCCCGTGCCTCGATGTTGCCGCCGTCGCGGCAGGCCGTCGGCAGCCAGTTCTTGATCAGGCGCAGGCTTTCCAGCGCGATGCCCTCGGCCATCGGGTGGTAGCCGGTGGCGCATAGCGCCTCCAGCGAATGGGTCAGGGCGTCGATGCCGGTGGCGGCGGTGATGTGCGGCGGCAGGCCGGTGGTCAGCGCCGGGTCGGCGATGACGATGCCGGGCAGCATCTTCGGGTGGAAGATGATCTTCTTGGTGTGGGTCGATTCGTCGGTGACCACGGCGGCGCGGCCGACCTCCGAGCCGGTGCCGGCGGTGGTCGGCACGCCGACGATCGGGGCGATACCGTCGGCGTCGGCGCGGGTCCACCAGTCGCCGATGTCCTCGAAGTCCCAGATCGGCCGGCTCTGCCCGGACATGAAGGCGACCGCCTTGGCCGCGTCCAGACCGGAGCCGCCGCCGAAGGCGACGACGCCGTCGTGGCCGCCATCGCGGAAAGCCTTGACCCCGGTCTCGACATTGGCGCTGACCGGGTTCGGCTGGATGTCGCTGAACAGCCCGGTGGGCAGGCCGTCGGCGTCGTTGGCGGCGATCGCGTCGCGCACCATCGGCAGCTCGGCGAGGCCCGGATCGGTGATCAGCAGCGGCCGGGTCATGCCCAGGCCGCGGCAGGCGTCGGCCAGTTCGCCGACGCGTCCGGCGCCGAAGCGGATGGTGGTGGGGTAGTTCCAGTTGCCGACCAGATCGTTCATGGCGGTTCGGTCCCTGTCAGTGGTGGGCGGTCTCCGCCTTTAGCACACCCGGGCGGATGCGTCGAAGTCATTCTGCGCGATCGCCGTTCGCGCCGTTTTCGCTGAATTTGGTCAGCCGGGTGATGGTCGGCGTGCTGTGCGGAATCGGCTGGAACCGGCGCCGCACGCGGACCATTAGGCGGCGGCTGGCGTAGGAGCGGTAGGCGGCGAACAGGATCAACAGCACCTGGATCACGATGACCTGCAGATACAGGCCCTCCGGTCCGATGTTGCCCATGACCACGGCGGCCAGGGACGGGCCGGCGGCGGCGCTGAGACCATAGATGATGAGCAGGCCGCCGGCGGCGTTCACCCGCTGCTCGGGCGTCAGCTTGTCGTTGGCGTGCGCCGCGCACATGGGGTAGAGCGTGTAGGCGCCGCCGCCAAACAGCACCGCGTAGGCGAGCACCCAGATGTGCTCGGCATGGGCGGTGAAGACTAGGCCGAAGCTGCCGCTGATGATCAGCAGCGAGATGCCGACCATCACCCGGCGCCGGTCCATCTTGTCCGACAGCCGCCCCAGCGGCCATTGCAGCAGCAGGCCGCCAAAGATGGTCAGGCCCATGAACCAGGAGATCTCGCGCAGGCTGAAGCCGATGTCGGTGGCGAACACCGGGCCCATGCCGAAGAAGGACGAGTTGGTCAGCCCGGCGGCGACGGTGCCGACGACGGCAAGGGGAGACAGCCGGAACAGGTCGCGCAGGCTGAACTTGACGTTCGGCACCGGCGGCGGCGCCTTGGTCTTGGTCAGGGCCACCGGCACGATGGCGATCGAGAACAGTGCCGAGGCGAGCACGAACAGGCTCGCCGTGGTCGGATCGCCGACGATCAGCAGGAACTGCCCGCCGCCCAGCGCGGCGTAGTAGGCGATCATGTAGAAGGACAGCACCTGGCCGCGGTTGGCGTTGTCGGCGCGTTCGTTGATCCAGCTCTCGGCGACCATGATCAGGCCGACCAGGCTGCCGCCGCCGGCGAAACGGAAGGCGGCCCAGGCCCAGGGGTCGACCAGGTAGGCGTGGCCCAGCGGCAGCACCGAGACGCTCGCCGCGAAGGCGGCGAAGGCGCGGATGTGGCCGACCTGTCTGATCACGCGGCGGCACCAGAAGACGCCGGCGATCTGGCCGCCGAAATAGGCCGACATGATCAGGCCGACGGTCTCGGTGGCGTAGCCCTCGGCGCCGGAGCGGACGCCGATCAGGGTGCTGAACAGGCCGTGGCCGGACATCAGGAAGACGACCGCCAGGACCAGGGAGGCGAGGGGCAGGAGCGTGCCGATCACGGCAGGTGTCCTTTTCAGAAAAGATGCAAGCGCGGATCAGATGATCTCGAAGTAGCGCTCCATCTCCCAGTCGGTGATGTGTTTGCGGAATTCGCGCTCTTCCCATTCGCGGGTGGCGGCGAAATGGTCGACGAAGGTGTCGCCGAACAGCGCCCGCGCCGGCTTCGAGCCGCGCAGCTTCTGCGCCGCCTCCCACAGGGTCGCCGGCAGGCGCAGGCGCTTGGGGTAGGTCTTGTCGTAGGCGTTGCCGTCGGTCGCGGCCTCGGGCTCGATTTGGTTTTCGATGCCCCACAGCCCGGCCCCGAGGGCGGCGGCGAGGGCGATATAGGGATTGGCGTCGGCGGCGGCGATGCGGTATTCGACCCGCTGCGACTTGGCCGACCCCGGGATCACCCTGAGCGCGCAGGTGCGGTTGTCGACGCCCCAGCTCGCTTCCGTCGGAGCCCAGAAGCCGGGCACCAGACGGGTGTAGGAATTGACCGTCGAGGCGATCATAGCCAGCAGTTCGGGCATCAGTTTTTGTTGACCACCGACGAAGTGGCGCATGGTCTCGCTCATGCCGTGCGGGTTGTTCGGCTCATGGAAGGCGGAGCCGCCGATGGCGTTATCCAGCGACATGTGGATGTGGCCGCTCTGCCCGGGCCAGTCCGGCGACCACTTGGCCATGAAGGTGGCCATGCGCCCGGTCTTCTGCGCCAGCACCTTGGTGAAGGTCTTGAACAGGGCCGCCTTGTCGGCGGCGGCGATGCCGGTGTCGGCGGCGATCGCGGCCTCGAGCACGCCGGGGCCGGTCTCCTCGTGCAGGCCCTCGAGCAGGATGTCCATGTCCGCGAATCCGTCCAGCATGTCGCGGTAGAAATCCGAATGCACCGTATTGCGCAGCATCGAATAGCCGAAGAAGCCCGGCGCCATCGCCTTCATGCCGCGGTAGTTCTTCTCGCGCACGCTGTCCGGCGTTTCCTCGAACACGAAGAACTCGTACTCGAACCCGGCGCGCGCGGCGAAACCCATGTCGTCGGCCTTCTCGAGCACCCGGCGCAGCACGCCGCGCGGGCAGACCGCGTCCATCGGCTCGGCGAATTCGGCGAGGAAGAACAGCATGCCGTCCTCCCACGGGATCTCGCGGCACGAGTCGGGCAGCAGGTGTACCTGGGCGTCGGGATAGCCGGTATGCCAGCCGGTGATGTCGACGTTGTCGTAAAGCTGGTCGTAGGAATCCCAGCCGAGCACCACATCGCAGAAGCCGAAGCCGTTCTCCAGCGCCGAGAAGAACTTGTCGCGCGACATGTACTTGCCGCGCAGCACACCGTCGATGTCGAACACGCCGACCTTGACGTGATTGAGACCGCGCGCCTCGACAATGCGCCGCGCGTCGGCGGCGGTCTTCACTTCCCTCGGAACCATCGGTCAGCCTCCCCGGCGGAGAATGCGCTCAGCGAAAGGAAGATAGCACTTTGGCGAAGCGTGAAAAGTCCTCTTCGCCGTCGGGGTGGCCAAATCGGATCCAGCGCCGCTGGTACGGGAAGGCGCGGACCAGGATGGCGTGGCGGGCCAGATGTTCGACCAGCCGCGGCGCGTGCTCCGAGCGAGCCAGCGTGAACAGGTCGGTGCCGCCGACAAGCTCCAAGCCGTTTTCGGCCAGTGCCCGGCGCGTGCGCTCGGCCGTCGAAACCAGATGGGCGCGGGTGCGTTCGATCCAGGCCTTGTCGTTGAGTGCGGCGCAGGCGATCTCGGCTGCAGGACCCGAGACCGCCCAGGGGCCGACCGCCTCGGCGAGGGTGTTGGCGGTTTCGCGCGCGGCGATGGCGAATCCCAGGCGCAGGCCGGCGAGACCGAAGAACTTGCCGAACGAGCGCAGCACGATCAGGTCGCCGTCCTCGACCGCGCCGGCGAGGCTGTCATCCGGGGTGACGTCGGCGAAGGCCTCGTCGACGATCACCCGGGTGCCGTGGCGGGCCAGGTCGCGCAGGGCGCCGCCGTCGAGCACTTTGCCGTCCGGGTTGTTGGGGCGGACCACCACAACGGCACTAAAACCGTCCGCGCGTGCCGGTAGCCGGGTCGGCGTCTCGACCTCGTGCCCGGCGGCCTGCCAGGCGGCGGCGTGCTCGTTGTAGGTCGGACCGACCACGGCGACCCTCCGTGCCGGTTCGACCAATCGCGGCAGCCATTGGATCAGCGACTGCGATCCCGGCGCCGGCACGATGCAACGCTGGTGCGGCGCGCCGTAGCAGTGCGCGGCAGACTGCCTAAGTTGGTGCAACAGGTCATGGTCCGGCAGGCGGGCCCAGCGCTCGGCCGGCAGGTCGGGCAGGGGATAGGGATCGGGGTTTATCCCGGTCGACAGATCGAGCCATTTGACGGCCGGAATGCCGAAAGCGCGTGCCGCCGCGTCGAGGCCGCCGCCGTGATCCCGTTTGCCGCTCATGATATTCCTCTTTAACACTGTACCTGCCGTGCACGGCGCAAGGCTCATGGAGCGACGTTTCTTAAACCAAGCCTGGGCCACAGGCGACGAAATTGTCGGTGATCCCGCCATCCGAAATGGATTTGTGTAAATTTGTGGTATAATGACCGAAAATGTGGAAAACGTACCGCAGAGCTTGAGGAGGCACATGTTTGGATCCGCTGATCGCGTTGATGGTGCTCGCCTCGGCGGCGCTGCACCCGCTGTGGAACGCCTTGATCAAGAACGACGGCAGCCCCGAAGGCGGATTCCTGGCGCTCGCCTGCACGCTGTTCCTGCTCGGCGGTGGGCAGGCGCTGGTCACCGGCGTCGACCTGCTGGCCGCGCTGCAGCATTGGCCGTTGATCCTGATGTCCGGCCTGGGACAGGTGGTCTACGGCTCGATGCTGGCGACCACGCTGCGCCGCGGCGACCTGTCGACCTACTATCCCATCATCCGCTCGTCGCCGGTGTTCATCGTCGCCGTCGGGCTGGTTCTGGGGCAGAGTTATCCACTGGTTCTGCTGCTCGGAATCGCCCTTGTCGTGATCGGGGCGTTCTTTCTGCAATTCCGGCCGGGCGCGCGGCTGTTCGACGATCCGCTGACCCTGCTGCTGGCCCTGGTGGCGATGTCCGGCATCGGCATTTATTCGATTGCCGACGCGCAGTTGATGCAGGTGATCGAACCGTCGGCGCTGTTCTTCTGGGTCGAGGTGATCAACCTGCCGGGGTTGATCATCGTCTTTACCCTGTTGCAGCGGCGCGCCGGCGGCGGACGGTTGCTGGCCTGGTCGCGGCGGCCGTGGCGCTACCTCGCCTCGGGACTGCTCGCCTACGCGTCGTACTACCTGATCCTGTTGGCTTTCGAGGCGGGCGGCGAGGTGGCCTCGGTCGCCGCCGTGCGCCAGGCCTCGATCCCGTTCTCGGTTCTGATTGGCGGACTGTGGCTGAAGGAACTGTACGTCAAGCAGCGTCTCGCCGCGTCGCTGGTGCTGGCCGCCGGCATCGTGATCATCATCCTGACTCCGTGAGAGGACGCCTTTCATGACCCACGACCGCCAAGAGCCCGCCTTTTCCGAGGGCGACAGCAACCTCAGCCCGAACCGCGAGGAGTGGGCGCAGACCCAGCGCGGCGCCGCCGGCCGGGCGATGGTCGAGGCCGACGCCGAGCACTTCCTGCACCAGTCCCTGTCGACTCCCTGCCTGACCGGCGTGCGCAAGGTCGAGGGCATCTGGATCGAGGACGCCGACGGCAAGCGCTACATGGACTTCCACGGCAACAACGTGCATCACATCGGCTATGGCCACCCGCGGCTGGTCGAGGCGGTCAAGGCGCAGATCGACGACCTGCCGTTCTCACCGCGGCGCTTCACCAACGAGCCGGCGATCGGGCTGGCGCGGGAACTGGCACGGCTGGCGCCCGAGGGGCTGGAGCGGGTGCTGTTGTCGACCGGCGGATCGGACGCCATCGAGATGGGCATGAAAATCGCCCGCGCCGCGACCGGACGGTTCAAGACCATCTCGTTCTGGGACTCGTTCCACGGCGCCGGCTTCGGCGCCGTCAGCATCGGCGGCGAGGAGCTGTTCCGCTCCGGCCCGGTCGGACCGCTGCTGCCCGGCGCCGCGCATGTGGCGCCGTTCGCCTGCTATCGCTGCCCTTACGGCTATGACACCGCCGACGGCGTCCCCGACCTGGACGCCTGCAGGATGGCCTGCGCCAACATGGTGCGCTACGTGCTGGAGAAGGAGGGTGACGTCGCCGCGGTGATCGCCGAGCCGCTGCGCGCCGTGCCCTACGTGCCGCCGCCGGGGTTCTGGCAGGCGGTGCGCCAAGCCTGCCACGACCACGGCGCGTTGCTGATCTTCGACGAGATCCCCAACGGTTTGGGCAAGACCGGCAGGATGTTCGCCTGCGAACATTTCGACGTGATTCCGGACATGGTCGCGGTCGGCAAGGCGCTGGGCGGCGGCATGCTGCCGATCGCGGCTCTGATCACGCGGCCCGAGCTGAACGTGCTGAGCGACCGCGCCGTCGGCCACTACACCCACGAGAAGAACCCGATCACCGCGCGCGCGGCACTGACCACGCTGCGCATCATCGAAGACGAGAAGCTGGTCGACAACGCCGCCCGCGTCGGTGCCCATGCGCTGGCGCGGCTCGAAGACATGAAGGATCGCCACGACCTGATCGGCGACGTGCGCGGGCTTGGCCTGGTGCTGGGTGTCGAACTGGTCAAGGACCGGAAGAGCAAGGAACCGGCCACCGAGATCGCCGACCGGGTGCTCTATCACTGCCTAGCGCGGATTCGATTTAATCCTGGTCGTATCCTGCGGCAGCGAAGAAGTTCTCGCATTCGGTGGGCGTGGCTTTCTCGATCCCTTCGGCGATGGCGCTCCACAGTTCATCAATGGTTCTCGCGGCGGCCTTTCGCAGCCACGCCTTGAACTTGGCGAAGGCCATTTCGATGGGATTGAAGTCGGGAGAATAAGGCGGCAGGTAGAGCAGGCTTGCGCCGGCGCCTTCGATCGCGG
>Ga0209785_1000470_pt1 | contig 11474 bp, 9 predicted proteins | sample WorMetG1BERMUDA2_FD_187403 | JGI IMG/M metagenome (GOLD analysis project Ga0209785, IMG submission 187403) | Marine gutless worms symbiont microbial communities from Max Planck institute for Marine Microbiology, Germany - Inanidrilus... ... | reverse complement strand
ACTGTGCTTAGATTCATTTTTGTATTGTGTATTACTGTGTGTTGTATGCATGCGTAGGTTTGTAACACGGTGAGGTGGACCTGGTGGGATTGAAGCCTGTCCTTAGGACCACTACCCAGCTGACAAGTAAACGTTGAATCAACGTTGATATATGGTTAGAAATGGTTTACGTTAGTTCACAAACGTTGTATCAACGTTAGATTGACGTTTGTAGAAAATCAGTTACTTTGATAACGTTAAACGAACGTTACTCTAACGTTTGTAATGCAACGTGACACAGATGATTTATATGGCCATGTAATTGAAACTGAGTATAGCGTTTTGACTTTTCGATGGCCATAAATAGTTGCCGGACGCTCTGTACATTGAAACGGACTCATCGTCTTATACTAGATTCTTTCTGAAATAACTTTAACTCTCTACCTCAGCAAAAGTTTTATGACAGTTTTGGTCAAGATAGGGGGCCTATGTACACCATTGAAATAAAATTATTACGTTAACATTTTGAGAATACCTCACATAACATGCAAACGTTTTATCAACGTTAAAATAATGTTTGCGTTATGGTAGAAATAACGTTTGCATGGTGACGTTGAGCCAACGTTAGTATCAAAACGTAAGTGTTATAACGTTATAGTAACGTTAGTATAACGTTAATATAATGCTACTTCTAATTATAACTCCACCAGGGCCCATTTTAGCGTGTGTTAGGCTACTGCACAAAATGTTTAACGTTAAAAGTTTTATGTGGATGTTTAAAATTTGATGTTAGTCAGAATTACCTTGAATAAAAAATACTCAGAAGGAGGCCTAACTTTGGTGTGCAACATACGTGCCAGCACATTTGCCATTAAATTTTTACAGTGCCTTCAGCTTCAGGGGCCTTGACCAGATGACCAGATGCTCTGCTTCTTGTCCCCGCTGAGGACACAATAGCCGTAGCCCAAATAGGCTCGCGCTCCTGCACTCATCGTGTTTGTGTTTCTTGAAAATGTTCATAAAATAGGCTGTGGACTCCACCTAGAAGAACATTTTATGACAATAGTTGATGGCGATACCTATGCCATTGACATAAAAAGTTAACATTATCTTGCAACTGCTGTGGCTACGCCAGATAACAAGCAAACGTTTTATCGGCGTTAAAGTAACGTTAGCGGTTTGATTGAAATGACGTTTGCATGTCAACGTTGATTCAACGTTATTTTGGTCATTGACTTAACGTTGAGTGAACGTTAGCATTGAAACGTTCATGTGACGTTACTCTAACGTGAATGTGATGTTAGTGTAAAGTTACTAGCGTGAAGACCTCGTGTAGGCCTACAGTTTGTACAAGTGAAATAGTGTATATGTGCAGTAGTGTTCACCTCACTTTTGACTTTTGAATGGACACAAGCAGAGCCGACAGCCGATATCTATCTGACTAATCGTGCTTTGTCTGGTGGTACAGAACCTAAAATAGCGTGTTTTGGAGCACATTGTGTAGTAGGCTTGTCAAAATGTGCAGTACGAATTTTTGAAAAGATAGCTTCTGAGCTATATCGGTTTCTGTTTATTGTTCTTTTCCTGCGGATTTTTCGTTCCGTGTGTTAGATTAAGCTGCATGACGTTTCTGTCAGCTTGTCAGCGCAGGCTATACACATTTCGTCTCGTATCCTATCGTATGGTATCGTAGATCTGTCGTAGATAAAGCGTTGCATGAAGATGCTGAGGGCGTGTGGGCGGGCCTACAAGAGACTGGAACGGCATCGTTTTAATTACTGGACATGTCAAGATTGTATATAGGAGGCCAGTCTGCCCCGGCGTGTGCCCCCCGTGAATTGCGACCGTTGACGTCCGTCCGTGCTGCTAGTGATGCCGGATGCCCATATATGGCATTGATGCGTTCGCTGCAGGGTGACTCACCCGGGCGATCTGTGCCACTGAATCCATGTGCTGCCAATTAAGGCTGGCGGGAATTCGTAGCGTCGCCTTGAGTAAGATTAGCTGATAACGGACCACTAACGCCGTTTGAATTTTCTCTAATATTTTATAGATAATGTTTGTGTTACTGACGTGCTGACAAGAATAACAAACCAAACGCATCTATATACAAAATATTAGACGCAGCATATAGTCTGTGTTGAATGTCTTAACGTAAAAAATAAACATTTTCTATGTACAATGCACTATGTTTCATGCACTGCAGCAGTCTTGAATTAGTTTTAAATGCTATCTGTTTATACGTATCATCGACGAATGACAACTACTATGAAAAATGGATACTTCTAATATTGCTACAAATTAATGCTGTCTGACAGACAATGATTTCCGATCTTCAGCTGTTTGCAATTTCACAAGTTGAAACAAAAGCAAGCAATGTTTTCCGACGTCATTATAAAATTTCCGCATAACAGTTAACAATAGTTTTCGTTTTTCCCTAGCACACCATGAAAGCATTCGCCGAAGGTACACAATATATGCTGCAAAATTACAGGATGACTAATCGAATGTGCATCGAGTACTAGTTGTTGCTAATGTTGCAGCCACAGCAGCTCTCACGTGGCTACGTTACGTTATGTTTATTGAAGGCAGTTATTTGAATGTGAATAGCGCGCGTCTAATTTGCATGTGAAAAGCGTTTGTTTACGCGTGTCATCACTCGTCACTGTCAGAGGCTCAGAGCGACTGCGTTGGTTTGTGATTGATTTTGCGTTTTTCCTAATCCCAGGTTTTGCTTTAGATTGTGTATAGGCCTATCTGCGTAAGTATACCGGGTTTTTTACCTTCGTTAATTACAGGCACTTTGGTGTGATGTCTTACTGGACTGCAAGGCGTACTGTTCATGCCAATGTTGCCAAAGATGTTGCCGATATAATAGGCGATGTTGCGGCAGCTGATGTAGATGTGATGGACAGTATTGAGCCTGCGAGTGATTACGTGACTGATGTGGGTCACATATATGACGCAGACAGTACTGCTGGAACATTGTGCGCTGAAATAAGCGAACATCATGAACTTCTTAGTCATTTCAGCAGCATCATAGATGAGTCCGTTGCAGGCCATGAACATGCTGATAACCTTTCTGTTGTTGATAGTGGTGACATTGATGATGTAATGTTCAGTGATGTCAGTGACGGTGATAGTGATAGTGATAACGATGGTATTGTCACTGTATTGCGTAACTGGGCAGTAAAATACTCAATAAGAAGAAATGCACTGTCTGAACTATTAGTTATCCTTAGGGAACATTTTCCTGAATTACCAAAAGATGCACGTACTTTTCTGCCAACTGTAAACGATGTGGAAATGGGCACGGTGAAATTGGTGTCAAAAGGATCGTACTATCATTTTGGTGTGGAAAATGGCATATGCTCAGTACTGGAAAGCCATGATTTTGACCAGCTGAAGTGTGCTAGTGAGGTTGCATTGCAGGTAAATGTTGATGGGCTGCCTCTATTCAAAAGTACGAATGGACAGTTCTGGCCTGTTCTTGGCAAACTTGAACTTCCATTTGTTAGTGACCCTTTTGTCATCGGGATATTTTACAGTGAAAACAAGCCCGACAGTCTGCATTTCTTGGCTGATTTTGTTGGTGAGTGTAAAATGCTGAAGCAGTCTGGCATAGTATACAAGGACCTTGTGCTACGGTTCAATATCCATGCAATAGTTTGTGATGCTCCTGCAAGGTCTTTCGTTAAGAACATTAAAGGTCATGGTTCATACTCTGCTTGTGAGCGATGCACAGTTTCAGGCGTCTGGAATGGCAAAATGACTTTTCCTGAAATTAGTGCTCCAAAGCGCAATGATGTTGCTTTTGATGAAATGCAGGATCCAGATCATCACCGTGGTGAATCACCCTTGTCAGAGTTGGGTATTGGAATGGTGTCTCAGTTTGTCATTGATTATATGCATTTAGTATGTTTGGGTGTTGTCAGACGGTTAATTTGGTTGTGGCTGAACGGTCCTGTAAATGTGCAAACAAGACTAAGAGCAAAATGTGTGTCTGAAATATCTGAAAGTTTGTCCAGCTTTTCTCAGTTTATGCCCGTTGAATTTGCACGAAAACCTCGTTCACTGATACAGTGGCAGCGGTGGAAAGCTACAGAATTCAGACAGTTTCTGCTGTATACAGGGCCAGTGGCATTACTTGGAAAGCTGTCAGATAGTGTGTATAAAAATTTTATGTTGCTGTCTGTTGGTATGTTTTTGTTGCTGCATAAGATATTTGCTGCACAGGCTGTATATGTTGACTATGCTGATGAGTTGCTTCGTTTATTTGTTCAGCATTTTGCTGAATTATATGGATCAAATATGCTCGTGTATAATGTACATAATGTGGTGCATTTGGCTGATGATGCGAGGAAATATGGAGCATTGGATGCAGTGTCTGCTTTTCCTTTTGAAAATTTTTTGGGGAAACTGATTAGGCTTATCAGAAAGCCTAATAAACCTCTTCAGCAGGTTGTTCGTCGGTTGTGGGAAGAAAGACAGTATGGAAATGTTGGTGGAAGCAAGTCAGTCCGTAATGGTCCTGCAAAGGAACATCATAGCACTGTAGATCTTCCTTCAGGTTTTGGTCATTGTCACCACTATAAACAGCTGTATGTGGATGGTGTTCTGTTGTCTGTGCAGACTGGTGATAACTGCATCACCTTAGGTACTCGCATTATGCTCTTAAAGAACATAGTCGTGAAAAACTCGCAAACAATGCTGATCTGTCAGAAATTTCAAGTTGTTGGGGATTTCTTTGAATATCCGATGAAATCTTCTGACATTGGAATACATTATGTGTCAGATTTGAGCAGCGAACTGTTCATCGAAAATTTATCAGACTTTCAGTGTAAAAATGTTGCACTGCCACATGAAAACGGTTATGTGGTTGTTCCACTTCTTCACTAAAAATATATTGTTAATTTCTTATCGTTGTGTTTAATATGCTTAGTGTCTGTACAGTTGTAACAGCAGTTTTTACCGCGCGACGCAGCGATGCTAGCGCGGTCTTGGGAGTCGTAATTCTGTCCGTCCGTCTGTCCGTCTGTCTGTCTGTCTGTCTGTCCGTCTGTCACACATGTGCTTTGACTAATCCAAAGAACCTACCGGCGATATTTTTATATCACATGAAAGGGCAATCCTTCTAGTTAAATGTGATTTTGTGCATTCTACTGAGTGTTTCTATTTTGTAGCTTGACTGCTGTATTTCTTTGTAACATGTAGCTGTAGGCCTACAGACGATTATTAAAACTGCAAGTGAGAGTTTTAGTTGAACAAAATGTGCATGGACATACGTGGTGATTTTTCGAGTTCGGGTACTCGGGTAGTGTCGAGTAGCAAAAAATTACCCAGGTAATAAATTACCCTGTACAGTTTATAGTGTATATTACTGTTTATATCCTGTCATACATTTATCCCCACCATCGGTTTCCTACTATTTCTTAGTTTGACGTTCTGGACATAATTAATTTAAAGCAATAAGCATTAGCTTGTTGCTTTGCTGTGCTTGGTTGTTGTTGTTGGCAGTTGAGTGAGAGAGAAAACGTATCCTTTGTTGTCACATTAAGCTCTGCCTATGTTATGTGCTTGTGCGTCATCAGTTTTTAGGGCGCATCGCATCGGGTACCTTCCGGGCTTACTGCGTAAAAGTTTACGTTCGCTATCTCATCTCCTGATGAGTTCTTGTAGTAAAGTGATAGAGTTTTAGCTTGTGTTACATCATGCAATCTTATTTTTCTTAACACAATTTTAAGCCAGTCACGCTGGACGCCTATTATCGTATTGTGCTTGGTGTAGAAAAATGCACAAGTACGCAGTGGTGGAGTTTGTGGCAGAGGGCTCAGTGGATGTTGTGGCCACATCATGGATATTTTGTAAAGAGGGTCATACCTTCTGCCGCTGGCCGCCAGCTGCGCAGTTCAACCACGCTGTGCGCAAATGTGAGCCAGCAAGCACTAGCTGGGCATATTACAAATGTCGCCAGTTGTACTCCACAGGTCTGTGCAACGTGATTTCAACAGCTGTTGTTACAAGTATAGCTATAATCATACCGGTACTACTATAAAGAATAAAGATCGCAGTTGAGTACAGTAATGTCAGTGACGCTGCCAGGGATGCATATGTCATGAGTCACTTCGTTGCAGAGGCTTGCACACAGCGGCTGGCTGCAGGGCGTGGTGACGGGTATCAGGTGATGGGTAACAGCTTGCAGCAGCAATAGCTGCTGAACGGCTGAGCACTGTCAGTAGCACTGCTGTTACTGTGTTGTAACGTTGTTGTTATGCCTAAATAGGACGCCTGCATATAGCTCAGAAGCCATTGAGGAGATACAAAGATAAAGGATGTGCACATTTGTTCCAGAAAACGGATTATTCACGATGAATTACAATTAATAATTACCGACCGGCGTAGCATAGCAGAGTGTCATGGATGTTTTCAGCGGCTTCTGTTTGTCAGTTTGTCTGTTTGTGAACACGATAACTTCCGAACGATTAAATGTAGGATTATGAACTTGGCGGTTAGGTGCACTGTATAAAAATCTCATCCTTGATGAATGTGAAGGTCAAAGGTCAAGGTCACCAGGGACAAAAAAAACGTGCTTAGCGCTGCCGACACACCCCGGATGCATACGAATGGTATGCACTCGCTGCAAACAGTGTGCAGCAGCAGCAGATGTGTCCATTCCATGGCTACCAGGGGGTGTTGTGCAGTTGTGTCGATCGCCACTTCTACGCTGGTGGGAAAAGCAGTGCATGCTGTCTAATTGTGATCATGTGATTAAATGCGATTCAAATTTTTAATGAAAGCACACCTATGGATTATATTTTTGATACTGTGTATGTGCGAACAGATGACTATTCTAAGGCACGCGAAAAGGCTGACGCAGCACAGTACACCTCAGGACTGGAGTCCGACCGTGAGGAATCAGTGCTGCGGAAAAGGTAGCCAATAGGCCTGGCCATTATATTCTGCAGCTGTGGTTTCTTACTTACTTCTTTCCTTGCTTATTCTCTGTGGTTGTAGATTGGATGTCTTAGCATTTCACAATAGATATCCCCAAACTGTTTTCTCCTTAGATGTCTTCGGCTGCAGTAAAAAGCTGCCATGCCAACTTGCTTAAAATGCATTATGAAGTCAATACCTAGTAAGGGGTAAAAGGAGATAACAATTTTCCATCCTGATATCATTTGCAGTATTGCTGAATGCTATTTCTGCTGGTACTTATTGCATACAGCAGTTTGTCATCTGGTATTTTGTGAATTGGAATGTTATGCAGGCGTTCAGCTGTGCAGGAGGAGCCGACGACCGTGATGAAAAAGAATAGACGCACATCAAGTACGTCGAGAATGGACGAAGCTGCTGCTCCGATGCCACCACCATCACCAACAGCTGTGTCATTGCCACCACCTGCTCTGTCCAGACCACTTCCATCACATCCTCCTCCTCAAAACTCTACTACTACTACTACTACTACTACTACATCACCATTGCCAGCTATACATATGGAGGTTGGCAGTTATTTAATTTGAATATCGGAAAAGACTGAATTTGTAGTGGGCGTCAGTAAAACTGCGGCGTTGAGCAGAGGGCGCCACCTCTATTCAGCAGGGCGGCCATCACGCTGGGCATTGGCCCACGTTCTAGTTTGTAATGGTCAGTTTTGTACCTTATTGTGAAATTTGGCACATTTCAGAAAATGAGTTGCATGTGCTAAATAAATTCTTATAGGTAATTTCTAACTATAGTAACCATTCATGTGTAACTTGTCCATGTGAACATGCAGACAGCAACAGCTGAGTCACTGCCGTCTACTCCGACATCATCACTGTCGTCATCACTGCCAGGAAGACAATCCAGTTCGGTTTCTGGTGTGTAACTCATTTGATGAGATTACATGTATGGACAGACTTAAGTTTGTTTGTATTTCGCAACTCTTAAGCCCCGTTTACACGATACAATCTGTTGTCAAAACATTCAACCGGTTGTGAAACCCGTTTGACAACCGGTTTGACAACCGGCTGTATCTCGTCTCTGATATAGCAATATTTGTGCTGAAAAGGGACGTTAAACTCCAACCAACCAACCGGCTGTATCAAGTATACAGCTGGTTGTCAAACCGGTTGTACAACCCGGTTTCACAACCGGTTGAACGAACAGTGGCTGTTCGTTCAACACGGTTGTCAAACCGGTTTACTGGTTGTATCGTGTATACAGACATTCAACCGGTTGTCAAACCGGTTGTAAAACCGATTTCACAACCGGTTGTATCGTGTAAACGGGGTTTTACTGTGACCGTTACCTGTGTTAGCAGCGAGAGAATGTTGTAGCTGCTGTTGGTGGTGTGTTTGCTGTTATTCAGCTACTGTTCATTACATTTCAGGTGAGGCATAGCCGAGGCGAAATGTACACTACCATGGCTGTCTGTGTGTATGTCTGTCTGTGTCTGTCTGTCCCTCGCCTCGGGGGAATGGTAGGGGGTGCCCTCTAGTTGTGCACTGTGCGCGGATTTGCATTCGCTGCACACGTCTCGTTGCTATGACAACATACACTGTACATGTATGTAAAGTAATAGCCTTAAGTATAGAACCGAACGCGAAACGTCAGCAAGTGTTTGTACTCACTCTGTGGCTAGTGTTTTCTTGTTAATGTGTTTGCTCTCTTTATAGAGTCGGTGTGTACGAGTTCACATTTAACAAACACGTAAGTTGTGAAGTATGCTTCTGTTGGTGTTTTAGCATTTGAGCGATGTGTGCTGACAAGGCTGGAAGAGCTAAAGCAGTCATTCGGTGAACTGAAGAAGTCGCAGGCATTGCTGACTGCCAAGGTCGACAGTCTACTGCAAGTGGGCGGTGGCCAGGTGTCGACAGACCTGCCAGAAGATATCGATCTGCCGATAACTTCTGTGCGTGGATTGCAGGCTCTGGATCACCGACTTGCTGCAGACACGCAGCTGAAGCAGTTGATGGTAAGTGATCATGCTATACTGTTGGTTGGGCGGCAGGAAGGGCATCCGGCCTGTAAAAATGGGATGGTAGAAGCGGGCACTGGTTAGTCCAGATGGAGTAGGGCCCAGCCGGATGGTTGGTATGTCTGCCTCTGTTAATCTTCCCTTGCATCATAAAGTTCTCTTCTGGCACCGGCTCACCCGTGTGTTCCCGGAAAAAGGGCCATAAAATGGTTGTGGTTTTGGTGACTTTGTTGTGGTTAAAACTTCTCACTTCATGTAGTAAAATTTGCTAGTTGGAAATTGAACTTGCAGCCATCGACTCGTGACTCCAGCGCTCTTAGCACTAGACTAATAAGCCACCGTGCACACAATAATGAACTGTCATATTATTCACTTTGTGTGTAATCATTAGAGTTAAATTGTCACTAGTATGATATATTACATGGGAGGATGGTGGAGGTGGGCACTGGTTGGTCCAGATGGAATGGCGCCCAGCCAGCTGGTCGGTGTGTCTGCCTCTGTTGATCTTCCCGTGCACCATAAAGTCCAGACGTTTTCTTCTGGCGCCGGCTCACCTGGGTGGTCCCGGAAAAAGGGCCGTAAAACGGTTGTGTTGTGTGTGTGTGTATGATATAAAACATAATACACGTAATTAAAGTGATTGATTTAACGATCACTTCAGATTACAATCAGTGTTGCGTACACTTAGGTATGAATGTCTTGTATTATGTGGAAAACGATATGGCCTGGTGTGTGCCTGACAGTAAATGACTACTGCATGTTTCTGCTGTTACCAGGTTGTTAACCTTGGAAGTATTGGTGGTGCGACAGTCAAGGAGTGCACACGACGTATATTACGCCATGTACTCACAGACAGCTGTGCACGCCAGATGAACTGGAAAGGCCGTGGTGGCAAGGTGGCATTGTCCGATATGACAATGAGTAATATCATTAATAGTAAGTGCAGTTTACACTATTTAGGATCGCCCTATGGAATAGGGCAGACCATTATATTTTCATCCTGTCGTTTGTTCTTTCTTCTTTCTTCTATCTTTTTTTCCTCGCCTAATCAAAGCCGCCGCAGATTGGATGTCTACCATACTTCCACACATGGTGTGGCCTTAGTGCGAATTTAAGATGCAGGTCTGAAACCTGCTGCACGTGGCTCGCTGAAAACACAGGACGGTAGTTTGAGGCACCCCTGCAAATTTCAACGGGTTTTGCGTCTTGGCAGCGTTACTGCACGGCATAGTAGTGGGCGTCAGCCAAACTTTGCGGCGTTGAACAGAGGGCGCCACCTATGTTTGGCAGGGCGACCATCACGTTGGGCATTGGCCCACATTCTAGTCTTATTACTTCCTTAATGGTTGTCTTTCCAGGTGAACGTGGCCCACGTGGGTCAGCCAGTTCCTCCATGGTTCCTCCTGCACCAATTTTTTTCTGAAAGAGACCTCTGGAGATTAGTGAAACATGGTTTTTGTGGGACGGATGGATTCCTGCCGTCAAACCATAAGAGTCAAAACACTGAAGGGAATACAGAGCTCTAGCTATAACCAGTGGCTTGGCCTCATCCTTTTTTGCTCACCAACAGACTCCTGATGTTATATTTCTAGTGTGGCAGCTTCTGTATAGCAACAGTAAAAATTTGGAGAAAGAAACAACAGAAAGCTGCTAATCTGTTATGTGAGATGTCGGTTCCATTATGTTACAGAGCACTGCTTATATTTTCAGTAAGTGAGCACATACTATTACTACTACTACTACATCCGTTTAACGGCAGTTTTTCCACGACAACCTGGGTAAGCCGCCACCAGAAGGCAAACCATTCTGGATTTTACTGGAGCAAGAGATGATGGTGTGGCAGTGGCATCAGATGGACCATATGCAAATCATTTGCACCTCGCTGCAGACAGATAACCACGCTAGTACCTCACCACTCAGTTTTTACAGCCCGGATGCCCTTCATGCCACCCAACAACAGCGTCAAATCACTGAAGGCACAGATCACATACAGTTAAAAGTTATATATTCATTTCTTGTCTTGCCCAAGCTCAAAGCTGTAGTAGCAAACGCTAAATCAGGGCTGAAAAGACCAGAAATGTGGTGTTCCTTACCATTTATTCTAATTTGTGTGACTGTAATCGGTTATTCTGAACTTTATAGTGTGTGTGTGTGTGTGTGTGTGCGTGCGTGCGTGCGTGCGTGTGCGTGTGGCATAACAGAAGCAGTACGCAGAAACCATGCCACAGCCAAGTCTTCATGTGCTGAGGTAGAGCACCACATCAAGGAGTGGCTGAAATTCGCGGCAGAGCGTGACGGAGGTCGTCGCCAAAGAGACAGGCGCAGTCGGGCCTCTGCACCTCTGCCAGCTGCTGATCCACCGTCAGACTACGAGCAAAATGTGTCAGAGTGACTGCAGTGCACTCCTTGATGTGGTGTTCATTACTGCAAATATAGTGTTTGTTTTAGTATTTTTTATGAATTTTCTTTACTTTTGTCTTGATGTTTATTTTCGTCGTTTTGCCATCCATTTTCTGTTTTGCCTTTTACTGTTTCA
>Ga0209785_1000467_pt1 | contig 11486 bp, 5 predicted proteins | sample WorMetG1BERMUDA2_FD_187403 | JGI IMG/M metagenome (GOLD analysis project Ga0209785, IMG submission 187403) | Marine gutless worms symbiont microbial communities from Max Planck institute for Marine Microbiology, Germany - Inanidrilus... ... | reverse complement strand
GTCTTGAAATGGAGGTACAGCATAGGTAAGGTTGGGTTAACCCGGGCCGTGTACACGTATATATATCCATGATATTTTGTATGACAGCCAATGTAACAGAATTACGTATGCTATATATTATGGACATGATCACATGATCGGTAAATTTGACTGATTGTTGAATGTTGAAGGTGTATGGAAGAATGCTGAAGAATGCAGGGTACCATTCACAGCGTCTGCGGCCAAATTACCAAGACACACGCGTCCTCCATGAAGGCATGATGATGGAGCTGAAGCAACGAAGTATGACACATCACAACAGTTCTTTCGCATTCAGTGTTTCATGGTACTGGACAAAATCGTTGACACTATCCAGCAACGCTTTCATTCTCCTGCATGGAAAGTGACGAATTCCATGGAACGCCTGTTAGTGCTTAACATTCGCGGTGAAGAACTAAGTGTTGAATATTGTGACACTGTAGGACTACAGCATTTCAGCAGGAGACTTGGGCAGTCATTTGTTAACCGAGCTTCAGCAACTGCATCATATTACTACTACAGATGCTCAACGCCAGTCGGTTTCATCATTTGCAGTGGCTTTGCGTTCTTCCTTGTTCCACTGCAACGCCGGAACGCTCCTTCAGTCAGCTAAAACCCCGTTTACACGATACAACCGGTTGTTAAACCGGTTGTACGACCGGTTAAACTGGTTGTACAACCGGTTTGACAACCGCTTTGACAACGGGTTTGACAACCGTGTTGAACGAACAGGCACTGTTCATTCAACCAGTTGTCAAACCGGGTTGTACAGCCGGTTTGACAACCGGCTGTATACACGATACAGCCGTTTGTCAAACCAGTTGTCAAACCGGTTGTCAAACGGGTTTGACAATCGGTTGAATGTTTGTATACACGATACAATCGGTTGTCAAACTGGTTTGATAACCGGTTTGCCAACCGGTTGTATCGTGTATACAAACATTTACCCGGTTGTCAACGGGTTTGACAACCGATTTGACAACAGGTTGTATCGTGTAAACGGGGCTTAAGACGCATCAAGAACTACATGCGATCTACGATGGGCCAACCAAGACTGAACCATCTGATGGTCACTCATAGCAGTTCACCGTGGTAAAATTGAACAGTTAGACGTTGACAAAATTATCACAGAGTTCGTCTTGCGAAATGAACAGCGCAGACACACATTCGCTGTTCCACACTGAAGAGACAGCATAATGTGTAACAGAATACTGACATTAGCTGCAACAGTGTTACTTATGGGCTATTAGTGTATTCTTGATTCTTCGCTACAAGAATCAGTTAAATACATCTGAATCTGATGTACGTTGATCATGCTCATACTATGCACAGTGTCAGCTGTAGGGCAAAAAAGGTGGGGCATAGGCAGCGGAAAGGGTCACTGCTTGGGGGCACCCTTTCCCTCCTCCCTTCCCTGGCCTCCCCTTCCTCCCTTCCCCTCTGCTCCACTCCCCTTCCCTCTCCCACTCTCCTCTCCCCTTCCCGTTCCCAGCCCTTCCCCTCCCTTTCCTTAGAAGTATATAGGCCCCCGTAAATCCAGCAAGAGTCACAGCGCTCCCCAAGCGGGCCTGTAGCGCAGCCCCAGCCGAAATTGCATTTGGTGCATTTTTTAGCCTTCGTTATGTGACATCTGGTGGCAACAAATTAACTGATTTTCCTGAGAGTCAAATAACCAAATTTCATGCAGAATTTCCTCATTTTATGCAGAATTTGGAAACGTTGAAATAGTCACTCAAAGACTGCACAATTGTGTCCTGCTGTATTGTGACAAAAATCAGATTGATTATCTGCAGTACTGGGGAAGGGGGCTGGACTCCTTCCCCAGAAAATTTTGAATATCCTGCATGAAATGGTGCATTTTGGCGCGTTTTACCGGTACGTTTATAATGGGGCTCTGGAGGTGGAGCTCCAAGCGCGGTCACAGGGCAGAGCCAGGGGTCAGGGGGCGAAGCTGAAAGCTTTGAAGCAATTGTACACCTAAAGGAAGGCCCAAAACTTGTCAAAACGCTAATGCAGTCTAAATATAGTGCTGTTACGATCCACTGGAGTCAGAGTTGGGGGCCAAAGTGCATGGTGCCCCCAACCTCCTCATTGGGGGGCTGTGCCCCCTGGCTCCACCACCTCCATCACCCGTGTCAGACTATCCCTGGAGCAGAACAGTTAGGCTAATCCTGTTCAGCAACAAAAGATCCAGTCACATACAGTTTTTATATAGTCATATGTCATGTCTAGCTATCCCTGGCGTTAGACTGTCGGCTTAACTCCTGTTTTGCAATGAGTGTACAATATATCTAGAGGTTGGGTTAACCCGGGCAAAGTATAGTTGTCTTTTGTTTTTTTTTTGACTCACAGTGTAGATACAGCTCTAATGCTCAGCACAGCACACCAAGCAACTTTTAAGAATGATCTTGACAGAGCTCTTCACGGGTGTGTGTTCTATAGGTCATCAGTTTACATAAGATTAGGCCTATGACGTAACGTGCTGTGTATAGCGCCTGGTTTTGGCAAACAGGCTTGGAAAGGTACAGTAAATAAGCAACTACAATACGTACCCCATGCGGGCCCCGGCCTAGAAACATGGTAGATTTAGAATTTACCGGATGTCGCAAGAGGCAACAAAACCTGGTTTTAGGGTGTTTTTTGTTTGTTATGTTGGAATATTTTTGTAGATTTAGTTCTTGTGTTAGCCTAGTTTTATTTATTGTTTCTAGTTTTTTCTCCCGGCTTTAATTTTGATTTTCTCAGTACTATCCAAAAGATTGGCTGTGAAAAGCGTCCTTGAAATGACCTATTAGTGTCCAGTGTGACGATAAACCTTAACTCAGTCAATCAATCAATCAATCAATGAAATAAACTACAGTATGTGGTGCTGCTGTGGCTTAGTGGTAGCACATTTGGTTGTGATCAACGAAGTTGCATTATGCTGAGCATGGTTAGTACCTGGACGAGTGGGTGACCATGTTAGGGTTCAACTCCCAGTCCCAGCAGGAAAAACTTATCTCTGTATGTAATCAGCCACCTAGGTCAACTCAGCCTGGCCATCCTTCCATGGGTTGGCACAATGACTTCCAGCGAAAGGGCGGCGATGCTCTGAACTGGTGTGGCGTTTTCATTAAAAGTATCAATTGACACAGATGTACACAAGTCTCAAATAGCAACTCTCATGTCTCTAGAGGCAAGTCTCGAGACAAAACAAGCAATTCGCAAACAATTCACAACTCCCAAAATAGCGATTTGAGTTCAAGTCCCTGAAGTATCAGTCTTAAAAATTAAGACTGCCCAAAGTAATCTGTAAACAAGCCACGCTGCCACCCCCAATGGCAGACCCTCACGGCCGCCGTGCACAATCGTTCAACCATATTTTCCAGGTGGTGCCAATGTACGCCCATGTAATATAATTCCTTGGCCCACCCAACTCACCATTCCAAACATCAGCTTGATCAGTTCAGCCGTTTTTCCATAGCAGATGCCACATTCTCCCTGTACGTTACACTGTGCCACCTTATTTTCCCCAAATTTGCCCCTTACTGTGGGGTGATCAGGACATCCTTCTAATAGGCCCTACATGGTTCCTTGGGCCCACCCGACCCACCATCCTAGACAGCAACTCAATCGAGTCGGCCATTTTTCCTGAATTGGTCGTTACCAACGGACAAACAGACAGACTGACATAACGGTCACAGAACTCGACCGGTAAGAATAGGCCACTTATACACTGTTATTTCCTATGTTTTTGGCTATGTATCAAACACTCATGTAAGCCTCTAACCATACAGCAGTGAAGAAGTGATTGAAAAAAAAATAAAAACAAACGTTCATTTCCTTTACGTTCTCGGCTACGCATACACAACAACTGCGAAATCAAGTGACACGTTTATACCATATTACGCATAGGCCGGCAACACTGGTAAAAGATCGGACATGCCACTCACATAAATGCGCAGTTTCAACCAATTTCAGATGAAACAAGTGTTAAACAGAAGCTGACGAGATCAAAACAATCATATGTGGTCTCCTGTTTGCAAAAATTACTTAACAACTACACTGTGTCCCAATAAAAACTGGACCCTAATATAAATTACCCTAATATAAATTGCTATAATTCAACAAAAACTCGTAATTTTTGGTCTGAAATTTTGGACACAAATTCTGAAACAAACAAGAAATGACATATCATTTAAGAGAATATGCAACAACATAAATTTTTAGTAGCATTCAAAATACACCATTGAAAATATAAAACGTCCAACACAGCAACTTCAAACTGGTCCATGTTATTTAATAAGTGGGCCTATTTATTTAAAAGAAGACAGATTAAAATCTCTTCAAAGACAACTTTTTGACAAATTTCTGCCCCATATCCCTTTATTTTTGCAACATTTTATTTAAAATTTTATCTTCTATAGCAAAATTACCATGCTCTTTTTGTTACTGTTAGAGTGACCATGGTAACCGTTACTGGTTCTTGACGTCAATAGGTGGCCATAAAAAAGTAAACAAGTAAGTAAGTAGCCTATATATGTTGAACACTACTGTAGTGCTGGAAATGCAATACCATATGGTCTATTTTTGCAAGGTATAGTAATTAGACAAATGACAGACGGGCAAGCAGTCTACGTAACTGTTAGTGTTGCAAATTTACTAAGCTACATTTCTTCCAAATATTATCAATATTGGTCAAAACCTGATTAAGTTATGGCATAAATACAGGGGTCCAGTTTATACTGGGACACAGTGTAACACTTATGGAAGAGACCAAAAAAAAGAAAAAATACCCTCTGCATCCAAATGACATGCAAAGTCAACCACTTAACATTCTGGTACAAATGCTGTTTGTGACAGTAATGTACTGAACCACAAATAAATTGCTAAACCGGGCACTCGACACGCGACATATACAGATACACACGTAGGGGCAAACACCATCTGAGACTTGTACTCGCTGGCGTGGATATCCCGGGTGCATGGCGGTCGGGGTAATGATGGTTTGTGACTGAAGTTTATACTATTTCCCCAATGCTCAGCAACTAAAGCAACACTATGCAGATTTTAGTTACGGTACTTAATTAGCAGGCTTCTATGAGTATGCTGTGAGTACCCATGAAATAAATTACCAGGTAATTTTCTGCCATTGACTGATTGAGTTAAGGTTTAACGTCCCACTCGACACTAAATAGGTCATATTGGAAATACTCTTCCCAGCTAATCTCTTGGCTAGTACTGACAAAATTAAAATTAAAGCTGGGAGAAAAAAACTATAGCAATACAATAAACCTACACTAACACAAAACTCAGTCTATAACTACTAAATCAATGAAATACAAATTATCAAACACAAAAATACAACAACATAAAATGAACCGAGACAAATTATAACCCAGGTTTAGTCGCCTTTTTTCGAAATATGGCCTGGAAACGGAGCGGGCTTATTCTGAAAGGAAAAGATAAAGCAGAAGTAAATAAGAAAAGAAAATATACCGGTAAGCTACAGAAAAAGAAAGCAAGTTACAAGAAGCAACAGGAAGCGAGTGATAAGGTGAACAAAGAAACAATCTATATAGCACCAAAATCTACAATGTTTCTACCTAGGCGCATTAGGCCCCGGTGCCCGCACGTGGTAATTTTTTGCTGTAATCCGGATTTGTGATTAAGAGAACGACTGGTATTGCCTTCACCTCATTCATGTTTCTGTGTATGATTTCTATTGACTTCATCATTAGTCCAAGTAGTGATGCAATGCAAATGTTGCCACTTGACGTCAAAGTTGGTAAAAAATTGGCAGAAAACATTGACAGTTGAACATTTCAATTACCTACATGTACCCTCATCTCTGATATAGCCGTATCTGTACTGAAAAGGGACGTTAAACTCCAACCAACCAACCAACCAACCTACATGTACCCAATGAACTACCTGAATGGGTACCCAAGTTACAGCAGCCCTATTAATTAGCTACAAAGTTGGTTGGCTGGAGTTTAACGTCCCTTTTCAGCACAAATACGGCTACATCAGAGACGAAATTAGCTACAAATAGTACACTGTAAAGTAAGTAAAACATTGCAAGAAAAACCGACTGAACATACACCAGACACCTGTTTGCCAACCATTTTCCACATGGTTTACCTGTTCCTTCCCCCACGAAGGTGTTGACTGTTTCAAAATGTTTGTGTCTGTATGCCCTTCCGATACCAAAGAAGACTATCACTCACCATCTCATGAAGTAAGGAACACACCACTACCTTTTTGTTAGCACTCTGACCCCCACACAAAAATGCATATCACACATGTATCACAAAATACAGGTTTCAAAAACAAATAGTTGAAGGCACTACTTTATGCCTAAATTGCAGGAATTTTATTGTCACAGAGTTATTGAACATGTTTTGCAGCACTTAGCACAAATAAAAAGACACATTAAATGCAGGCAATAATAATGTGACACTCATTGCAAAGTGTCTTCTGGCAGCAATGCAGTTCTGAACAAGGTAATGTGTGGCCAAACAATATACCTGGACTGACGGCAGTTTGATGGGGCATATCGACGGTGCAGCCACCTGGGAAATGCTTCTGAAGTGGTGCTGGCAATGGCATTGTTGCCATTTCTGCCACTTGGCCGTACAGCCACCCTGACCAGTGGGTTCGACTTCCAGTGAATTTCCTGTTAGGTGTTCTATAGTAACCACAGCCATATGTTGAACTAGGGGCATGGGACAGAGAGATGATGGATGGATCACAGCATCATTTAATGATTCCTACCATAGGTGGAGGGGGGTGGGGGCATAAAAAAACAGGGTGACCACTCTACAGGCAATGTACAATGTTTCTATAGTGCATTAGGCCCCGGCGCCCACACGGCGTGGTCACCCTAAAAAGAGTAAATCATAAAGTATGTACCTGAACATTTGAGAAATACTCATTCTTTTACACAACTACCTTTCTGCATCACTATATAGTTTGCATAACTAAACTGCCATACACTGCACTGAAATGTTGGAAAATCCACATTGAAAAATGCAAACAAGATTAGGTAGAATTACCACAACCAACAAAAAGCAGCTGCCTTAACTACATATGGCACATGCTACATAATGTGGCAAACAACGATCAAAATGAGGGTATGGTACACACAACATTCTTAAATCAAAAACTCTCTCTCTCTCTCGCACAGATCAAAATGAAAGTACAACATTACGAAATAAAAAAACTGTCTCTGTCTCACACAGATCAAAACTAGAGTACAACATTCCCAAAAAAACTCTCTCCCTTGCAGATCCCTCACAGAGATCAAACCGAGAGTGTGGGTCGAATTGGAAAGTGCAAACAAGATTACATAGAATTACCAACCAACAAAAAGCAGCTGCCTTAACTACATATGGCACATGGTACATAATGTGGCAGACAATGATCAAAAATTAGAGTGTGGTACACACAACATTCTTAAATCAAAAACTCTCTGTCTCTCACACACAGATCAAAACGAAAGTACAACATTACCAAATAAAAAACTGTCTCTGTCTCACACAGATCAAAACAAGAGCACAACATTCCCAGAAATGGAGTGAAGATCAGCCGTGAACTGAAACACAGTGTTTTCGCCAAAATGCGATGTGACCAACTGAAACGTGTTGCAGCATCAGACAAGTACGTGGTTATGCTAGGGAACATGCTGCTGCAGCGGCTGGGTAATAGGAGGTCGAATGATATCTCTGCACGTATGCGTGAAGTTGCTCGACTTCTCACACACATTGCTGCTGCTGATGGCAAACAGGTTAAACTAAGCGAATTGCTGGATGGCTCCAACTTTGACCGTGTTGTGTCTGCTATTGAAGAGATTGCTGGCTTCACTGTAAATGAGGATGGCCGTCGTGTTTGTAAGAGTCCAGCATTTGTGACAAGGGTGACGGGCAGTTTACTGAAATGTGCACTGCTGAAACAAGGTCAGGCATTACGAGACAGTGATGACGCAGCATTTGCAGAGGCCAAGAACTTTATAAAATTGCACCGCAGTGAGCTGACTGATCGTGTTGTTTCTGCAGCACATACATCGTACCGAGTGAAAGGAAATACACTGTCCGAGTACCCAGATGAAGCAGATTTCAAGAAGTTGAAAGAGTATACTGACAACAACATCACCCGTCTCACACAAGAACTACCTCGTAATCCTAATGCTGACCTATGGCGTGAGCTGGCTGAGCTGACTTTGGCTAGGATTTTGGTCTTCAACGCAAGACGTGGGGCAGAAGTAGCTGACTTGACGATTGAGCAGTTCAACAAAGCCTCTTCAGAGGTGGACCCGGAACTGTCGGCTTGCTTTACTGCTGTTGAACAACAGCTGATTGGAAGGTATGTTGTTTTCTGTTGCACTCAGTGGCACAATATCACTCTTGCTGCTGACGCTCTGAATTCACCTCAGGAAATACGTCTGAATTCACCTCAGGAAGTACACTGCCAAGCTCTTGCTGCTGACGGCCTGAATTCAACTCAAATAGTAGGTCTGAAATCACCTCAGTAAGTACACTGCCACACTCTTGCTGCTGACGGTCTGAATTAATCTCAGGAAGTAGGTCTGAATTCACCGTGGGAAGTAGGTTTGAATTCACCTCAGTAAGTACACTGCCACGCTCTTGCTGCTGCCTACTATCTGAATTCACCTCGGGAAGTAGGTCTGAATTCACCTCAGTAAGAACACTGCCACACTCTTGCTGATGACCGGCCATTGACTCGACACTGATGGTTACTGAGTACAAACCACAACAATAACAAATGAAGTTTGCAGCAGAACAAGGTAGGTGGTTGAACGTTGCTGAGATGGGCGACCGTTTGGCCACAATAGGCATGGGTCGAAAGTGGGGAGGGGCTGCTGTGCAGGGCTGGGTCCCCACTGGGTCCCCATCTAACACAATGTGGCCTGGGCCGAGGCCTACCTCTTTATCAAGTGGCATCTTGATCCATCCAACCGTTTGGCCACAACTGTAGGAATGCCACGCTCCTCCGCATAGGAATACGCTTACGGACTATTTTCGTCCTTAGCTTAGTCGTCAAAACATTTACAGGATGCGTGCACTGAGTTATTGCTCGATAACAATTAAAATCAAGTAAATAATGCTTTAGAACTATCAGGGAAACATTCTAAAATGTGGGAAATTTACACGTTAATTTCACCATTGTAGTTTATTCTCGCACCAACATTACTTCCTTATTTTTTCCCCATTTCTAAATTCTCATATTTCTGCATTTGCGATATTCCGTTAAATTGCTACCATTTTACCCATCAAAGTCATCCATTTGCACATTTAATGTCCTTTTGCCGCATCACAAATTCACTATCTAAAATGCGACTAATTCGCAACTCCTACTTCAGCTATCATTGCTATGTCGTGCAACTGTGCATAGTGTATTGGAACAGACTGAGTACGATTAACCTTTTCTTTCTAAAAATAGAATGCATAGGATACTAAAACTTGAACAAACCAATAACAACTGTGCATTGTGCAATGTTCTAACGAAATCACAATAACTATAATAAACATGGGCCGGAAATTTATGGGGGGCTGGGTCCCCATCTAACACAGTCCCCTGGGCTGAGGCCTACCTCCATACCAAGTGGCATCTTGATGCATGCAGCCGTCTGGCCACAACAGAAATGGGCCGAAAATTGGGGAGGGGGCTCTGTCCCCTTTTTGGGGAGGGTAGAGCGGGGTCCCCATCTAACATAAAGTCGGCTGGGCTGATGCCTAGCTCCATACCCAGTGGCATCTTGATTCATGCAGCCATTTGGCCGCAACAGATATGGGCCAAAAACTGGGTGGTGGCTGTGCCCCTTTGGGGAGGGGAGCTGGGTCCCTATTTAACACAATGTGGCCAGGGCCGAGGCCTACTTGCATGCCAAGTTTCATCTTGATCCGTCAAACTGTTTGGCCACAGTACACCAACGTTACAGACAGGACAGGACAGACAGACAGGACAGACAACGGTTCGATAGCATAGGGTGAACCGTTTTATAAACGGTCGCCCAAAAACGAATATCATTTTTGCTATTGTTGGCAGTAATGAAAGTTAATTTGCGGAGTGATTCACTGTGCACTAATAAACATATGCACACACACACGTGCACACGCACACATACGCACACACACACTCACACAACCGTTTAGCGGCCTTTTGTCCGGGATTACCCAGGTGAGCTGGTACCAGAAATGGTAAAACCATTCTGGATTTTACTGAAGCAAAAGACGATGGGTGGCAGTGGCGTCAGCTGCCCCTTGCTCCAGAAATAACCATGCCAGTACCCAACACTCCGTTTTTACAGGCCGGATGCTCTTCCTGCTGCCCAACCAACAGCGTCAAAGCAACATAAACAAAATAACAAATAAGTTGTTGATAATCACACATCACCAGACAAGTTAAAAATTGTAAAGTGGAATCTTCAAAGGAAAACCAAAAACATCAATCAGTTTCCTAATGCAACACATACGCAGTTTGAAAATGCATGCATTTCATGTGAATTGCTGCAGGTACTACCAATAATATGGCCCTGCCTGATTAGCAAAGCATTTAGCAAGACACACAGCATGTTGGGGGCGCCGTGAAAACTCGTGGACGCAATGCCAGTGGGCCACCGGATTGTCTTTACATACAAAATTAATCCAACAAATCACGTGAATTTCATCCAGAATATTCCATGCAGGAAAGTGGGTTTAACAGTGTTCTTTCAGAATTGTGACCAATTTTAGCAACTCGATTATAAGCATCATGTTGCTACCCGCATCGGCCATACTGAAGTATAGACTGAATGGTGCTCTGGGTGGGTGTACAAGCACAGTCACATGCATACACTTTGTGGCAACCGGAGATACACTGCCTCAGTTTTGTGTGATTGCTTGCTACTGACATTATTTAATGGTAGGTATGGTCATTTGCGGCATGAAATAATAAATACCTAACAATCTGCTCACAATGTTCATGTCCACAACCATGCATACACACAGCCACCACCCACACACGAACATATCATCCTTCCAGCTGAAGGATAAAGTGCAATGAGCCACTTAGAGGCCTCAGAGTTGGTGGTTACAAGGTTTAGACGTCACCACCCCACAGAACCAGAACCAGAAACAATGATGTGTCACTGTATGCAGAAAATTTACTATCTGATAAAAGTTTAATTAAAGTCGTGATCATTATGGTACGATACCATACGATACATTATATTTACATGCATCCAAAAGCTGATGAATAGTCAGCTTAATCTGCCGCACGGAACCAAAAAAAAACAAAAAAGCAACTAGAAACCGTAAGCATCGCCGAGCCGCTGCAAAACCGGCAGCATGCGCAAAACCCCTAACGCTGTCAAAAGTAGGGAGCCATGGATGAAGGGAGGGAGGGTGAGGTAGGGCAGGAGGTAGGAAGGGATGAAGGGAGGGACAGTGGAAGGAGGAAGGGAGGGAGGGAAGAAGGGAGAGAAAGGG
>Ga0209785_1000465_pt1 | contig 11501 bp, 10 predicted proteins | sample WorMetG1BERMUDA2_FD_187403 | JGI IMG/M metagenome (GOLD analysis project Ga0209785, IMG submission 187403) | Marine gutless worms symbiont microbial communities from Max Planck institute for Marine Microbiology, Germany - Inanidrilus... ... | reverse complement strand
CGGTGTGCGCTTCACCCTTTGCGTTCACCGCCAAATCACAGATCCATCATGGTTAAGCTATTGATTTGCCCATACTATCATGTGTGGCTATTGGTCTGAAGCGCCGTTCATCTGGGGAATGCGGGTACAAGATCAAATGGGGTGCAATTCCTGCACCTGTCGCCCTCTGGGTCTTTCTCACGGCGATCACGGCCGTCTTTCTGTCGCGCTTTGTTTATGGCCGCTTTGTGATGGCCGTTGGCGAAAACCCAACGGCTGCGCATTTCTCTGGTGTTCCCGTCGCCCGCACGGTGATGGTGGCCCATATCATTGCAGGCTTCTTCGCAGGTGTTGCCGCGCTGGTTCAGTCGTCTTCCGTTGCAGTCGGCAGCCTTCGCCTGGGGCTTGAGATGCCCATTGATGCCGTCGCCGCTACGATCCTTGGTGGGGTAATTTTCGGACGCGGCGACGGGGGAGTCTGGGGGCCTTTTTTTGGCGTTCTCTGCTTTGCGCTGCTTTTCGTCGTCATGACCAGCTTTGGCGTCCCGGAGCCCGGCAAGCAGATCGCGCGCGGGCTCATCATCTTATTGGCCGCTGTTTTTTACGGCCTCAGCACCAAATCCGTATAAATCCAAAAGGGAGGAGATTAAATGACCGAGAAACGCATTATGTGCTTTGGAGACTCCTTGACCTGGGGATGGGTCCCGGTCATCAGCGGCGTGCCAACTACGCGGTACCCGGCAGACGTGCGCTGGACCGGAGTGCTCCAATCGGAACTCGGGAGCGATTTCACGATCATCGAAGAAGGCCTGAGCGCGCGGACGACATCGCTCGATGATCCGACGGACCCGCGTCTGGATGGGAGCGCGTATTTGCCTTCCGCCCTGGCCAGCCATCTGCCCTTGGATCTTGTTATCCTGATGCTCGGCACAAATGACACGAAAGCTTATTTCCACCGGACGGCTTTTGAGATAGTGGCGGGAATGTCAAAGCTCGTCGGCCAGGTTCTGTCATCCGCAGGTGGCGTCGGGACAGCTTACCCTGCGCCTCAGATCCTTGTTCTTGCCCCGCCGCCACTAACGCCGATGTCGCATGCCTATTTCCAGTCGCTCTTTCAGGGCGGGCACGAAAAGACTGCGCAGTTCGGAAAGCTCTATGGGGATCTTGCTGACTTCATGAAAGTCAACTTCTTCGATGCAGGTAGCGTTATTTCGACCGATGGGGTCGATGGGATCCATTTCACCGAGGACAACAATCGCGTTTTAGGGCTCGCTCTAGCAGAAAAAGTAGAGGCCATTCTGGAAGCTGCAGACAAGACAAGGGCCGCTTAGCACCCGTGTCTCATGCAACTCCTGGCTTGCTGCAAAGCCGGAAGTTTTGCGTGTCTACAAGTTGCTGGAGCGATGACGTCTACGCCTGATACCCCCGCCTTGCAGCAAATTTCGAGTTCATTGCCATTTGAGAGCACTCTCGCGGACCATAAGGCTCGTACCCGTTTGAAGCCCGAAGGAGGAAGGCTCAAGCGCGGAAGCGTGCTGCAACGGCCAACAGGTCCGCTTTGGGCTGATAGTGTTGAAAAAGTCGGCCTCTGACGCTCAATGCCGCGTGTCTTAGCATGCGATTTCAACACGCGTCCAGTTTCGGATCCCAGTTCCGCTACACCTCAATCATAGAAACCCATTTCTAAAAAAGTACCTGGATTTTCAGAATCGGACTTTTTCAACACTATCGGCTCTGTCCTGCCGAATCCCGCGACACAGCAATCTCTCTTTTACCGCCTCGGGTGAGCGTCAATCACGGCCCTAATCGGACGCTCGCCGGATCATCACGCCGCTGTGGCGCACGCTCCGACAGCAGACACTGGCGGCAACCAAGCGTGATGATCAGTTGAAGGTCAGGATCGCGGACCAAAACCGCCGTTCGACGCGAGCTTTCAAATAGCCGCTTCTGGAGGTTTTCAGTCAGTTTTCAACTGGTGCGCCAAAGCGGCCGCAAGGAGAGCAAGTGCAGCCAGCAGCAGAAACGACAAGCGCAGCCCAGTGAGAAGTGCGATGAACCCGATGACCGGCGGCCCGAGCAGGATACAGCCATATCCAAGCTCCCGGACCTCGTCGAACGCTGGATTGGTTCCCCGATTCCATTCGGCGATGCCCTTCAGCCGCCTATTTCCGTTTGAACAAAACCGGGCAGCCGTTGACCAGCCCGTCGATCGACTGGAGCCACAGAGCGGCTGACGTACTTTGCAACAGGTGTGCGTCCAGAAACGCAAGGGTAAGCTGTGCAATCGCCGCACGATGATTGGGGACACCGTCGTCCTCATCTGCGCGCGCAATGCCGCCGAGATAGTGATCTCCACCTTCCAGAACAGCGAGGTACTTTCCGCCCGGCGGAGCAAGGGTGAAAGGTTCGCTCTTCCACTCCCAGCCCTGACCTTTTGCGCCGCGATCAAGAGTGCCGGTCACGATCATGACCGGGCAAGTCGTCGCGTCCCACGATCCATCACGCAGCCCCTGTTGATTTCGCCCCTGGGCGCTCAACAAAACAGCGGCCTGAAGACGGTCGTCGCGGTAACGGGTGGAGCCTTGCCCCGGCATGTCGATGTCTGCACCTGCCATGAGCTGTGATGTGTATGCACCAAAGGAATGACCGACGATGGCGCAAGGTATCGCCTGCGCCTGAAACCGCCCCGCAGATGCAAGGACCGTACCCCTTTCATCCAGCACCCGGCGTACAATTCGGACCCTTTCGACCCAGTAAGAAGGCGTGTGCAGTATCTCGTACATTCGCGCCTTCACGACGGGTTCCCCGGACCATTCGGAGAGGTGGCTAGCGTCAAGAAGACGTGCCAGTTCCGGCTCGGCCGCAACGACCGAAGCGATCGAGTCTGGGAATGTCGGGTGTACCACAAAATACCCATGAGCGGCCAAAGCGTTGGACAGTTCTCCATAATCGCTTCTGCTTGATCCTAGCCCGTGACAAAACACGACAAACCCGTTGGGTCGAGAGCCCTTTGGCCAACGGCAGGTCAGCGTTATCGGCGGCTGATCCACCGCATTCGGCAGCGCAACCTCATGCGCCGTGCACACAAGGCAGGTCTCCGTTTGAGGGGGATAAGTGTCGGGGGACTGTATCATTCGTTCCGACAGGGCGTTTACGGGCGATCGTCGTCGGCAAACAGAAAGCAGTTTGCAACGCCTCCGCCTTCAATCGGATAGGCCGACGGAGATTCGGACTCACATCTCGGCATGGCACTGACACAGCGGTTCTTGTAGGGGCAACCAACTGCGGCATCCCTCGGCATTTCGGACGCAGGTGCCGCTTTGCGAAGCGCTCGACGTTCCCTTTGCCTTGCCGGATCAAGAAGCGGAGCCGCATCCAACAGCGCTTTGGTGTAGGGATGCGCAGGCGAGGAATAGACCCGTTCCGCCGGTCCTTCCTCAACGATGTGTCCGAGGTACATGACGGCAATCCGATCCGAAATGTGATGAACCAATGCCAGATCATGGGCGATGAGCAGATAGGCGATGCCCAACGCATCACGGCGCTCGTAAAGCAGATTGATGATCTGGTTTTGGGTGGATACGTCCAGAGCGCTGACTGGCTCATCCAAAACGACGAGTCTGGGCTCAAGCGCCAGGGCCGACGCAATTGCAATGCGTTGCCTTTGGCCGCCGGAAAACTCATGCGGGTGGCGCTTCAGATGATCCTCTGACAGAGAAACCAACTTTAGAAGTTCTACGGTGCGCGCGCGCCGTTCTGCCCTGGTCATGTCGGTATGCACCCGCAGGGGTTCGCCCACAATATCTTCAACGGTCATCGACGGGTTCAGGGATGAAAACGGATCCTGGAACACGGCCTGCATCTGTCTGCGTATCTCGGGTGGGTAGTGTGTGTTCATTCCGGTCAATTCTGCGTCACCCAGACGGATCGTGCCGGAGGCCGCGGGAACCAGCCCAAGCACCGCATTGGCGATCGATGATTTTCCGGAACCGGATTCTCCGACAATTCCCAGTGTTTGGTTGGCTTTGATCGATAGCGTAACGCCCTTGACCGCGTGGAAGGGCGTGCGCCTAAGCTGAAAGCCCGGACGGCTCCAATAGGTCACCCAAAGATCGCTGATCGCCATGAGGGATTTTCCGCTCACTGTTCCACCCTCAGATCAATCGATCCGGCCCGTACGCAGCGCACCAGATGGTTGTTCCCTTTGAGCGCGTTGGGGCGTGCGCATTCGTCTCGGCTGAATTCGCAGCGCTCTGCAAAACGACACCCGCTGGGCCAGAACTGGGGTGCCGGCACTGTGCCTTTGATTGTTGGCAATGGCGGGTTTCGATCGGATGCATGAGGCATCGCCGACAGCAGGCCAGCGGTGTAGGGATGGCGCGGATTTGCAAACAGCTCATCGACTGCGGCCATTTCGACAAGTTCACCCGCATACATCACGCAGATCCGATCGCAGACATCGGCGGCTACAGCCAGGTCATGGGTCACAAACAGCATGGCCATGCCATACTCGTCTTGAAGACTCCGGAACAAATCGAGGATTTCCTGCTGAACCGTAACATCAAGAGCAGTGGTCGGTTCGTCGGCGATCAGGAGCGTGGGGTTGCAGGAAAGCGCACGCGCGATGGCAATCCGTTGCGCCATTCCGCCGGACAGCTCGTGCGGATAGGCTTTAGCCCGTTCGCTTGGTCGTGGGATGCCGACCCTGTCAATCAGCTCGACCGTTCGCGTCCATGCTTCTCTTTTGGACATGCCCAGTTTGGTGCGCAGAACCTCGGCAATCTGATCCCCGACGGTAAAGGCTGGGTTGAGGCTTGTCGTCGGATCCTGAAAAACCATGGCCACGTCCTTGCCGCGTCTGTTTTGCATCTGCCGAGATGTCAGCGACAGCAGTTCTGTGTCATTCAGGACAATAGAGCCGTCGGTTATGCGGCCTCCATGACCGATCAGATCGAGGATCGACAGGCCCGTGATGGTTTTGCCGCATCCGGACTCTCCGACAAGCCCAAGTGTTTCTCCGTTGCCGATCCGAAAGGACAGATCGGTGATCACGGGGATTTCGTCGCTCTCATTTGAGGACACCACCACCCGCAAACCGGAGACACGGATGACATCGTTCTCGCCACACGCCTTCTGGGCAGGCGTTAAGACACCTGCATTGGGGGGCTGCTTCTTGGTCACGCGTTTGGCAGTTTTGGGCGGCGCTGCAATACCGCGTCCGACGGAATCGCGGATGACGTCCCCCAGCAGGTTGACCGACAGAACCGTGACGACAATCGCCAGACCCGGAGGAATGGCGAGAAAGGGATTGAGGGCCAGATAGGTTGCGGCCGTGTTCAGCATTGTGCCCCAGCTTGCGTCTGGCGGCTGCACACCCAAGCCGACAAAGCTCAGACCCGCTTCGGCGAGAAGAACGGCGCCAACCGTCAACGTGATTTGGACGATGAGGGGTGGCGCGATGTTGGGAAAGATGTGGCGAAGCAGGATGCGGGATGGCGATGCCCCTACAACGCGCGCGGCCTTGACATAAACCTCTTCACGCTCGGCCAGAACAACACTGCGGGCAAGACGCAGGAAGGCCGTCGAGAACAGAACGCCCAAGGCGATCATGGCGCGATGCAGTCCTGGTCCGAGGATGGCGATAATTACGATGGCCACCATTATGCCCGGGATCGAAACAATGGCCTCGACCAATCGCATGATGAACCAGTCCCACCAACCTCCGCGGTAGCCAATGAACAACCCCAAAGGCACGCCAATCAAAACGGCCAACGAGGTCGCCTCCAATGCTGCAATGAGAGCGATGCGGCCACCAAAGATCAGCCGGCTGAGAACATCACGCCCCAGATCATCCGTGCCGAGCCAATGGGCTGCGGACGGGCCTTGCAGAGCATTGCGCAGGTTTTGTTGCAGAGGGTCATAGGGAGCAATCCACTCTGCCCCGATAGACACAATGACCAACAGAACCAGGACAGCGCCTGCCGGAAGTGCCACGGCCAGCAGCGAGGCGCGTTGCGCGCTCATGCGGCGACTTGGTTCCAGGCCGGTTGATGGTCCCGGCGACGTCGTCATGATAGCCGGGCCTTTGGATTGAGAAATCCGTAAATCAGGTCGGTAATAAGCTGAACAAAGACGACAACGATTACAGAGACGAGAACGATGCCCTGGATCATTGGTATGTCCTGCTGGCGAACGGCCGCAATCGCCAGAGACCCAAGCCCGTTGATCGCAAACACCTGCTCGACGATAAGTGCGCCGCCAAGCAAGATGGTGATCTGAAACGACAGAACGGTCACAACCGGGATCAAGGCGTTTTTCAGCGCATGTTTGAAGATTACCCGCCGCTTTGACAGGCCCTGCGCACGAGCGGCGCGGATGTAGTCTTGCTGCAAAACACCGACCATCGCCGAGCGCACCTGCCGCGCAATAGCGGCACTGGAGCTCAGCCCAAGCGCAAGGGCCGGCAAGGTCAGCGAACGAAGCCATTCCCACGGAGAGACGCTGAGCGGTGTGAAACCGGTGGCGGGAAACCACCGTAGATGAACAGCAAAGAAAGCCGCCAGCAGGATGCCGAACCAGAAGTTTGGAATGGCTTGGCCGATGGTTGCCCCGAGCGTCGCCAGCCGGTCAATCCAGGAACGCGGGTTGAGGGCGGCGGCGATGCCCGCCACCAACCCAACGATCGTTGCAATAAATGCGGAAACTGCCGCCAAGGACACTGTCACCGGCAGGCGTTGCATCACCGCTGTAGACACTTCCACACTGTTGAAAAAGGATGTCCCCAGATCGCCTTGGAGTGCCCGGCCGAGCCATTGGAAATACCGCTCAACCACCGGCACATTCAGCCCGAGACGCTCGCGCACCATGTCATATTGCTCTTGGGAACCTTCGTCCCCGATGATCAGGTCAACCGGATCACCGGGGAGCAGAGCTGTAAATGAGAATGTCAGAACAGACACGATGAACAGAAGCGGAATGAGGGCAAGAAGCCTTTGTCCGATCAGTCTCAGCATATGGCGCCCCTGACTGGTGCCCCTGACCCATTGAGTCTTACTCGGTGGCCCGCAGACCACGCCAGTAGGGCGAAGATTCGCCCGCGCGGAACTTCATGGTTGGATTTTTGGCCGCGGCCTCCGTCGCACCGACAACAAGCTGTCCTGATGTAATATAAATCAAGAAGGCTTCATCCGCGAGAATCTCGAACATCTCCTTGTAAATCAGAGCGCGTACGCTGGTATCGGTGCTTTGTAGCCCCAATTCGCTGAGTTCGTTCAGTCGGTCCATCGGGGGCACCTTGAACGGATTGTACGCTGCATCTTCGCCCAGGTAGAGCAATGTCAGGAACGACAGATCCGTCAGCTGGCGCCAAAGCAAATTGGTTGCCGGAAAATCAGTGGTCCTGCTGCGACGGGCCAGCGTACCGGGCTCGATGGCTTCGATGGACATCGTGATACCAACATCCTTGAAGAAACCGGCCAAGGCCTCGTTGCGCGACGCAAAGACGGGGATGCTGGGCATGACAAAGGAAAATCCGTCAGCGTAACCCGCCTCGGCCAACAATGCGCGTGCTTTCTCCGGGTCATACTCAAACTGGCCTTCAAGCTTTTCGTTATAGGCCCAGTGATCCTTGCCAACGGGCTGAACCGACGGCACGGCAAGACCAAACTGCACAACGTCGGCAAAAGCCTGACGGTCGATGGCGTGGCTCATCGCCTGACGCACGCGTTTATCGGCAAACGCCGGAACAACCGTACCCTCTCTATCCGAAATGATGGCCGTGTAAGTCGAACCGCCGGAGCGTTTGATCAGCTCCAAACCCGGTGTTTTTTCGACTATCAGAGCCTGCGGGCTTGGTAGCCATTTGCCAATATCGATCTGCCCGGTGGAAAGCGCATTCAAGCGCGCTGTATTTTCAGGCATTTCCCATATTTCGACGCTTTCCAGCCCCTGTTGAGCGGGTTCCCAATAATTTGGGTTCAAAGTGTAAATCCGAACCTCGCCTTCGCGGGACAAGGCCGGGTCATAAACGTATGGACCCGTACCAACCGGGTTGCGGTCCAAAGCAGGATCGTCCATCGCCTTCGGGCTGATCATCATGCCCGCCGTGCCCGTCAGATCGAAATGCAAGGAAGGTGCGGGGTTCGTTAGGGCAAGTTCGACTGTAAACTCGCCGGTCGCCGTCGCCTTCTCAACCGGCGACAATGCGCGCAGGACACCAATCTCAATGGCCCTGTTGATGTTGGCGGCAACGGCTTCGGCGTCAAGGCGTTCCCCGTCGCTGAACCAAACATCGTCACGCAAAGTGATTTCAACGGTCAATCCGTCAACCTTGAAACCGGTCGCCAGAAGCGGCTCGACGGCACCGTCCTCGGTTCGGTGGAACAGTGATTCACAAACGGGACGCAGGTAGGGAATGCCGCCACCGGCATGGTTATGCGGATCAAGCGTTATGAGCTTGACCTCTTCCGCCATTCTGAACGTACCGGAAGGCGCGTCGTTTGCTGCCGCGATGGTGCCGAACGGCCCGGCAATCGTCAAGATTGCAACGAGGGAACCACCAATCCATTTCTTCATTTTCTCCTCCACTTTATTCATGCTCTTTCACTGTCAAATGACAGTCGGATACTCTGTGTCTCGGTACGGTAGGGGCCGAAGTGTAAAAAGAGAAAGACAGATTTGGTCTGGGAGATATAAGGAAAACTTCTGGCTTTCTCCAAATCCTGAGGCCCTCAATAGGTCGACCGTTTTTGCAAACGCAGGCCTCGGCTATCGTTGCCCTTGAAGCCTCAGATCGCGCCCTTGGCTCTCAGTCCGGGAATTTCGGTTTCGCTGACTCCGAGCTCCAGGAGAATGGCCTGCGTATCCTGGCCCAGTTCCGGCGGCATCGAGCTTGGTGATATCACCGCGCCATTCACTTTGAAGCCCAGCGTCGGCACATGAATTCCGTGCGGCTGCTCAGGCAAGTGCAAACACGCGGTGAACTGACGCGCTTTGGCTTGGTCCTCCGCCAGCGTTTCATCCAGCGATCGGACCATTGCCGCCGGAACCCCAACCTTGTCCAGGACGCATTCCCAATCCAGCGCTTTGCGCGACTTGAAGATGGCCGCCAACTCAGCCCGCAGTTCGTTGGCATTTGCCGTCCTAAGCTGCGGGCTTTTCCAGCGCGGATCCTGATCCAAGTCCTCACGCCCAATGCCTTTGCACAAGGCTCTGAATTGCTTGTCGTTATTGGCAGCGACCATCAACAACCCATCGCTCGTTTCAAACGCGCCAGACGACGGGCTTTGGCTCCAGGCTTCATTCCCCGAGGGTTTGGGGTCCCAGCCAGCGCTGAGATGGCTGGTCACGAGCGATGCCATCAACAGCATGGATGTGTCCAGCATCGCCACGTCGACATGCATCGCCTGTCCGGTCCGCTTGGTTTCATGCAATGCGGAGACGATCGCGAAGGCGGCATTCATGCCGGTCGCATAATCCACATAGGGCGCGCCAACTTTAAGGGGACCGGTGTCTGATGTGCCCGTCGTTTTCATGATCCCGCACATGCCCTGCACGATGTGATCATAAGCCGGGCGGTGACTCATTTCACCGTCTTGCCCGAACGCCGAAATCGAGCAATAGACAATATCGGGTTTGAGCGATTTTACGACGTCGAAGGACAGCCCCAGCCGAGAAACGGTGCCAGGGCGGAAGTTCTCTATCAACACATCTGCCCCCGTGATCAGCCGCTTGAGGATATCCAGACCCTCGGGTGTTTTCAGGTTCAACGTGACGGATTTCTTGTTTGCGTTCTGCGTCATGAATGTCAGCCCCATCTGGGCTTCATTAAGATCCGGCAGATGGCCTTTTTTGCGCGACCAGTCACCCACTCCGGGCAATTCGATCTTGATGACGTCAGCGCCCAGCAACCCCAGTTGATAGGCTGCATAAGGCCCGGCCAGGACTTGGCTAAGATCAATGACGCGCATACCCGCAAGAGGCTGAAACATCACACAGCTCCGTCAAGGGAGAAAAGCATCATCAGTACAGCGGTGACGATGGGGCCGCGCAACGTATCGGCAACCGGAAAGGCCGAAAGGAAGATCAGCGCACAGGCGCAAACCTGAAACGGCAGGCGTTGAGAAATCCTTGAAGCGGCAGAAAACGAATAGGCTTTGCGCATGCTCTCCCCTGCCCGGCCTTTGTGAAGCCAAGCCTTTCGCGAGACTTGTGCTCAGTCTAAGCAGAAGAGAGGGCAGCTGAGAAAAACATATTTGACCTAGCAGATATAAGCTATTCATATAGGGGATCCAATCGGCATACAGTGAACCGAGGCGGACCAGTGAAACTCAATCAGTTACGGTACTTTCTACGGATCGTCGAAGCTGGAAGCATGTCCAAAGCGGCCAAGCTTCTTGGCGTTGCTCAGCCTGCCCTCAGCCAACACATAGCCAATTTGGAACATGAGCTTGGCGCAAAAATACTGGAACGCACATCCGGCGGCGTGCATGCCACTGCCGCCGGGGAAGTTTTGAGCGACCACGCACGCACAATCATGCGCCAGGTTGAGCAGGCTTATCTGGACGTCTCTCACACAGACAGAACTCCCCGCGGAGAGGTTGTCGTTGTTCTAGCAGAAGCGGCAGCGGGGTTTATCGCCCCATCATTGTCAATCGCTGTCGAAGGAACCCACCCGGAAGTGCACATCACAGCCATGGAAGCCATGAGCGTGAGGGCCTCTGAGCTGGTGGAAAACGGTCATGTCGATCTGGGTTTCCTGCCCTACGGCCATCTCCTGAAAAAGGTCGAGGCGCTTCCGGTGATCACCGAGCATCTTTATCTGATAGGCCGAAGTGATTTGGAGTTGGCCGGCGATGCCCCGATCGACTTCAAAGATGCCTGCAACGCCCCGTTGATCCTGCCATCCAATCCGCATTTTCTGCGCAAGAAGCTTGAGCAGACGGCATTTGATCACGGATTGAAAATGGATGTTCGCGCCAATCAGGATTCCACACGTCTTTTGCAAAGCTATATTGAAACGGGTTATGCCTACAGCATCCTGCCTCTGCCATCCTTTTATGAAGGCGTCCGCGCAGGTCGTCTGTTTGCGCGAAAGGTCATTAACCCTGTCATTCCGAGACTGATGACAATCGCTTGGTCCCGACACAAACCCCTGAACAAAGCCAGCAGGGTGGTTGCAGACGAATTGCTCCGGCTCATCGCAAAACTCAACGCCGAGGGCGTGTTGCCTGGCGACCTGGTTGAGCGCGGATCAGAAGGTGATTTTATGCTCGGTTCCACCGGATAGAAGTTTCCCACCAATTACGGTGCGCTGCGGCGGGCAGAAACCATCGGCCGGCCGATTGGAGAGGCCAACTGGCTGGAGGCGCTTGAGATGCAAACCGGCCCGGCTCTGGCGCCTGGCAAAAGGGGGCGAAAACCAAGAGAATAGGGATTAAGTAATGGACTGCCCCCCTCAAATGAGTCAGTGAAATTGGTGACAGTTCTCTGTAAGGAGAGCCTATGTCACAAGAAAGTCCTCG
>Ga0209785_1000464_pt1 | contig 11504 bp, 6 predicted proteins | sample WorMetG1BERMUDA2_FD_187403 | JGI IMG/M metagenome (GOLD analysis project Ga0209785, IMG submission 187403) | Marine gutless worms symbiont microbial communities from Max Planck institute for Marine Microbiology, Germany - Inanidrilus... ... | reverse complement strand
GTATTTTTCCTGCTGTCTTTGGATGGGTGTGCGTAGTGTTGGCCACGGACCCGGTGCCATTGTTGGGAGGCCACGGGTAAAATGCGGACGTGCGGACGTGCGGATCTGCGGATTTTTTGGACCTGAAAATGACGAAACCTAACTACAAACTTAACACTGACCCTAACTCTAACCCTAACGCTAACCCTAACACTAAACAAACCCTAATCGTAATGTAAGTCCATAATTTTCACCCGAACCCGTTCCATAATCCGCAGATCCGCACGTCCGCACATCTGCATTTTACCAGTGGCCTTGTTGGGAAACTGGCCAGTTGATAGCTATTACTGACTAAGGTGATCACCAAAAATGTTGCAAATTCTGCACTTTAGGCTAGACTGTAGTTTACTGGGCGCCATAGGAAATGCATTGTACGAATCATCGGGACGGTCTTTACATAGACCTACGAACGCCTACTATTAAAATTACAGTCTAACTAATTTACAACAGTATTGCTACATTACTAACCTCACAGTGCCAATGTTGACTATTTTGTCGACATTATACGGCATTTTATCGAATAGCGCTTACCACGCGACATTTCGCATCGTCCATGCAACGCACTACTGCATATGTATTCATACGCTCGTTGCGCTAAGTCGCATTTGATTGAAATTAATACCACATAATGACAGTTATTTTCGTAACCTTTCGCGGCAATGATTACGGGATTACCGTCCAGCGGGGGAGGGGTCTGTGGAGAGGGCATGCCCCCTCCCCAGAAAAAAATATAACGCGATACAAGTTAAACTTTTTACATCACGTAAAGACACAGTGCGTTATTTGGTGTATCCAGGCGCCTGTGCGCCCGCCCAGTAAAATTCCACAGCAGTGAAAAACTACATCTGAAAGAATAGCGCCCAGTAAAAGTTTCCTGGGCGCCGTTTATAACCGTGGCCGGTTATATAGTGGTTATGAAGTTTACTGGGCGCCATTGGTTAGCATTACCGCCCAATAATCTACAGTCGTCCCACACTTTATGTTGCACTAGAAAAAGTGGCGATTGCGAAGCATTGCAACTTAAAGGCCGCCCTTCTTCAATTACTATGCCCATAATGCACTACAGTCGGCCAGTGTAATTTTTGGTTACAACCGTGGTTCCATGTTAAAATAAAATTATTTTAAAGAATTTTAGTGTTTTATTTTAACACAGGACCATGTCTGAAATGAAATAAGATAATTTTAGCTGCTAAAATTATTTTATTTTATTTCAGACGTGGTTCCATGTTAAAATAATATTATTTCAGACCCGAGCTGCCGTCGCTGGTTAACCGGCCTAAAGTTATTTTATTTTGCGCGTGGTTCCGTTATGAAATGAAATAAAAATAATTTTAGAGAAAGGGCGGGGTTCAGCAGTCTGTCAAATGTGTTTGCATCATCGTGGGCGGAGTGCAGTCCCAGTGCCACCAGGCCTGCTGCCTGGTGGCTCCTGCAGGCGGCACCTGGCGATTACAGTAGACAAATGCTGCTATTGGCTGCAACAACTGCCTCATGAATATTCATGCTAAAATTGTTTTATTTCATTTCTGACGTGGTTCCATGTTAAAATAAAATTCTTTAAAATAATTTTTATTTCATTTCACATGTGGTTCCATGCTGAAATAAAATTATTTTAGGACGGTCGACCGACGGCAGCGGCTCGGGTCTAAAATTATTTAAAATAATTTTATTTTAACATGGAACCATGCTTTAAGGTCACGGTTCCAGTCAGGATTATGGTTAGAGTAGGGACCGCTGGTCTACACGACTACATGGGCCACACTAGTTAAGACATCGGCATATCGGACCCAGGGGTCCAGGGGGAAATGCTAGTTGGTGTCCTGCAATTACTGCAGTACGGTGCCCTATTGGCGGCACCGGTATAAGCTATCTAACAGACAGACACACTGTAAATAAGCTATATACAGACAGACAGATAGGCGCCGATAAGGGTCCGATATGCCTATACGCTGATGTATTAACTAGTCTTACGACTGCCACATTCATAATGTTTCAGATCCCTTTTCTAAATTGCAAAGCTTATGAGATCTTTAAATAAATAGCTATCTTTAAATAACTGGCCAATACCCAATAGGCTATGCAAGTTCTAGGCGCCAAAGTATGGCATATGTAAGAGACCACCGGCACCACCAGCGGCTCCACCGGCCCCACCGCACCATCAACCCTCACCGTAACCCTAACCCTAAACCTGACCCGGCTCTCCTCGGTTTTTGCACCACACATCGTGAACGCTTCCAAATGCCAGGGTTGGCAGGTTTTTGCCGGCAGGTGGAAAAAAACGTTTTTTTTCCGTTGAAAAAACTGGGGTGGCAAAAATATTTTTTGCAGGCAAAATATGTTTGCCCGAAAAAAATCCGGCAAAAAGTTTTTGCGGGCAAAAATCTGGAAAAAGTAGATTTTGCCACATAAATTGTGAGTCGGGCCAATGCCCAACGTGATGGCCGCCCTGTCGAATATAGGTGGTGCCCTTTGTTCAACGCTGCAGTTTGGCTGACACCCAATACTGGAGTGCCGTGCAGTAACGCTGCCAAGACGCAAAACCCATTGAAATCAGCTGGGGTGCCGCAAACTACCGGATCGATCTCAGCTGCTAGTGCGCCGAAGTTGACCATATTGTGAGGACATGTGGAGGAGATATTGCTGCTTAACAAGTTTTTTTTCCCGATTGTCGATACATGCCTTAGTTGCGAAGATATGGCCTGACAAAGTTGTGCGATGGTGCCCAGATGGTGATTTTTCGGTGAGTTTTTGGGTCCTGCATTTCCAGCGAGCCACGTGTAGGATGTTTCAGACCTGCATTCTAAATTCGCACTACGACCACATCATGTGCCGAAGTATGGTAGACAATACATCCATTCTGTAATTGCCGAGATTAGGCGAGGAAAAAGGAAGATATAGAAAGAAAGAAACCACAGGACAAAAATATAATGGCCTGCCCTATTACACAGGGCGGCCATAATGAGCTACTGTTATATCTTACAAGTGCATAGTTTTCCATTCACAATGAGCCTAAAATTATCACTGTGTGCTCACTAATTATGGCCGCCCTATGTAATAGGGCAGGCCATTATATTTTTGCCCTGTAGTTTCTTTCTATCTTCTTCTATCTTCGTTTTTTTCCTCGCCTAATCTCAGCGGCCGCAGGTTGGATGTCTACCATACTTTGACACATGGTGTGGCCCTAGTGCGAATTTTAAATGCAGGTCTGAAAGGTGCTGCACGCGGCTCGCTGCAAATGCAGGACCCAAAAAAGTCACCAAAAATCGCCATCTGGGCACCATCGCACAAGTTTGTCGTGCTATATCTTCGCAACTAAGGCATGTATTGATAATCGGAAAAAAACTTGTTAAGCAGCAGTATCTCCTCTACATGTCCCCACAATATGGTGGACTTCGGCCCACTAGCGGCTGAGATCGTTTCGTTAGTTTGGGGCACCCCAGGTAATTTCAACGGGTTTCGCGTCTTGGCAGCGTTACTGCACAGCACTCTAGTAGTGGGCGTCAGCCAAACTGCGGCGTTGAACAGAGGGCGCCACCTATATTCGGCAGGGCGGCCATCACGTTGGGCATTGGCCCACATTTCTAGTATTAAGAATGTTATGACCGTTTACATTTACGACATTATCACGAGTTGTATTTTCAAAAATGTACCGAAATGCCATTTAAAGTTGATTACACGTTGTTTAAGACTAGTGTTATTTCATATGCTGTATTATTTATCCCAATCCATTTAATATTCTACAAGACTGGCAGAACCTTGCGGCACAGTTACAGGAATAAAGCAAACAGTGTAAGATTATTGTCAGTTTGTGCCGGTTTTTACCACTTTTTCCACTGTCCCGGCAAAATACTTTCTGCCGTGGCAAAAACATGCACCATTAGGGTTATTGATAGCGTTTAGCCGGTGTGGTGCAAAACCGTGGAGACCCATCTGATCTTGACTAATCGTAGCCTGAGCGCCGGCGTGACCGGTGGTCTTTTTATATATGTTGCCAAAGTAGTCAATATAAATCACACACCGGCCACACCGGATACTGGATACCTCTGCGCACTTTTACAGCCCCGTAAAATTTTACGGACGAATAGGCAAAGTATCTGAGACATACTTACAAGCACAGCCTAGGACCCAATCTGATATACTTTTGGTGAGAGGCTGCAGCGCCAGCTGGGAGATTCAACACATTTTCGCTACACAAATTTTAGAAGGGTGACCTACCAGCCCCAGTTTCTCAGAGATGAGAGAAACAAACTACCTGTACACCAAGTTTTCAGGGGACGTACATCCCTTGTTGATGCTGTCACAGTTTGTTAGTTGTCAGGTATGGTATGTGCTTCATTTCGGAACTGGGAGTGTCCCAAAGTTCAAAGTCAGGCCAGATTTCGACATATGTGACCCCCTGTAAAAGTTAGGGGAGGGTGGGCGAAATGTCTACGTCAGAGCGAAGCTGTATCATCATCGCTCAAGGTGAAAGTATTAAGTTTCTCCAGTTGGTAGCCACAATTCGTCAAAGGCGATTGATGTCAAAAATCGAGCCAAAATTTCGAGGTTTCGACCCGTGTAAAATTTAGAGGAGGGACGGGTGAAATGTCTGAGTGGATTTTTCCAAGTCAGCCTCTTCCCATACTCGTTACGGAGCGTTGGGCCCGGAGCTGATCCCGGTGTACAGGCAGTCAGCCTGCAGGTGACTGTGAGTCATCCACCTGGCGGTAGGCTGCCATTATTTTCCGCCAGGCCTGTGGTTATCTTCCCAGTCGCAGAGCATTACTGCGCCTTGGCTGGTACCAAGTTATACTGCTTGGTGACAGACCACATAGGTGTGAACAACTTGCCCAAGTTTGGTATGCCGCTTTTGCCCGGAGTGGATTTGAATCCACAACCTGTTGATCCTAAGTCCAACGCTCTACCCGTTGCACCACCGCGCATCCTAGGACCTCTTATTTACTCTTGCTAGGTCACCACTGCACGTGCTGGGCCAGGGTTGTTCTAGATGTAAAAAAGGATGGAGTCAAAACATAAGTCCGCGACTATCGGGCGGCCTGAAATAAGTGACTTGTGAACAGCAGTAACACTGGTGACATCTATAGAAAGGTGAAGGTGAAGGAGAACACAGCCAGCAAGCTTTCTTTACTTCGTTAAATTGTTGTTACCGTTACAATAAAGGGAAATTGTTGTTAAGATTCAACTAGCATGTATGCGTTGGTCAATTTCTCCTTCGGGAAAGTCATATATATAATTCACATGGCTGTGTTCTTCTTGTACACGCTTAGGTAACAGACAGAGACTGTGTCTAACTGATAGTAATGCCTTTCCCATAGGTACATGCTGGTTGAATCTTAAGGGCCCTGACACATGATGCAAGTTTCTTGCACTTGTACATGCACGTTTCTGGTGCTAGAGACTTGCATATTAGTTTCTAGTGCTAGATTCTAGTACTAGCTTCTAGTACTAGAAATTTGCATCATCGTGTTTCTCCAGTCAGGGATCTAAAGCTAGTAGAGCATCGAGCTGTCGTCCGTGTTTGTTTATGGTGCAAGAAACTTGCGTCTAGCACTTGTACATGCAAGTTAGGCCAACTATAATTTCTAAAAAAGAAACCTTACACAAATTATACTTTTTAGGTGGACTCTTCTGAGTCGACCTAATAAAGTGGGTCTCAAATGTCTATCCGTCCATCCATCCGTACGTACGTACGTACATAAGTACCTAAGTAGGTACATACGTCCTCAAAAAGTTACTTCGATTTCAATGAAATTTGGAATTTAGGTAGAGGTTGATGACTGATGCACGATGGTATGCAGTATGACCTGATCCAAGGTGAAGGTCGAGGTCACGGGGCTTCTGAGGTTCCAAAAATTGCACTTTTCGAGGTCTATCTCCGCCATTTACAATGGGAGCTGGCAAATGACCACCGATTCTTAAACTAGAGCACAATATCTAAATTTGATGAGGCTGGATTTTTTTATATTTGTCCTTTTTGTGTCACGTGACCTTAAACTTGGAGGGGTTCCCTGCGGTTAGTCCGTCACCAAAATTTTTTTCCGATTTTAATGACATTTGGTACATAGATAGAGGTCGATGACTGATGCACAGCGATGTGCCGCATGACCCGATACAAGGTCAAGGTCATGAGTGCTTGAAAGCTACTCAAGAGGAGTCGACCGTCAGTCCCGCATGGGACTAATTTTTATGGCCGCCCTATGTAATAGGGGGCCATTATATTTTTGCCCTGTAGTTTCTTTCCTTCTATCTTTTTTTCCTCGCCTAATCTCAGCGGCCGCAGGTTGGATGTCTACCATACTTTGACACACGGTGTGGCCCTAGTGCGAACTTAGAATGCAGGTCTGAAATGTGCTGCTTGCGGCTTTGCAAATACGGGACGCAAAAAAGTCGCCAAAAATCGCCATCTGGGCACCATCGCACAACTTCAACGGGCTATATCTTCGCAACTAAGGAACGTATTGACAATCGGAAAAAACTTGTTAAGCAGCAATATCTCCTAGATGTCACCACAATATGGTGAACTTCGGTCTACTAGCGGCTGAGATTGTTTCGTTAGTTTGGGGCACGCCAGCTAATTTCAACGGGTTTCGCGTCTTGGCAGAATTACTGCACGGCACTCTAGTAGTGGGCGTCAGCCAAACTGCGGTGTTCAACAGACGGCGTCACCTATATTCGGCAGGGTGGCCATCAGGCTGGGCATTGGCCCACATTTCTAGTTTCAGTTATCTTACTCCAAGAATTATTACCTATTAAATTTTAATATTTATAATATAGTTCTATGCCTTGCCCGTCCGGTGGCTAGACCACTTGGGCGCCATGTGCACTGTGCAGTAGAGCGTGGACGCGTGCAGTGTGGCGTTTGTTCGAGGTTCAATTACGAGGTTCAATTTGAGCCACGGCCCGGTAAGGCGCGTCCGCCTACGTACAAGTAATTATGTGAAAATAATTCCTATGCACATGATGATCAGGGAGATAATCCCGGGCAGACAGCAGAGGGTTCGATGGTGTCCTGTATAAAATGTGACCATCGCTGGCATCTTGATTAGCAGCGTCAAGGTGCCAGCCGTGCTGACGTGGCTGAAGTTAGACTTGGCTGGGTCTGTTGAGTGACGTTGAATAACAGGTGTCGGTTAATTGTAGTGTTGTTACGGTATCCGAAACCGACACCGAAACCTAGGTTTTTTTGCAAAAACCGTCCGTCGCCAAAACCTAGGTTTTTCTGCCATAATTGACAGTTTTGGGGCTCATCTGCAAGCTAAAATCATTTAGAAGAATTTGGTGAATTTCACCCAGCAAATGTTTCCATCAACACTAGCACACAATTTTCTCTCAGCCATAGGTATAGCACCTATACTGTGGTCAACAGCGGCACACTTTTGTTTTTGTCATGAAAGTTTCTGTGAATGATTGAAGTGAACTATTAACTATTTGATAAATGTATATTCCATAACATTCTGATGCTTATACTACTGGTTAGTTCATAGCTTTTTTTTGTTTTTTGAGTGCGTTATTGACAATGTATGCGGCTGTTTATCGTTCGAACTAGCGATGATGAAAGTTGTGCCATATGACCCTAGTCATGAAGAAGTTTACAGCGCGTTAATCATGAAAACCTAAACCGAACCAAAAACCGAGGTTTTTTCTGCAAAACCTACCGAAACCGACCGACAGGAAACATTTTGAAACCGTAACAACACTAGTTAATTGGGCCTAAGCCAGACAGTAGGCCACACCTAGAAGGGGCGTGCTATAAATACCTGACAAGCTGCTCACTCCTACTCAGCCCTCCCTCACCCTTCAGTCACGCACACATTCGCACACATCATTAACCAGACTCCTCCCCTCCTGGGTTAATGCAATGGGCCTGCTATAAAAAGGCCTCAGCGTATGGGTCCAGAGTAGGCTGGACCCCTGCCCGAAGGAACAACAACAATATAGTTCTACCTTAAAGGTGCGATATGCCCTGAATTGTACCAAAAGCGCCATTAAAGTCCAACCAACATGGAAGGTAGAAACTTGCATATGCAACTGAGAATCTTGCATGTACAAGCACGAGAAACTTGCATCGTGTGTCAGGGCCCTAACAATAATTACCCAGAAATGCATTTCGACGTCCAGTATGCCGCCTGTCACTGTGTTGAGAAGCTTTACATGAAACATAAAATGTCATGTGTTCTGTTTGTTGTGTGTACACAGTATCATGTGGCAGGTGTTTTGAAAATGTCAGCCATAATGACAGATAACAGTCAAGCAACAGACAGTTATGCAGCCAAAGTGCTGTGGAAATGTAAACTGTGTACTTTCAGTGTACAAACCAGACTAGACCTGTTAAATCATTACAAATGTCGTCACTGTTGTCGAGCATCGTTCATGTCATGGCCATGTCTCTACTCTGAATGCATATTGTCTTTCAAGTCATTGTGTGCTTTGAAGACCCATCTCAGTAGGTATCACAGTAGTGAAACAGAGTCTGGTGTCAGTGCTGCTAGCCCTTGCATTCTTCGTTGTCCTCTCTGCAGCAGCTGTGAAATATGTGACTCAAAGCAACTGACAGTGCACTTGTCTAAACACTTTGCTACACATGAGACAGTTGTGTGTCCTGTTAAACAGTGTGATTACAGAAGCCGTGTTAAGTCCACTTTTCGTTCACATTTGTCTCGCTATCATCCGTATCCAATTCCTGTATCCTTTCTTAAAGCCAGTTATGTTGCCATGGAAATGCGTGATGCAGATGATTTGTCAGTATATGATAATGGTGAGCATGAGCAGAGAAGTGATGTTAACCAGGAAGTGAGTAATCATTACGTAAAAGAAGATGAGTTTAATCTACATTCGACTGATGTAGGAGATCCTTTGCACAGCCTCGCAATGACATTTTTGCACTTGCAGATGTACAAAAATGTGCCAGCTACTACTGTGCAGTCGTTTATCGATGGTGTAAATGCTGTCCATCTGATGTCGAAACCGCATCTCTGTGAAACCGTCAAAAACATTCTGGCAACAAATGGAATCACTGATGAAGCTGTAGCACAAAAGGTTGTTGATGCCACTGTGAAAGAGCACCCTTTTTACATGCACACATCCAGAACTGAACAATTAGTAGGTTGTTTGTCATCTGGTAAACTTCGCGAAGCATTTTTTCGAAAACAGACAACTTTTGTAGAACCTCGGGAAATAATATTGGGCAGGCTGAATGGCAAAGCACGAACATTCATGTACATTCCCATACTGGACGTACTCCAGTCACTTTTGCAGAAAGATCAAGTTTTAAACGTTGTTCTCACGAGCAATGACATTAGTGCTGCTGGTTTTTATTGCTCCTTTTTGGATGGTAGTGTGTGTCGGAACCATCCATTGTTTTCTGAAGAACACACGCCAATTATGATTGGTTTGTACTACGATGACTTTGAGAGCAACAATCCACTGGGCACAACTCGTAAGAAGTATAAAGTTTGCGCTTTCTACTGGGTGTTTAGTAACATTCACCGAAGCTATCGCTCAGCGCTGCACACGATGCAGCTTGCTTTGTTAGCAAAATCTGACGATGTAAAACAGTATGGTTTTTCAGCAGTCCTTGATCCTCTGTTAAGAGATATTTCGACATTGGAAAAATGTGGAATTTATGTGGAGAGTTTGGGCAGATCTGTGAAAGGTTCCATTGCTTACTTAGTAGCAGACAATCTTGCTGCAAATTCAATCGGTGGCTTTGTTGAAAGTTTTTCTCCTAATGTTAGGTACTTTTGTCGATTTTGCCTAACTGGTACTGCAGATGCACTTGCGGGGCATGTCCATCCATCTAATTTTCAAAGCAGAACCCAAGAAAACTATGCTGATCAAGTTTGCCAACTAACAGATAATCCTGACACAGCAATTTGCTATGGACTTAAAAAGTCTTCTCCTTTGCATAAACACTTGCAGTATTTTCATGTTGTTGATGGGCTACCAGCAGATGCATGCCATGATCTGTTAGAGGGAGTGGTACCAGTTGAGATTGCAATGTGCCTAGCATATTTTATTCGCAAGAATTACTTTACTCACGCATTCTTGAACAGGCGTATTGAATGCTTTCCATACAAGATTACGGACAAAGTAAATCGTCCACAGCAAATTCCAGAAAACTTTGCAGCAAAAGGTACCATTGGCGGGAATATGGCTGAAAACATGACACTGATTCATATGTTGCCACTGATTATCGCACACAGAGTTCCGATTGGCGATCCCGCTTGGGAACTCTTGATGGAACTGAAGGATATAGTTGACATTGTTTTTTCTCCCAAATTTACGGAAGAGACAATTGATTTTTTGCAAGTGAAAATTTTAGATCACAGGCAGTTGCTGAGAGTTGTTTTCCCAGAATTTAAGGGATTACCCAAACTGCACTTCTTGGATCATTATCCGGCACTTATTCGTAAATTCGGCCCACTAGTTGATGTCTGCACAGTGCGTTTTGAAGCAAAGCACAGTGAACTAAAACACGTTATGAGACGTGCCCACAACATGAAGAACCTCCTGAAAACACTTGCTACAAGGCATCAGTTTGTCCAAGCATATCATCTGTCTGAATGCTCGTACTTCAAACCAGACATTCAGATAAATTCGGATAGTGACATTCCTGTTTCTGTTTTATCGCCTGCAGTTCAAAATGAGATCTGCCGTGTGCTTGGTCACCAAGTTACAGCTGTTATGTCATCCAAGACTGTGACGTTCAAGGGTCTTACGTACAGATGTGGGATGTTTGTGTCATATGGATATACAAGTGGACTGCCAGACTTTGCAAGTATTGAGCATGTATTTGTACTGAATGGCAACGTATACTTTCATTTGCATTCTGGAACCTGCTCCTATGATGAGCACTACCATGCTTATGAATTTGTTCACCGCCAGGTTTTTTATTTGGTGCCCTGGCATGATTTAAATGACTATTACCCTCTTTGTGCTTATGACATTCATCAGTCACACATTGGCAGAAGAAAGCTGATAATGCCGAAACATTTCATACTGGTTGACACTGTGAGCATGAATGTATTTTATGTAAATGCTAATTTTTAGTACTCCATGATTGATAGCCGACCGTTGCCATTGCAGTTGTTCGGCTATTGCCATCGTATGCTGAAAAAGTTTGAGCTTTATCTTTGGGGCTCAAGTACTCAGAAATCTGTAAAATAAGTTGCCTTGCCAGTTAGAGTTCCCGTAGCCAATGCATTTCTTGGTATGAAAGTAATGGCACACTTGAGTGCCGCGAATCACCCCAAGTATTTATAATGTTATCCTTCAGAATTCATCTGTAGTCAGTCATATGTTGGCTATTTGACTTTCATCTGCATGGCAACATATGAGCAACTAGAAACCGTAAGCATCGCCGAGCCGTTGCAAAACCGGCAGCATGCGCGCCAAATGCTGTCAACACTAGAGCGCAAGGGAAAGAGGGAGGGACGGTGGAACGAGGGAGGGAGGAAGGAAGGGGG